>Ga0075518_1000238_pt1 | contig 10760 bp, 4 predicted proteins | sample NGEPerA_2_FD_76970 | JGI IMG/M metagenome (GOLD analysis project Ga0075518, IMG submission 76970) | Arctic peat soil microbial communities from the Barrow Environmental Observatory site, Barrow, Alaska, USA - NGEE PermafrostAB136-A | ecosystem: Environmental > Terrestrial > Soil > Wetlands > Peat...
CTGGCACGCGAGCACCGGGAAGCCGGTGAGCGACGAGACGCTGCAACGCATCGACGCCTGGTGGCGCGCGGCGAACTATCTGTCGGTCGCCCAGATCTACCTGCTGGACAACCCCCTGCTGCGGGAGCCGCTGACGCGTGACAACGTCAAGCCGCGCCTCCTCGGGCACTGGGGCACCACGCCGGGCCTGAACTTCCTGTACGCGCACCTGAACCGGGTGATCAGCGAGCGGAAGCAGTCGACCATCTACATCACCGGGCCGGGCCACGGTGGCCCCGGCATGGTCGCGAACGCCTACCTCGACGGCACGTACTCCGAGGTGTACTCCGACATCACGCGGGACGACGAGGGCCTGCGACGCCTCGTCCGGCAGTTCTCCTTCCCGGGCGGCATCCCGAGCCACGTGGCGCCCGAGACGCCGGGGCCGATCCACGAGGGCGGCGAGCTCGGCTATGCGCTGTCGCACGCCTACGGTGCCGCCTTCGACAACCCCGACCTGCTGGTCGCGACGGTCATCGGCGACGGCGAGGCCGAGACCGGTCCGCTCGCGACGAGCTGGCACTCGAACAAGTTCGTCCACCCGCTGAAGGACGGCGTCGTCCTGCCGATCCTGCACCTCAACGGGTACAAGATCGCGAACCCGACCGTCCTGGCGCGCATCCCCGAGTCCGAGCTCCTCGACCTCATGCGCGGCTACGGCCACAAGCCGCACATGTTCGTCGGCGGGTTCGACGGCGAGGACCACACGGCCGTGCACGCGCGCTTCGCCGCGCTGCTCGACACCGTGCTCGACGAGATCGCCGCGATCAAGGAGCGCGCCGCGGCGGGCGACGAGACCAGGCCGCAGTGGCCGATGATCATCCTCAAGACACCCAAGGGCTGGACCTGCCCGCCGGTCATCGACGGCAAGCAGGTCGAGGCCTCGTGGCGCTCGCACCAGGTCCCGCTCGCGAGCGCACGCGACACCGCGGAGCACCTCGACGTCCTCGAGGGATGGCTGCGCTCGTACCGCGCCGAGGAGCTGTTCGACGCGACCGGGCGTCTCGAGCCCGACATCGCCTCGCTCGCGCCCGCCGGCCCCCTGCGGATGAGCGACAACCCGCACACCAACGGCGGCCTGCTCCTCAAGGACCTCCGGCTGCCGGACTTCCGGGACTTCGCGGTCGACGTCCCGGTGCCGGGCGGCTCGATGTCGGAGGCGACCCGCGTCCTGGGGCAGTGGCTGACCGAGGTCATCCGGCTGAACCCGGACAACTTCCGGATCTTCGGCCCGGACGAGACTGCGTCGAACCGGCTGCAGTCGGTGTTCGAGATCACGGACAAGGTCTGGGACGCCGAGTACCTCAGCCCGGAGGTCGACGAGCACCTCGCTCGCGCCGGCCGGGTCGTCGAGATGCTGTCGGAGCACCAGTGCCAGGGATGGCTCAAGGGGTACCTGCTGACCGGGCGCCACGGCCTGTTCAACTGCTACGAGGCGTTCATCCACATCATCGACGCGATGTTCAACCAGCATGCCAAGTGGCTCAAGGTCACCAACGAGATCCCGTGGCGGCGCCCGGTCGCCTCGCTGAACTACCTGCTCTCGAGCCACGTCTGGCGGCAGGACCACAACGGGTTCAGCCACCAGGACCCGGGGTTCATCGACCACGTGGTCAACAAGAAGGCCGAGATCGTCCGCGTGTACCTGCCGCCGGACGCCAACACCCTGCTCGCGACGTATGACCACTGCCTGCGCAGCCGGCAGTACGTCAACGTCGTCGTCGCCGGCAAGCAGGTGGCGCCGAACTTCCTGACGATGGACCAGGCCGTGGCGCACTGCTCGCGCGGCCTCGGGATCTGGGAGTGGGCCGGTACCGAGGTCATGGGCCAGGACCCGGACGTCGTGCTCGGGTGTGCGGGCGACGTCCCGACGCTCGAGGTGCTCGCGGCCGCGGACATCCTGCGGCGTGAGCTGCCCCACCTCAAGGTCCGGGTGGTCAACGTCGTCGACCTCATGCGGCTGCAGGACGAGCACGAGCACCCGCACGGGCTGTCCGACCGCGACTTCGACACGCTCTTCACGACCGACAAGCCGGTGATCTTCGCGTACCACGGCTACCCGTGGCTCATCCACCGCCTCACGTACCGCCGCAAGGGGCACTCGAACATCCACGTGCGCGGCTACAAGGAAGAGGGCACGACGACGACTCCGTTCGACATGGTCATGCTCAACGACCTCGACCGGTTCCACCTCGTGATGGACGTCATCGACCGCACCAAGGGCCTCGGCTCGAAGGCTGCGGGCCTGCGTCAGCGCATGTCCGACGCTCGTCTGGCCGCACGCCAGTACACCCGCGACTTCGGCGAGGACCAGCCCGAGGTCCGCGACTGGGTGTGGCCCGACGCGGGCGACGCTGCCGACGCGGGCCAGGTGGCCACCGCGACCCGGGACACGGGCGGGGACAACGACTGACCCACCACGCACCCGGCAGCACGACACGCACCACGACACACGGCACGACACGGACGACAACGCGCGGAGCATCGCGCACGAAGAAGGCAGCTCAGTGGCACGCAGCATCTATCTCACCTCCCCGGAGGGGGAGACCGGCAAGTCGACCGTCGCACTCGGGCTGGTCGATCTCCTGACCCGCACCGTCCAGCGGGTCGGCGTCTTCCGGCCGATCCTTCGCTCGAGCGACAGCCGCGACTACGTGCTCGAGCTGCTGCTCGAGCACGACGGCGTGGACCTCTCGTACGAGGACTGCCTCGGCGTCACGTACGAGCAGGTGCACGCGGACCCGGAGGCGGCTCTCGCCGAGATCGTGCAGCGGTACCACGCGGTCGCACGCGAGTGCGACGCGGTCGTCGTCGTCGGCACGGACTACACCGACGTCTCAGGGCCGACCGAGCTGGCCTACAACGCGCGCATCGCCGCGAACCTGGGGGCGCCCGTCCTGCTCGTCGTGAGCGGGAACGGGCGCACCCCGGACGAGGTGCGGCAGGCGGCCGAGGTCTCGATCTCCGAGCTCGAGGCCAACTACGCCCACGTCGTCGCGGTGATCGCGAACCGGTGCGCGGCGGGCGCGGTCGACGAGATTCGCGCAGCCCTCGGCACGGGGGTTCCCGCATGGGCGATCCCGGAGGACCCGTACCTTTCCGCGCCGACGGTGCGCCAGCTCATGGAGGCCGTCGGCGGGACCCTGGTCTTCGGTGACGAGCAGCTCCTGTCGCGCGAGGTCGTCGACGTGCTCGTCGGCGCGATGTCGATCGAGCACCTGCTCGACCGGCTGCACGACGGCGTGGTCGTCATCACGCCGGGCGACCGCTCGGACATCCTGCTCGGGCTCCTCACGGCCCACACCGCCGAGGGCTTCCCGTCCCTGGCAGGCATCATCCTCAACGGCGGCTTCTACCCGCCGCCCACCGTCGCGCGCCTCGTCGAGGGCATCGGGACGCGGCTGCCGATCATCCGCACCGACCTCGGGACGTTCCGCAGCGCGAGCGCTGCCGCGCGCACCCGCGGCCGGCTCACCGCCGACTCCCAGCGCAAGGTCGACACCGCCCTCGCGCTCTTCGAGAAGAACACCGACAGCGCGGCGCTCGTCGCGGCTCTCGAGGTCCCGCACCCCGAGGTCGTCACGCCGCTCATGTTCGAGTGGACGCTCCTGGACCGCGCGCGGTCCCACCGCAAGCACATCGTGCTGCCCGAGGGCAACGACGACCGGATCCTGCGGGCGGCCTCGACGCTGCTCCAGCGCGGCGTCGCGGAGCTCACGCTGCTCGGTGACGAGGGCGCGATCCGCACCCGAGCCACCGAGCTCGGGCTGCAGATCACCGACGCTCACGTGATCGACCCCAAGCAGGGCGACCTGTTCGAACGGTTCGCACGCGAGTACACGGCGCTGCGCGCGCACAAGGGCATGACGCTCGATCGGGCCCGCGAGATCGTCTCGTCAGTGTCGTACTTCGGCACGATGATGGTGCACGACGGGCTCGCCGACGGCATGGTGTCGGGCGCGCTCCACACGACCGCACACACCATCAGGCCTTCGTTCGAGATCATCAAGACGGTCCCCGGCGTCTCCATCGTCTCGAGCGTCTTCCTCATGTGCCTCGAGGACCGTGTGCTCGTCTACGGCGACTGCGCGGTGAACCCCGACCCGACGGCCGAGCAGCTCGCGGACATCGCGATCTCGTCGGCCGCGACGGCTGCGCAGTTCGGCGTCGAGCCGCGCATCGCGATGCTGTCGTACTCGACCGGGGAGTCCGGCACGGGCGCGGACGTCGACAAGGTTCGGCTCGCCACCGAGCTCGTCCGCGAGCGGCGTCCCGACCTGTCGGTCGAGGGCCCGATCCAGTACGACGCCGCGGTCGACGCGTCCGTCGCGCACACCAAGATGCCCGAGTCGGCGGTCGCCGGACGTGCGACCGTCTTCGTGTTCCCCGACCTCAACACCGGCAACAACACGTACAAGGCTGTGCAGCGCTCCGCAGGGGCCATCGCGATCGGACCGGTGCTGCAGGGTCTGCGCAAGCCCGTCAACGACCTGTCGCGCGGCGCGCTCGTCCAGGACATCGTCAACACGGTCGCGATCACCGCCATCCAGGCGCAGGCCCTGGATGCGACCACCACGGAAGGCATTCTGTGAACTCCCTCGTCCTCGTCATCAACTCCGGCTCGTCGTCGATCAAGTACCAGCTGCTCGACGTCGCAGCCAAGGAGGTCCTCGCCAACGGCATCGTCGAACGGATCGGGCTCGACATGGGGCGCGTCAAGCACACCGGCCCCGACGGCGACACGGTGCTCGAGCAGCCCGTCCCCGACCATGAGGCGGGCATGAAGCTCGTCCTCGACCTGTTCGCCACGCACGGCCCGCAGATCGACGAGACGGCGCTGGTCGCGGTCGGCCACCGGATCGTCCAGGGCGGCAGCGTCTTCAAGGGTCCGGCCCTGATCGACGACGCGGTCCAGCAGCAGATCGCCGACCTGTCCCCGCTCGCCCCGCTGCACAACCCTGCGCACGTCGCGGGGATCGTGGCGGCCCGGCACGCCTTCCCGACGGTGCCCCACGTCGCGGTCTTCGACACGTCGTTCCACCAGACGCTCCCCCCGGCGGCCTACACGTACGCGATCGACCGCGAGCTGGCCGCGACGTACTCCATCCGCCGCTACGGCGCCCACGGCACGTCGCACAAGTTCGTCTCGCGCGCGGCGGCCGAGTTCCTCGGCAAGGACCCGGCCGAGCTCAACGTCATCGTGCTGCACCTCGGCAACGGTGCGTCGGCGACGGCGGTGCGAGGCGGCATCTCGGTCGAGACGTCGATGGGCCTGACCCCGCTCGAAGGTCTCGTCATGGGCACCCGCTCGGGTGACATCGACCCCGCGGTCCTGTTCCACCTCGCACGCCAGGGACACCTGTCGATCGACGACCTCGACGACCTGCTCAACCGCCGGTCGGGCATGCTCGGGCTGTCGGGCTACACCGACATGCGTGACGTGCACGACGCGGTGGCCGCGGGCGACGAGAACGCGCGCACGGCCCTCGAGGTCTACTTCCACCGCATCAAGGGCTACGTGGGCAACTACTACGCCCAGCTGGGCCACGTCGACGCGATCGTCTTCACGGCCGGCATCGGCGAGAACGACGACATCGTGCGGATCGGCTCGCTCACGGGACTCGAGCGCCTGGGCATCGCCGTCGACCCCGACCGCAACCGCGGCCGGATCAAGGTGCCGACGATCATCTCCCCCGACGGCAGCGAGGTCACTGTCCTGGTGTACCCCACGAACGAGGAGCTCGAGATCGCCCGGGAGTCGGTCGAGCTGGTGCGGAGCCACTGAGGGCCGCACCGCGGTGTCCACGCATTGGACGGGCGTCCAGAACAACTCACATGGTCGTCGGGGCTGCCGATCAGGGGGTGTGACGCATATTCAGCTGCGGGTTCCGCTCGGCGCGGAATGAGCGTGCATCCCGAGCGTGCCGTCTCTGCGCCGCGCGCCGAGCATCACGACCTCGTGGAGCACGTGCGCGCGGCGAGCGACAACGACCCGGCGGAGTGCGTCGTCCAGGGGCGGCTCGGGCTGGGCATCGTCCGCGACGTCGGTGACGAGGTCGCCGAGATGCAGCTGTGCGCTCATCTCGGGTTCGCGTACTACCTCCTCGCGGAGGACGCGCCCGCACTCGAGGTGACCCAGCGGGCGCTCGAGCTGGCCCGGGCGCAGCGCGACCGGCCGTGGGAGGCCAAGGCGCTCGCCACGCTGGGAAGCGTGCACAGCGGATTCGGTGACAACACGTCGGCGATCGACTTCCTCGAGCAGGCGCTCGCGATCCGCCGCGAGCTCGACGACACCTACGGCACGGCGGTCGCGCTCAACAACCTGGCCGACACCTACATCGAGATGCGCCAGTTCCTCGGCCGCGCACGCGAGCTGCTGACGGAGTCCCACGCACTGTTCACGTCGATCCACGGCTCGGTCGAGGCGACGAAGGGCTCATCGGTCTCGCTCGGGACGCTCGCTGAGCTCGCCATGGCCGAGTCGGAGCGCGTGGGCCTTGGCCCCGATGCCGCCGCGACCGCGGCAGCGGAAGCCCTCGTGCGCGCCCGCGAGAGCCTCGAGGTCGCCGACACGCTCGACGACAACCTCCGCACCCTCGCGATCGCGCGGCTCGTCCAGGCGCGTGCCCTCGTCGCGTGCGGGCGCCACGACGAGGCAGAGCAGGCGATCGCTCGGATCCGGGCCATGGGTGGCGTCACCGGCACGCCCTACTTCCAGATCATGGACAGCATGCTGACGGGCCGCATCCATCGCGTGCGCGGGGACCATGCTGCGGCTGTCCACGCGGTCGAGACCGGCCTCGCACTGACGGACGACACGCCGCGCATGACCGAGCGGGTCCAGCTGCTCACCGACCTGGTCGCGGTCCACGAAGAACGCGGGGCGTTCGCCGACGCCCTCGCGGCGCACCGGCGACTCTTCGAGGCGACGCTCCGGCAGCGCGACGAGGTCGCCGAGCGCCGCGGCCGCGTGCTGAACGGCCATCTCGACCTCGAACGCGCACAGCTCGCGGCCGAGCGCGCGCAGCTGCGGTCCGAGCAGCTCGAGTCGGTCAACCGCACCCTGGCCTACGACGCGCTGCACGACGCGCTGACCGGCCTGGCGAACCGCCGCGACTTCGACTCCACGCTCGCCGCCATCACCTCGCGGGGCTTTGCCCCGCTGACGCTGCTCCTGTCGGACCTCGACAAGTTCAAGGGCGTCAACGACGGGTTCTCGCACCTCGTGGGCGACGAGGTGCTCCGCCGCGTCGCCCAGATCATCGGCGCATGCGTGCGCGGCACCGACCTCGTCGCGCGCGTCGGCGGGGAGGAGATCGCCGTCCTGCTCGCGTCCGATCCGGACTCGGCGTTCGTCGCCGAGGTGTGCGAGCGGATCAGACGCTCGATCGCCGACTACCCGTGGGACGACGTCGCGGCCGGTCTGCGCGTGACGATCAGCATCGGGGCAGCGTCATGGCGACCCGACGAGAGCGCCGTGCACCTGCTCGGTCGCGCCGACGCGTTGCTCTACGAGGCCAAGCGACAGGGCCGCAACCGCACCGTCCGGGACGCCTGAGAACTCGTCGCCGACCGTCCGGTCACGGCATCCGCACTGCCCGCATCGCGCGCAGCGCGTACGTGAAGACCACCGGCCACCGCTCGGTGCCCAGGTCGAACAGGCGCTGGAGCCCGAACGGCGGACCGCCGAGCACCCCGTGCGCGCCACGCTGGACCGCCACGGACTGCAGCTCCGTCGTCTCCCACAGCCCCTCGCGCCCGTGCCGGTGTCCGAGCCCGGACTGCCCGCGCCCACCCTGCGGCGCGCCGGTCGAGCCCCAGACCGCGACGTACCCCTCGTTGACGTTGACGGTGCCGGCGCGGACCCGGGCGGCGATGGCCGCGCCCCGGCGTGTGCTGCGCGTCCACACGCTCGCGTTGAGCCCATACGGGCTGTCGTTCATGGCGGCGACGGCCTCGTCGTCCGACGCGACGCGATAGACCGACACGACCGGACCGAACGTCTCCTCGCGGAACACCCGGGCGTCCGGCGTCACGCCGTCGAGGATGGTCGGCTCGTAGAACAGCGGGCCGAGGTCGATGCGGTGCACCCCGCCGGCGACGACGACCGCGCCGTGCGTGAGCGCGTCCTCGACATGCTCGACGACCGTCGCGAGCTGGGCCGCCGATGTCAGCGAGCCGACGTCCGACCGGTAGTCGAGGTCCGCGCCGAGGCGCAGGTCGCGCGTGCGGCGCACGAACGCCGCGAGGAACGCGTCCGCGACATCCTCGTGGACGTACAGGCGCTCGATCGAGATGCAGAGCTGACCTGTGCTCGCGAAGCACGCCCGGACGGCGCCCGCCGCTGCGACCTCGACGTCGACGTCCTCGGCGACGTACATCGGGTTCTTCCCGCCGAGCTCGAGGGTCACGGGGATGAGCCGCTCGCCGGCCCGAGCGGCCACGACGCGCCCGGTCGTGGTCGACCCGGTGAAGATCACGTGGTCGACGTGGTCGACGACGGCGGTACCGAGCGTGGCGCCGTCGCCCACGACGACCTGGAGCACACCCTCGGGCAGACCCGCCGCCTCGAGCTGCTCGACGGCCCACAGCGCCGTCAGCGCGGTCTGCGGGTCCGGCCGGAGCACGACGGCGTTGCCCGCGACCAGCGCCGGGAGCGCGTCGCCGAGCGTCAGCGTGAGGGGGTAGTTCCACGGCGCGACGATCCCGACGACGCCGACCGGGTGGCGCAGCACTCGCACGCCCGTGAGCCCGGGCACGAGCCCGCGGACGTGACGGTCCGCGAGGTACTCGCGGGCGTGCACCGCGTAGTGCCGCGCGACGAGAGCGACGTCCGCGACCTCCTCGAACGCGCTCGAGCGCGACTTGCCGTTCTCGAGCTGGATGAGGTCGAGGACGTCGCTCTGGTGCTCGAGGAGCAGGTCGTGCAGGCGCAGGAGCACCGCGCACCGTTCGCGCAGCGGCACCCTCGCCCAGGTGCGCTGGGCGCTGCGGGCAGCGGCCGTCGCGCGTGCCACGTCGTCCGGGGTCGAGAGCGGGACGGCCGCGATGGGTCCGCCCGTGAACGGTGCGTGCGTCGTGAACGTCGCCGCGCCGGGTGACGTGACGATGCGCGCGACGAGCGTGCTGATGTCCTCCGGCTCGAGCACGTACGTCGCGCGCGGGTCGGTCTCGGGGTCGATCAGGTGCGCGTGGTCCGGTTCGTACGCCATGCGACGAGGTTACGTCGCGGAACGGCTCAGAGTCTCAGGAGGTCACGAACCTGCGGATCGAGAAGGTCCGCAGCTGCACGACGTGCCTCGACGGCCGAGCTGGACGCGAGCGCGGCGTCCGCCATCTGGCGGCACACCGCAAGCGTGTGCCGACGCAGCGCATGCCGGACGGCCGGAACCGCGGCACCCGCCATCGACAGGCTGGTGATGCCCAGCCCGGTCAGGACGAGGGCCATCAGGGGGTCCGACGCGGACTCTCCGCAGATGCCGACGGGCTTGCCGACCTCGACGCCCGCACGGGCCGTCGCAGCGACGAGGTCGAGGACGGCGGGCTGCCACGGGTCGAGCAGGTCGGCGAGCTCGCCGCGCAGCCGGTCTGTCGCCATCGTGTACTGGGCGAGGTCGTTCGTGCCGAGCGAGACGAAGTCGACCTCGGCGAGTATCTCGCGCGCCCGCAGGGCCGCCGCAGGGACCTCGACCATGACCCCGACGGTCGCGATGCCGTGGCCACGCGCCGCCGCTGCGAAGTCCCGGGCCTCACCCGGCGTGGCGATCATCGGCGCCATGACCCACGGGGCCACGCCGGTGTCCCGCTGCGCACGGGCGAGAGCGGCGAGCTGGGTGTCGAGAAGGTCGGAGTGCGTGCGCACGAGCCGGTAGCCGCGCACGCCCAGAGCCGGGTTCTCCTCGTCTGGCTGCGTCGCGAAGCCCAGGGGCTTGTCGGCACCGGCGTCGAGCGTCCGCACGACGACCTTGCGGCCCCCGAGGGCACGCAGAGCCCGAGCGTAGGCCTCCGCCTGCTCCGACTCGGTCGGTGCGGCCGCCCGGTCGAGGAACAGCACCTCGGTGCGGAACAGCCCGACACCCTCGATCGCACCTGCGGCGACGCGCTCGGCGTCGGCGGCCGTCCCGATGTTCGCGAGCAGCGCGACCGTGTGCCCGTCGGCAGTCCCACCGGCCGCGATGTCCTCGGCGCGCAGACCCTCGTCAGGCCAGGTCGTCACGGTGCCGGCGGACGCGTCGACGGCGACCTCGACTCCCTCCGGCAGCTCCGTCACGCCTGCGACCTGTACGAGGCACGGCAGCCCGAGCTGGCCCGCGATGATCGCGGTGTGCCCGGTCGGCCCGCCGAGCTCGGTGACGATCGCGAGGACGTGATCGAGGTCGAGCGCCGCAGTGTCCGCCGGCGCGAGGTCCCGGGCGACGACGACGGACGGCACCAGCAGCTCCGGAACGCCCGGATCCGGCAGGCTCAGTGCACGGGCGACCACCCGGTCACGCACGCTGCGCAGGTCCGTCACCCGCTCGGCGAGGTATCCGCCGGCCTGCTCGAACATCGCAGCGAAGGTCGCCACCACGGCGTCGATCGCCGCGACCGGCGGCTCCCCCGCCTCGACGCGGGTGAGCACCTGACCACGCAGCGCGCGATCGGCCGCCATCTGGGCGGTCGCGGCGATCGACGCCGTGGTGGCGACCTTCGCTGCGATGTTCGAGCAGGCCGGCGGATAC
>Ga0075518_1000240_pt1 | contig 10734 bp, 11 predicted proteins | sample NGEPerA_2_FD_76970 | JGI IMG/M metagenome (GOLD analysis project Ga0075518, IMG submission 76970) | Arctic peat soil microbial communities from the Barrow Environmental Observatory site, Barrow, Alaska, USA - NGEE PermafrostAB136-A | ecosystem: Environmental > Terrestrial > Soil > Wetlands >...
GGTATTGTCGCCAGTCTGAAAAGACGAATTCCTGTTCCCGGGTCGAGCCGGACACCGGATTGGAGACCTTAACCAGCATCTGATAGGGGACACGGTCGTCGGCCCCGATCCAGAAGTCGACTGTTACGGCGGCGGACCGGTCAGACTCCAGAGCCTGCAGAGCCGCCTGGTCCGTCGTTCGTTTCATAGCCTCGTCGACAAGCATTTTCGAATCCACGTCAACCTGAACGTGCCAGGGTTTTCGTCCATCACCGAGAGTCTCCTCGCCGAAATTGCGCGAGCTGCGGGCAAAATCGAGGTAGTTGGCGATGCTTTGCGGATCTGGCGGCGGGGGCTCTGTATTGCCCTTCTGCCAGGCGCCCGCTGTAGCGCTGGAGCGGCTATAAACGTCGCCACCGATAGCTATTACTTCAACCGGTGCGGCATCAGCTGTGAGGTAATCGCGCTGTGTCATCCTCACCCCGTCGGGATAGGCAAAGTCGCCCTCGGCCCGGATGCTTTCCGATTTTCCGCCGCCGGTAGTCGTTGAAACCAGAGTGAAATGGACCGCTTCGTGCGACGGGCTCTTGACCTTGACGGCGTCACTGGTGTCCTTGAGCAGTTCGCTGGTCGACTCGGGGGAAGTGGAGTAGGTCTTCAAGGGCTGTAGCGGATCGGGTTGCCAGATGGGATTGGTCACGGTCTCCCGCTCATCGCCACAGCCGGTCAGAGCCATGGCCAGGGCGGTCATCACCAGGGCCAGGCAGAGAACAGCCAGCGGCAAGCGGCAATTGCTGAAGAGCGGGTTCGTCTTCCCGGTTGGTTTGGGTAAATTCATCCTGACAACAATATTACACGGTTGACGCGGTTATTTGCGCGCCGTGATGTAAGCGCTGGCTATGTAGCATTCCAGGGAATCGCCTTCTCCCAGGCTGTCAGCGATGATCCGGCCTATGGGATCACCTGTTTCCGCTCCCGTGCCGCACGATGATGCGGCAGTCTCGACCCTGATTTCCCTGAAGCCTGCTTCCTGCAGCAGCGCGAGGAACTCGTCGATACCGTTGGCGCCACTGACGCACCCAGTGTAAGCGGCCAGGCTGCCCTGAAGGTTATCAGGCAGCTCCTTGAGCAGTACGATGTCAGAGATGGCGATCCTGCCCCCCGGCTTTAATACGCGGCGCATTTCGCTGAAGACAGCTTTTTTGTCAGGCGAGAGATTGATGACGCAGTTGCTGATGATCACGTCCACGCTTTCATCCTCGACGGGCAGTGACTCGATCTCGCCCAACCGGAAATCGACGTTCTCGATGCCGTTTTCCCGTGCGTTTGTCCGGGCCTTCTCAACCATCTCGGTAGTCATATCAACGCCGATAACCCTGCCGGCGGCGCCTACGCGGTCGGCGGCGAGAAAACAGTCGAAGCCGGCGCCCGCTCCCAGGTCGAGGACGGTTTCAGCCGCCCTCAGGTCGGCGAGCGCGGTAGGGTTGCCACAGCTCAACGCCAGGTTGGCGCTGGCGGGAATGGCCTTGAGTTCTTCGTCGGAGTATCCCAGTGATCTGGCAAAAACATCCGGGTCCGGCCCGCCACAGCCGCAGCCGCACTCCGCCTGACCAGTCTCGCCGGCTATGGCAATCTGTCCGTAGGCCTGCTGTACCAGCTTGCGGATTTCATCCGGTTGTAAATTTTTCATGACAGCCTCCTACTCTGATTCAATCGGGAAACGGGAAAGGTAATCATTGCAGCAATCCTGAAGCCATCGTCGGTTGACGGCATAATAGACCGACTGCCCTTCGCGGCGATTTTCCACCAGCCCGGCTTGTTTGAGCACTCCCAGGTGGTGCGACATGGTCGGCTGGGAGATGCCCAATCGTTCCACCAGGTCATTCACGCGGGTTTCACCGGACTCCTCAAGAGCCAGCAGTATTTTCTGGCGCGACTCGTCGGAGAGCGCCTTGAACACCGCCACCAGGGTCTTGTAGTCACAGCATCGCCGCGGCTGCCCGCCGTCTGAGCTGATAATGTCTGGTTTTTTTTCACTGGCCATCAGGTCACCTGAACTCCAGTATAATGTACATATTTACATTCGTCAATATAAGACTTTCCGGCAATCACAAGGATGCCTGGGGCGGGCGAGGGAGGGCGGCGGCTACAACAGACTGCCTGAACACGGATACACACGAAAAATAACCGTGCTGTCATCTTCTGGCGATCCTGCCCATGTCTCTATGCCGGGCGTTCATCGAGTTGCAAGCCTATTAAAGCGATGGATTCTCGGTACTCACCAGGGATCAGTAGTTCCTGACCACCTGCAATCCTACTTGGAGGAGTTTACGTTCCGGTTCAACCGACGCAATTCTCGAAACCGTGGTCTTGTGTTCCGACGGCTTCTTGAACAGGCGGTTGTCACTGGACCGATTACTGAGGGCGATGTGACCCATGGCTACGATTGCGGTTGCAATTGAAATGCAGAATGAGGTGGAGCTAACCGACTACCCCCCCTTAATCAATTGCCTCACTGGACTTTTCCAGATACTTTGGCGTGTTCTACTAACCATTGTTCCGCTGCATAATTTAACGGTAGGGTTCTCACATCTTCCCAAATATAGTCTGCCACGGACAACAAGCGTAAATCTAACTCCTTAAAATACTGCCCGCAAGCTTCGCAAGCCACCACTTCAATCCCGGGGAATTCCCCTGAATTCAGATAGTTTTGTTCAGATGCCTCTTCCCTTCCGCAGCGTATACAGCCAACACGCGTCGTTGGCCATTCATGACCGCACAGCGTACAGTGTAAGCATCGTTTACCACTTGGCGGAGTGAGTACAGAAAACGCTGCGCCTTCGCCGCATATCGGGCACCCTGTACTTTCGGCTTCATCCGAATCTTGCGGTGGGGCATTGAACATATCTTTTTTCGTTTCCATAATCCTTGCGCGAGAAAGATGTGCAATACCACTTAAGGCGATCTGCAGACAGCTTAACAGCTCTGGGTCTGACGCGGGTTGATCGGCTTTAAATTCATTCCACGTTCCCCTTAAGACCGATTCGGAAACTAATACTCCTATGACCCGATTCAACCTTTTCCAGAGTTCTAAAACCACCATTTCCGGAAAGTCCACAAGGGGGTAGTAAGGGGGAGTCTCCGCTGGACTCAATTCTTCCATCCAGAAAGAACCCCGCTCATCTTGCCAGCGCTTGACTTCTTCGTTCAGTAAGCTATAGGTCTGATAAGCTTGCTCCATCGTTGTGTCTCCCACGATTTCCATCTTATGCATATTTTTGTCCATTTAAAGGAGTTCCCCTTACATTCATTTTCTAGCCAGCTGTGAGTAATCCGGACTATGCTTAGCTATTATTTTGCTCATCTTTCACCCTGTCATACTATTTGGCATGGTGCGAACGCGCAAACTTTGTGCTTACATAACCATTGATCATGCCTGCAAGGGCAGGGTTTGAATCCGGGTGTAAAAGACATAAATACATATGCCCGATGGTAGCCGCTGTCATCATAATCATAGAGAGGTCGTGTACTGGATAAGCCCAACGGACTAAACCAGGGGGGAAAGATGTCGCGAACCACATCACCATCCCACTTAGCGTGATGAAAACAGAGCCAAAAATGGTGATCAGCGAGTTAATTTTTTCTCCGCCATTATACTTGTCTTGAGGTGGATAGGTACCGTGTGCCCCGAAGAACTCCTTAGGAAATGCCGTGACGTGTTGCAAATCTGCTCTCGTGAAGTTAAAAACCGATTTTAACCATTCCCAGTGATAGCGTGGATTTCCAACAAAGAACATTAGCCCCACCACGACAACAAACACGACCGCTACACCGCGGTGAATCAGCCGAGCAGCTTGGATCCCGCCGACGCCGAGCATCGCTGGTTGGAAAAAGGTGCTAAGCACTCCCAGTCCGGTAAAGAGCAATACAAAGAAGGCAATGGCATGAACCCAGTGACTTAGGCGTTCTCCTTTAGTAAAACGCAAAACCTTATTTGGATCAATCTGCTTTTGGGCTGGATTCTTGATTTGTGTATTGATTGCCATTAGTCTTTCCCCCCTTTCTAGCTATTTGCATGATTGTTAGAGTCATCCTCGCTGGATCGGTAATTTCCTCTCAAGAGATTGGCGAGAACCCCCACAGCCACGGCGGCACCCGCTCCACCGACCGCAATTCCACCCACCGGTTGAATGACATCTTTCCACAGGGTCAGAGAGAGAGGAATCGTTGGGTTAGCAGGGAGACCATAAACTTCTGGGCGGTCCAATAACAGATAGAGAAACGTCGTGCCACCCATTTCTTTTTCTCCATAAATCTGCGCCTTTGGGTTAGTCTTCTGAACTTCCGTGAGACGTTTCTTCGCTTGCCCAAGCAAGACGACACGTTCACCAAACTCTAACGCACCGGGTTGACACGTGTGAACACAGGCTGGCTTCAAGTTATTTTCAACCCGCTCAATACACCCTGTGCATTTATAATATTTCTTGTTGGCTTGATCGACCTTCGGCACCCCAAAGGGACAATTTTCCTCACAATAACCACAGCCAATACATTTATCATGATCGATCACGACGTACCCGGAGTCCGTCTTGGAAATTGCATTCGAAGAACAAGCCTTGAGGCAAGCAGCTTCAGCACAGTGGAAGCATTGTGCCTTGCGCATCAGAAAATTCATTTTCTGATTTTCGTATTTTTCAATGAACGTCATATATGTCCACGTCTTCGGGGTAAAATCCTTCTGCGTTTGATAACTTGTAATCAGATGGGTTTTTTCCGCAGGAAGCTCGTTCCATTCCTTGCACGCCACATCGCAAGCCTTACACCCCGTACATTTTGAAGTGTCTACAAAAACCATTTTCCTTGTCATCGCTATGCCCCCCTTATATTGACTAGGCAAGCTTTATACTCTGGAGTACCAGCAGGATCCAGTGTAGCGATGGTCAAATCATTGGTACTCGGGCCAGGACTTAAGCTGGCAAAGCCCCAGCTCCAGGGCATACCTATAGTTTCAGTATCCTTCCCGTTGACTTTGTACGACTGTAGCCGGTCCGTTACTATGGCACGAACGGTGATCTTACCGCGAGCAGAAGAAACTTCGACCATATCTCCTTCTTTAACGCCAATTTTACCAGCCAGATTCTTACTTATCTCGGCAAAGGGTTCCGGCATGATCTCATTGAGCCACGGGATGTTCCGCGTAACCCCTCCGGCACCGAAATGCTCGACCACTCCATACGTGGTCAGGACATACGGAAACTCTTCGGACTTACCAATGAGAGTCGAAATCACCAGTGCTACTGGGCTTCCAGAAACCTTCGGATGTAAGAGGTTGGTCGTTGGGCTTTCCGTCGGCTCGTAGAATTCTGGCATCGGTCCATCCACGCATAACCCACCAGGACGAACACCGATAGCAGGTAGACCGTCCGCGGGTGGCGTGACCGGCATACCACTCATATAACTGGCTGCAAATAAACGACCTACTCCCTCTGAATTCATACGGAAACTTTGCTTTCCTTCAGGCGTATCAGGTCCCTTGGTCTTATCCACAACGTCCGCTCCGTCATCTCCCGTCCACACATTTTTTGCAATATCCCACCAAATAAGTTTGCGTTTGGCATCAATTGGCTGTCCTTTATCATCACAGGAGGCTCGGTTATAGAGAATACGAATATTTCCCGGCCATGCAAAACTCCAGTCTCTAAACAGTCCCAGCCCCGACGGATCGGCATTTTTACGACGAGCCGCAAGGTTTCCATTCCCCGTCACGCCAGCATAAATCCAACATCCTGTAGAAGCCGCACCGATCGGTGCTTTGAGATAATCGGCAATTGTCGGAAGGAGCTTTCCAGTTGCTTCGTCATACCCACTCAGCTCCTGAAGCACTTTCAAAGCGCTTGGCTCCTCACCATAGTCCCAACGGGCCTGCAAGATCGGGGCATCCTTAACATCTGTGCTCCCTGCATATAACTTACGAATTTTCTTAAAGAGAGCATCTACTATTTCGAGGTCCGGCTTAGCTTCCCCAAGTGGCTTGAGCGCAGCATCTTTCCACTGGATCCAGCGCGAAGAATTCGTCAACGTACCGTCTTTTTCATAGACAAATGCCGCTGGAAACATAATGACTTCGGTCTTAATATCTGCTGTTTTCACCCCGGGCTCACGCCAAAACTGGGCAGTTTCAATCTCGAAGAGATCAGATACGACCAGCATGTCGAGTTTGGCTAAACCAGCACGAACGCGCTGTCGGTTGGGCTGAGAGACTAGAGGGTTCGATCCAACGTTAAAAAGAAGCTTAACCTGTCCCTTTTCCATCATATCAAAGAGCTTAACGAACGTTCCATTCACTGCGGGATTGATCTTCGGCAAGTAGCTAAACCCGTAGTCATTCTCCTTGGTGGCGTTTTCACCAAACCATGCTTTAAGAAGGGCAACCAGATGTTTTTCATAAAATGACCCATTGTGCACTAGATAATCACGCATGGTCTTATCCGTATTGACAGGATACGGCAAATAGCCAGGCAAGCTGTTATAAAGGTTTGCCATATCGGTGGAACCCTGGACATTCGGCTCTCCACGTAGTGCATTGATGCCACCACCGGCTTTTCCGATATTGCCCAACAACAGTTGAATGATCGCATAGGCACGAATCCCTTGAGTAGCCGTGGTATGTTGGGTCATTCCCAGCGCATAAAGAATGGTTCCCGGTTTCCCTTTGCAGAAGGTGTCGGCAATTTCCTTAATCTTGGCTGCAGGAATCCCTGAGATTTTTTCGGCTGTTTCAAACGTATATCTAGAATAGTGCGTTTTAAGCTTAGAAAATACGCTATCCTGGTCCTCCAGACTTTCAGCTTTAAGAGGCTTATTATCCGGTCCAAGTTGGTAACCCCAGCTCACGACAGCATACTTCCTCGTTTTGGCATCATAACCGGAGAAGAGGCCTTCTTCTAATTTATAATCTTTGCTCACTTTAAGTAGGGCATTGGTATAATTTAAAACATAATTCCGATCGAACAATTTATTCTCGAGAATGTAATTAATAATTGCGCCAAGATACACAATATCCGTTCCCGGGCGAATTTGCGCGAAGAGATCGGCTTGCGAGGCTGTCGCAGTAAAGCGCGGATCCACGACAATGATTTTTGCGCCCTTTTCCTTAGCCCGATTAATCCAGCGCATAGCCATGGGATGGTTTGCTGCACAGTTACTTCCCCCAATTAAAAAGACCTCGGCATTTTGCAAATCAGAAAATGAATTCGTCATCGCACCGCGACCAAATGAAGGTGACAAACTTGCCACCGTGGGAGCGTGTCATATCCGGGCTTGGTGTTCGTTGTAAGGTGTACCGATTACCCGGCAGAATTTCGAAATAAGGTATGACTCTTCATTGTCAACTTCAGCAGAACCCAGGAAGGCGATTCCTTCAGTACGGTTTACTGGGAACGTTTCCGTAACGCCTGTTTTAGCATTGGCAACCTCATCAGCGACTTTCCAGCTGGCATCCCTGACTTCTTTCGTTTTCTTCGCTACGCGGTCCAGTGCCTCTTCCCAGGAGATATCTTCCCAATGATCTGCCCCAGGAGCACGACGCCTCGGCTTAGTCACACGGTCCGGTGAGTAGGCTACGCTAAGTAAACTTGACCCCTTGGGGCAGAGGGTCCCCTCATTGGTCGGATGATCTGAATCACCCTCCAGGTGAATCAACTTACCCTCTTTCACATACAAGAGCATCCCACATCCACCAGCGCAGAAGTGACAGATGCTCGGGAACTTTTTGCTTCCTTCCAGTTTTAATGCATACCCTTTGGCCTCCGCAACTGCTGGGTCAAATCCCAAGCCAGTGGCAAAAGCGGCGATGGAAAGCCCTGAAAGTTTAAGGAAACCACGACGAGAAACATCCATCTCTTTTTCCTCCCCTAAAAATTGCTTTAACACATACCTATGTCCCCTATGTCCCATGTCCCATTTCTCAAGTTTTCGACTTCTAAATCCTTGTTATGTTACATCTTTTCGTTCGAAAATTAAAATATTGTGCAATGTTTAACTACTTTTGAATCTTCTTATAATTCCTTCTATTTACAGCTTATCTTTCTTGGCATATCTAGTCCCCATTGTGTTCATTATGTAAATAAAAAAAGTCATGTACATAAAGAAAAACGATCATCCAACTAGCTCAGGTTCCGTCCGATCCGCTTGGTAATCTCCGTTCGTAAGATAAATATTGCGAACAGGAGGAAAGACGATGGACAGTCCCAAAACCTTGATCGAATTCATGGAAATATTCAAAACCGAAGACGACTGCATTTACCTGCTGGCCACCACCAAGAAGCCCCTCTCGGCGGCGGAGCTGGCCCGATAGCTGGGCATCGCCCCCCAGACGGCCTGGACGATGAGACACAAGATCATGCGCGCCATGGCCAGAGGCGAGGGCGAGCTTATGCTGCGCGGCCTGGTGGAGATGGATGAATCCTACGTGGGCGGTAAAAACACGGGACCCCGGGGACGGGGCGCCAGGGGGAAGACACCGGTTGCGGTTACCAGCGGCCAGCGCGCTTCCGGATGGCTTTCCCTGGCCCACATGCAGGTGGTGGAAAGCGCCGACGGCCTTTGTCTGAGCCAGGCGGCACTCAAGGACCGTCGAGGCGGGAAGCACGATTAGGACCGACGGTCTGGGCGCTTACCGGCGCCTGTACGGCTTGGGATACGACCACGATCCCATGGTTCTGGGAGGCTCGGTGAAGGCCCACGAGCTTTTGCCCCAGGTTCATCTGGTTATCTCCAACTTCAAGCGCTGGGTTCTGGATGTCTTTCATGGTGTGAGTGCCAAGCATCTTCAGTCCTATCTGGATGAGTTCTGCTATCGTCTAAACCGTCGTTACAGGCGCACCGATCTCTTCCGACGGGTACTTAACCGCTGCGCCTGCTTTGCCGGGCCGGTGACCTATGCCGAGCTTACCGCCTGAGCTAATAGGATGATCGTTTAAGATAATGTAAAATTAAGATTATGATAAGATATTCAAATAGTTGCTATTAATGATCGCAACCCGACGGGGTGTCCGTGGATCTCACCAAGCTAAGAACATTCTGCTCCATCGCCCGCAAGGGCAACTTTTCGGCCGTCGCCGAGGATCTGTTCATGTCCCAGTCGGCGGTCAGTCAGCAGATCCAGGCCCTGGAGCGGCGCTACGGCGTGGTGCTTTTCGACCGCGGCAGCAAAGGCGCCACTCTGACTGATCCGGGCCGCATACTCTTCGAAAAGGCCCAAAAAATACTGGAGATCGAGGATGAGATCAACCACGAGTTCGACGATTTGCGCGGCCTGAAGGGCGGCGAGCTGCACGTCGGTGCAAGCACCACGGTGGGCAACTACCTGATGCCCTTTTATCTGGGTGAGTTCAAAAAGCTTTATCCCGAGGTCAGGGTCTCGTTGATCGTGGAAAACACACGCATTATCGAGGACCAGCTGCTGGCGGGTCTCTTCCCCCTGGCCGTGGTCGAGCACGACGTCCAGAATCCCTCTCTGGTGCGTGATCCCATCGAAAAGGATGAGCTGGTTCTAATCATCAGCCCCAGTCATCGCTGGGCCGAACAGGGACCGGTTTCCAAGGAGGAGCTGATGCAGGAGCCTTTCATTACCCGTGAGCTGGGCTCCGGAACCCGCGAAGTAATCGAGGAAGCTTTGGCCAGGCAGGGAATACCGAAGCTCAACGTCGTGATGGAGCTGGGCAATTCCTCGGCGATCAAGACCGCCGTCGCCGCCGGCCTGGGGGTTTCAATACTTTCCCGCCGTGCCGTGCACGCGCAGCTTGAAGGCCGTATTCTCAAGCAGGCCACCATTAAGGATGTTACCCTGAAGCGGGATTTTTATCTGATAACCGTAGCCGAACGCTACAACTCGCCGGCCTCGGTCAAGTTCCGCGAATTGCTGGTTACGGTCGACGGTTCCACGGGCCTCGTGCCCGAGCTCGCCTGATTTTCCCGCGCCGCGCCGGAGGCACTATAAGTTTCGCTGGTCGCTTTTTGCAGCGACTATTTGTTTATCTGATGCTTCTTATCCGTAATCCGTTAGTCACTTGTCAATCCCTTCTTTATCTTTCCCCGCAAATCTGATATAAATTTCGCCGGTCTCTAAGTGCGGCTACGTTGACCCCTGAAAATAAATATACAGGGGGGCGTTCAAATAAACCGGGGGTTTCCCACAAAGAGAGAGGAGAGGGATATTGGCTGATTTTATTTCCAACAATGCAATAGCAATCGCTATTGCCTGTGGCGTCGCGGCGGTAGTCTATGGCGTCATACTGATCATGTGGGTGCTGAAGCTGCCCGCAGGCAACGAGAAGATGCAGGAGATTGCGGGTGCTATCCAGGAAGGCGCCAAGGCCTATCTGAACCGTCAGACTCGCGCCGTGGCGATCGTCGGCGTCATCCTGTTCGCGATTCTGTTGGCAGCGTTTCGCGAAGACTGGCAGCTCTCAGTCGCGTTTCTGATCGGCGCCACTCTCTCCGCGACCACCGGCTGGATAGGCATGATGGTTTCCGTGCGCGCCAACGTGCGTACCGCCGAGGCCGCCAGGGGCGGTCTCAAGCCGGCCATGAACGTGGCCTTCCGGGGAGGCTCGGTCACCGGTCTTCTGGTTGTCGGCCTGGCCCTTATGGGAGTAGCAATATTCTACGCTTTTGACAAGAACGTCAGCCACCTGGTGGGTCTTGGTTTCGGTGGTAGTCTGGTCAGCGTTTTCGCCCGTCTCGGTGGTGGCA
>Ga0075518_1000241_pt1 | contig 10717 bp, 10 predicted proteins | sample NGEPerA_2_FD_76970 | JGI IMG/M metagenome (GOLD analysis project Ga0075518, IMG submission 76970) | Arctic peat soil microbial communities from the Barrow Environmental Observatory site, Barrow, Alaska, USA - NGEE PermafrostAB136-A | ecosystem: Environmental > Terrestrial > Soil > Wetlands >...
ACACGCTGCGACAGGTGCCGTCGCAACACGCCTGAGACCGGCACAAGGGGTCGCCGGCCGGCACTGACCTGCTTCGCCGAATCTTCATGGGTTCTCAAGCGGTTAGGCACGACCCTGCGACCACCATTCGAATGTGAGAACTGACGACACGACGACACCCCCGTCCCTGGACGCCTCGTTCGCTGACGAGGGGCACCACGACACCCATCTGCCCCCACGGCGCCGCACGGCATGGACCGTCTTCACAGGAGCCGTCGGCGGTGTCGTCGGGCTGGCCCCGCACGTCCTTCACCACGTCGGACCGCTCGTGGGCACCGCTCTGGTCGCCGGCGCAGGAGGCACGGCGTTGTTCGGCGCCCTGGGTCTCCTCGCGTCCGTGCCGATGCTCATCAAGCTGAGGCGAAGGTTCTCCAACTGGTGGGCCCCGGCGATCGCGCTGGCCGTCTTCACGGCGATGTTCCTGCTCTCCGCCTTCGTCATCGGCCCCCTCATCAGCTCGCCGGCAGGAGCGGGACCGGACGTCACTCCGATCGACCACGCCTCGCATCACGCGCCCTGAGGTTGCCTGCGGCAGGTCTGGACCGCACTGTTCAACGCAGGATGGAGAGAGGCATCATGGCGATCACCACCCAGACCGAGGCGAGAGTTCCACTGCTCGCCAGCGTGAGTGGCGGCTGTGGTGACGGGTCCCCACGCCCCGGTGATCCACAACGTCCGCAGGGGGTCGGGCCCGCCGTGGTCGCGGCCGTGGCGCGCGGCCCGTGGCGCCCGGTCACCGCCCAACGCGCCCGGGGGTGCCGTGGGTGAGCACTCGCGTGGGCCGCTCCGCCGTCATCCCCGGCGTGCGGCAGCAGGAGCGCCCGCCACCGGCGCGCCCGGAGCGATCGGGCCGACCGGCGCCGGCAGGCGCAGGCGCTTCAGGAGCAGGGCGTTGACGGCCACGATCAGGCTGGACCCGGACATCGACAACGCCGCGATCTCCGGGCGCAGGACGAGCCCGATCGACGGTTCGAACACGCCGGCCGCGATGGGCAGGGCCAGGGCGTTGTACCCGATGGCCCACCCCAGGTTCTGCCGCATCTTGTGCACGGTGCCCTTGCCGATCCGCAGTGCGACTGGCACGTCCAGAGGGTCCGAGCGCATCAGGACGACGTCCGCGGTCTCGATGGCGACGTCGGAACCCGCGCCGATCGCGATGCCCAGGTCGGCCTGCGCCAGGGCCGGCGCATCGTTCACCCCGTCCCCGACCATGGCGACCCTCTTCCCGCGGGCCTGCAGCTCGGCGACCTTGGCGGCCTTGTCTCCGGGAAGCACCTCGGCGATCACCCTGTCGATTCCCAGCTGGCCGGCGATCCGGTCGGCCGTGGCCTGGTTGTCGCCGGTCAGCATCACGACCTGCACACCGGCCTCGTGCAGGGCGGCAACGGCCTGGGCGGCCGTCTCCCGAACCGCGTCGGCCATGGCGATCACGCCGACCGCCGTGCCGTCGACCGCGACGAAGACCGCGGTCCGCCCGGCGGCCGCGAACCCGTCGCGGGCCCCAGCGAGCGAGCCGAGCTCGATGTGCTCGCCGGCCATCAGCTTGCGGTTGCCGACCAGCACCCGGTGGCCCTCGACGTCCGCGCCCGCGCCGTGACCGGGAACGTTGCGGAACTCGGTGGCCCGCACGGTCGCCGCGCCGCGCGTGCGTGCGTACCGGACGACCGCTGCGGCAAGCGGGTGCTCCGACTCCTGCTCGACGGCTGCTGTGAGCGCGAGGACCCGGGTCTCGTCCATGCCGTCGATGACGACGTCGGTGACCTCGGGGGTGCCCTTCGTCAGGGTCCCGGTCTTGTCCATGACGACCGTGTCGATCCGCGCCGACGTCTCCAGCGCCGTGGCGTTCTTGAACAGGACCCCCCGCTTGGCGCCCAGGCCGGTACCGACCATGATCGCCGTCGGAGTGGCCAGGCCGAGAGCGTCCGGGCAGGTGATCACCACGACGGTGATGGCGAACAGCATGGCGGTCTGCACGCTCGCACCGACTGCGAGCCACACCAGGAACGTCGCGCTGCCCGCAACGAGCGCGACGAGGACCAGCCAGAAGGCCGCCCGATCAGCCAGGCGCTGACCCGGCGCCTTGGAGTTCTGCGCCTCCTGGACCAGGGCCACGATCTGTGCCAGCGCGGTGTCGGCCCCGACCTTGACGGCCCGCACGCGCAGTGTTCCTGTGGTGTTGATCGACGCACCGATCATCGGGGAGCCGGCGGTCTTGGCGACCGGGAGGCTCTCCCCGGTGACCATCGACTCGTCGACTTCGGACTCCCCGCTCTCCACGACGCCGTCCACCGGAACCTTCGCGCCGGGCCGCACCAGCAGCAGGTCTCCCACCTGCACGTCAGCTGTCGGAACCTCGACGGGCTCGTCGTCACGCAGGACAAGAGCCATCGCCGGTGCGAGCTCGAGCAACGTCCGCACCGCGTCGTTGGCGCCGCCGCGCGCACGCATCTCGAACCAGTGCCCGAGCAGGACGAACGAGGTCAGCACCGTGGCTGCCTCGTAGAAGACCTCGCCACCGCCCGTGAGGGTCACGCCCAGGCTGTAGACCCATCCGGCGCCGACACCCACGGCGACGAGCACCATCATGTCGAGGGTCCGCGCTCGCAGAGCCCGGTAGGCACCATCGAAGAAGATCCATGCCGAGTAGAAGATCACCGGCAGCGACAACGCCAGCGCGAACACGTCGTCACGCAGACCGAACGGCGCGGCCACCTCGAACCCGAGAACCTTGCGCCCGATCGGCGACCACAGCAGCACCGGTACCGAGAGCACGGCCGCGAGCAGGAACCGGTTCCGCATGTCGCGGACCATGCTCTCCATCGACATCTCGCCGTGGTGACCGCCGTGCCCCATCACCTCCTGGGGGCCCCGCATCTGCGGAGCTTCGTGGCCGGCATGCGCCTCATGGCCGGCATGGGCCTCATGACCTGCGGGCATGTCGTGTGCGGCGCGCATCTGTCGCTCGCCGTGGTCCGTCGGCTCGTCCATGGGGTCGCAGAGGTGATCGGGGACGGACTGGCCGGCGCAGTGGTATCCGCAGTCGCGCACCCAGCCGGCCAGCTGCGCCACCGACGTTCGTTCGGGGTCGTACGTCACCGTGGCGGTCTGGTCCACCGGGTTTGCTTCAACGCTGTGCACTCCGTCGCGCCGGGACAGGACGGCTTCCACGACGGCAGCCGAGGACGCCCAGTGCAGACCGGAGACAGACAGGACGGCGGACCGGTTCTTCGAGCGCATGACATGCTCCCTGATCTGATTGTTGGCGTCGGCGCCTGGAGTCTTCCGTGCGACTCCGGGATTCCGCCCGAGCTCAGCTGCGGACGAGTCGGGCGATCGCGTCGGTGGCTTCCTTGAGCTTGGCGTCTCGCGCTGCTTGGTCGAGCTCGCCGTCCGCGGCGAAGCAGTGGTTCATGTGGTCCGCGAGCAGCTCCAGAGCCACGGACTGCAGGGCCCCGGAGGCTGCCGCGACCTGGGTGAGGACGTCGATGCAGTACTTGTCGTCCTCGACCATCCGTGCGATCCCTCTGACCTGGCCCTCGATGCGTAGCAGGCGGTTCAGGTGGGCTCCCTTGGTCGCGCTGTACCCGGCCATCTTCTGCTCCTGTCGAGTGATGGTGTGTGATGGCCGGGCCAACGGTCAGCGCGGCGAACTAGTGGGTGTTGGTGTGCCCGCCGCTCGGCAGGTACTTGCCGGGGTCAGCGGTGAAGGCCGTGTGGCAGCCGTGGGAGCAGAAGTAGTAGGTGCTTCCCTCGTGCTCGGCGCTGGCGGCGGCGTGGGCGGGCTCGACGCTCATCCCGCAGACGGGATCGGTCACGGTGGTGTGAGCGGACATGGTTTCCTCCGGTTGATCGTCTGTTCCGGTTTCGACCACCGGTTCGGTGACCGAGACTGTGACGTCCGCAGCGATGGCGGGCGGGGTGAACCGGCGCAGCCGGTTGGCATTGGTCACGACGGACAGGGACGACAGCGCCATCGCGCCCGCGGCGATCATCGGGCTCAATCTCAGGCCGAATGCGGGATACAGCACGCCCGCGGCGATGGGGATGCCCAGCCCGTTGTAGACGAAGGCGAAGACGAGGTTCTGGCGGATGTTGGCCATGGTGGCCCGGGACAGGTCGAGCGCAGTGACCAACCCCGACAACGCCCCGGAGATCAGCGTGATATCCGATGACTCGATGGCGACGTCGGTGCCGGTGCCGATGGCGAAGCCGACATTAGCCTGGGCCAACGCGGGTGCGTCATTGATGCCGTCACCCACCATGCCCACGACGCGTCCCTCACCCTGCAGGCGCTCGACCTCACGCGCCTTGTGCTCGGGCATGACCTCGGCGACAACCCGGCGGATGCCGACCTGGCGGGCGATCGCAGCCGCGGTGGTGCGGTTGTCTCCGGTCATCATCACGACGTGAACACCACGGAGCTGGAGTGCGGCGACGGCGGCTGCCGCGCCGTCCTTGACGGTGTCGGCCACAGCGATCACGCCGGCCGGACGGTCGTCGATCGCGACCAGCATCGGTGTCTTGCCCTGGGCTGCCAGGCGTACCTGGTCGGGAAACAGGATCGCGGTGTCGATCCCGGACCGCACGAGGAGTCGGGCGTTGCCGATCAGGACGTGGTGGCCGCGCAGTCGTGCACCCACACCCTGGCCGGTGACGGAGTCGAACTCGGCCACGTCGTCCAGAGGCAGACCGCGCTGCTGGGCACCGGAGACAATTGCCGCGGCGAGCGGGTGCTCGGAGAATCGCTCGACCGATGCGACGAGCTGCAGCACGTCGTCCGCCGCAAAGCCAGGGGCGGGCAGGACGTCCGTCAGAGCCGGCCGTCCCTGAGTGATCGTGCCGGTCTTGTCCAGCACGACCGTGTTGACCTTGTGCGCGGTCTCGAGCGCCTCAGCGGAGCGGATCAGGATTCCAGCCGTCGCACCCTTCCCGGTACCCACGGTGATCGACAGCGGCGTGGCCAGCCCCAACGCACACGGGCAGGCGATGATCAGCACCGAGACGGCTGCGACCAGCGCGAAGACGACGGCGGGCGGGGGGCCCACCAACGTCCAGACCACGAACGTCCAGATGGCGATGACCATGACCGCAGGGACGAAGTAGCCCGATGCCTTGTCGGCGAGGCGCTGGATCGGCGCCTTGGAGCCTTGCGCCTGACGCACGAGGTCGATGATCTGAGCCAGCAGCGTGTCGGAGCCGACCTTGGTCGCCACGTAGCGGAACGTGCCCGTCTGGTTGATGGTCGCGCCGATGACGGCGTCGCCGACCGACTTCGTGACCGGGATCGACTCGCCGGTCACCATGGACTCGTCCACGGCTGAGTGGCCTTCGAGGATCTCCCCGTCGACCGGAAGCTTCTCCCCCGGCCGCACGACCACCACGTCCCCGACCACGACCTCGTCGATCCCGATGTCCAGCTCGGTGCCGGCTCGCACGACACGCGCGGTCCGCGGCGCCAAGCCGATCAGGGTGCGGATCGCCTCCCCGGTCCCGGCCTTGGCCTTCGTCTCGAACAGGCGACCGAGCAGGATCAGCGTGATGATGACACCGACGGCCTCGTAGTACACCTCTCGCGTCTCGACGGGAAGCACGCGCGGAAGGGCGGTCACCACCACGCTGTACCCGAACGCGGCGATCGTGCCCAGGGTGATCAGGGAGTTCATGTCCGCGGCACGGTGGGACATGGCCTGCCAGCCGGTGCGGTGGATCGGCCAGCCGGTGTAGGACATCACCGGAGTGATCAGCGCGAGCTGGACCCAGCGGTTCATCAGGACAGACGGCACCCAGTCGGCGCCGAAGAGTGACACAGCCATGACGGCAACCAGGACGGGTGCGGTCAGGGCCGCCCCCCAGAGAACCCGGCGCCGCAGATCGGCGATCTCGGCGTTGCGCTCGGCTGCCTCGTCGTCCTGGGGCTCGGCGAGCGAGCCCAGTCGACGTGGCACAGCGACGGCCACGGCGCGCTCGATGTCGCTGGCAGCGGGCGGCGTTGTCTCGCTTGTGCCTGCCGGGGCGACGTGGGCCTCGCCGGGCGCGACGCCGTCGACGACCTGAAGACGCCCTCGGACCATGTTCATGCCGCACGCGAACTCGAACGAGCCCACGCGATCAGGCACGAGGTCCACGACTGTCGTCGCATACGCCGGTAGCAGCTGGTTGACCCGGAAGTCGGGCATGACCACCCGGGACGTGCAGTCGCCCGACTCCTGCCGGTCGAACTCCATCCGTACCGGCACACCGCGCACGACCTGGATCACGTCCGGGCTGTAGCCGCCCTGGACCTTGATCCTCACGACCTGGACGCCCTGGTCGACCTCGGCCACCCGCGTCTTCTTGGGGCCGAAGAAGAACCAGCCCAGTCCGCTCGTCAGGACCACAGCCGCCACGACGACGAGGATCTCGCTGCCACTCATGAAGTCACGCCTCCACACTCATGTTGATGTACGCGGACTGCCCGAACTTGGCGGGCAGCGCGCGGAGGGACGCATCGTGTGTGCAGCTCAGCTCCCACTGATCCGGTCCGGCCACCAGGAACCCGGCTCGCCTGACCGCCGCTCGCACCTCGACCGCCCCGAGAACCGTGATGCTCGTCAGCGTCACGGGCGAGAGCCCGTCCTTGACAAGGTCGACGGCAACGTCGGTCACGCCCTCCAGCGCACGCAGCTCCTCGAGCACTTCGGCCAGGCACAACCCGCAGGTCAGGCCCTCGACGACAAACGTCGCGGTGGTCATGGCCCCACCTCTCCACACGCCCCGGGTTTACCCCGGGGGGGTATCCCTAATCTACTGCCGGCTGTGTGACGTTTCGAGGCAGCATCCATGAAGATCCGATCAAGACCCAGCCGATCCCCGCACGCGGACCGATGCCCCAGCGGGGATAGGTCACGAGCCACGCATCTTCATCGAAGAACCATCAATCGTGGGGACGAACCTTCATCCCACCCGGCGACGATGTAGCGGGTTCGGACCTGTGCGACTGCAGCAGACGCCGCCGGATTCCCCGATGATCGGAGACCTCATGCGACCGGTGCTGTTCTCGATCTTTGGCCTTGACTTCTCGTCCTACGGCGCGAGCAAGGCTATTGCGGCACTTGTCGCCGCGTACCTGCTGGGCCGCGCTTTCGAGCGAGTCGGACTACGCCCCGACTCGGCCCATGCGCTCGTTCTGTGGGCCACAGCGTGGGGGTTCGTGGGCGCGAAGATCTACTACCTCCTCGAGCACGTCGACAGCCTCAGCCTGCATCATTTCGGCGGGATGGGATTCACCTGGTACGGGGGGCTCATCGGCGGCATCATCTCCGCTCTCGTCATCATCCGACGCCATCACCTGCCGCTTGGAGTTGTCGCCGGTGCCGCCGCTGTCCCGCTGACTCTCGCCTACGGCATCGGGCGCATCGGATGCCTCCTCTCCGGCGACGGAACCTACGGCAAACCGTCCTCGCTGCCCTGGGCCATGACCTTCTCCAGCGGAGTCGTGCCCACGACCGTCCCCGTCCACCCCACTCCCCTGTACGAGACCGCGGCCTCCCTGGTCATCGCCGGCGTGCTCTGGGCGCTTGCCAGACGCTGGAACCCGTCGGCGATCTTCGGCGCCTACCTGGTCCTCAGCGGGATCTCACGGTTCCTGGTCGAGATGCTGCGCATCAACGAACCCGCTCTCTTCGGTTTGACCCAGCCTCAGCTGTGGTCGATCGTCTCGATCGCAGCGGGTGCAGTACTGATCGCCCGCTCGAACCGCTTGATCGGTATTCGAGCCCAGACAGCTTCGCGCACCGAGCCCGCAATCGTCGAGGGCTCGTCACACTCCTTCGCATGACCGGGATGCTCGAGCCCGCGACTCGACGCGGAAACTCTTCAGCAACTCTTCATCGTTCCTACGTCGGCTCGCGCATCGTGGGGGAGAAGACTCTGGAACAAGCTTCCCCGAGAAACGTGGGAACAGCAGCAATGAATAGGGAGTATTGACATGCAAGGACACAGCCACGGCGCGCGCGGACACCTCTTGGGGATGGTCGGGATAGGAGCAGTGGTGCTTCTCGGCCTGATGGCCACCGGGCGCTCCTTCAGCCAGGCGCTCCCCCTCGCCGCCGTATTGGCCTGCCCACTCATGATGATCGGGATGATGTTCATGATGAGCAACGGTCGAGGACATCAGGAGGCCGACGACGGCGCGACCATCCGCGACACGCACGCTGACGAAGCCGGCCACGTCCACCACTGACGCCGTCGCCGAAGGCGAGGGCCGAGCGTGGCCCATGCCCGTGATCGACGCGAGCTCACGGGCAACACGCAGCCATGCCTGCAGCCATCGCCTTCTCGTGGCCGCAGGCGAACCCATGAGGTGACTCGAGGGTGACGTCGGCGCTCTCAGATCATCCGCGGGCCTCGATCGGACTGCCCGCTGCGCCGCCCGCTGCGGGCGCTACGGCCATCCGCCGACTGGTGGGCAGCAGCGTCGGACCGCCGCGGCAACGGCACTGCGACGGGGGGTGCGTTGTGCAGACGTCGCGCGACGGTGACTGGTCGGGGCCGAGACCATCCCCGAAGTCCCGTAGACGATGCTGGAGGCCGTCGCTAGGGCGATCGAGGACCCGCGCTCCGGCAGCGAGCACACCCGGGTTCTCCGCGAGGTGCCGCTGCGCAACGACTCCGCGGAGGGCGAAGCCGCGGGGCGCTCCGGTGCTTGAGGACTGCCAAGATGTGCCCATGGCCACCCCCCTCGACACCGTGACATGGCCGGTGCGGACGGCACGCCTGTCGCTGCGAGCGGCGACACCGCACGACGTGGAGCCGACCTGGCAGTACCGCCGACTGGCGAACGTGAACCACTGGATCACCCGCGCCCCGATCACGTTGGACGAGTACCGCGCCGCGTTCGACCATCAGGATCGGTTGCCGAAGACACTGGTCATCGAGCACGACGGCGAGGTCATCGGCGATCTCATGCTCGCCGTGTCGGACGCCTGGGCTCAGGCCGAAGTCGTCGAGCAGGCTCGCGGAGTGCAGGCAGAGCTCGGTTGGGCGCTGCACCCCGATCACGCCGGCCAGGGGTACGCCACCGAGGCGGTCCGGGAGTTGATCCGGATCTGCTTCGAGGACCTCGGGCTGCGTCGCGTGACGGCCGGCTGCTTCGCCGACAACGAGGCATCGTGGCGTCTCATGGAACGTGTCGGAATGCGCCGCGAGCAGTACGCCGTCGCCGAGTCGCTGCATCGCTCCGGCGCCTGGCTCGACGGTCTCGGCTACGCGCTGCTCGCCGACGAGTGGCGCGGTCTTCGCTGCCACGACTCAGTGCTGCCTGTCGAGCCTGCCGCCAACGCCTGATCGTGGCCGCAGGCGTACTCGTGGTGCGACTCGAGCGTGACGTCGGCGCTCCAACAGCACGTCGCGTCGTTCGACCGGTTCTCGCAGCAGGCGTCCGCGGTGGTCTCCCATGCTTGGGGACCGGCGCCTTGACGAGCTCAGAGGCGCGCCTTGACCTCTTTGAGGAGGTCGGCAGGCGCGATCCACATGGAGGGGTAGTCGGCGGACCACTTCTGAACGCCCTGGGCGTCGATGAGGACGAAGCCGTGGCCGGGCAGGCCTTCGTGCATGCCCTTGCCGAGGGTGTCGTAGGCCTTGGACGTGGTGCCGTCGTCGAGCAGGAACGGTGTCTTGACCCCGAGGCGGGTCATGTCGGGGGTGATCTGCGCAGCGGTGTTCATCACGATGGGAAGGACCTTGATGCCGGTCGCGGTGAATGCTGGGTCGCTCTCGATCTTGGCCATCTGCACAAGGCAGGCATCGCAGCCGGCCCCCTCGCTGAAGTACAGGAGCACGGGGGTACCGCGCAGCGCCGAGAGCGACACGCTCGTACCGTCGGTCGCCGGCAGGGTGAACTCGGGCGCCGTACGCGCCTCGGAGGACTGCGTCGGTCGCGCCGACAACAGCCCGGCCACGACGAGAGCGACCACCACGAGCAGTCCCGTCGTCCAGGCCACGGTGACCAGCCGTCGACGCCGCAGAGCTGCGGCTCCCTGCTGCTTCTTCACCACGTCCAGCGCGGTCTGGCGCTCGTGCTCACGTCGCATGGCGGTCCCGGAGGTCATCGACCACTCCCTTGGCTTGTCGAGGTGTTGTGGCACGACGGGGTGTCGTCGCCATCAGTCGGCCGATCACCCGTCGGCGGCACATCGATGCCACTGCCGTGGCTCGACGGTGAGGGGCGCCGGCGCCGCCCGACCAGCGTCGCCCAGACGAACACGGCCGCGAGGGCCAGCAAGGCAAGTCCCAGCACCGGCTCGGGCACGGGCAGCGTCCACCGCTGGATCCGCATGAAGATCCCGGCCAGGGCCTGCCCCGCGGAGGCCTGGAACGCGGTTCCGCCCGTCATGTCGGCGCTGCCAGCGAGGGCGATGATGAAGCCGCCCATGACGACGAACGCGACGGCGACACCCACGTTGAGCGTGTTGGTCACCAGGACTCTGGCGCCCAGGCGGATGCGGACCAGCTTCGCCCGGAAGAGCTTGCGCTCCCCCAGTCGTGCCCGGTCCCACAGCAGGGCCATGACGAACAGGGGGAAGACCATTCCGAACACGAACGCCAGGCCCAGCGCGAGGCCACCGATCGCCGAGCCGGACAGCGCGGACAATGTCATGACGCCGACGAGCACGGGGGCGCAGCAGCTGGACGCGATCCC
>Ga0075518_1000242_pt1 | contig 10714 bp, 10 predicted proteins | sample NGEPerA_2_FD_76970 | JGI IMG/M metagenome (GOLD analysis project Ga0075518, IMG submission 76970) | Arctic peat soil microbial communities from the Barrow Environmental Observatory site, Barrow, Alaska, USA - NGEE PermafrostAB136-A | ecosystem: Environmental > Terrestrial > Soil > Wetlands >...
ATCCTGGGAGATAACGAACCGTTGGCTCTCCGGTCGACTCAAGTCCTCGCCACGATCGTGGCAGGAGACCTCGCATTCAAAGCCTGAACACAGGAGAGCTTGCATAGCAGAAGGCCCCGCTCACGCGGGGCCTCGTTATTTTGCACGAACATTCCGATTGCGATACTCAGTGCTCGGTTCCACGCCCCGGTTTGCGATAGTAGAGCCACATGACCAGACCCAGTAACCCGGCAAGAACAACAAACCACACGACCCTGTCGAGGTGGATGGGATTCGCCTTGGTTGAACCGGGCGTCACGATCGTCACACTCGTCGCGTGGATATCGGTCTCACCCTCGTGCTGGGCACATACACGGTGGAAGACACCGGTGATGAACACGACGTCTCCAACCGTACGATAGTCCTCCGTACGCGAGATTGCAGGCATGGCCACGCCTTTTGGCACAAACACGCCCATGGCGGTGTTGTTGCCATCCGACAGGTTCATCCATGTGCCGTCCTCGCGTACCATCAGATCCTGCAGGACCTCTCCCTTGAACGACACAGTCTTCCCGTCCCATTTGTACGAGTTTTCCACAAGTTCCGTCGTCGATAGTACGGGCGGCTGTCCCGCGCTTGCCAAAACAGGGGTGACGATCAGAACCGTGAGCACCACGATTATCAGAACGGCACAGAGTCTCTTCATACGGCCGTCTTCCTGACTCTCATGCTCCGGAAGCTTGTGGCGATGAATCCAAACAGCGTGAAGACCGACAGGAACTCCAGGCGTCCCATCCACATTTCAAACATATACACGATTTTCATCAACGTGGGCATGCTGGCCTGCACAATTCCACACGAAAGCCCGGTGTTGCTGCCGGCTGATACGGACTCAAAGAGTGCATCTACCATGGGATATCCGTAGGCCATGCCGACGACGGTGCCAACAACGTAGATGAGAACATACAGGACGACGATGACGGCTGCGCTTTTGACCACGCTGTCGCTGAGGACCTTGTCGCGTATGTGATGATAGTGTCCCATGACGACGGCACGCTCGGGAGACAGGAGCTTCCTGACGTCGGTAACAATACCCTTGACGATGATCCCCACGCGCAGCCCCTTGAACCCGCCGCCGGTCGATGCAGCACTCGCGCCGATAGCCATGGCGATGGTCGTCGCAAGCATGCCCAGAGGGCCCCATTCGCGCACAAACGTCCGCGCATAGATGTTGGACTGGCCGGTCGTCGTATGGCCCGATATGAGCTGAAAGAATCCGCGCCGGAACAACGCCACAGCATTTGGATAGACGCCTCGTTGCATGAGTGCCAGACACACGAGAGAGAAAGTCGTCAAGACAGTGATCGTAAACGAGACAATCTCCACGTTGCGAAGGATCTCCCTGCGGTTTCCGGTCCAAACGGCGTAGTGCAGGGCGAAGTTGAATGAACCCAGGATGAAAAAAACCATGCTGGCGATTTCCATAGCACTGCTGTGGTAATACAGCATGTTCTGACTATAGGGGGCAAAGCCGCCGGTGCTCCAGGCGGACATGAAGATGTACGCGCCGTGAAAAAACGCAAGATAAGGCTTGATGCCATTGGCTATCGCAACGACTCCAAGGACAACAGTGCCCACGCCCAAATAGATGAGCGAAATGCGCCAGATGAGGACCGCGATGTGCCGGACGTTCGGTTCGAGCTTCTCTTCCTTGCCTTCGCCGACCATGATCTTGAACGCACCGCCCGTGGAACCGATCAGGAACGTCAGCGCCAGCACAACGATCCCCTGACCACCCACGTACGTCAGGAGATGACGCCACATATTCAGTCCCTGTGAAATATGGTCGAGGTCCTGCATGAGGTACATGCCCGTCGTCGTGTAACCGCTCATGGTGTCGAAACACGTATCGAGAAACGACGCCATGTGCCCGCTCAGCATATACGGAACTCCGGAGAGCACCATGGCAACCAGCCACGAACCCGCGGCGATGACCATCGCATGGGTGAGTCCCGGGGTACTCTTCGTACGAGAGACGAGCGCCAGGACGTATCCGACGAGGAGAGTGAGCGCAACAGAAATGGCAAAATCCAGAGCGGAGGCCCATTCACGAAAAACAAGACTGGTCACCATCGGAACGAGCATCAACAGACCGACGCCGATGGTAACGAGACCAGTATAGTATCCTATGATACGAAAGTCCTCTCTCCAGACCCTGCGAATCATCGTCTAGCGCCCCATGAAGAACAGCCAGGAAATGAGAAACCCAAGCCCGATGAGGCTACCCACAAACGCAACCTCTGTGAGCATCCCCAGGAGGCCACGACGGAGAGAAACCACGCGCTTCATGCGAGCCCTTTCGTCCATGACGGTCACCCCTTCCGGAATACCCGTCTGAACTGCTCTTCCGCCTCAGGAGCTACGAGGCCAACGACGATGTCCCCCGCATTCAACACAGTGGCTCCCCGAGGGAAGATCACCTCACCCTCATGCATAATGGACGCCACAACGCACCCGGTGGGCCACGTCAGCTCCCTGATGGTCTTCCCCGTCACAGGAGACTCACTGGTAATCTTCAGTTCAACAAGAGTCGCCTTGCCTTTGCCCAGCGACACGAGCGGGATCATGTCGTTGACAATGATGCCTTCTTCGATGACTGTCGCAAGAATATTTGTCGAGTTGAGGGCAAAGTCTACGCCGAACTTCTGGAAGATGTCCTCGTTGCGAGGGTCGTTGATACGAGCTGTCGTGAGCGGAACATTGAACCGCACCTTGGCAAGCTGACACGCCACCAGATTGTCGGCATCATCCCCCGTCACCGCGGCAAACCGGTCAGTTTTCTCGATACCAGCGTCGATGAGAGAACCCAAGTCGCAGCAGTCGCCGTTGATGACAAGCGCCTTTCCCCAATCCGACAATGCCTCACAAGCTTCTGCATTGTGTTCGATAACAGCAACGTCATGCCCCTTGCCAACAAGCAAATGAGCAAGATAGGACCCGACCTTTCCTCCGCCTGCAATAATAATATACATGGTTCTACCTCTCATTCAGATGGAAGATCGCGCTGACCCTTGGAAGGTCCGATACGTGCAGTGCCACCAGCAATTGATCATTGTCGGCGAGAACGTCGGTTCCTTTGGGGAAAGTCGTGGTTCCATCACGCGTGAGTGAGATGACCTTGAAGTCGTCCAGAGCCTCGATTTCAGCTATCGTTGTTGCCGGGATCCTGGTGTGGAAAGGGACTTCGACCAGCTCAATGCCGCCACCGGGCAGGATGAAGTGACTTTCCTCGTTACGGATCATGAACTTGCTGTAGATAATGTTGGCAGCTGACGTCGTTGGACAAACCGTCTCGAGCCCGAGAGCCCTGTAGGTCTCCCCCTTGACAGGATCGAACACGCGGGCAATCACCATGGGGACCTTGAAAATGGTCTTGGCGACCTGCGCGGCCATGATGTTCATGTTGTCCCCATTAGTCACTGCGGCGAAACCATCTGCATGCTCAATCCCCGCGGACTTGAGCACCTCCATATCGAATTCAACTCCGGTAATTGTAGCTCCATTGAACTCATCGCTGAGCCGACTGAAGTTGTCTGGGTTGTGGTCTACCACGGCCACGTCATGGCCTTCTTCCGAGAGCTTTGTCGCAAGCTGAGCGCCAAGGCGCCCACAACCAACGATAATAATATACATAACAAACATCTCCTTGCGAATCCTTAGAACGGACTCATCACAAAGTGTTGATTATAGGCATCTCTCAGCCGACGTCAAGATGTCCAAGCTCCATTCTTGGAGATTTCTTCGCATTACCAGAGGTAACCCATCCGCCGGCTCCTGCATTGTTGCAGGCCCAGTGCAACAGTGCTACCATGAGCCACGCACATTTGTCGTCATGAGGGGACATCATGCAGGAACCGGTCGAAAACCAACTCATCGAGACGAGTCCGAGAGGAAGTCGTCCGCGCCCCAGGCGAGCGGCGTCCCCGATGGTGTGGGGTCAGTCAGGCGTCGTCATGGCACTCTACCACAGCGGAGCGTTGGCTGACATCGTGATTATTCTTGGGATCCTCGGTGTTTTCTACGGCATTACTCAGGTCGGTCGCGAGTGGGCGGGAGTTCTGAGGCCCACGGTGGTGATCGACCTCTCGTTCCGTGCGCTGCCGCGGTACACACTCTTCTCACTGGTCCGAGGATTAGCTGCCTACTGCATCTCCTTCCTCTTCACTATTGTATATGGATACTGGGCGGCCAAGGACCGACTGGCCGAGAGACTGCTTGTCCCCATTCTGGACATCCTGCAGAGCATCCCCGTCCTGGGATTCATGCCAGGCGTCGTGCTGGCACTGGTATCCGTCTTCCCCAACAGCAACACTGGACTGGAACTTGCTGCAGTATTCATGATCTTCACGGGACAGGCATGGAATATGACCTTCAGTTTCTACAACTCTCTCAAGTCCGTACCAGAGTACCTCCAGGAGGCCGGTACCATCTACCACTTCAACTGGTGGCAACGTCTCACTCAGATCGAGATGCCCTACAGCGCTGTCGGCCTCATCTGGAACAGTATGATGAGCATGGCTGGTGGATGGTTCTTCCTCATGGTTACCGAAGCATTTCAACTGGGCAATAGGGATTTCAGGCTGCCCGGCATCGGCTCGTACATGTCGGTCGCCGTCGAAAAGGGCAATGTACCTGCCATGATCGCGGCGATTGTCGCCATGGTACTGATGATCGTCGCTTTGGACCAGCTGGTGTGGCGACCAGCCGTTGTCTGGGCACAGAAATTTCGCATCGAAGACACGAGCGACGAAGAGACGATGGATTCATGGTTCCTGGATCTCCTCCACCACTCGCACATCCTGCGCTGGATCGGCGCTGCAAACTCCTCCGTCGGCCATGTGTTCGGCAGCCTGATCTCGCAGCTTCTCCGTCACCTTCATCGCGATGTGCCGGGCAGTTCTCCTGGCGTCTCTGCTCCCGGCAAGCATGGAGTGCCGAACCGTGCTTCGTTCTCCGTCGTCTTCTCCCGAGTCCTGTTCTTCCTGCTGGCCGCCGGACTGGCTTTCGCCCTTGCCCAGGTCGTCCGCCTCCTCATATCCGTTCGTATCAGTGAATGGTTGCGTCTGCTGAGAGCCGATGTCCTGACCCTGACACGCGTCACGGCTGCCATTGTCCTGGGGACCCTGTGGGCCTTGCCTGTGGGCTTGCGCATCGGACTCTCGCCCAAGCTGTCGAGGATCATGCAGCCAATCGTCCAGGTCGCGGCGTCGTTCCCGGCGCCAATGCTGTTCCCGGCCGTGATCCTCCTGCTGACTCTGCTCAGAGTCAATATAGGCTTCGGCAGTGTCGTGCTCATGTTGCTCGGCACCCAGTGGTACATCCTGTTCAATGTCATTGCCGGCGCACAGGCCATTCCCTCCGACCTCAAAGAAGCTGCTGCCAGCTATCGTATCACGGGCAGGCAACGCTTCTGGTCTCTGTACCTGCCGGCCATTTTCCCCTATCTCGTGACAGGCTGGGTGACAGCGACAGGCGGAGCCTGGAACGCCAGCATCGTTGCCGAAATCGTGACGTTCCGTGGCCAGACCCTCAGGGCGCAGGGAATCGGATCTGTCATCAGCGAGGCGGCGTTCGGCGCCAACTTTGCTGAACTGGCCGCTGCAATCCTCATCATGTCACTGACCGTCGTGCTCATTAACCGCTTCGTGTGGCGAAGGCTGTACGCAGTCGCCAGCACACAGTACAACCTCAGCAAGTAGAGGAGGTCCCATGGAAGAGTCTGCGCAACAGCTTGTCCTGCTTTCCAGTGAGAACGTCACTCAGCGTTTCCCGATGCCCAATGGAAACATGGTGACAGTTCTGGACAATATCAGCATGGATATCCGGAAGGGAGAGATCATATGCCTCCTCGGTCCTTCAGGCTGTGGCAAGTCGACGTTTTTGCGCATCCTGGCGGGCCTCATGCGACCCACGAGCGGCAAAGTGTTCGCCCGTGGCAAGGAAACAGCCGGCCTGACGCCGGGCGTCGGCATGGTTTTCCAGATGTTTGCCCTCTTCCCGTGGATGACTGTGAGCGAAAACATCCAGTCTGTCCTCGTTCCACTGCAACTCCCACAGGAGGAAGTCCAGCACCGCGTCAGCACCGTGATCAAGATGGTCGGTCTCGAGGGCTTCGAAGAAGCCTATCCTCGCGAGATCTCGGGCGGCATGAAGCAGCGCGTGGGCATCGCGCGCGGTCTTGCGGTACAACCTGAACTGCTGTTCATGGACGAACCGTTCAGCGCTGTGGACGCTTTGACCGCAGAATCACTCCGAACGGACCTGGTCGACATCTGGGATGAAGCCGAAGGTCAACCGGCGTCCATCGTCATGGTCAGCCATGACATCAAGGAAGTTGTTTACATGGCCGATCGTATCGTTGTGTTCTCGGCGAACCCGGGGCGCATCCGTACGATCGTTCAGAACAAGCTGGCACGACCTCGTGACTATCGGACTCCGGATTTCCTGGCGATGGTCGACTACCTCCACGACATCATCACGACGAACGAACTGCCCGACACGCCTCCTGCAGCCGTGACCATTCCCTCGCAACCCGTATTCGAACCACTTCCGCCCGTCTCGTCAAGTGACGTTGTCAGTTTCGTCGAATATCTCGGCTCGCATGGCGGTCAAGGCGACGTCTTCGTTCTGGCGCACGAATTCGGCAAGGAATTCAGTGACCTGATCAACATCGTTAAAGCTGCCGAGATGCTGGATTTCATCGATACACCGAAACAGCGCACCGTGTTGACGCCCCTCGGACACCGCTTCGCCGACATGGGCACTGAGGACCAGAAAGTCGTCTGGAAACAGCAGATCCTGACGCTCAGTATCTTCAAGACGATTCACGCGGAGGTTCAGGCTTCCCGGAATGGCAGTATGCTCGACGACGAGGTCCAGGACCGCCTGGCAGAGCTGCTGCCCAACGAAAACCCAGAGTTTACCTTCGCGACCTTCATCAACTGGACCCGTTTTGGCAATCTGCTGGCATTCGACGAGGATTCGGACGAGGTATCGCTCCAGTAGACCGTTGTGGCCGGGTCAGGAGGCAGTCCATTAGTGAAGACATCTTATTGATTTTCAAGTTCGCAGACATATGATAAGAAAGGAGGTGTCTATGAATGTACTGGTCGTTGTGTTGAACCATGAGGAGCATGTCCGGATACTCTTGGAAAGGTTCCCTGAGATCGACGTACGCGGAGCAACGGTGGTCAGCAGCACCGGTATGGGTCAGCTGCTTGCCGCCGATGTCCCCATCTTCTCCACACTCAGCAAATTGCTGTCAGGCGCCAGCCGCCGGATGGAGAACTCCACCATCTTCTCGGTGATCCGGACAGACGAGACTCTTGAAAAGGCTATCGCTCTCGTTCATGAAATTGCTGGCGATCTGACGAAGCCCAATAGCGGTATCCTGTTCGTCGTCCCTGTTACCAGAATGGAAGGACTTGCTGCCCCTCTTTCTGCCGAGGGCGTGGAACTTACAGGAGAGCAGCATTCATGAACACCATTCTCTCGATTGCAGTGTTTGTCGGCCTGGGGATGGTATTAGCGCGTGTGCTGAAGCGGTTCGGATCTCCCGAGGTCCTCAGCTACATCCTTGGCGGCCTTGTTATCTCGGTCTGTCTGGCCCGATTTCTGCCAAAAGGGTTCATCAGTGCCGGTGATACGGTTGGAACGGTTGCGCTGGGATTTATCGCGTTCGAGATCGGCGACACGTTCCGGCTCAAGAACGTGCGTGAAGTAGGATCAAAAGGCTTATGGTTATCAGTAGTCCAGGCTGTCTTCACCTATGCGATCGTTTTCGCTGGGTTTCTTCTCACGGAAGCGCTGCACATAACACACCTTCCCGATGCAATGCCGGTTGCTCTCTTCCTTGCTTCGACAGCCGCCGCTACGGCTCCTGCCCCCACGTTCATGGTTGTCCAGGAGTATCGTGCCAAGGGACCTCTGACGAACTACCTGCTGATGGCAGTCACGTTTGACGATGCTGTTGGCATCATTCTCTTTGATATCAGTATCGTGGTCATGCGGATCCTTCTTCGTGGTGGAACTCTCCGCTTGTCCGAGGTAATTCTCGCACCGCTCAAGGAAATCGGCCTTTCGTTGCTGATCGGAGCGGTGACCGGGCTCATTATGGTCACCATGTCACGATGGTTCCGGTCGAAGTCTGAGCGGCTGCTCCTTGGGATCATGGTTGTCCTCGCAACCGTTGGAATCAGCCAGGCCTTCGGCGTTTCGTCCCTGCTGGCGTGCATGGTAACAGGAGCCTTGTTTACCAACATGGCAGCTGAGCCCACAGGCACCTTCGCTAACATCGATACTTGGACAGTCCCACTGCTTCTCATGTTTTTTGTGTTTTCGGGAGCGGACATCAATCTGGCATTGCTTCCGAAGTTTGTTGTGGTCGCTCTGTGCTATCTTGCCCTTCGGAGTTTTGGCAAGATCTTCGGTTCCTGGGCGGGTGCCCGCATGGTCAGGGCTCCAGCGGATGTCCAGAAGTACCTCGGCTGGGCGATGCTGCCTCAGGCGGGCGTTGCCATCGGATTCGCCGTGATAGCCCGTTCCATGTTCCCGGAACTGTCCTACCTGTCCACGATTGTCCTCGCGATCGTCATCGTTTTCACGATGATCGGTCCCATCGGCGCCAAGTACGCGCTTTTTGGTTCCAAGGAAGTGGCTCCTGAATTCCTGAAGCCATCCGAAAAGGCGACAACTCCTTCGTGATCTCGTGTCTGTAGTGAACAAGCGATACCGCCCGGCTATCCGGCCGGGCAGCATATTCTGCACGTCTCTTGCTTTGGCCGACCAACTTCCGCCGGTCCTTTCCCATCAACTGTGAATGCCAAACAGCGCCTCCACTGGACGATCACCAGCCTGAAGAGGAGGCGCAGCACCGTGCTTGACGACGAGGTCGAGGACAGTCCGGCATGGCTGCCGCCCGACGAGAGCCCAGAGTTCAGCTCTCCAACCTTCGACAACTGGGAGCGTTTTGGCGCTCCGCTGGTATTCGACGAGTAGTCGGGCGAGGTGTCGCTCCAATGGAGCATTGAGTTCGCATCAGAGGTCTGTCCGCTCAGGTTTCCTGAACTCCTCTCCGACTTCACGTGATCTAAAGAGCGCAACCTTTGCACCCATCGGGCCGACAATCTCAAATACGACGATGATGGCCATGACGATGCTCGACAGATATGAGAGTTCCGGGAACAGGGAACGAGCTATCACAACAAATCCGATGGCAACGCCCGCCTGAGGCAGCATCGCCCAGCCAAGGTATCGCTCGACTGCCTTTCCTGTATGCACCCATTTTGCCCCAAGCCACGTACCACCCACCTTGCCAACCGTTCGCAATGCGACATAGCACACCGCGACCATGGCATATTGCGGAATAAGCGCAATGTCGACATCCGCCCCCGAAAACACAAAGAACAGCAGGAGAAGGGGCCCCATCCACACGTCTACAGCTCCGAATAGAGGCTCCGGTTCCACAGCAAGGTTGACGAACATCGCCCCCGCCACCATGCATGAGAGCAGCGACGACAGGTTGAGCTGCTGACAGACCCCGACCGTGAGCAGCACGGCGGCGATCACCAGAACCAGCCGTTCGCTCTTGCTACGGAACAGTCTACAGGCGCCGACCATGAGCAATCCTACCACAGCTCCGGCCACTCCGGACAGCAGAATCTCGCGAAGAGGCACAAGCACCATTTCGCCAACCGATACTGCATCTCCGCGGAGCAACACTCGCATGATGACGATGCTGATGTCAAAGAGCACGATGCCGACCGCATCATCGAAGGTCACTGCCATCAGCAGGTAGTTCGTAAGAGGGCCCTTTGCCTTGTACTGTCGTACAACCATGAAAGTGGCTCCAGGCGCGGTAGCCGTCGCTGTCGTCGCCAGAAATAGAGAAGCGGCCAGGAAATGCGGAAGATGTATTATGTGCAGCGTCTCAAGCGCGACAAAACCTCCGAGGACCAGCAGGAATGTCGCCAGGGCCTGTATGATCGAGAGCCACACGCCTCGCGCACCGATCTTCCTCACGGTCTGCCAGCGAAACGTGTCACCAATCATGAACGCGATGAACCCCAAGGCTACGGTACCGACTGTATCACCCGCCTGGACAAATCCGGACGGAAGTACCTTGCCCAAAACTGTCGAGAGCAAGATTCCTGCCAGGATGTAGCTCAGTACGTGGGGAGATCCGAAGCGCTCCAGGAGCCTCGCCAGGAGCAATCCCAACCCAAAGACCACCCCGAGAGCAAGTATCTGGTTCATGATCTTGAGTCCTTCCCACCCTTGATTGCACTCTCCGAGAACCCAGTCGCCAGACCATCGACGCAGTTAGCGAGCACCCCAGACAGGCTGCCGACGCCCACTCTTCTGATATTGCCGACCACGCCGTTCACCAACTCAATGACTTCTGCAATGGCTCATCAGTCCTGACCGGCGAGAACACCGTTTCGCTGTGGGCTCTCCCCTTTGACTCAGCCTGCACGCAGCTCCAGGTCGCGAAGATGAAAGTGTCGTCCATCAGGACACCGCCGTGCCGGTACTCTCGACAACAGTGGCCCCTCTCACCTCAGTAGGTGACAATCGCGAGAGGATCCGATGAAGGTACTCCTCATAGCAGACAACCAGAACAAGTATATGCATTACGCCTCCTCTGCGGCTGGCTGGCATGTATGCGCCGTCCCCC
>Ga0075518_1000243_pt1 | contig 10712 bp, 8 predicted proteins | sample NGEPerA_2_FD_76970 | JGI IMG/M metagenome (GOLD analysis project Ga0075518, IMG submission 76970) | Arctic peat soil microbial communities from the Barrow Environmental Observatory site, Barrow, Alaska, USA - NGEE PermafrostAB136-A | ecosystem: Environmental > Terrestrial > Soil > Wetlands > Peat...
GCGAGCAGGTTGACCGTCGCCTGCTGCATGCGCGGATCGGCAGCGGCGCCGGCGCCGTCGTGCGTCTGGTCGACGCCCCACGCCCACTGGATGCTGCCCGCGGAGAACACGAGCGCACCAGACGCGGCGCGGTAGAGCGTGAGGTGGTGCGTCGTCGTGCCGGGCAGGACGACGCTGCCGAAGTCCTGGAGGTACTGCGGAACAGCGCCGACGGTCGTGGACAGGTGGATGAGCCCGGCCGGACGCGCACCGTTGTCGAGGTCCTCGTCGGACTCGTAGCCGACCGTGTGCGCGGCGAGCGCGGTCGTCGTCCCAGCGGGGAGCGACGTGAGCGACGTGTTGCGCCAGAGCCGGAGCTTGCCCTCACCGGCTGAGACGGTGACGGCCAGGTCGGAGTTGTTGGACATGTACAGCGTGCCGCTCAGGCCGTTCTCGGGTCGTCCGGCGCCGGCGGTCGTCGGGGCGAACCGCGGGTCGCGCCACGTCCCAGTCCACTCGGTCGACGGGTCGATCTTCGCGTTCGACCAGGTCTCCTTGTACGACACGAGCGTGCGGTACGCGCTCGGGGTGCCCGACGCCGCATTCTCGTAGCGCGTCTTCCAGTAGATCTCGTTGCCGCTGAAAAACGCGAGGTTGACGCCCGCGTCGCGCGCGGCCTCGACGTTGGCGCGCTGCCCACCAGACCAGTACTCATCGTGTCCGAGCGACATGAACACCTTGTGGTTGGTCAGCAATGCACCGAACCGGTCGGTGTCGACGCCCGCCTGGTAGCTCACGTCGTAGCCGTTGCGCTCGAGGAACCGGACCATCGCGTACTCGGACGAGAAGTAGAAGTCCCGCCCGTCCATAAGCCCACGCGTCGCGAAGGGCCGGTTGTAGCTGATCTTGTACGCGCGCCCGTTCGCCGCGCCCTGGTAGAAGTCCGAGCCGCCGTACTGGTTGTAGGCCTGCCACGTGGGGTCGGAGGTCTGGAAGAGGATCGCGGAGTGGCTCGCGTCGTTGCGGACGACGAACGTGATGTGACTCGAGTCGTCGGTGTCGGCGCGGTGCAGCCGGGCGATGTAGACGCCTGAGACCGCGGTGGCCGGCACGGCCCAGGACGCTGACACTCCCCAGTTCCCGCAGTCGTAGAGCTCGGTGGTGAGGTCGCTCAGGCACACGGGCTGGTGCTGCGGGAGCGCCGCGGTCACCGGGACGGACGTGATGAACCGCGCGCCCAGCCCGCCGTACCAGCCGGTCCGGTAGATGTCGATCGTGTAGGCCTTGGCGTTCGTGTCGACCTTGAACCCGATGGTCGAACCCACGTTGACCGAGATGTCGGTCGCGAAACCCTGGATCGAGGCGTCGCCCGCTCCGGAGATGTCCCAGACCGACGGGTCGGTGCCGGTCTTGGAGTTCTCGCAGACGATCGGACTGCCCCCGACTGCGCACGGGCCCGCCGCGCTCGCGGGGCTGGCGAACCCCGCGACGAGCGAGGACACGGCCAGTGCCAGCGTTGCTCCGACTGCCACGGGACGACGGGACACGCGGCGCGCGACGAGGCTCATGGCGATCACTCCGGACACTGGGGAAGGAACACTGCTGAAGGACTCGCCGAGTGCCCGCTCGACGCGCAAAGATCAACCCGGACGCCCGCCCGGTGGTGCGTCCCACCCGAGACGCGGAGGCCCGCATGTCCGACGCCACCCAGACCGCCGCCACCCAGGCCCCAGCCCAGGTCGCCCCGACCGCCGACGTCGACCCGCGCGCGACGCTGGGACCCCGCACCCGCGTCTGGCACCTGGCCCAGGTGCGCGAGGACGCCAAGGTCGGCGCGGACTGCATCATCGGCCGCGGCGCGTACCTCGGCCCGGGCGTCCGGGTCGGCGATCGCTGCAAGATCCAGAACTACGCGCTCGTGTACGAGCCGGCGGTGCTCGAGGACGGCGTCTTCATCGGGCCGGCCGTGGTGTTCACGAACGACTACTACCCGCGAGCCGTCAACCCGGACGGCACCCTGAAGTCGGGCGCGGACTGGCCTGCGGTCGGCGTCACGGTGCGCACCGGCGCCTCGGTCGGCGCGCGCGCGGTCTGCATCGCGCCCGTGACCATCGGCGCCTGGGCGCTCGTCGCGGCCGGCTCCGTCGTGACCGCGGACGTGCCCGACTACGCGCTCGTCGCCGGTGTCCCGGCTCGGCGCATCCGCTGGGTCGGGCGTGCCGGTGAGCCGCTCGAGGCGGTCGACGCCCAGACGTGGAGATGCCCCCGGACGGGGGATCTCTACACGGAGACCGACGGCAGGTTGAGGGCTCATGCGGACGGTCAGTAGGCCCCGGACGCGCCGAACACCGCACGGCCCGTCTTCCACAGGATGAGCAGGTCCATCGCGACCGACCAGTTGTCGACGTAGCGCAGGTCGAGGCGGACCGACTCCTCCCAGCTGAGGTTCGCGCGCCCGCTGACCTGCCACAGACCCGTCAGTCCCGGCCGGACGTGCAGCCGGCGGTTCACGGCGTCGCGGTAGGCGTTGACCTCCTCGGGCAGCGGCGGCCGGGGGCCGACGAGCGACATGTCGCCCCGCAGCACGTTCCACAGCTGGGGCAGCTCGTCGAGGGAGTACCGGCGCAGCACCCGACCGACCGGCGTGATCCGCGGGTCGTCGTGCATCTTGAACATGAGCCCGTCGCGGTCGCTGCTGCCGAGGAGTGCGGCGCGGCGCGCGTCGGCGTCCTTGTACATGCTGCGGAGCTTCCACATCGTGAACTCTCGCCCGTCGATCCCGATGCGACGCTGCCGGTAGAACGGCGCGCCGGCGCTGGTCAAGGCCACCGCCAGGGCCGCGGCCGCGATCACGGGAAGCGCAGCCGTGAGCAGCAGCGCCCCCAGCGTGCGGTCGAGCGCAGCCTTGGCGAGCCTGCGCGACCGCGGCGAGCTCGTCTCGACCTCGAGCAATGTGAGACCGGCGGTGGGGCGCATCTGGATGCGCGGGCCGAGGACCTCGACGAGCCCAGGTGCCACGACGAGCGCGACCCCGGAGCGGCCCAGCGCCCATGACAGCCGACGCAGCGCCTCACCGGCGAGCTTGCTCCCGGTCACGATGACGACATCGATGTGGTGGTCGAAGGCGACTTGGGGGATGTCGGCCAGGGCGCCCAGGATCGGGACGGCATCCTGGGACCGCCTCTCCTTCATCGCGGGCAGGCATACCCCCACGATGCGGTAGCCGTGGTACGGCGCCGCCTGCAGGTCGGTGACGACCCCGTGCACGGAACGGGCGTCGCCGACGACGAGCGTGCGCGACATCGCCTCCCCGCGAGCGCGCCGGCGGTGCAGCGAACGACGCAAGGCGTAGCGGCCGACCGCGACTGTTGGCACGATGGCGAGAATCGTCCCCCCCACCAGCTCTCGCGGCATCTCCCAGGCGACTGCCACGCTCGTGAGCCCCACAGCTGCCACGGAGCCGATTCCCGCCCGCATGACGGCTCGGAACTCGTCGGGTCCATCGCCGATCGACCGACGGTCGTACGCTCCGAACGCCAAGAGGAGTCCGACGAAGATGAGTGCGACAGCGATCGGCCACAGACCGCGGCGGCCTCTCGCCCCGTGAGCCAGGACAAGGACGGTCAGGACGACGATCGTCGACCCCACGACGTCGACGCACAGCACACGGGCGATGTATCTCCCGGCTGCGACGCTCCACCCGTCACCGTCGCTCTCGGCGACCATGTGGCCGGAGTGTTCGCTCCGGGGAAGGAACGGTTGAGTGGACGCCCACGAGGAACGCGGACCGGCAGCGACGCGGCGGCGATCCGCCGTGAACTCCTTCGGCCAGGCCGCGATGCCCTCAGAGAGCTCTCTCTTGTCGTCCAAGATCGTCATGTGTCCCCCAGTTGGACGAGAGTGTCGTCTAGCAGGAGGCTATGGCGCCCGTTCTGATACCGATAGACCCTTATGTCCGTTTTCACCCGTGCGGACGCATGGGTTCACCCGCTCAACGGGCCTGACGGCGGTTGTGCCGGCGATGTGCGCCGGGATCCCGCCCGCGCGGCGGATCAGGCCTTGGTGTGGTACTTCAGCTGAGCCTTCTCGAGTCCCTCGGTCACGACGAGCTCCACGGCGTCCGCCGCGGCGTCGACGAGCCAGGCGAGGTCCTTGCGCTCAGCCGCCGAGAAGTCCCGGAGCACGTAGTCGGCCGCTTCCATGCGGCCCGGCGGACGCCCGATCCCGACCCGGACGCGCACGTAGTCCTTCGTGCCGAGCGCCTTGGTCGTGTCCCGGAGACCGTTGTGGCCGCCCTCGCCGCCGCCGATCTTGAGCTTGATGTCGCCGAACGGGATGTCCAGGTCGTCGTGCACCATGACGACCCGCTCAGCCGGCACGTCGTGGTACTGCGCGAGCGCGGCCACCGGCCCGCCCGAGACGTTCATGAAGGTGCTCGGCTTCGCGAGCACGACGCGCGGGCCTGGCGCCCCGCCGGGCAGCACGCCGATCCTCGCCTCGGCGACCGCGGCCTTCGGACGACGCGACAGCACCCCGCCGCGCGACCCGAGGACGACGCCGGTCCGGTGCGCGAGCTCGTCGACGACCATCGCTCCGACGTTGTGCCGGTTGCCGGCGTACTCGGCTCCGGGGTTGCCGAGCCCGACGACGAGCCAGGGGCCCTCGGTCATGTCGATCCTTCCGTTCGCCCCGCGACGGCGGGGAACGCGATCGCGCCCGGCACCGTCGAACGGTACCGGGCGCGGTCGCGTGCGCAGGTCAGTGGCCCGAGGCCACGACCCGTGGGGTTGCTCAGACCTCGGCGGCCGCGGCGGACTTCGCGGACTGCGAGGCGGCCAGGTCGGCGACGGCGGCGTCGGCCGCCATGTCGGCGGCAGACGTCTGCGGGGCCGAGATTGTCAGGACGACAGCCTCGGGGTCCGTGATGAGTGTCGCGCCCGCAGGCAGCGTGATCGCGCCGGCGGTGATGAGGTCGCCTGCGACGAGGCCCTCGATCGAGACCTCGACGTGCCTCGGCAGGTTGGTCGCCTCGGCCTCGAGCTCGAGCTTCTGCAGCTCGACGATGTGGATCGTGCCGGGGTAAGACTCGCCGACGACGACGACGGGGATCTCGACGTCGACCTTCTCGCCCTTGGTGACGATCAGGAGGTCGACGTGCTCGATGACGTTCTTGACCGGCTCGCGCTGGACGTCCTTGGTGATCGCGAGCGTCGTCGTGCCGTCGATCTCGATCGCGAACAGCGCGTTCGCCTGCTTGAGCGCGAGGAACGTCTCGTGGCCGGGCAGCGACACGTGCAGCGGGTCCGAGCCGTGCCCGTAGAGGACGGCGGGAATGAGGCCGGCACGGCGCGTGCGGCGAGCCGCACCCTTGCCGAAGTCGGTGCGGGTGGTGGCGACGAGCTTGACCTCGGACACGGGGACTCCAGATGAGGACGACGACAGATGGGGGCCTGCTGTGCTGGTGGCCTCGACGCGGGACGCAGGACGGGCACGCGGAGGCGTCCTGCCCAGTCGATCACGGAGTTGGTGGTCCGGTCCGATCTGCGGAGCTACCGCAGCCCTGACCGTCCGACGTCCCTCGCCGAGGCAACCTGACGATCCTACCCGCCGCGGCGCTCATCCCCAACCTGGGTGGCTCGCCTCCGGCCGGCGGCGAGCCGCGCGCTCAGGCCTGGCCGTCGAACAGCGAGGTCACCGAGCCGTCGTCGAACACCTCGCGGATCGCGCGGGCCAGCAGCGGCGCGATCGAGAGCACCGTGAGCTGCGGGAACCGGCGGTCCTCGGGGATGGGCAACGTGTCGGTCACGACGACCTCGCGCGCGCCGCACTGCGTGAGGCGGTCGACGGCCGGGTCGGACAGCACGCCGTGGGTGGCTGCGACGATGACGTCCTTGGCGCCGGCCTCCATGAGGACCCGCACCGCGCCCGTGATGGTGCCGGCGGTGTCGATGAGGTCGTCGACCAGCACGCAGCTGCGGCCCTCGACGTCGCCCACGACCCTGTTCGCGACCGTGCGGTTGGGGCGGCTGATGTCGCGCGTCTTGTGGATGAACGCGAGCGGTCCACCGCCGAGCTTGGCGGCCCACTGCTCCGCGACCCGGATGCGGCCGGCATCGGGCGAGACGACCGTCACGTTCGAGGTGTCGACGCGCGTCCGGACGTACTCGACGAGGAGCGGCATCGCCCAGAGGTGGTCGACGGGGCCGTCGAAGAAGCCCTGGATCTGCGCCGCGTGCAGGTCGACGCTCATCAGCCTGTCCGCACCTGCGGTCTTGAACAGGTCAGCCATGAGACGTGCCGAGATCGGCTCGCGCCCGCGGTGCTTCTTGTCCTGGCGCGCATAGCCGTAGAACGGCGCAACGACCGTGATCGTCTTCGCGGACGCCCGCTTGAGCGCGTCGACCATGAGCAGCTGCTCCATGATCCACTGGTTGATGGGTGCCGCGTGGCTCTGCAGCACGAACGCGTCTGCACCGCGGATCGACTCCCCGAAGCGGACGTAGATTTCGCCGTTGGCGAAGTCGTAGGCCGTGGTCGGGATGAGCGTGCTGCCGAGCGACTCCGAGACGGCGACCGCCAGGTCGGGGTGCGCCCGCCCGGAGATCAGCACCAGCCGTCGTTCTCCGTCGTTCGAGATGATGCCGGTGTTCACACGTCGTCCTTCGTGGTCGGCTGGGCATCGCGCAACGGTGCCGGGGTCGTCGGGAGGTCCGGTGGCGGAGTGGGTGCGGCGTCCTCTGCGACGAGCTGGGCACGGTCACGCTCCGCCCGGGCCTGCGGGGAGAGATCCTCCGCCGCGATCGCGGCCAGTGCGCGCGCCGCTGCCTCGGCGGCCGGCGTGCCGGCGCGTGCCCGCAGGACCCAGCCGTCGATGTTGCGCTGCGTGCCGCTGCTCACCGCGAGAGCGCCCGGCGGCACGTCCTGCTTGATGACGCTGCCCGCGCCGGTGTACGCGCCGTCGCCGACCGTGACCGGCGCGATGAACTTGGTGTCGGAGCCGGTCCGCGCGTACGAGCCGATCGTCGTGTGGTGCTTGTGGACGCCGTCGTAGTTGACGAACACCGAGGACGCCCCGATGTTCGTCTGCTCGCCGATCGTGGCGTCGCCGACGTACGACAGGTGCGGGACCTTCGAGCCTGCGCCGATCTGCGCGTTCTTCGTCTCGACGAACGTGCCGATCTTGCCGTCCTCGCCCAGCACCGTGCCGGGTCGCAGGTACGCGAACGGGCCGACGCTCGCGCGGGCGCCGATCACGGCGAGCGAGCCGTGCGTGCGGACCACCGTCGCACCGGCACCGATCTCGACGTCCGTGAGCGTGGTGTCGGGGCCGACCGTGGCCCCCTCGGCGACGACCGTCGCGCCGTGCAGCTGCGTGCCCGGCAGCAGCGTGACGTCGCGGGCGAGCTCGACGTCGACGTCGACCCACGTGGTCGCCGGGTCCACGACCGTGACCCCTGCGACCATCCAGTCCTCGAGGATGCGCCGGTTGAGCTCGGCGCGCAGCACCGCGAGCTGCACCCGGTCGTTGACACCCTGGACGAGCAGCGGGTCGTCGGTGCGCAGCGCGCGCACCCGGCCACCGGCGGTCCGTGCGATCGCGAGCACGTCGGTCAGGTAGACCTCGCCCTGCGCGTTGTCGCGGCCGAGGCGGCCCAGCGCGTCGCGCAGGACGGTCGCGTCGAACACGTAGACCGAGGAGTTGACCTCCTGGACCGCGCGCTGGTCGGCGTCGGCGTCCCGCTCCTCGACGATGCCGAGCACGTCGCCCGAGTCCGCATCACGCAGGACGCGTCCATAGCCCGTGGGGTCCTCGAGCTCGGTCGTCAGCACCGTCACCGCGTTGCCGTCGGCCGTGTGGGCCGCGAGCAGCTCCGCGAGCGTGCCGCCGTCGAGCAGCGGGATGTCGCCCGCGAGGACGACGACCGCACCCTCGAGGCGCGCGTGGGTCGCGACGCCCGGGATGCCGGGACCGTCGCCCGCACTCTCACCCGCGACGGCGGCCTGGGCGGCCGCGTCCAGCACCGAGAGGCCGATCTGGACGGCCCGGCCGGTGCCCGGCACGTCGTCCTGGTCGGCCAGCAGAACCTGGGGGTCGAGCTCTCGGGCGTGTGCTGCGACGGCGTCCCGCTCGTGCCGCACGACGACGGCGAGGCGGCCCGGCTCGAGCGAGCGGGCTGCGACGAGGGCGTGGCCGAGCATGCTGCGGCCCGCAAGCGTGTGCAGAACTTTCGGTGTCGCCGAGCGCATCCGTGTGCCCTCACCTGCGGCGAGGACGATGACGGCGGCTGGGCGGGGGGTGGTCACCTGCGTGTGCTCCCGTCGGAACTGCCCGAGGCCCGGGCGGAGGATCTGGCGCACCAGCACTCTACCGCCGCTCACGGGCCGTCCCGTCCCGCCCCCGGATCCGGGCGCGCGCAGGACGGGTGGCTCCGCCCCCAGGATTCGAACCCGGACCGCAAGGCACCAAAGGCCTGCGTGCTGCCATTACACCAGGGCGGACCGGCGGCGGAACCGGGTCGTCCCGGGGCCGCACGCCGTCGGCGGACCAGTCTGCCAGCCTTCGCACGGCATGATGGGCGCGTGACCTCCGACAGCAGGCGACCGACCCGGTCGCGCATGACCGGTTCACAGCGCCGGGAACAGCTCCTCACCGTCAGCCGCCGCCTGTTCGCGGAGAAGGGCTTCGACGGGACGAGCGTCGAGGAGATCGCCGCGCGGGCCCAGGTCTCCAAGCCCGTCGTGTACGAGCACTTCGGGGGCAAGGAGGGTGTCTACGCCGTCGTCGTCGACCGCGAGACCCGGGCACTGACGGACGCGCTGACCGCCGCACTCGAGGAGGGCGGGCACCCGAAGCTGCTCGTCGAGCGGACCGCGCTCGCGCTGCTGACGTACATCGAGACGTCGACGGACGGCTTCCAGATCCTCGTGCGGGACTCACCCGTCGCGCAGGCCACCGGCACGTTCTCGAGCCTCATCGGCGATGTCGCGACGCAGGTCGAGCACCTGCTCGCCGACCAGTTCACGCGGCAGGGTCTCGACCCGAAGACCGCGCCGATCTACGCCCAGATGCTCGTCGGCATGGTCGCGCTCACGGGCCAGTACTGGCTCGACGCGCGCAGCCCGGAGAAGCACGAGGTCGCCGCGCACCTCGTGAACCTCGCCTGGAACGGCCTGGCAGGCCTCGAACGCCACCCGACACTGATCACACCGCTCGAGGCGTGACGCAGAAGTATCTCGACGTCGAGTAACCTCTGGCCATGACGGCTGACAGCACGCGCGATCGGGACGCGGCGGGCGCCGCTCTCGAGCACCCGCGCGACGAGGTCGACCGCATCGTCGCGGCGTGGGCCTGCGAGCGCCCCGACCTGGACGTGACCCCCCTGACCGTCCTGTCCCGGGTGACCCGGCTCGCGCGGTACCTCGACCTCGCCCGGCGCGGATCGTTCGCCCGGCACGGCCTCGAGACGTGGGAGTTCGACGTGCTCTCAGCGCTGCGCCGCGCGGGTGCGCCGTACCGCCTGTCCCCCGGCGCGCTGCTCACGCAGACGCTCGTGACGAGCGGCACCATGACGAACCGCATCGACCGCCTGACCGAGCGTGGGCTCGTCGAGCGCGGGCCGTCGCCGGACGACCGGCGCGGCGTGCTCGTGGAGCTGACCCCGCTCGGGCTCGCCCGGGTCGACGACGCCATGGCCGACCTGCTGACGATCGAGCGCGGGCTGCTGGGCGCGCTGTCCGACGCGGATCGCGCGCGGCTCGCGGACCTGCTGCGCGACCTCGTCGCACCGTTCGACGCCCCCTGACCTGACCCGCGCGACCGCTCAGCCCGGCGGGCTGCCGACCGGGTCCGTGCGCCGCCAGACCTGCACGCTGCCCGTCGTCGGGCCCGCGACGAAGTGGTGGGCGAGGTACCGGCGCGCGACCGGCCCGAGGCCCCTGCGCGGCTCGGAGGCACGCAGGAACGCCACGTCGCTGTGCGCGAGCTGCTGCGCGATCTCGGTGTCCAGGGCGGCGAGCGCGGCGACCGGGTCCGGGGCGGCGTGCGTAGCCATCGTCAGGCCGAAGAGGTCCGGCTGACCGGGACAGCCGCGCTCGATCTGCTGCCGGGACAGGTCCGCGACCATCAGGAACTGAACCTCCCGGGCCCACACGCAGCCGTGCGCCTCACGGTCGAGGACCGCCGTCGACACTCCCGCGCCGGGGCTCAGCGCCGGCAGCGTCGAGGCGAGCGTCACGAGGCCCGCGACGAGGACGGCGCCGAGACGGAGCGCCGAGGCCCTCCCGACGACGCGCCGAGCACCCGTGCCGGTGCCCGCGCCGATGACCAGCGCGATCGGCACTGTGAGGAACGCGTCGTAGTGGAGGTAGTGCGACGGTGCCAGGACGAGCGCGACGAGGTGCGCTGCTCCGATGACGAGCCACCACACCGGGTCGGGCCATCGGGTCACCGGCGTCCTGAACCGCAGTGCGACCAGTCCGACAGCGGCCAGCAGACCTGCTGCGAGGAGTGCGACCGCCCCGGTGACCAGCGCGTCCGACCATGCCCCGGCGAGGCCGGCGATCGGCCGGAGCGCGGCAGCCCGCGCGATGAGCGCGTCGAGCGACTCGCCGGGCGGACGCGGGCGGTGCAGCTGCGCGGCGACGACGTCGCGCCACATCGACCCCGGTGCGAGCATCGCGAAGGGCCCGACGACCACCACCACGGCGACGCCGGACCACGCGGCCCAGCGCAC
>Ga0075518_1000245_pt1 | contig 10679 bp, 9 predicted proteins | sample NGEPerA_2_FD_76970 | JGI IMG/M metagenome (GOLD analysis project Ga0075518, IMG submission 76970) | Arctic peat soil microbial communities from the Barrow Environmental Observatory site, Barrow, Alaska, USA - NGEE PermafrostAB136-A | ecosystem: Environmental > Terrestrial > Soil > Wetlands > Peat...
GACCCCTCCAAGGTGGACCGCTCCGCGGCCTACGCGATGCGGTGGGTCGCCAAGAACGTCGTTGCGGCCGGCCTTGCCCGGCGCTGCGAGGTGCAGGTCGCGTACGCGATCGGCAGGGCGCACCCTGTCGGCCTCTACGTCGAGACGTTCGGTACGGAGACGGTCCCGGTCGACCGGCTGACTGCGGCGATCCGCGACGTGTTCGACCTGCGTCCGGGTGCGATCGTGCGCGACCTCGACCTGCTGCGACCGATCTACCAGCGCACCGCGGCCTATGGGCACTTCGGCCGTGAGCTGCCCGACTTCACCTGGGAGCGGACCGACCGCGTCACCGACCTGCAGTCCGCCGTCGGCTGACTGCTCGTGCGCGTCCCCTCCGCGGGGGCGTCGGTCACCCTGGGGACGACGTGGCTCGCCGCATCGACGCCGGGTGATGAGATAGGCGCGTGGACGTGACGGGCGATGCGGTGGCGCAGGGTGAGGGCGCGCGGGGTGAGCAGCTGACCCTCGCGGGCCTTCCCGAGCCCCGACCCGTCCCCGCGCGTCGGGCCGCTGTCCGGGCCGGCGCGGAGCCGGCGTCCTCTCGCCCGGTCGCACGGGTCTGCATCGACCTGCCCTTGCCACACCTCGACCGACCGTTCGAGTACGTGGTACCCGAGACGATGTCGGCCGATGCGCAGCCGGGCACGCGGGTCCGGGTCCGGTTCGCGGGCCAGGACGTCGAGGGCTACGTCCTCGACCGCGTCGACCACGCCGAGCACGAGGGTCGGCTCAGCCCGCTGCGCCGCGTCGTCTCGGCCGAGCCGGTCCTCACACCCGCCGTCCGTGACCTCGCCCGGGCCGTGGCCGACCGGTACGCCGGCACCCTGGCCGATGTCCTCCGGCTCGCGATCCCCCCGCGCCATGCCCGCGTGGAGGCTGAGCTCCAGCCGGACCCGGCGGTGCCGGTCCGCACACCAGGGACGTTGACCGCCACCGCATGGATGCCGTACCGCGGCGGGCCGGCCTTCCTGCAGCACCTCACCGCCGGGGGGGCACCGCGGGCGGTCCTGACGGCTCTGCCGGGGCCGACGGGCGAACGGTGGCCGGACGCCGTCGCACAGGCTGTCGCGGCGTGCGTCGTCGGCGGGCGCGGCGCGCTCGTGGTCGTCCCCGACGCGCGCGACGTCGTGCGTGTGTGCGCGGCTCTCGACGAGGCGGGAGTGCCCGCGGGGCTGCCGGGCACCTCGGGCGGGTACGTGCGCCTCACGGCCGACGACGGCCCAGCTCCCCGGTACCGGGCCTACCTCGCGGCACTGCGCGGGCATGCGGACGTCGTCGTCGGGACGAGGGCGGCCGCGTTCGCACCCGTGGCCCGGCTCGGCCTCGTCGTGTGCTGGGACGACGGAGACGACCTGCACTCCGAGCCGCGCAGCCCGTACCCGCACGTCCGCGAGGTGCTCATGCTGCGGTCGGCGCACGAGGACGCGGCCTTCCTCGTCGCCGCGCACGGGCGGACCGTCGAGGCGCAGGCGCTCGTCGAGTCGGGCTGGGCTCGGGAGGTCGCCGCCGACCGGGCGACGGTCCGCGCCCGCACGCCACGGGTCCGCGCGCTGACCAGCCTCGAGCTGGCCCGAGAGGGTCCCGCAGCGGCGGCGCGACTGCCCAGTGAGGCGTGGCGGGTTGTCCGCGACCGGCTCGCTCAAGGCCCGGTGCTCGTGCAGGTGCCGCGGTCCGGATACCTGCCGGTCGTCGCGTGTGCACGCTGCCGCACCGTCGCGCGGTGCGGGTCCTGCCACGGATCGCTCGCGCTCGAGTCCGCCGCCGGCGTGCCGCAGTGCGAGTGGTGCGGGCGGCTCGCGACCGGATGGCGCTGTGCGGAGTGCGGGTTCGCGTCGCTGCGATCCGTGCGGGTGGGTTCGAGCCGCACCGCCGAGGAGCTCGGTCGTGCGTTCCCGGGCGTCACGGTGCGCTCGTCGGGAGCGCGTGCCGAGGGCGGCGTGCTCGCGAGCATCCCCGACACGCCGGCGCTCGTCGTCGCGACCCCCGGCGCGGAACCGGTGTGCGCGTCCGGCTACGCGGCCGCCGTGCTGCTCGATGCCGGCGTCGCCTCCGCCTCCACCTCGTTCCGCGCCGGGGAAGAAGCCGTGCGACGGTGGCTCGCCGCCGCTGCACTCGTCCGAGGGCACGACGCGGGCGGTCAGGTGCTCCTGGTCGGCGACGGCGCTCCCGGCCCGACCCAGGCGCTCGTGCGCTGGGACCCGGCCGGCTTCGCTGCGCGCGAGCTCGCCGAGCGTCAGGAGCTCGCCCTCCCGCCGGCGGTCCGGGTGGCGTCCCTGACCGGCACGCGTGAGGCGGTCCAGGCGGTCGTCGATCGTCTCGACCTCCCGTCCGGCGCCGACGTCCTCGGCCCGGTGCCGGTGGCCGCCGGCCCGGGGGAGTCCTCCAGGGAGTCGCCGGCCGCCGGACCCGCCCGGACGCCTGGGACCGGCCGTCGGCCGTCGGCTGCTCGCGCTCCCGCGCAGGCCTCGCTCGACCCCGAGGTCCGCGTCCTGGTCCGCGCACCGCTCGCCGCGAGCGCCGAGCTCACGCGGACGCTCACCGCATCCGTCGCAGTGCGTAGCGCTCGCCGCGAAGGTGGCTCCGTCCGCGTGCGCGTCGACCCCGAGGAGCTCGCGTGAACGGGTGGGTACGGACGACCGAGCGGTTCGAGCGGACCGAGGACGGGCTGGTGCTGTGATGACCGTGGATGCCGTGGTGTTCGACCTGGGCAACGTGCTCGTGCGCTGGGACCCGTACCTGCCGTTCGTCGGGCACATGGAACGCGCGGAGGTGGAGGAGTTCTTCGACGAGATCGACTTCCCGACGTTCAACCACCGCCTGGATGCCGGGCGGCCCTGGGCCGAGGCCCGTGCGGAGGTCGTCCGCCGGTACCCGCATCGCGCCGACCCGGTCGACTTCTACCGTGAGCACTTCGTGGACTCGATCCCCGGCCCGGTCGCTGGTTCCGCGCGGCTCGTCCGGGACCTCCTCAGTGCCGGTGTGCGGGTCCTGGGGCTCACGAACTGGTCCGCCGAGACGTTCCATCACGCCGAACCGGCAGCGCCCGTGATCGGGCTCCTCGAGGACGTGCTGGTCTCGGGGCAGGTGGGCATCGCGAAGCCTGACCCCCGGATCTTCCGACTCCTCGCGAGCCGCTACGCACTCGAACCAGGACGCACCGTCTTCACCGACGACTCCGCGCCGAACGTCGCCGCGGCGGCGGCCGAGGGCTTCGACGCGGTGCTGTTCACCGACGCCGACGACTTGCGCGCCGATCTGGTCCGCCGAGGACTGCCCATCCCCGCCGCCTAAGATCGACCCCATGCGACTGCTCTTCGCCGGAACCCCTGCCGTGGCGGTGGCGTCGCTCGACGCGCTCCTCGGATCGCGCCACGAGGTCGTCGCGGTGCTGACGCGACCCGATGCCCGCGCCGGTCGCGGGCGGCTGCTGCACCCGAGCCCGGTCAAGGAGCGCGCGCTCGAGGCGGAGCTCGAGGTGCTCACGCCATCGTCTCCGCGTGACGAGACCTTCCGGGCGCGACTCGCGGAGCTCGATCTCGACGCCGCCCCCGTGGTCGCCTACGGAGCCCTCCTGCCCCCGTCCGTGCTGGACGTCCCGCGGCTCGGGTGGATCAACCTGCACTTCTCGGTGCTGCCTGCGTGGCGTGGCGCGGCACCGGTGCAGCACGCGATCATCGCGGGCGACGAGGTGACCGGCGCGAGCACGTTCCGCATCGAGCAGGGTCTCGACACCGGTCCCGTGCTCGGGATGCTGACGGAGACCATCCGCCCCCGGGACACCGCGGGCGACCTGCTGGTGCGGCTCGCCGATGCGGGAGCAGGGCTGCTCGTGCGCACGCTCGACGCGCTCGAGGACGGCATCCTGCGGGCCGTGGCGCAGTCGCCCGACGGGGTCAGCCACGCGCCGCGGCTCGAGGTCGACGACGCGCTCGTCGAGTGGCGCCGCCCCGCGCACATCGTCGACCGGCTGGTCCGGGGCTGCACCCCGGCACCGGGCGCCTGGACGCGGCTGCCGGACGGTGAGCGGCTGGGCCTGGGGCCCGTGCTGCCCGACCCGGAGGTGACGGATCTGGCGCCGGGCGAGCTGCGCGTCACCAAGCATGCCGTCCACGTCGGAACCGGTTCGCACGCGGTGCAGCTCGGTGAGGTGACGCCGGCCGGCAGGCGGACGATGGCCGCGGGGGACTGGGCGCGAGGTGCTCGACTGCCTGCGTCCACGGTGCTCGGCGCCCCCAGGGCAGGTGCCGCGTGACCGGCGACCAGGGCCGACGACGGGCGCCTGGCGTCGGCGCGGAGGGCTCACGCGGCGACGGTCGGCGTGACCGCGCCGGTCGCGAGCGTGGTCCGGCTCGCGCCGCGGGCCAGCGGCAACGGACCGCGGCCGCGCCGTCCGCCCGAAGCAAGGGTGCCGACGTGCCGCGCGGGGTCGCCTTCGACGTGCTGCGGGCCGTCGCGGACTCCGACTCGTACGCGAACCTGGTGCTGCCGCCGATGCTGCGCGAGCGAGGCCTGCAGGGGCGGGACGCGGGCTTCACGACCGAGCTCGCGTACGGGACCCTGCGCCTGCACGGCCGCTACGACGCGATCATCGCGCAGTGCGCGGCGCGCGCCACCGACTCCATCGACGGGCCGGTGCTGGACCTCCTGCGCCTCGGCGTGCACCAGCTCCTCGGCATGCGGGTCCCGGCGCACGCGGCCGTCTCTGAGACGGTCGGTCTGACCCGCGAGCGGGTCGGCGCGGGCGCGTCGCAGTTCGTCAACGCGGTCCTGCGTGCGGTGAGCCGCGTGCCGCTGGAGACCTGGCTCGAGCGCATCGGTGACGCCGCGGACCCGGACGGGACCGACCCGCTCGGACGGCTCGCCGTGACCGAGAGCCACCCGGCATGGATCGTGCGGGCGATGCGCGAGGCCCTGGTCGGTGCGGGCCGCGATCCCGACGAGCTCCCGGCTCTGCTGCGGGCCGACAACGCGCCGCCGCACGTCACGCTCGTCGCGAGGCCGGGCCTCGTCACGACCGAGGAGCTCGCGGCGTCCCCGGCGGCCGCCGCGAGCCGTCCTGGGCGGTGGGCATCGACCGCACTGGTGCTCGACGGCGGCGACCCGGCTGCGCTCGACGCGGTCCGGGACGGGCGCGCAGGCGTCCAGGACGAGGGGAGCCAGCTCGTGACGCTCGCCCTCGCGGCCGCGCCCTTGGACGGGCCCGACGAGCGGTGGCTCGACCTGTGCGCCGGCCCCGGCGGCAAGGCGGCGCTCCTCGGTGCCCTCGCGGCCCAGCGGGGCGCGCGGCTGGTGGCCAACGAGGTGCTGCCGCACCGGGTACGGCTCGTCGAGCGCGCCGTCTCGGCGCTGCCCGCTGGGGCCATCGAGGCCGTGCGGACCGGAGACGGCCGCTCGCTCGGCGAGGACGAGCCGGACGCATACGACCGCGTGCTCGTCGACGCTCCGTGCACAGGTCTCGGCGCGCTCCGCCGCCGCCCCGAGTCGCGCTGGCGCCGCACGCCGGCGGACCTCGCGGTGCTCGGCGACCTGCAGCGCGCCCTGCTCACGTCCGCGCTGCAGGCTGTCCGGCCCGGCGGTGTGGTCGCCTACGTCACGTGCTCGCCGCACCTCGCCGAGACCCAGCTCGTGGTCAAGGACGTGCTCCGCGCGGCCGCCCGACGAGGTGACGCGATCGAGGTGATCGATGCACGCGACACCCTGCGCTCCCTCGCTCCGGGTCTCGAGCTGACGGATCGGCCCGACGTGCAGCTCTGGCCGCACGTGCACGGGACCGACGCGATGCATCTGACGCTCCTGCGCCGGACCGCCTAGCGCGGATACGCTGGCACGATGCCCGCACTGATCAGCCCCAGCATCCTGTCGGCCGACTTCGCGAACCTCGAGCGCGACCTCGCCGTCATCGCCGGTGCGGACTACGCGCACGTCGACGTCATGGACAACCACTTCGTGCCGAACCTGACGCTGGGACTTCCCGTGGTGCGCCGGCTCGTCGAGGTCTCTCCGGTCCCCCTCGACGTGCACCTGATGATCGACGACGCCGATCGATGGGCGCCCGCGTTCGCCGAGTCCGGGGCCGGGTCCGTGACGTTCCACGCCGAGGCGACGCAGGCGCCCGTCAGGCTGGCCCGTGAGCTGCGCAGGCTGGGCGTGCGCGCGGGTGTGGCCGTGCGGCCGGCGAGCCCCGTGGAGCCCCTCCTCGACCTGGTCGACGAGTTCGACATGATCCTCGTGATGACGGTCGAGCCCGGCCTCGGGGGCCAGCCGTTCATCGAGGGAACGCTCGCGAAGATCCGTCGAGCGCGCGCGGCGATCACGGCAGCCGACGCCGCGACCTGGATCCAGGTCGACGGTGGGGTGTCGCGCGCCACGATCGGGCGCATCGCGCAGGCCGGCGCCAACGTGTTCGTCGCCGGCTCGGCGGTCTACGGCGCGGCCGACATCGCCGGTGAGATCATCGCGCTGCGGGCGCTGGCCGACGCGGCGACCGCCGAGGCAGCTCACGACCGGTAGGCCCCGCGGACCAACGCGTGCGCAGCGGGAATGGTGGGTGTGGCAAGATCGTTGCGCAGTACGAAAACAGCAGTACGCACACACGTGCTCCGGGGTCGGTGCAATTCCGAGCCGGCGGTGACAGTCCGCGACCCGTGCGTTCCCGCGAGGGGACAAGCGGTTGACCTGGTGAAATTCCGGGACCGACGGTGAAAGTCCGGATGGGAGGAGACGTGGCGGCGCGCTCGGCCGGGCAGGCCGTGCTCGCCGTCGGCGCGGGTGACCCTCGGGTCGCCCCCGACCGCACCCCGGAGCCCTGAGGCACGGGAGGTAGCGGTGAGCGACGAGCTCCTGACTGACGCAACGCCGATGGCGTCGATGCGTGACGCCTCCCTCACCGAGCTCGAGGCCATGCGGCGCGCGGTCGACCTCGCGCGACGCGGCCCCGCACACGGCCCGAACCCGCGCGTGGGGTGCGTCATCCTGGCGGCCGCCGGACCCGACGATCCCGGCGCGGCGCAGCGTTCTGTCCTGGGGGAGGGGTGGCACCGCGGAGCGGGTACGGCTCACGCGGAGGTCGCCGCCCTGGCTGACGCACGTGAGCGCGGGGCCGACGTGCGCGGTGCCACGGCGGTCGTGACCCTCGAGCCGTGCGATCACACCGGACGCACGGGGCCGTGCAGCATCGCGCTCCTCGACGCGGGCATCGGCCGCGTCGTGATCTCCGTCGCGGACCCGAACCTGACCGCGGCCGGCGGTGCCGATCGGCTGCGCAGAGCAGGCGTCGACGTCGTCCAGGGTCTCCTCGAGGCGCAGGGCATCGAGGTGCTCGGGGCGTGGCTCCCCGCGGTCGCACGCGGCCGACCGTTCGTCACCCTGAAGCTCGCCGCGTCGCTCGACGGCCGGGTCGCCGCAGCCGACGGCACGAGCCGCTGGATCACGTCGGACGTGGCCCGGCAGCACGCGCACCGCCTGCGCGCCGAGGTCGACGCGATCGCGGTCGGCACCGGCACCGTGCTCGCCGACGACCCGTCGCTGACCGCCCGCACCGCGAGCGGGGAGCTCACGGAGCACCAGCCGCTGCGCGTCGTCGTGGGTCACCGGGACGTGCCCGCTGGCGCCCGCCTGCACGGCCCGGGAGGCGCGCTGCTCCAGGTGCGGGCGCACGATCCCGCCGAGGTCCTCGCCATGCTTGCGGACCGCGAGGTACGCCACCTGCTGGTCGAGGGCGGTCCGCGGCTCGCTGCGGCGTTCCTCCGCGCCGGCCTCGTCGACGAGGTCCATGCGTACGTCGCGCCTGTCCTGCTCGGCTCCGGGCCGGCCGCCGTCGCCGACCTGGGGATCGCGACGATCACCGACGCGGTCCGCCTCGTCCCGAGCGAGGTCCTGCACCTCGGACCCGACATCCTGCTTATCGCCACACCGACCACGGCCATGCCGCGCACCGCCAGCAACAAGGAGATCTGATGTTCACGGGAATCATCGAGGAGATCGGCGTCGTCGAGGAGCTCGAGCGTGGGAGTGGCACCGCCACCGCGTCAGGCGACGGGCCCGACGCGCGGTTGACCGTGCGGGGCCCGCTCGTCGCGTCGGACGCGCGGCTCGGTGACTCGATCGCCGTGGGCGGTGTGTGCCTGACGATCACCGACCTGCCGGGCGACGGGACGTTCACGGTCGATGTCATGCCCGAGTCGCTGCGCCGCACGGCGCTGGGCGACCTCGCGGTCGGCGGCCCGGTCAACCTCGAACGTGCCGTGCGCGCGGACGGTCGTCTCGGGGGCCACATCGTCCAGGGCCACGTGGACGGCGTGGGCACGATCGTGCGCCGGACGCCCGGTGCCCGCTGGGACGACGTCGAGATCGACCTCGCGCCCGAGCTCGCCCGGTACGTGGCCGAGAAAGGCTCGATCACGGTGTCGGGTGTCTCGCTCACAGTCACGCACGTCCGCGACGACGGCTTCGGCATCTCCCTGATCCCGACGACGCTGGAGGCCACCACACTCGGCGCGCTCGCGCCGGGTGCCCACGTCAACATCGAGGTCGACGTGCTCGCGAAGTACGTCGAACGCCTGCTCGTGACGGGCGGGGTGACGCGATGACTCTCAACACCGACCGGTTCGTCGACGCGACCTTCGGAACCATCGAAGAAGCCATGGACGCCCTGCGCGCAGGGCGTCCCGTGATCGTCGCCGACTCCCCGGACCGCGAGAACGAGGTCGACGTGATCCTCGCGGCCGAGCTCGCGACCCCGGAGTGGGTCGCCTGGACGATCCGGCACTCGTCGGGCTACCTGTGCGCGCCCATGCCGGCATCGCGAGCCGATGCGCTCGGGCTGCCGCTCATGGTCCCGCAGAGCCAGGATCCCCGGCGGACCGCGTACACGGTGTCCGTCGATGCGGCACGTGGGGTCACGACCGGCATCTCGGCGAGCGACCGCTCGCACACGCTGCGGACGCTCGCCGACCCGTCGTCCGGACCGGAGAGCCTCATCCGACCCGGTCACGTCCTGCCCTTGCGGGCTGTGCCCGGCGGGGTGCTGCACCGTTCGGGTCACACCGAGGCGGCCGTCGACCTGTGCCGGCTCGCCGGCCTCGCGCCCGTGGGGGCGATCGCCGAGCTGGTCAACGACGACGGGACGATGGTGCGACTCCCGCGGGCCGCCGCCATCGCGGTCGAGAACGGGCTGGTCCTGGTAACGATCGCCGACCTCATGGCGTGGCGGACGGCGCACGGCGACACCGTCGAGCCCAAGGACGCGGCCGCCGACGAGCTCGGCACCCAGCCGCGCGTGCACGAGACCCACACGGCCTACCTCCCGACCAGGCACGGGGACTTCCGGATCCACGGCTACCGCGACCTGCGCACCGGTGCGGAGCACGTCGCGCTCGTCTCATCCCAGGGCCTCGCGGACCAGCCGATCGTCCGCGTGCACTCCGAGTGCCTCACGGGCGACGCGTTCGGGTCCGCGCGCTGCGACTGCGGACCGCAGCTCGACGCGTCGCTCGCGATGGCCGCGGAGCAGGGCGGTGCTGTCGTCTACCTGCGCGGCCACGAGGGCCGCGGCATCGGGCTGCTCGCGAAGGTCGCGGCCTACGCGCTGCAGGACCAGGGCCGCGACACGGTCGAGGCGAACCTCGACCTGGGCTGGGAGGCCGACCGCCGTGAGTACGGTGCCGCGGCGGCGATCCTCGCGGGACTGGGAGCGCACCGCATCACGCTGCTCACCAACAACCCCGCCAAGGTCGCGGGACTGCGCGCCCACGGCATCGACGTCGCGGAGGTGCGCGGGCTCGAGGTCGGCCGTACGCCGCACAACGCCGCGTACCTGCGCACGAAGGCGGTGTCCATGGGCCACCTGCTGCACCTCGAGCCCGGAACGCATCAGGGCATCCCGATCCACCTCGACCCCGTCCAGGCGGCACCCGCCGCGCCGGACGTCGACACCGCCGACCACATCCTCGACGGCGAGCTGACCAAGACCGGCCCGACGAACCAGGAGACCACCGCATGAGCGGCGCAGGCGCACCCACCCTCGCCGTCGACGGCACCGGGCTGCGGGTGACCGTCGTCGCCGCGAGCTGGCACACCGTCGTCATGGACGGCCTCCTGGCGGGCGCACGTCGCGCACTCGCAGAGGCGGGCGTGAGGTACGTCACGATCATCCGCGTGCCCGGCACGTTCGAGCTGCCCGTCGGGGCCAAGCACGCCGCAGATCACGGCGCGGACGCGGTCGTCGCGCTCGGGGTCGTCATCCGCGGCGGGACCCCGCACTTCGAGTACGTCTGCGAGGCAGCCACGCTCGGGCTGACCCAGGTCGCTGTCCAGACCGGCGTTCCGGTCGGTTTCGGTGTGCTGACCTGCGACGACGAGGCTCAGGCCCTCGACCGTGCGGGCCTGCCCGATTCGCACGAGGACAAGGGCGCCGAGGCGGCCCAGGCGGCTGTGGCGACGGTCGTGGCCCTGCGGGCGTCTAGGCTCGGGGCGTGAAGACGTTCGACTCGCTGTTCGCTGAGCTCGCCGAGAAGGCCACCGCCCGACCCGCCGGTTCCGGCACGGTCGCCGAGCTGGACGCGGGCGTCCATGCGATCGGCAAGAAGATCGTCGAGGAGGCCGCCGAGGTCTGGATGGCCGCCGAGTACGAGGGCGAC
>Ga0075518_1000246_pt1 | contig 10662 bp, 9 predicted proteins | sample NGEPerA_2_FD_76970 | JGI IMG/M metagenome (GOLD analysis project Ga0075518, IMG submission 76970) | Arctic peat soil microbial communities from the Barrow Environmental Observatory site, Barrow, Alaska, USA - NGEE PermafrostAB136-A | ecosystem: Environmental > Terrestrial > Soil > Wetlands > Peat...
CAAGAATCCTATTGCTGTGGATTATTCGGGAAATAACGCCAGTGTGAATATTTCAATAATCAACACGCTTGTAGGAAATTATGCGCATTTTAATTTCAGTTCTAATTTTTCAGGATATGTGGCATATTCAGGGCCAGGTGGGCAGGATTTTACATATTTCCCTCCATTGAACCGAACAATACGAGTTGTCCTGCCTGTTAATTTCACTGCAGGCACTATGTTCCTGGGATATATCCAGCCAAAACCGGACAATATCACACAGGACTCGTCAGGCAGAGAAGTTCTCATCTGGAATAATGCTTCTCGTGGAAAGATCAGGGTGAAATATCATCATAAGGATATGACAGAGATGCTAGTATATTTTGTCGGGTTCCTGTTGATATGTTCAGTTATCATTTGGGGATATTATAAATATAGTATTTCAGCGATCCAGAAAAAACGCAAAATGCTTGAAAAGGACATCAGGAAATGATTGTTTAATTGTAACAATGTTCCAACTTTGTAAAGACCAATGGGACAAAAAATACCGATGAAAAACCAAGAAACACATATTTAATATATGCAAAAACTGGATATGTCAGGGACAATAATTCCGATACCAGGAAAATCGTACCCATGATAGCGATCCCGACAAGCACCCTTTTAATTAAATGAGTTTTATTTTTTGTATACTGGAACCTGATCTTTTCTTCTTCAATCAGGTAACCAACTCCCATGGATGCCATCAAAAGTCCCAATTCGATATGTTCTTTAACAATATCCCCCTGAAAAGATGTTATTAAAACAAGTATTGTGGGTAGAAATAAAGCTATAAGATATTTTATGGTCCGATCTTGTTTTTCAAATAAACTGGTAATAATAGTTTCCCCCTTGTAGAACACAAATGCGACAGTTAAGCCAAAAATAATGCCACCAGCCACATCTCCAGGATAATGGACGCCAAGGTAGAGCCGCGATAGTGATACCAGGAAAACAGCAATAACGCCGGCAATAATTATCCGGCTATTTCTGATTCGCAATCCCATGTAACCCCAGAAACCCGATGATACGAGCGCATGACCGCTTGGGAATCCGAAATCATTCTCCGTTACCTTGTGAAGATACTCAGGAGGTCTTGGCATGCCGAATAAGGTTTTAGCAAGAACCGCAACATAAGCCGAAAATATGATCACATACATTGCCCTAATTCCCATTCTCCTGTCATAACACCAGAAAATAATCGATGCAATAAGTAAATAGACAGGCTCACTTCCAAGAGTGGTTAAAATTTTGAATAATATATCCAGAAGAGGATTCCCAATATCATGGAAATATATATTTATATTATCACTGAAAATGAATTGATCAAGTTCCATATCGGAAACCCGAAATAGATAGATGCCAGAGGCAATCCATCTAAATTAAGTTATGAGCCCTTTACAATGGCTTTTGGTGAGCGTGCTATCTTCTTGCGCTTTTGGCCATCAGAAGTATATCGCTGCATTGGACCTGGGCGCTTGTGGCTAAGTTCAGCTTCAGGAACCATTATTATATTACCTTTACGTCCCTTAACCCTGCCCCATTTTGTTATTCCTGTTTTTCCCATGTAATTTATATCCTCCAATAATTTGGTTTGGCTTCAGAATACTTCCGTTTATTCATAAACCTTTCCCCGTTTCAATTCTTTTCTTTATCATGTACATCTGTACTTTTTTGGCTTTTGAGACATTTTATTCTAGATCAAGCCCCATAAGCCCTATAGATGATGGTAATGTTCCGGCGGCATCAAAGAAAAAAAAGCTCTCTGTACAACCTCGCTTAATGCAGGGTGGATATGCATTCCCTGGGTGATTGGACCTGATGTTTCTTCTTTCGTATACATTAGGTTTACGATTTCCTGGATAAGGATAGATGCATAAGGGCCTATGATATGGGCACCCAATATTCGGTGCGTATTTTTTTCCAATATTGCCTTCACAAAATAATCTTTCACATCCATAGCTTTGCCTTTTCCCGTATCTTCATATTTCTCAAAGCCTATTAGCACATTTTCCTGGCCATATTTTTCAATAGCTTCTCTTTCTCCCATTCCAACACCTGCGATCTCAGGATATGAAAAAACAGCATACGGGACTGCATGATAATCAACTTTGACTTTATTTTTCATGATCGCATTGTCAAAAACGATCCGTGATTCATAATTAGCGACGTGCTTAAAAAGAAATTTGCCATTCGCATCACCAAAAGCCCAGACATTGGGCTGTGTCGTTTCAAGATACTCATTTACAATGATCCATCCTTTCGGGTCGGTTTTTATTCCCCCTTTATCAGGATGTAGAATTTCATGATCAGGCCCCCGTCCTGAGGCAATAATTATTTCATCAACAATAAAATCTACTTTTTTAGATTGGCTTTGTGCAATAACTTTTTTCTTGCCGTCCGCTGTTTTTTGTATTTCCACGACTTCATGACCTGTGAAGATATCCATGAACTTTGACATTTCTCGTTCTGCAAGCAGGGAAATCTCAGTTTCTTCTTCAGGGATGAATTGATTATTTCGTCCGATGATCGTTACTTTTGCTCCCATTGAAGAAAAGAAATGACCATATTCTGCTGCTATGTAGCCTCCCCCGATGATGGCAATGTTTGGTGGAAGACTGGTCATTTTCAATACTGTGTCACTTGTGAGATAACCTATTTCCTCCAATCCCTTTACCTTCGGAATAATGGTTTTTGAGCCAGTACACAGAAAGATCATTTTTGAGGTAATGGTCTTATTGCCAACTTTCATGGTATATGGCGAAATAAATTGTGCAACATCGTGATAATAATCAATATTCGGGTCACTGGAAAGTCCTTTTCGAATGGATTCAATATCTTCTGAAATGATTGATCTCATTTTATCCATAATAAAATTGAAATCGATATTTTTCAAATCCACATCTATTCCGAATTTCCCTGCTGTTCCAATTGTCCTGACGAGTTCTGCAGGATAAAGCAAAAGTTTGGAGGGTATGCATCCGCGAGTGAGGCAAATTCCGCCTGGATCATCCTTATCGATCACAGCAACTTTGAAACCAGGATTCCTTTCAAGGATCGAGCCAACATAGTTCATCCCGGAGCCTGTACCGATTACTATCAGGTCATATTTTTTCAATGAAATTCACCATTTATTGAAAGTATTTGTTTGTATATATCATTTTTGAAATCTTATGTCAGATCAAGTGTTGCTGTTTGAGTGCCGTCATCCATTGATTCGATCGTAAATCCCATTTCTCGAAGCAATTTGATCGCCTTATAATTATCGGGTAACATAATTGCATTGATAGTCTCAAGGTTTTTATCTTTGCTTATTTCGATCATATAATCAACCATTTTAGAACCCAGGCCTAGACCATGCCATGTATCTGTTACAATAAAAGATATCTCACCCGACTTTCCAGAAGAATCAAGGTTAAGTCTTACAACTCCAAGCATTTTCCTTTTTCCCTCTTCTTCTATCTCTGCCACAATGGCAAGTTCTCTATCGTAGTCGATATTGCAGTACCTGACACTGTATTCATGTGCGGGCTGTACTATGGTCTGGAACAACCTGAAATGCAGTGATTCTTGCGAGAAATTATGGAACATCTCAAGCCATAAGGGTTCGTCTTCAGGTTTTATTGGTCTTAGTATTACAGTTCGACCATCCCGAAGCTTCCATAAAGATATATATTTTTCCGGATAAGGGCTTATTACGAGATTATCATGTGGTTTTGAATGGAGTTGTTCTTTATTTATTACTCCCCGTGCATCAAGGGCGAAAGCTTCGTTTTCGTCAATAATAAGAGGATTGATCTCAAATTCTTTCAACTGCGGGAAATCGACCATCATCTGGGAAAACCGAACAATTATTTCTTCCAGGAGTTTGATATTCGCAGGTGGACGATTCCTATAGCCTTTGAGAAGTTTGTATACCTTTGTTTCTTCCATCATTCTTCTTGCAAGTGTCTGGTTTAGTGGTAAAAGCCCGATAGCAACATCTTTGTATATTTCAACATCAATTCCCCCTCGTCCAAACATGATCACCGGGCCAAAGAGAGAATCTGTCTTTGCGCCAAGAATTATTTCAATACCCTTTTTAGTGATCATTTTCTGTACAGTAACTCCTTGAATTTGTGCATCCGGATTGTGTTCTTTAGCGCTTTGAATTATCTCATTAAAAGCCAACCTGAGTTCAGGTTCAGAATTGATATCAAGCCTGACCCCTCCTACATCTGTTTTATGAGTTATTTGCGGTGATAGGATCTTAACAGCTACTGGATAGCCAGTTTGTAAAGCAAATAAAGCAGCTTCATCTCCAGTTTTCGCCACGTTTGTCTTTACAGTTGGGATATTATAATATTCAAGAAACTTTTTTGATTCGGTTTCTGCCAATATATATCGATCCTCTTTTACAGCATTTCGAATAATAGACAACAGGGGTTGTTTTGGAGGAACGCTATCAACTGGCAACTCTACCGGAGTTTCATACAATAGCTCAAGGTTGCGTTTGTATTGATACATATACATGTACGTTGCAACTGCCTGTTCAGGTGTGGAATAAGTCGGCACGTTATTTTCAGTAAGAATTTGATTTGCCTTTTCTACATCTTCATATCCCATAAAAGAAGTTAGATATGGCTTGGAAAAATTGTTCTTTCTGTAAAGATCCAATATTTTTTCTACTATTTCAGCCGGATCAGAACCACCCTGGGGAGTATATATTATTAAAACACCATCAACATTTTCATCAGTGAAGCAAGCTTTCGCTGCCTCTTCATATCTATCCGCCTTTGCATCCCCCAGTATATCGATGGGATTGCCTTTACTCCAGTGAGGGGGAAGAATGCTGTTTAACTTTTCGATCGTTGCATTATCCAATTGGGCAAGTTTACCACCCAGAGTTATGATCGCATCGGAAGCCATTACGCCAGGCCCTCCTGCATTTGTAATTATAGCAAGGTTTGGTCCTCTGGGAAGGGGATGCTTTCCGATAGCTTCGGCGCAGTTGAAAAGATCAGCGATATCCTTTACCCTTACAATTCCTGCTCGTTTAAATGCTGCATCATAGACCATATCTTCGCCAGTTATTGATCCAGTATGCGAAGCTGCTGCCTTTGCACTTTCAACGGATCTTCCGGATTTTACTACAATTATTGGTTTTGTGCGTGAGAAGTGCCGTGCTGCACTCATGAACTTCCTGGCATCAGTGATCCCCTCGATATACATCAAAATGCTTCTTGTTTTTGGATCTGTACCAAAATAATCAATGAGATCCCCGAAATTCACATCTATCATTGAACCTACTGAAACGAAATTGCTAAATTTTATATTCTCATGAGCTGCCAGATCAAGGATCGCTGATCCCAGGGCTCCGCTCTGGGATATGAATGCAATGCTGCCAGGTTTTTGTTTCTTTGGAATAAAAGTTGCATTAAGATTGATGTCAGGATGGATTATGCCCAGGCAATTGGGGCCTATGATCCTCATGTCATACTTATTTTTTATTTCAAGAATTCTTGTTTCAAGTATCTTACCCGAAGCCCCTGCTTCTTTGAATCCGGCCGAAATAATAATTATTCCTTTAATTCCGAAAGTTCCACATTCCTCTATTATATCGGGAACTGTACTTGCAGGAGTCGCAATTATTGCAAGATCAACGATCTCAGGGAGTTTAGAAACTGATGGATAGGCTTTCAGGCCAAATATTTCCGATTTGCGAATATTAACAGGATAAACATGCCCAATATATCCCATTTCTGTAAGATTTTTCATAAGAATATAGCCTACAGAACCTTCTTCGTCACTGGCTCCTATCAATGCAATGCTTTTTGGATTAAAAATGCTATCAAGATTTAATGAGTCCATGTAATTCTCCCCGATTGTCCGTATGTAGACTTCTATCCTAATAAATATTGTGTTTATTAAACAAAAAATGGGCCCGCGGAGATTCGAACTCCGGATCCCCGCCATGTAAAGGCGATATCATAGCCGACTAGACCACGAGCCCTGCGGAGGCTTAAATGTCAGTTGGGGTATATAGTTTTAATTGGTGCGAAAATTTTAAGTATCCATAAACATCTTTGTGATTGTGCCAATCGAAGGATTTGTAGAATATAAACGAAGAGAATACTGTAATGACATCCAATGTCCTGTACAGTTGATGATGAATAAGAAAGTGCAGGACTCTACAGATAATAATGACCTGAGGGAAATATGTCAGGAGAACTGCCTGCATACCACCTATGAATTCCATCACTGGCTCATTAAAAAAGGTTATTTGCTGATAAAGCCTGAATAAAAATAGGAGGAATTGAAAATGAACTGGGGAATGAAGAACAGGATTTCACGAATTATTAAGCCCAAAACAGGGCGTTGCGTAATGCTTGCTGTTGATCATGGTTATTTCCAGGGCCCAACTACCGGGCTTTCCAAACTTGGCGAGACAGTTGAACCCTTGCTGCCATACGCTGATGCTTTAATGATAACAAGAGGAGCTATCAGGAATTGGATCGACCCGGCTGTAGATATACCAATAATTTTGCGCGTTTCAGGCGGGCAGAGCATTCTGAAGGAATTGTCCAATGAAGTCATAACGACATGCATCGAAGATGCAATTCGTATCAATGCATCCGCGATCACCTGTTCAGTATATGTGGGTGGGGAATTTGAAAAAGAAACTATACAAAACCTGTCAAAACTTGTTGATGAAGGTGAAAAATACGGTATCCCTGTCCTTGCTGTTACAGCCGTAGGTAAAGAGATGGTAAGAGATGCACGTTACCTTGGCCTTGCCTCAAGAATATGCGTTGAGATCGGCGCGCATATCATAAAGACCTATTATTCTGAGGATTTCAAAAAAGTTGTTGAAGCTTGCGGCAATGTCCCGGTGGTTATCGCAGGCGGAAAGAAACTGCCTGAGAAAGAAGCGCTGCAAATGGCATATGACGCAGTATCCAATGGTGCCATCGGTGTAGATATGGGACGCAATATCTTCCAGAGCGATTCTCCCGTTGGTATGATAAAAGCAGTAAGAGCAATAGTGCACGATAAGAAGCCTTTAGCTGAGGCTTTCGAGATTTACAAAGGCTCAAAATAAACATGAAAACAGCCGTATATTATAATAACAACGATATCAGGATAGAGGAAAGACCAAAACCTCAATTAAAAAAAGGGGAAATCCTTGTCAAAATGAAAGCCTCAGGCATTTGCGGAACTGACCTAATGGAATGGTACAGGATCAAGAAAGCTCCGCGCGTACTGGGTCATGAGATGACAGGTGAGATCGTAGAATCAAGATCAGATAAATTTAAGATCGGCCAAAGGATTTTTGTGAGCCACCATGTCCCGTGCAACACATGCAAGCATTGCCTTTCCGGGAACCATACAGCCTGCGAAACGCTGCATAAAGGTAATTACGACCCGGGAGGATTTAGTGAGTATGTAAAGATCCCAGAACTAAATGTGGAAAATGGAACTTACCTGCTTCCTGAAAATGTTTCGTATGAGGAGGGGACAATGATCGAGCCCCTGGCATGCGTGGTAAGGGCTCAGAGGATAATCGATGTACGGCAAGGGCAGACTGTTCTGGTCATGGGCTCAGGGATCTCAGGTCTTTTGAACATCGCTGTGGCAAAATCTAAAAAAGCAAGAGTCATTGCCACTGATATCAACGAATATAGATTGGAAAAGGCACAGCAATTCGGGGCAGATGAAGTATTCAATGCAAATGAAGAACCTGCTATAAAAGCTGACAGGATAATTATGTGCACCGGGGCTATGCCTGCTTTTGAAGCGGCATTTCGTTACATTGACCGCAAAGGAATAATAATGCTTTTTGCCATCCCTAATAAGAACATCATGATCCCTGTTGAAGATTTCTGGAGAAATGAATTAAGCATTATTTCCAGTTATGGCGCAGCTCCTGTTGATCTGGAAGAGGCTCTGGTATTAATAAAGAATGGAATGATAAATGTAAAGGATATGATCACTGACATAGTACGGCTGGAAGATATCCAGAAAGGTTTTATGATCGCTGGTGGGGCAGGCAACTCTTTGAAGGTTGTAGTCGTCCCATAACGAAAAGGAAGAATATCAATGACAAAAGAATGTTTTTACTGCGGTTTCAAGGAACCGATGCCCTTTACATGCAAATTTTGCGGCGGATCTTATTGTTATAGTCACCGGCTTCCTGAATCGCATAATTGTTCCGGACTTTCTGCATACAAAGAAAGGGTGAATGAAACGGGAATATTATATAAACCAGATAACGTAATAAGAAAAAGACCAAACCCTATTATTAGAAATTTAAAACATATTGCATCAGTAATTACAAGTAATTACTCTTTAGCGATCCTTATACTGTGTCTCATTTCTTTTGTTATCCAGATTATCATTGGCAAATATACTTATTTTTCGTATTTCGCACTTGTTCCATCTGATATTTTTACACGTCCCTGGATCCTGATTACTCACATGTTTTTGCACGCGGACGGGTTACACATTCTTTTCAATATGATGTTCTTGTTTTTCTTCGGACCTGAACTTGAGCGTCGAGTTGGCGGGAAAAAGTTCCTTTTAATTTATTTTATTTCAGGTCTGGTTGCAGCGCTGGGCTATTCTTTATGGACACTTTTCATCCTTGGAACGAATGGATCTGCAGTTGGCGCAAGCGGTGCGTTGTTCGGTATATTTGCATGCCTTGCAATCCTGGCACCGGATATCGTTGTTTATGTCTATTTCATTCCCATGAAAATTGCCTATGCATTGATATTTTTCGCTTTGCTTGACCTTTTATTCATAGGCTCAAGCGGAGACCTTGTCGCACGTAGCGCACATCTGAGTGGAGTTGTGGCAGGCCTTGTGATCGGAAATCATTTAAAAAAAACAGGGAAATTTTTGCGTTAATGGCAGCTCATATCTCTTTTGGTCCAGCTATCCTTTTATAATCACTATGGTATTCGTATAATTTATCCCGAGCTTTCAATGTGATCCTGAAACCGGGTGTGATCACCTGCGCGTACATCATTCCTTTTTCCGGATAGCCAAGGCTTGTATCTGGCCAATCAACTGCTTCTTCTTTGACAAGTTTTATGTCTCCTGCTGGAATATTCAATCTTTCAGAGAGGTCTTTTTTTGCCAGGTCCACAACGAGTGAATATTCAGGAACCACAGAATCATTAAGGACAGTTTGATATTGTTGTTGCTCTACGCAGCCTGAAAAGATCAGGACGATAAATAGAATGAATAATGGGGATTTCATAATATCATCTAAAATATGAGTGACCCAGCACATAAAAGTAATTCAAACCATCCCTTACGATACTACCCTACCATCCTTTATCCTTATTATCCTGTCAGCTTTCTCACCCAGCTCATGCTCATGCGTAACCATGATTATTGTCTGCCCTTTTCTATTCAATTCCCGAAATAGCTCTACGATCTGGTTCGATGACTCAGTATCAAGATTAGCTGTGGGCTCATCAGCAAGCAAAATAGCCGGCTCATTTGCAAGAGCGCGGGCAATGGCGACCCGCTGTTGCTGACCTCCCGAAAGCTCACTTGGGGAATGATCTGCCCTGTCACCTAAACCTACAAGATCCAGAAGCGAAGCTGCCCGATCATATTTCCGTTCATCCATTATCATCGGCAACGCAACATTCTCAAACGAATTAAGTTCCATAAGCAGGCTAAAGAACTGGAAAACAAAACCCATTTTCTTAAGCCTGAAATCTGCCCTCTGGTTATCATTAAGGGATGACACATCGATCCCATCGACAACGATTTCCCCGGAAGTGGGAGAATCCAAAAGACCGATCATATTCAGGAGTGTTGATTTTCCGCTCCCCGAAGGGCCCATGAGAGCCACGAACTCTCCCCTTCCGATCGAAAGATCGATTCCGCGCAGGGCAGGAACCTCGACTTTTCCCATATAATATATCTTCCTCAAGTTTGTTATCTTGATCAAACCTATCCGCTCCATATTGCTTTAATGATATTTGTCCGTGCGGCGATTATCGCAGGATATATCCCGCCAATGATGCAAGTAAGGAGTATTGAAAGATCGGCTGCTATTATTGATTCCAGTGATATCCGCGGCATTATTATAAGTTTCATGCCATATTCTGGTGTCATAATAAGCGGATTCTGCTGCATTCCATGAATAAGAAATAAACCGATAATGGTACCAAGTGAAGTCCCGATTACACCGATAAATATAGCTTCTGCCAGATATATCCGCATGATCATTTCTCCCCTTGCACCTATTGCTTTTAGCACTCCTATTTCACGTATTTTATTTCTTACGGTGGTATAGATGATCAGGCTGATGGCGATAGCTGCAACAAACACTGAAACACCCGCCGTCATCGTGGATATTACACCGAAAGTCTCGATCATTCCCGCCATCCCTGCTGAAAGTTCCTGCCAGGTCTTGATATTCGGAAGGGTTGTTTCTTTCTGGAGGATCAATTTATACTTTAAAGATTCATCGGGATTTTCAAGCCTTATGACGATGTTGCTAGCTTCGTCTTTTTCGATAAGTTCCTTCACGGTGTCATATGATCCTATAATAGCGTACCTATCAAGTTCAAAGGTTCCTGTACTTATTATGCCTTTGATCTTGAATTCGACAGGATCTCTATTCTGGTACTGGAGAAGGAC
>Ga0075518_1000247_pt1 | contig 10646 bp, 8 predicted proteins | sample NGEPerA_2_FD_76970 | JGI IMG/M metagenome (GOLD analysis project Ga0075518, IMG submission 76970) | Arctic peat soil microbial communities from the Barrow Environmental Observatory site, Barrow, Alaska, USA - NGEE PermafrostAB136-A | ecosystem: Environmental > Terrestrial > Soil > Wetlands > Peat...
TAAAAGCATCTGCACCCATTAAAGGCTTTTCATCGGACGAACGTTGGAAAGTTATTGTAAATACCGAAATAGAGATTGACGAATGATTCCACAAGCTTACATAACAGAATGGTCGAACAATGTACCATGGCAAACAAACGAACAGGTCGAACAGGACCTTGTGATTTGCCGTGCTTTGGTAGAAATATTCTCTGACGAATTTTTGGCTTCGAGCCTGGCTTTTAGAGGCGGCACTGCTTTATATAAACTTTATTGACACCCGTAACCTCGTTATTCCGAAGATATCGACCTGGTTCAAATAAGATCGGAGCCCATTAAGGAAACCATCAAAAGGTTACAGGAACGACTTCGATTTATCGATAGTTCTTCTGTTGTTGATCCGAGAAGAAACAACAATACACTTAAATTTCGCTTTAGTTCTGAGTTTCCACCGGTTCAACCATTGCGCGTAAAAAGTAGGAATCAATTGCAGGAAACACTTCTCTGTACTTGATTACCAAAAGTTTCCATTTGAAGTAAAATCTTCGTGGTTCACTGGTTCGTGTAATATAACAACATACAAACTGGAAGAATTGCTGGGCACAAAGCTTCGGGCACTATACCAGCGTCGGAAGGGGCGTGATCTTTACGATATGTACAAAGCGTTAAAACAAATTCCCAAACTGGATAAACAAGCCATCCTGCAGTGTTATCGGGATTATATGAGGTTTGTCGTTGACAATCCGCCCACTCAAAAACAGTTTTTGCAAAACATGTGAGCAAAAATGTTGGATAGTGAGTTCCTTGGTGATATAGCAGCCCTTGTACGACCGGATGAAGATTATAACCCATACGAAGCTTATGAACTTGTCAAAACGGAAATTATTGAAAAAATTTGAATCTAAGAAACTGTTTAAATTTTATTTTTGAATTCTGTTAAGCATTAATTTTATAATTGCAAATTGAATCATTGCTTCGCTTATATCTGTAAGTTATTAAAAGTCTTTACTAAGTCTTCGATAGCTTTTAAACCAAGCAAACGTTCTTTCCACAACCCATCTTTTGGGTATCACGACAAATTGACTTGAATGGTCTGATCTTAAGACAATTTCAAGTATCCAGCCGAATGCGGTTTTGGTTTTCTCAATGAGTTCACCAAGGTAACCCCCATCAGCAACGATCTTGACCAATCTTTCGAACCTACCCTTCAGCAAGGCAATTACATCAGTTGCACCTTTGCTGTCATGCACATTCGCTGCATGAAAAACTACAGCGAGGAGCAAACCCATCGTATCAGTAATGATATGGCGTTTGCGTCCATTGATCTTTTTGCCTCCGTCAACTCCCCGGCTCTCACCACCTATTCTTGTAGTTTTAACAGACTGACTATCAATGATGGTAAAACTTGGAGAGATTTCTCTCCCTGCTTTTTTGCGTATTCGGTCTCGTAACATCTCATGTATTTGTTCGATGACCCCGGTGTTCTTCCATTTGGTAAAATAGTAATAAACCAACTCCCATTTTGGAAAACAGCCTGGCGACATACGCCATTGCCAGCCTGTTTTAAGCAAATAAAAGATGGCATTGAATGTTGGTAATGTTTACTTCATTACGATTACAATTATTGATTGGTCGGTAAATATCGAATTTGTTTAATTTTGTTGGATTACAAATCCAATATCTGCGAGGTCCATTCATTCATTTCACACTTTTCGGCATTATTAGAACATTTATTTACTAATTTCGATGAAACTTCTCACCAATAATTAAGACGGTCGGAAGCTGGTGAATTAAATTAGGAAGCATGGAAAAAAACAGGGTTTCAGCAAAAATAGAAAAGCATCCGCTTAAAAATTCAATACTTTTTGTACAAGAGGATCTGATATTAAGGATAATTAAAATTCTGGACAAGGGGAAAGATGTTAAGTCATCGTTGCAAAAGGTCTGTGATACTTTTACGGGAACTTCAGTTACCCCAAATTCGGTTTTCGTAAGAATTTCATTTAACGGCCAAACGTTTAGAAACTACCCATTTGAAGAAACATCGATTGTTGTGAAAAGTGACTTTCAGTTGCCCGACGGTCAAAATGGTCATATCGAACTTTTTCTGTCGCATCAAAATGAAACACATTTTTCGGGAGCATTAATTAAGGAAGCGGAAGAGACACTAATAATAATTGTGCCACTGCTCGTTGGCCTGATCTCTAAATTTCAGCTCGAAAAGCTGACCATTGACATGGGAGAACGCCAAAAAGAGCTTAAAAGCATCAACCGTACCACCAAAATCCTGAATAAAAGCACCTCACTCGATGAGTTGCTGCAGGAAATCTGCTTATTTCTCCCCGAAGCCATGCAGTTTCCGGCACATACAGTTGCACGAATCAACTATGGCGACAAAAGCTATAACAGCTTAAATTTCAGAGAAACACCCTGGAAGCTGGAACAAACATTTGATACCCATGATTCGACAAAAGGTGCGATCCAAATTTATTACCTGGACGAATTTGCGGAGGCAGGAGAAGGCCCTTTTTTAATTGAAGAACGTAACCTTATTGATAACCTTGCAGCTTTGATTTCGGGAACTGTATCTAAAATGGCAATTAAAGATCTCCTGATCAGTAATACTGAACGGCTGAAAGAATTAAGGGGAATAAACCGAACGGCAGAGATATTGCAGAATGATCGACCGCTGGAAGAATCACTCGCTGAAATCTGTTCCATATTGCCCGATTCATGGCAGTTTCCCGATCATACCGTTGCCCGGATCACCTATGATAAGCGTATTTTTGAAAGCTCCGGATTCAGGGAAACACCCTGGAAGATGGCTCAGGGATTTGAAGCGCCAGGCCGTAAAAAGGGAATAATCGAAATTTTTTACCTGAAGCAATTCCCCGAAGCGGATGAAGGTCCCTTCCTGAAAGAAGAGCGAAATTTGCTGGTCAACCTTTCGAAAATGATTGCCGGTTCTGCTACGCGCGACGCGTTCAACAAACTGCAACGAGAAAATACCGAACGTTTAAAAGAACTTAAAGCCATCAACCAAACAACGCTCATAATTGAAAAGGGGAAAATGGTTGATGAAACGTTGCAGGAAATTTGTGAAATTCTTCCCAAATCGTGGCAATATTCCAGGTTCGCGGTTGCGCGGATCCGCTTCGAAGGGAAATCATACACCAGTGAAAAATTCACAGAAACAGAATGGGTGCAGACTGAAACTTTTGTAACCATCGACAATAAAAAAGGTTCCATCGAGATTTTCTACCTGAAACAATTTCCAAAGGAATATGAAGTGCCATTTTTACAGGAAGAGCGCAACTTACTGATTAACATAGCCCGGTTAATCAGTGGCTATTTAAACAATTATAAAGGCCGTGAAATTATTCACCATAAAGGGGTACCGGTGCAAGTTATCCATCATTCCGATGAATTCAGAGATTCGCTGTCAAGAAGTAAGAAACCACTCCAGTTGTACTTCAACCAGCAGACCATAGATAAGTATGTTTATCTCGAGATGATGCGGTTTAAAATCAAGCATATCCTTTTTGTAGCCACTTTATACGATGCATTTACCCTCGAGAGTGAAGACTCATTTTTCGAGAAATTCATGGGTGAAGCTTACCAGTACAGCCTCTTTTCGGTACCTCGTATTACTGGAGTTTCATCGGCTGAAGAAGCCCTAAATCTATTGGAAACCACTAATTTTGATCTGGTAATCCTGATGGCAGGAATGGACCGTGAGGCGCCGGTAATTTTAAGTAAGCAAATCCGTTCAAAAAAAGAGTCGCTTCCGATCTATCTGCTCCTGAACAAAAAAAGCGACCTTAAATATTTTGAAGAGTTGGTGCCAACCAGCTCTTCAATAGATAAATTGTTTGTTTGGAACGGCGATTCGCGGATTTTGTTTGCCATTATAAAATCGACCGAAGACAAGGTAAACGTGGAGAATGACACCAAAATAGGATTGGTACGCGTTATTTTGCTGATCGAAGATTCACCGTTATATTATTCCAAATACCTTCAGTTTTTGTACGATATCGTTTTTACCCAGGTACAACAGTTATTGCCCGAAGTGGAAAAGAACGAGCTGGATAAAATTTCTAAAATGCGTTCCAGACCCAAAATTCTGCTTGCCCGGAATTACGAAGAAGCTATTGCTATTTTCAACAAATACAAAGATTTCCTACTCTGCGTCATTTCGGATGTTGAGTTTGACCGTGGCGGAAAAATGGATAAACATGCAGGGATTGATTTTATTAAATATGTCAAATCACATGTTTCCAAAATACCTATAATTTTACAATCATCAGAAAATCTGAACGCAAAAGTAGCTCAGCAGCTTGAAGTAGGATTTATCAATAAGAACTCAGAGACATTGCTGAACGAGCTTAAACATTATCTGGTCAGCTATCTTGGGTTTGGAAATTTTGTTTTCAGGGATTTAGAAGGTAACAAAATCGGAATAGCCAAATCGTTGCGTGAATTCGAAACCCTGCTGAAGGAAGTACCCGACGAATCATTATACCTCCATGCTTCTGAAAACCAGCTTTCATTATGGCTGATGTCACGTGGGGAAATTCAGCTGGCGAAAACACTTAATCCGGTATCGGCCAGCACATTCAAAGACATAGGTGCGATGAGGCAATTTTTCCTGGATTCCATTAAACACTACCGGGAAGAGAAGAAAAAAGGAAAAATACTGAGTTTCGACGAAACTTCAGTCCTCGACGAAAAAAATATAGTCTCCTATTGTGGCGGTTCACTGGGAGGAAAAGGCCGTGGCCTGGCTTTTATCAACACACTGATCTATAATCTCGAATTTCCGTCTTTAACCAGCAAAATCAATATTCTTGCCCCGATAACAGTCATCATCGGAACCAATGAATTTCAGCATTTCATTTCGAAGAACAAGCTTTTCGAGAAAATCATAAACCCTGATATTTCGTATGCCGAACTGAGAGGTCATTTTGCGGAATCCCAATTATCCACTTCACTACTGAAAAAGCTGAAGGTTTTTGTTTCGTATATCGATAAACCAATTGCAGTCCGGTCGTCAAGTTCGTCTGAAGACTCCATTACACAACCTTTTGCCGGAGTCTTTGATACCTACATCGTTCCTAATGGCAAAATAAATAAAAAGCTGGTTCTCCAACAGCTTTCTACTGCCATCAAACTGGTTTTTGCCTCCACTTTTTCTGAAAAGGCACGAAATTATTTTTCAATTGTTCACCACAAAATTGAAGAAGAAAAGATGGCGGTTATATTGCAGGAACTTGTTGGTAACCAGCATGAAAATTATTATTATCCGAACATCAGTGGCATTGCTCAGTCTTATAATTATTATCCGGTAGCCAACATGAAGCCTGACGAAGGTTTTGCTGTGATCGCGGTTGGTTTGGGAACTTATGTGGTGGACGGCTGGAAATCGTACCGTTTCTCTCCAAAATATCCGAAAGTAAACAATTATAGCATCAAAGATATTATAAACAGTTCGCAGGTGCAGTTTTACGCGCTCGATAGCCGGATTAAAGAGGTCGATTTTTTAAAGAATGGGGAACTGGCAGCTCTTAAACTTCTGGATATAAGCGAAGCTGAAAAGCATGGAAGTCTGAGTCATTGTGCAACGGTATATAATCCGAACAACGACCGCATCGAACCTGGATTGAGTACTTATGGCCCGCGAATCATAAATTTTGCCGACATTTTATGTTACAACTACATTCCTTTGGCCGAGACCATCAGTGTATTGCTTAACACGATCAAAGAAGCATTCGGATCTCCTGTTGAAATCGAGTATGCCATTGATCTGGATCGCTCCAAAAACGGATTGCCGACATTTTACCTTCTCCAGATCAAACCATCGATTGGGAATCAACTGACTCAAAAAATTGTGATCGACCAGATGGATAAATCACAAATTGCATTGTTTACCCGGTCAAGTCTCGGGAATGGAGAGATCAGGGATATCAGAGACGTAATTTTTGTTGATACCAGCGCATTCAACAAACTGAAAACAGTTGAAATGGCTGCTGAGATTGAGTACCTTAATAAACTGATGCTTAAAGCCAACAAGCAATATGTTCTAATAGGTCCCGGCAGATGGGGAAGCAGAGACCGGTTTGTAGGGATTCCGGTAAACTGGTCTCAAATTTCGAACGCTAAGGTGATTGTGGAAGTAAGTCTCGACAATTTTCCATTGGATTCTTCACTCGGATCCCATTTCTTTCACAATGTAACCTCGATGAACATTGGCTATTTTTCAGTTCAACATTCCTCTTCAACCGATTTTATAAGCTGGGATATGCTTTATAATCAAAAAATAGTCCACGAAACCACCTTTTTCAAGCACGTTCAGTTTAAAAATCCAGTAACTATTTTAATGGACGGCAGACTTAAAACATCAACGATAATAATGCACGAATGAGGCTTATTGCTCATTTAGTCGTCCCAAATTCTAAAATTAACACTTATTTTAAGCGATAAATATTACCTGAATGATTGATGTTGCAATTTTCGATGAACATAGACTTGTACTGGAAGGCCTTTCTGGTTTACTGTCAGGTATTTCTGATATCAGGGTCGTACTCAACTGCAACGCCCGGAATGTTTTAACGGAAAAGTTGAAGCTAATGCATGTTCATATACTGATCCTAAATATGCATGACATTTCGGTGCGAAATCTGAACCTGATTATCCAACTGAATATTAGCAATCCTAAATTGAAAATCCTCATAAATTCTGTTATCGACAGCGAAGAGATTGTATTAAAGACCATTAAAGCTGGAGCTAAAGGCTTTTTGGGAAAAGATTCAGACAGGAATAACCTGCTTGAAGCCATTTACACTTTGCGAAATGGTCATGACTATTTCGATAAATCCATCACTCATTTGTTGCTGAACCGCTATATTTCAAACCTTAAAACAGATGATTTGAACCAGCGTGCTGACATAGCCAGTTTAAGTTCACGTCAGATCGAAATTCTCAAACTTTGGGGTGAAAGTTACACCAATCAGGAAATTGCTGACCGCTTTTTCATAAGTGTCCGCACTGTAGAGTCGCACAAAAACCATATCATGCAGAAACTGAACCTGAAAAGCACCGTCGATATGGTAAAGTTCGCCATCAAAAACAACATCATCGAAATATAAAAAGCGAAAAAAGAATTTAGGATACCAAAAATGTACTTCGAGCTATAGCATCGATAACATTTGGCACTTCGGGCTTTCTATCCTTTAGTTCACCGCGGACCTCCCGCTGGCATACGTAAAACACGTAAATGCACGCTGCTTAGTCTGTAGAATTAGTTATGGTTATTATTTTCGTTGTCAGAAGCTGATTGGTTCATCACTATTCAGCCGAAAAAGGAAGATTTTACTATTATTCATCACAAAAAAAAACTACAATGGCAGACATTTTGAACCTAAAGGTGAACGAGTTCATGGCAAAAGTAATTGCTAAAAACTTGGGAGAATCGGAGTTTCATCAGGCAGTAAAAGAAGTGGTTGAATCGCTGGTGCCTTTCATCGAAGAAAACCCTAAATACCAATATGCAAAAATATTGGAACGAATGGTAGAACCGGAGAGAGTAATGATGTTCCGCGTACCATGGGTTGATGACGATGGAGAAATCCAGGTAAACAGAGGTTTCCGTATTCAAATGAATAGCGCAATAGGCCCTTATAAGGGAGGTCTGCGTTTCCATCCAACTGTAAATCTGGGTATCCTGAAGTTTTTAGCTTTCGAACAGGTATTCAAAAACAGCCTGACTACACTTCCTATGGGTGGTGGCAAAGGTGGTTCTGATTTTGATCCCAAAGGAAAATCTGATAACGAAGTGATGCGTTTTTGCCAAAGTTTTATGACTGAATTACAACGCTTTATTGGTGCTGACACCGATGTTCCTGCAGGCGATATCGGCGTTGGGGGACGTGAAATTGGCTATTTATATGGCCAGTATAAACGCATCAGAAATGAATTTACCGGTGTATTAACAGGTAAAGCCATCGAATGGGGTGGAAGCTTGATCCGTCCGGAAGCAACCGGTTACGGTGCCGTTTACTTTGCCGATCAGATGCTGAAAACGCGTGGACAGGATTTAAAGGGCAAAGTTGTTACTGTTTCCGGATCAGGAAACGTGTCGCAATATGCAGTTGAAAAATTGATCCAGATGGGTGCAAAAGTTGTTACCATGTCTGATTCAACCGGTTTTGTTTATGATCCAGCCGGTTTCGACGAAGAAAAACTTGCTTTTGTTCTTGAATTGAAAAATATTCGCCGCAAACGCATTATAGAATATGCAGAGAAATACAACGTACAGTATTTCGAAGGACAGACCCCATGGGGAATCAAATGCGATGCAGCTTTCCCCTGTGCAACTCAAAACGAAATCGACGAGAAAGATGCAAAAATACTCGTAAAGAATGGCTGTTTTGTAGTTTCTGAAGGAGCTAACATGCCATCCACCCCCGAGGCTGTTGAAGTATTTCTCGAAGCAAAAATTCTTTATGGACCAGGTAAGGCGGCCAATGCCGGTGGTGTATCAACTTCTGGCCTCGAAATGGCTCAGAATTCAATGCGTTTGCCATGGTCCAGTGAAGAAGTGGATGCCCGTTTGCACCAAATCATGATCAACATTCATGAAACCTGCGTGAAATATGGTACTGATAAAGATGGATTCATCAATTATGTAAAAGGTGCTAACATTGGTGGTTTCATTAAAGTTGCTGATGCTATGATGGCACAGGGTGTAGTCTAACCTTTTGCATATATTAATTACTTTTATAATGAAGCTTTATTTACCGGAAAATTATAAATCGAAACTCGATCTTAAACAAACTGAAAAGGCGATTAAATTTGTGAAAGATTTCTTTCAGGAAAACCTTTCTGCAGAGTTGCGCCTGCGCCGTGTAACAGCTCCGTTATTTGTTCTGAAAGGGACTGGAATCAACGACGATCTTAATGGTGTCGAGCGTCCAGTGACTTTTGCCGTTAAGGAGATGAATGATGCCAAAGCCGAGGTTGTTCATTCGCTGGCAAAGTGGAAACGGCTGATATTGGCGCAATACGGAATACCAGTGGGGTATGGTATCTATACCGACATGAATGCCATCCGTGCCGACGAGGAACTGACTAATATCCACTCATTATATGTTGATCAGTGGGATTGGGAAAAAGTACTGACTGCTAAACAACGCAATCTTGAATATCTTAAAAAGGTGGTCAACCAGATTTATGCGGTAATGCTTCGTACTGAATTTATGGTTTACGAGAATTACCCTACTATCAAACCAATTCTTCCTGAAGAGATCACTTTTATTCATGCAGAGGAGTTGGCGCAACGTTTTCCTGCCCTCACATCAAAAGAGCGCGAATACGAAATTGCCAAAGAGCATGGTGCCGTATTTATTATAGGTATCGGAGGCGCTCTTTCGAACGGAGAAAAACATGACGGCCGCGCTCCTGATTATGATGATTGGACAACCGAAAACTCTGACGGTTTTAAAGGTCTGAATGGAGATATTATCATCTGGAATCCGGTCTTACAACAATCACTTGAAATCTCTTCCATGGGAATCAGGGTTGACAAAGAGGCACTTTTGCGACAACTTGCCATTACCGGTTTGACACAACGAAAGGATCTCCTATTCCATAAAAAGCTTTTGAAAAATGAGTTACCGCAGTCGGTGGGTGGTGGAATCGGACAATCACGTCTTTGTATGTACCTGTTGCGAAAAGCTCATATTGGTGAGGTGCAGGCAAGCCTGTGGCCTGAGGAGATGATTCAGCAGTGTGCTGAACACAATATTTTTATGGTATAGGATAATGTGACAATTCGGCAATTCGATAATTTGAAAATATTTAAATTCAGAAAATTGAAGATGAGAGGTTGAGAAGTTTATCAATAATGAAATTAAAAATCCCCATGATGTCATAGCATATGGGGATTTTTAGTACTTCTGCACCACTATTTTACCGGCCCAATAGCTCAATTGGATAGAGCGACAGCCTTCTAAGCTGTAGGTTTCTGGATCGATCTCAGATTGGGTCACTGACATCATTCTATAAATCAGCTAATTACATCAAATGTGTGAATAGTTGATTTTCTTTTTTTAGGCAATTTTATTACGTTTTTTGGCATGCATGTAAACCAGGATGTAAACCAGTTTACACATATGAATGCCTCAAATTCAGTAGTTTGCTACAAATCAAAGACTCTTTCCAATGGTGAAAATCCATTAATGCTTCAAATATCACAAAATGGTAAACGTAAATATTAGAGTCTTGGAGTTTCTATTAATCCCATTCATTGGGATTTTTCCAAAAGCAAACCTAAACCCAACTGTCCTAATAGTGAGTTGATTCAGAGGATAATCCTGGATAAAATGGCTGAGCTACAAAGGCACATTTTGGAACTCAATGCAAACCAGAAAGAATTTACCCAACCAAGCTTGTAGAGAGTAAGAAAACATCCATTAATGAGAAAACTGTTGGTGAGTTTTATACTGAGATGCTTTTGCATTATAGGCAGACTAACAAAACAGGAAATGGGTTGATTTACAAAATGTCGTATAACTCTCTCAAAACCTTCTCTAAAGGACGGCTTAATTTTTATTTACTGATATTGATATTAATTGACTGAACAGGTATGAGATGTGGTTACGCTCCATGGA
>Ga0075518_1000249_pt1 | contig 10519 bp, 9 predicted proteins | sample NGEPerA_2_FD_76970 | JGI IMG/M metagenome (GOLD analysis project Ga0075518, IMG submission 76970) | Arctic peat soil microbial communities from the Barrow Environmental Observatory site, Barrow, Alaska, USA - NGEE PermafrostAB136-A | ecosystem: Environmental > Terrestrial > Soil > Wetlands > Peat...
CGAGATAGGTGAGGACTCCAAGATCACGGAAGTACTTCTCGGCGTCGCCTCCGCCCGAGGCGCCGGGCCCACCGAGGCCCGAGCTCGCCAGCGCCGTGTCGGCCTTCGCCGCGAGGTCGCTCGCCGCAGCCTTCGCCTTGTCCAGGAAGCCCATGGCTCCTCCTTCGCCGGTCCTGCGGGGAACTGCTCGAGCACCCATCTGAAAGCCTACGCACGCCGGCACCGTCTCGCTATGGTTTCGGTAGGCCCCGGCCGCCGGGCAGGCGGCACGACGACGTGCGAGGGGACGACCAGACATGACCATTCACGGATCGCTTTTCCACGACTTCCTGGAAAATGCTTCCCAGGACCCGTTCTCGCTCCAGGGCAAGAAGCTCCTGAAGATCCAGATGGGCTACGGCCCGGTCTGGGCCAAGACCGGCTCGATGGTGGCCTACCAGGGCGACGTCCGCTTCGAGAACAAGGGCGCGGGCGGCCTGGGCAAGATGCTCAGGTCCGCGGTCACGGGCGAGGGCGTCGACATGATGCAGTGCTCGGGACAAGGCGAGCTCTTCGTCGCCGACAACGCCGCCGACGTGCAGATCCTGTACCTGGAGAACGACGCGCTCTCCATCAACGGCAACAACGTCCTTGCCTTCTCGTCCTCCATCGAGTGGGACATCCACCGCGTCCAGGCTCGCGGCGCCGCGATGGCCGGGGGCCTGTACAACGTGGCGCTGCGAGGCACGGGATACGTCGCCATCACGACCGAGGGCGAGCCAGTGGCCCTCGACGTCGCGAGCGCGCCGACCTTCGGGGACGCCCAGGCGGTTGTCCTGTGGACCGCGGGGGTGACCATGGACATCCGGGTCGATACGGGCGGCCTCAGGTCGATGGTGCGGGGCGGCAGCGGCGAGACCTTCCAGATGGCCTTCGGCGGGCAGGGCTACGTCCTCATCCAGCCGAGCGAGTCGGTCCTGCGGGGCGGGACCCAGGCCAGCAGCGGCAGCCGGAGCGGCGGCCTCGGGGGCCTGCTGGGCGGCTGACCGGTGCACCTGGGGACACTCGACCTCTGAGTCGCCGACGCGTACCGCCGGGCTCAGGCCACGGGCACCTGCTCGTCAGCGAGTGCGATGTGCCTCAGCTGTCGCCAGATCAGCACCACGAACACCGCCGAGCCGACGAAGGCGAACCAGAAGGGAGCGGTCACACCCCAGCGCTGGGCGAGCGCCCCGCCGACAGCCGAGCCGACGACGAGCCCGCCGAAGACCCCCACGAGGTTCACGCTGCCGACCCGCCCCTGCAACTCGGTCGGGACCGCTCGCTGGCGGACCGTGATCGATGTGGTCCCCCAGATGAACGCGTGCGCGCCGAAGACGAAGAAGACCGGGAGCGCGACCCACGCCCGCGTCGTCAGCGCCAGCGCCAGGTGGGTCAACGTCTCGACGATGAGACCGATCCGCATCAGGTTGCCGAGGCTGACCCGCCGCGTGATCCAGCCGTACGACGCCGTCCCCACCAGCCCGCCCAGGGCGCCGACGGTCGAGAGCAGGCCGAACCCGACCGCACCCATCCCCAGCCGCTGGGTGGCGTACAGCACGAGCACGGACCATGCCGCTCCGAACGTGATGTTGAAGGTGAAGATCGTCAGCACCAGCGTGCGGACCGCGGCGTGATGCAGTACCCACCGGACACCATCGGCGATGTCCTGACGGATGTGCGTCTCCTCCCCCGGAGCACGCCCGTGCGGTGGCAGCGCGATGCGCGAGATCGTCACCGCGCCGAACGCGACGACCAGCGCCTGGGTCGCAAAGGGCAACGCCGTCCCCACCGCGAAGAGCAGCGCACCGATCGGCGGCCCGGCCAGCTGGTTGACAGTGATGAAGCCGGTCTGGAGCCGCGCGTTGGCGATCGCGAGGTCCTCGCGCTCGACCAGCATGGGCAGCAGCGTCTGCGAGGAGTTGTCGGCGAACACCTCGGCGGTGCCGAGCACGAAGAGGGAGACCAGGACGACGACGATCGACACCCGGTCCGTGACGACAGCGAGCGCAAGGAGTATCAGGACGACGGCTCGGACGACGTCGACGGTCACCACGATGCGCCGCCGGTCGAGCCTGTCTGTGAGGGCGCCGGCGAACAACCCGAACATCAACGGCGGCAACCACTGGACGGTGGCCGCGAGCGCGACGAGAGCGGGGCTCTTGGTGAGCGAGGCGACGACGAGCGGACCGGCCGCGATCGCGATGCCGTCGCCGAGGTTGCTGACCCACGACGACGCCAGCAGCCACCGGAAGCCGGTGCCCAGGCGCGCCGGTGCCACGGTTTCGACGAGTCGGCTCACAACGGCCAGATGGTATCCGTCCGGCGCTCGACGGACTCGTTCATTCGAACGTGCAGCTGCTGACCTGCGCGCCACGCAGCGTCGTGGGGGCCAGGCTCGCCCCCACGAAGCTCGAGCCGGTGATCGTCGCATCGACGAAGCTGGCTCCCGTCAGCTCGGCGTGATCGAAAGAGGTGGCCGAGATGGTGGCTCCGTCGAGCGTGGCCGCGTTGAGCTTGGCGCCGCTCAGATCGAGCGCCGTGAGCGTCGCACCGGACAGGTCAGCTCCAACGAGGTTCGCATCGGAGTAGTCGCCCGTGAGCGTGAGGCCCGCGAGATCACATCCGGCCAGGTCCGCTCCTTCCAGAGACGTCGCGCCGGCGATGGCGCGCGCGCACGGCGATGCATCTGGCGCGGTGGTTGACGCGGCGGTTGACGCGGCAGGCGTCGGCGCAGTCGCCTCCTGCGGTGTCGATCCGGTCGACGGCACCGCGCCGGCGGAGGGCGCGGCGGTCGAGGGCGCCGCGGTCAAGGGCGCCGCAGTCAAGGGCGCCGCAGTCAAGGGCGCCGCGGTCAAGGGCGCCGCGGTCGAGGGCGCCGCATCAGCCGTGGGCTGCGCGCTGGGCAGTGAGGTCGGTGACGTCGTGGGGCTCGTCCTGGCTGAGGCGGTCGACGAGGCGACCCGGTCGGCCACGGCGTCGGATGAGCTCTGCGTGGATCCGCTGGCGCGAGCGGCGTCCGCCACCAGGCCGGTCAACGCGAGCCCGGCGCCGATGGCTCCCGCGACCGCGAACGCGGCGGCAGTCGTGACCGCGCTCGTCGCACCCGAGGTCAGGGATGCCAGGTTCGCCATCGGCGTCGACCCGAGCCCGGGCAGCGCGGACAGCATCGACGCCGGCCCTGCGACCACCCTGAGCCGCCCGAGCCCGACGGCGAGGAAGGCCCGGACGACCTCGGGGTCGAACTGCTGACCTGAGCAACGCGTGAGCTCTGCGCGGGCGGCCGACGCGGTCAGCGGCTTCTTGTAGGCCCGCGCGGAGGTGATCGCGTCGTACGCATCGGCGACCGCGACGATCCGGGCGCCTCGACTGATCGCGTCCCCTGCCAACCCGCGCGGGTATCCACCCCCGTCCCAGCGCTCGTGATGCTGACCGATGGCGTCCGTCCACGGACCGAGCCACGCTGCTAACGGCTGGGTGATCTCCATGCCTGCCGCGGGGTGCGTCGCGAGGATCTCCCACTCCTCGTCGGTCGGGAGTCCGTTCTTGTTGAGGAGCTCCGGTTGCAGGCGGAGCTTGCCGACGTCGTGCAGCAGGGCTGCCCAGCTCAGCTTGGCGGAGTCCCGCGCAGACAGCCCGAGCTCCCGGCCGATCAGGGCCGCGTAGGCCTGGACGCGTTCGGAGTGCCCCCGGGTCGAGTGGTCGTGCTCGCTGATGGCCGCGACCAGATCAAGGAGAAGGACGGCGTGATGGTGCTCACCGCCGAGCTGCTCGTCACGGCCGCGCGTCGCCTCGACGCGCTCGCGGAGAACCTGTGGGGAGTAGCGCCGGCGCGCGACAGCGAACCGGGTCGGAGCCTGGTCGGGGAAGTAGACCGTCAGACGCAGCAGGGTGCTCAAGGGCAGCAGGCGCCGACACGCCCGGCCCGCAACCAGGAGCAGCACTGTCGACACGGCAATCTCCGCGGCGAGCCACACCCACAGATCCATGCCCAGGCGTTCGGCGGACGCCCAGCGCGCCGAGGCCAAGCCAAGCGCGATCGCGCCGAGCGGCGGCAGAGCGACGACCACCACCCGGACGCACGCCGCGAGGGCCGGGTGTGGCTTCCACTGGCCGAGCGTGGCGTCGTCGTAGTTCTGCGTTGGACCGGACGACATGCTGCCTTATCGGCCGGTCGGGCACGGTCGTGAACACTCCCCCGCCACCCGTCGACGCGGCCCGGGCGTCAGAGCCGCGGCAGGACCTGCTCGCGCACCTGTTTGCGCAGGATCTTCCCGAGCATCGAGCGTGGCGTGTTCTCGATCTGCACGATCCGGCGCGGGACCTTGTAGGCCGCCAGCTGCGCGCGGCAGTGGGCCCGCAACCCCTCCTCGTCGAGCTGGGCGCCCGGCTCGAGCTCGACCGCGGCGACGACCATCTCGCCACCCCGTTCGAGCGGCTTGCCGAAGACGGCGGCGTCGATGACGGACGGGTGCATGCGCAGCACCGCCTCGACTTCCGAGGGCGCGACGTTGAAGCCGCCCGTGATGATCAGCTCCTTGACGCGGTCCACGATCGTGGTGAACCCGTCGGCGTCGACGGTCACGACGTCCCCGGTTCGCAACCAGCCGTCGGGCAGGAGCGACTTCGCGGTCTCCTCCGGGTTGTTCCAGTACCCCTGGAACACCTGCGGCCCCTTCAGCAGCAGCTCGCCCGGCTTCCCCTGGGCGACCTCGACGGTGGGGTCGTCCTGGTCGACGACCTTCATCAGGGTCGAGGGGAACGGCACGCCGATCGTGCCGGTGCGACGGGTCGGGTGGAACGGGTTGCCCAGGGCGACCGGGGACGACTCGGTCATGCCGTAGCCCTCGACGAGGAGCCCACCCGACATCGACTCCCACAGCTCCACGACGTGGTCGGGCAGGTTCATCGCACCGGAGATGCAGAACCTGCACGACTTCAGCGAGACGCCCCGCTGCTTCGCGGCCATCGCGGTGCGCTCGTAGATCGGCGGGACAGCGCAGTAGACCGTCGCGGGCGACTTCTTCATGGCGTCGAGGATCATGTCGGGGTCGAACTTGGGGAAGAGCACCAGCAGCGCCTGCTTGCGGATCCCATACGTGAGGTAGAGCGTCATGCCGAAGGCGTGGAACATCGGGAGGATCGCGTAGAAGATCTCCTTGCGATACTCCGCCCCGTACATCCAGGCCTCGCCCTGCAGGGCGTTGGAGTACAGATTGTAGTGCGTGAGCATGGCGCCCTTGGGGTTGCCCGTGGTGCCCGACGTGTACTGGATGGCCGCGAGGTCGTCGACCGACGGACGTGGGTGCTCCGGGTCGATGCGACCGTGAGTCAGCAGCTTCTCCCACGGGATCGTCCCCGGCGCCGATCCGGTCAGCGCCTCGCGGGACTCGCGCAGGCTCCGCACCGGCAGGTGCAGAGCGAGGCGCTTGACGGTGGGGAACGCCTTGAGAAGGTTGACCGAGACGACGTGGTCGATCGCGATGTCGGTCGGGAAGGCGCGGACGGCCGAGACCGACTTGTCCCAGGCGATCACCACTCGGGCCTGGTGGTCCTCGAACTGGTGGCGCAGCTCGCGCGACGTGTACAGCGGGTTGTGCTCCACGACGACAGCGCCCAGGCGCAACACCGCATAGAAGGCGACGACGTGCTGCGGGCAGTTCGGCAGGATGAGGGCCACGCGGTCGCCCGCCCGCACTCCCAGGCCACGTAGGCCCTCCGCCGCCCGATCGATCTGGTCGCCGAGCTCGGTGTAGGTCGTCCGACGCCCGAAGAACTCCATGGCGGGGTGGCTGCCCGCCTCGAGCACGGACTCCTCGACCATCGCGACGAGCGACTGGGTCGGAAGCTCGATCTCGGCCGGCACGCCCGGCTGGTAGTTCTTGACCCAGGGCTGCTTGTCGGTATTCGCCATGGTCACATCCTGCCGCGAACTTCTGGCCCGCAATGACACGACGCGGCCGGACGTCAGCCCGAGGCCCGCCTGAGAGCTGAGCTGGCCTTCTACGCTGCGGACCCGTCACTGCGATCGAGCGGTGCCACGGCGGCTCCCGCCGCAGCCTCGCGGGCGATGAACGCGTTCAGCTCCGCGATGGTGGTCATGATCGGGGCCGGAAACACCACGGTGGTGTTCTTGTCCACGCCGATCTCCACCAGGCTCTGCAGGTTGCGCAGCTGCAGCGCCAACGGGTGAGCCATCATGACGTCCGAGGCCTCCCCCAGCGCTGCTGCGGCCAGATGCTCCCCCTCGGCGTTGATGATCTTCGCCCGCTTCTCCCGCTCAGCCTCGGCCTGTTTGGCCATCGCCCGCTTCATGGTGTCGGGCAGCTGGATGTCCTTCAGCTCGACCAGGGTGACCTCGACGCCCCAGGCGAGCGTGATGACGTCGAGGATCTCGCGGATGTCCAGGTTGATCCGGTCGGTCTCGGACAACGTCTCGTCGAGCGTGTGCTGACCGACGACCTTGCGCAGCGTGGTCTGGGCGATCTGGTCGATGGCGGCGCTCACGTTCTCGATCGCGACGACCGACTTCACCGGGTCGACCACACGGAAGTAGGCAACCGCGGCCACTCCGACGCTGACGTTGTCCCGGGTGATGATCCCCTGGGACTGGATCGGCAGCGTGACGATCCGAAGTGATACCCGATGGAGCACGTCGACGAACGGGATGATCAGCCGGAAGCCGGGTTCGAGTGTTCCATGCACCCGACCGAACCGGAGCAGAACGCCCCGCTCGTACTGCTTGATGATCCTCACCGCCATCGCGAAGAGCAGCAGCAAGACGGCGAGGACCACACCCCAGATGGACACCGCAGCCACCTCCAGTCCCCATAGTCCACCTTCGGCCCGAACCTGCAACATCGGGCCTTGCCCACCTCTGCTCGAGCCCGGGTCATCGGCGCCGACCAGTCGGTCAGTCGGTCAGTCGGTCAGTCGTCGTGCTCGGCATGGGAACGCTCGTGCTCGACCGTCGAGGCGATGTAGACGGCCCGGTTCGCGGCAGGCTGGATCAGCACGACAGGATCGTCGCAGTGGCGCGGACCGCGATCACCTCACGCGTCGACCCGTTGCCGGCAGCGCTCAGCACGAAGGGCATGGTGGAGGCTTCGATCAGCTGGTCGCACACCAACGTGGCCACCACAGAGGCGATGGGGTTGACGCCGGTCCCGCGCGGCGGTGGTATCACCAGGCCGCGGATCTGCACCGTGATCCTGCCGTCATCGCGCACGCGCACCCGGCTCGGTCCGTTGACCCACGGCGCCCCGCCGGGGTTGATGCCCGCGACCACCGGACTCCCTGGCGCGGGCATGCTTCCGACCAGCTCGGCACGCAGCAGGACGTGACCGCCGGATCCGGACCCGTCGGCGAACGCCGGGGCGACGGAGAACCCCCCGATCGCGAGTGCAACGGCGGCTGAGATCGTGAGAGCACGGATGGTTCGAGTCGTGCGCATGGTCTGCTCCTTCTCGCAACGCTGCGAGGGCCATCGGAAGCGCAGCCCCCGTCACTCAGAGACACGATCTGCCCGCGCATTCGGTTCAGCGGGGCCCGGTCGAGGTCGAACGACGCCGAGTCCGGAACCGAGCTCACCGTCCCGCCAGCCCGATCGCAGACATCAGCCGACGTGCCACTCCAGGTGCGGCTGACCGGGTGTACTCGGCCGGGCGGCGCGTGTTCAAGTGACCGGAGCACGCCGGCGAACGGAGAGTCAGGCCGCGCGGCCGAGCGTCCGCAGGGTGGCTGCGCGAAGTGCGTCGGGCGTGACGCCGAGCTCCGCCAGCACGGCGTTGATGTCGCCGTCGTCGCACCTGAGCAGCCCGAGCAGGATGTGCTCGCTGCCGATGGCCTTCGACTTGAGCCAGATCGCTTCCCGCAGCGCGAGCTGAAGGGTCTTCTTCGCCGGCTGAGACAACCGCGTCCGGCCGCGAGGAGAGTGGACCTCGGGTACGGCGTCGGGACCGAAAGACTCCGCAAGGCGCTCCAGCACGACGTCCAGGTCGATGCCGACCGTCCGCAGCGCTTCCGCATCGTCCTTCGTCAGGACACCGCCGCCCGGGGCGCGTCGCCGGATGACATCACGCGCTGCGTCCGCCTGCAGTCCCGCGTCTCGCAGGACCTGGTAGCCGGCGCCGGAACCTGGATTGAGGAGCCCGAGCAGCAGGTGCTGAGTGCCCACGGGGTCGTGACCCAGCGCGCAGGCCTGCTCCACCGCGTCCGAGACAACCGTGCGGGCTCCTTCGGTGAACCGTTCAAACATCGCGAGCACTCCTCTTCTTCTCAGCTGATGCGTGCTTCTGGTGCACTGCCTGCTTGGTCACGCCGAGGACGTCGGCGATGTCCTGCCACGACCACCCCTGCCGGCGCGCATTGGCGACCTGCGCGGCCTCCAGGGTCTCGGCCAGGCGCCGCAGCGCGGAGGCGGCCTTCAGACCCACCCGAGGGTCCGGCCCGCTCGCTTCCGAAGCCAGCTCAGACGTTGCGTCCATTCGTCAAGTCTAGTTGACGATCAAGGCTTGTCAATACACCTTGACGCGCCTCAGAGCTCTCGTACCCTTCCGTCGCTGGTCAGGACCGACCAGGATGTCCGGATGGATCCGAACGAAGCAGCGCAGCGCAGTGCCCGAGTCGCGGCAGTCTTCGACCGGGTCGCCGACACGTACGACGCGGTGGGCGTCCCGTGGTTCACGCCGATCGCCGAACGTCTGGTGGCCGAGATGGCCCCGGCGCCGGGCGAGCGGGCCCTGGACATCGGGACCGGGCGAGGTGCTGCTCTGTGGGCTCTGGCGGATGCCGTGGGCGCGACCGGGCACGTGACGGGGCTGGACCTGGCCGCCGCGATGGTCGCAGCGACGCGTCGCGAAGCGGCCGAGCGGGGCCTGACCACGGTGAGTCTCGTCGTCGCCGATGCAGCCGCGCCGGATCTGCCGGAAGCATCCTTCGACCTGGCGGTCGCGTCGCTCGTGCTCTTCTTCCTGCCGGATCCGCCCGCGGCCCTGCGCGTCTGGCACGGCCTGCTGGTCCCTGGCGGTCGGCTCGGTCTCTCCACGTTCGGGACGCGCGATGCCGCCTGGGAACAGCTCGACGACGTCTTCACACCGTTTCTCCCGCCGCAGCTGCTCGACGCCCGCACGAGCGGGACGCGTGGGCCGTTCGCCTCCGATGCCGGCGTCGAGGAACTGGTTGCCGCCGCGGGCTTCTCCGACGTGCGCACCACACATCTCGAGCAGACCGTGAGGTTCGTCGACGCCGCGCAGTGGCGGCTCTGGTCGTGGTCTCACGGCCAGCGCACGCACTGGGACGCGGTTCCCGAAGACCGTCGCGACGACGTGCTCGCAGCGGGCGCCGAGCGGCTCGAAGCCGCCCGAGACAGCACGGGCGGCTTCACCCTGACTCAGCAGGTGCGCCTCACCGTCGGGATCCGTCCGCCGGATTCCCACCCGGTCGCAGCGCCTCGCGCCATCGAGTAGCGACAGCCTCGTCGACGCCGGCCGCACGCACCCGACGCACCGCGGGGCCTTGCGCTCCTCAGTCCGCTCGGGCGCTCAGGTCCAGGTTGGCCCCCATGACGACCGTGCGTTCGGGCGGCAGATGGAAGACCTCGGTGCGGCTGGCGGCGTTGTGGGCCATCCAGACGAACAGTCGCGTCCGCCAGTCCCTCAGGCGGGGGGTGCCCGTCGCGTGCACGGTCAGGACCGACAGGAAGTAGTGGGCCTCGTCGGCGCTCAGATCGAGCTCGTGGGACTCGCCGATCGCCAGCGCGAGGCCCCTCGGGATGTCCTGACTGTCGTTGAACCCCACGCGCACGCAGACGTGGACGATGCCGTCGTCGGCATAGCCGAGGTCGTCGACGATGACACGGTCGACGTGATGGATGTGCGGCACGTTCTCATTGATGATCTGCACGATCACCACGTGCTCGTGCAGCACGTGGTTGAAGTTCACGTGCGAGCGCAGCGCGAGCGGCGTCGTCGTGCTGTTGGGGTGCGGGAACACGGCCAGACCGGGCACCCGCGGCACACCCGCTTCCCGGATCATCGCCACGAACTCGTCGAGCGGCCCCTCCATCTCCCGACGCCGCTCGGCGAGGATGCCGGCACCCTTGCGCCAGGTCGTCATGAGGGTGACGACGATGGCGGCCATGAGCAGCGGGAGCCAGCCGCCGCTGACGATCTTCGTGAGGTTCGCCGCGAAGAACGTGACCTCCAGGATCCCGACGACGACGACGTAGGCGACGATCTTCCACATCGCCCAGTGCCACACCAGCTGGGCCAGCAGCAGGAAGAGCAGGCTTGTCAGGACGAGCGTGCCGGTGACGGCCAGGCCGTACGCGGTGGCGAGCCGGCTCGAGCTCTGGAAGACCGAGATCAGGAGGAGGACACCGAAGAACAAGATCCAGTTGACGACCGGCAGGTAGATCTGGCCGCCCTCCTCGCGCGACGTGTGCTTGACCGACAGTCGCGGGAACAGGCCGAGGCGGACGGCCTGCCGCGAGACCGAGTAC
>Ga0075518_1000251_pt1 | contig 10497 bp, 11 predicted proteins | sample NGEPerA_2_FD_76970 | JGI IMG/M metagenome (GOLD analysis project Ga0075518, IMG submission 76970) | Arctic peat soil microbial communities from the Barrow Environmental Observatory site, Barrow, Alaska, USA - NGEE PermafrostAB136-A | ecosystem: Environmental > Terrestrial > Soil > Wetlands >...
GTCCACACGGTACTGCCTTTCCTGCCGGAGAACATGAACGGAGGAATGGAGCTGTTTATCCTCTCTGGCGTGGCCGTGGTGGCTGGCTCCATCTGGGCGGTCATGTATAACTCAGACATACTGCTGGCGGTGGTCGTGGCGATCTTCGGTCGGTTGAAGGGAATGCCGCCGATTCTCAAGATTGCCGTCAACTATCCCATGCGTACGCGTTTCCGCACCGGCATGGCGCTGGCGATGTTCTCGCTGATCATCTTTACCATGACCTTCATGGCGGCGATGATGCTCTCGTTCACAGCGATCTACGACGACATACCAAGGGTTTCGGGAGGATTCGATATCCAGGGGATGACCGGTTATACCAATCCCGTGAAGGATGTCAAAGGCACTCTGGCCACGCGCGGGAACGGCATCGGCCCGGATGACTTCACCGCCGTCGGCAGCCTCGCGACCGCCGGCGCCGAACTGCGGCAGGTGGGCGCCGAAAACCAGGAGTGGTCGCAATTCGCAATCCAGGGCGCCGACGCGGGGTACCTGGACAACATCAATTACACGTTCAAGATGAAGGACAAGTCATACAGGAACGACGCCGATGTCTGGCAGGCGATCAAGAACCAGCCGGGGCTGGCAGTTGTCCACTCCAGCCTGCTGCCCACCCACAGCAACTTCGAGCAGGGGGGGCCTCAAATCAGGTTCCAGATGAGCGGCGTCTACCAGGAAGACGAGGAGCTGCCCGATAATCTGTTCATCGAAGTGAAAGACCCTGTCACCGGCAAGCTGTCTCAGCTCAAGGTAATCGGCGTTATCGAACCGCTGGCTTTCTATGCCCAGATGGGCATCTTCACCTCCGAGGACACGATCGCGCTGATGTCATCGAGGCCGGTGCCGCCCACTTCATTCTGGTTCAAGACGCGGCCGGGCATCAACGTCGACGAGGCATCGAAAGCGCTGCAGCGTACCTTCTACGAAAGCGGTATGAACACTAACGTGATTGAGGAAACTATCCGTTCGTCCATGCGCGCCATGACCATGATCCAAAACCTTTTGACCGGTTTCATGGGACTGGGACTTATTGTAGGCATCGCGGCCCTGGGTGTGATCGCCGCCCGGGCGGTGGTGGAGCGGCGCCAGCAGATCGGCATGCTGCGGGCCATCGGCTTCCGCCGGGGCATGGTACAGAAGGCCTTCCTGCTGGAGTCTTCCTTCGTGGCAATCCTCGGCATAACCATCGGCTCGGTACTGGGCCTGACCCTCTGCTACTCGGTGATGACCTTCATCGCCAAGGATATGCCGGGCCTGACCTACAAGATCCCCTGGTTCAACACGATCTTCATCGGCGTCCTGGCCTATGCGGCCTCATTGCTTACCACCTACCTGCCGGCGCGCCAGGCATCGAGGGTTTACCCGGCGGAGGCGTTGCGGTACGAGTAGCTGATCCCGGATACCGTTCAAAACGCCACGCAATGCGTGGCGTTTTTTTTGGCTGCGGCACACCACGATATTTGATGAACAGGGACTGAGGTTATTATTCAGGTTAGGACTTACATCAACTTGGGAACCTTATTAGCGCCCTAATTTCCGCTATTTGGAGAATGCCAGGTGGACGATCCGAACCAGGGAACCGTTGTGTCCGTGCGCGGCAGCGTCGTCGACGTGCTTTTCCCGCGCAAGCTGCCGGCGATCAACAACGAACTCCGGGCCGGCGATAGCGGTGAGGTTGTGATCGAGGTCGGCACCCAGCTCAACGCCCAGGTGGTCCGCGGGATCGCCCTCACTCCGGCCCGGGGCCTGGCCCGCGGCGCCACGGTTCTGGACACCGGTCGCACGCTGCAGGTCCCCGTGGGCAGGGAACTGCTGGGACGCGCCTTCGACGTCTTCGGCAAGGCCATCGACAAGAAGGCGGAACCCGCGGGCGTCGAATGGCGCTCCATACATGGCGAGCCGGTGCCGCTGGCCCGGCAGTCGGCCAAGTCAGAGATCTTCGCCACCGGCATCAAGGTCATCGACGTACTTTCGCCGCTGGAACTTGGTGGCAAGGCCGGTCTCTTTGGGGGCGCCGGCGTCGGCAAGACCGTGCTGATCATGGAGATGATCCACAACATGGCCGGCCGCCACGAGGGCGTCAGCGTTTTTTGCGGCATCGGTGAGCGCTCCCGCGAGGGCGAGGAACTCTATCGCGAGATCCGCAAAGCCGGCGTCCTCGACAACGCCGTGCTCATCTTCAGCCAGATGAACGAGCAGCCCGGAGCGCGCTTCCGGGTCGGACACGCGGCGCTGACCATGGCCGAATATTTCCGGGATGATTCCCGCCAGGACGTGCTGCTGCTCATCGACAACATCTTCCGCTTCATCCAGGCCGGCGCCGAGGTGTCGGGCCTGATGGGGCAGATGCCCTCACGCGTGGGCTACCAGCCCACCCTGGCCACGGAGCTGGCGGAGCTGGAGGAAAGGATCTGTAGTACGTCAACCGGCGCCATCACTTCCATCCAGGCGGTTTATGTTCCCGCGGACGACTTTACCGACCCGGCGGCCTCCCACACCTTCGGCCACCTTTCGTCGTCGATCGTTCTTTCACGCCAGCGGGCCAGCCAGGGGTTCTATCCAGCCGTCGACCCGCTGCAGTCCCACTCGAAAATGCTGAACCCTACTGTCGTTTCGGAGAAACATTATCGCGTGGCGCAGGAGATCAGGCGCACGCTGGCCGAGTACGAAGAGCTCAAGGACATCATTTCCATGCTCGGGCTCGAGGAGCTTTCCCAGGAGAACCAGCGCACCGTGCACCGCGCCCGGCGGCTGGAGCGCTTCCTGACCCAGCCGTTCTTCATGACCGAGCAGTTCACCGGGCTCGAGGGCAGATTCGCGGAGCTGGACGAAACCCTCGATGGCTGTGAGCGGATCCTGAACGACGAGTTCTCGGGTCATCCCGAGCAGGCGCTCTACATGATAGGAAATATCGATGAAGCGAAAATACCCCATGACGCGGCTCGCGCGGAACAGGCCTGACATTTTACGAATTTGACAGAAAGGTACGTTCATGAGACTCAAGGTTATGGCGCCGGCAAAAGTAGTGATCGACCTGGAGGTGGACAAAGTGGTGGCCAGGAGCCCGGACGGTTATTTCTGCCTGCTGCCGCACCATGTGGACTTCGTCTCCGGCCTGGCGCCGGGCATCCTGACTTACGAAGACGAGGGCGGACGCAAGAACTCGCTGGCAATCGACGAGGGTGTCCTGGCCAAATGTTGTGACGAGGTGCTGGTGGCGACACGCAACGCCATCGGCGGTGGCGGCGGCCGAGAGCCGCAGCGTGGCCAGGTAGACCGGATCCTCGACATCGGCGAGGACGAAAAAAAGTGCCGCGAAGTCATCGCGAAGCTGGAAGCCGAATGCACCAGGCAACTGCTGAATGAGGAAGACAATGGCTGACCAATCACCGGATTACGGCAAAAAAGGCGGCGAGCTGGAGGATAGGCGCCACGGGGATCGGCGGCTCGAGGATCGGCGGCTCGGGGAACGCCGGCAAAGAGATCGGCGGCAGAAGGACGGGCAGCCGGAAAACGACGCCCGACAGCGCGACAATAGCCGCTTCTGGTATGACTTTATGCGATTCAACCTGACCGGCTGGTCGGTGGTAATCCCCACCCTCGTCGGGCTGGCGCTGGGCAACTGGATCGACCAGAGAAACCCGGGTGGTTTTTCCTGGACCCTGACCCTGATGACCGCCGGCCTTTTTCTCGGCTGCCTGAACGCCTGGTACTGGATACGCCACCACGATCACAACGGGAGGAACAAGTGAGCGCGCTGACCAATATATTGATACCGGCAATAGCAGGACTGGTGCTGGGAACCATGTACTTCGGCGGCCTTTGGCTGACGCTGCGCCGCCTGGCCCGTTCCCACCAGCCCGCCTTTCTCGCCTTCGGCAGCTATTTCGGGCGGTTGGCCGCCTGTCTCGCCGGCTTCTATCTTATCTCGAGAGTGGCCGGCCTGCCGGGTCTACTCGTCTGCCTGGCCGCGTTCATCATCGCGCGTATGGTACTGGTCCGACGCTGGGGAAAGCCAGAGCTGAAATTCTAGGGGTTGACAATGATTAATACTCGTCACATATTCGGAAGCGCCGATCGGGTGACATTATGGAAATAAGCCCCGACACGAAGATCATCTGGAGCTGGGGGTTCGTCAACCTCAACCTGACCATTATCTTCACCTGGGCGATCATGGCCATGATCGTGCTCACCGCCTGGATGGCCACGCGCAAACTCGTGGTCCACCCGCCGCTCTCCCGCTGGCAAAATATTTTCGAGGCCATCGTGACGATAATGCGCAATCATATCCGCGAAATCATCGGGCCTGATATCAGCCGTTATATGCCCTTCGTAGGCACGCTGTATCTGTTTATCGCAGTTTCGAACCTGCTGATCGTTATTCCTGAATACCGCCCGCCGACCGGTTCGCTCTCAACAACCGCGGCTCTGGCGCTCTGCGTCTTTTTCGCGGTCCCCATCTACAGCATCGCGGCCCAGGGGGTCGGCGGCTATCTCAAGCATTACATCGAGCCGTCGCCAATCATGCTGCCCATGCATATCATGGGAGAGCTCACGCGCACCTTGACCCTGGCAGTCCGTCTCTTCGGCAGCATTATGAGCGAGTCGATGATCGCCGGCGCCCTGTTGGCCATCATCCCCTTCTTCCTGCCCGTGGTGATGAAGCTTTTCGGGCTGCTGATCGGGCAGATCCAGGCTTACATTTTCGCCGTGCTGGCGTCCATTTACATAGCCTCGGCGGCAAGCTCCGACCGGGGTCGCAAACAGGAGGAAATCCCGATGGCTTATCGTGGCGGCGGCCACGTGCTTGGCAAATAACTGATCCCTGGACAAGGAGGAAAAATGGACAGCACGACCATCATCGGCCTGGGGTCGATGGCAATGGCTGGTTTGACGATGGCGATCGGATCGATCGCGCCGGCGCTCGCCGAGGGGCGGGCGGTTTCACGGGCGCTTCAATCCATCGCCCAGCAGCCGGACGAAGCGGACATCCTGTCGCGCATCCTGTTCGTGGGCCTGGCGATGATCGAGTCCATCGCCATTTACTGCTTCGTCATCTCCATCATCCTGATCTTTGTCAATCCGTTCTGGGAAAAGATGTCGGCGGGAGGCTAGCCAGTTGAAAATCGACCTGTTCACGCTGTTCGCCCAAATAGTCAATTTCCTGATCCTGATGTTGCTGCTGAAGCGTTTTCTCTACCGGCCCATCGTCAGGACCATGGACGAACGCGAGCGCCACATCAGCGCCAGTCTCGAGGAAGCCGAGCAGAAGGAGAGCGAAGCCCGGCGCGAGGCCGCAGTCTGCCATGCCGAACGCCAGGAAATCGAGGACAAGCGCGGTGAAATGCTCTCGATGGCCCAGGCGGCGGCGGAAACCTGGCGGCGCGATCTGATCCAGCAGGCGCGTGAAGAGGTCGAGGAGCGGCAGCTACGCTGGCGCCAGGCGATCGAGCGGGAAAAGGAGTCTTTCCTGCGTGACCTGCGCCAGCGCGCCGGTGCCCAGGTCTACGAGATCGCGCGCCGGGCGCTTGCCGACCTGGCCACGGTAGAGCTGGAGCGTCACATCATCAACACCTTTCTCGCGCGCCTGCCCGGCCTGGAAAAACCCGGTGCCGACGCGTTCCGGACGCCGGGAATGGAGACCGCGGCGATTGCTGGCCGGCAGGGAGGGACTCAGCGGCCGGAAGCCGTGATCTGCACCGCCTTCGCCATCGATGAGGAGACGCGCGAGCGGATCGAAAAAGCAGTCCGGGAGCGCCTGGCGGGAGACTTCGATCTGCGCTTCGAGGAATCGCCCGACCTGATCTGCGGTATCGAGCTGCGGGCCGGCGGCCAGGCCGCCGCCTGGAGCCTGCGCGACTATCTGGAGACTTTGGACGAGAAGATGTCGCTGGCCTTCGCGGTCAAAACAGAAGAGTAGGTTTCGATTCATGGAGTTACTCGCTAAGGAAGCTTGTGAATAAAAAAGAAGACCTGGAAGATTTTCGCAAGGTGATCGACGAGACCGCGGTCACCATCGACAGTGTGCTCGCCGGCCAGGAGACCGAACTCGAGTTTCACGAGTCGGGCACCGTCTGTTTTGTTGGCAAGGGCATCGTCCGCATCAAGGGTCTGCCCAACGTGCGATCCGAGGAGCTGGTCCGTTTCCCGGGGGGCAAACTCGGCATCGCGCTCAACCTGGAGCCCGACGAGGTCGCGGTCATCCTGCTGGACAAGCGCTCCGGCATCGAAGCCGGCCAGGCGGTAAGCCGCACTGGCCGCGTCGTCGACGTCCCCTTGAGTGACGGCCTGCTGGGCAGGGTCGTCGACGCCAAGGGCATGCCGCTGGACGGAGGCCGCGCCATCCCGGAGAGTAAACGCCTCCCGATCGAACGGCCGGCGCCTTCGATCATGGATCGCTTGCCGGTGACCGTGCCGCTGCAAACGGGCATCCAGGTGATCGATGCGCTGATCCCCATCGGACGCGGCCAGCGGGAGCTGATCATCGGCGACCGCCACACCGGCAAGACCGCCATCGCCGTGGACACTATCATCAACCAGTTTGATAAGGATGTTATTTGTGTTTACTGCGCCATCGAGCAGCGCGGCTCGGCGGTGGCGGGGGTCATCGATAACCTGCGTCGCCACGGAGTGATGGAGAAATGTATCGTCGTCGTGGCCTCGGGCGATGACCCACTGGGCGTCAGGTTCACCGCCCCTTATGCGGCGACCTCCATGGCGGAATATTTCATGGAACAGGGACGCGATGTGCTGATCGTCTACGACGACCTGACCAAGCACGCGCGGGCATACCGCGAGCTGTCATTGCTGCTTCGGCGCCCGCCGGCGCGAGAGGCCTACCCCGGCGACATCTTCTACATCCACTCGCGGCTGCTGGAGCGTTCAACCAGACTGACCGAAGAGCTCGGCGGCGGTTCGCTGACGGCGCTGCCCATCGTCGAGACCGAAGCGCAGAACCTGTCCGCCTACATACCGACTAACCTGATCTCGATTACCGACGGCCAGGTCTACCTTTCACCCAAGCTTTTCCAGGAAGGGGTCATGCCGGCGGTCGATGTGGGCCGGTCGGTATCCCGCGTCGGCGGCAAGGCCCAGCGGCCGGCATACAAAGCGGTGGCCGGCGACCTGCGGCTTTCCTATTCGCAGTTTGAGGAGCTGGAGACATTCTCGCGCTTCGGCACCAACCTCGAGGAGGAAACGCGGCAGGCGCTCGAACGAGGCCGCCGCGTCAGGGAGACCCTGAAACAGGCCCAGTTCAGGACGAGAACTGTTCCCGAGCAGATCGCGGTGCTGCTGGGCGTGACCAGGGGTTATTTCGACGGTCTGCGGATCCCCGAAATCACGGCGGCAAAGCGACAGGTGGAGAAGGAAATCGAGAACCATCTGCCAGAGCTCTGCCGTGACATACTTGCGGGGAAAGAGCTGACCGAACAGGACCTCCAGGCGATCAGCGAGCGTATAGGAAATGCCCTTGACCTGGGCGTGTTCGGAGATGCCACCGAGGCCGGCGAAAGTAAGGCAGCCGGCAGGGGCGCCGGCGGAAATTTGAACGAGGAAAATGATGCAGACGCTTGATGAGCTCCGGCGGCGTATAGACAACGCGGATGACATGCAGTCTGTTGTTTCATCGATGAAGGTACTGGCGGTGGTCAGCATCCGCCAATTCGAAAAAGCGCTGGTTTCATTGAACGCTTACAATCGCGTGGTTGAACTCGGCCTGCAGGCCATCATACAGAACGGGTCCGCGATGTCCGGCGCCGTGCTGAAAACCGACGTCCCGCTCGTAAGGCCACCTGACCCGGAGAGTGCCGGACGGCGACAGAACAGCAAGGGTGCCGAAGGACGCAACCGCGTTCCGGCTGACCGCACCTGCGTCCTCATATTCGGATCTGAGCAGGGCCTTTCTGGACAGTTCAACGAGCAGGTTGTCGAATTTGCGCTGCGCGGGATGGAGAGGCTGGGCCTGGCAACCGACAATCGTTCACTGCTGGCCGTCGGCGATCACGTGGCATACCGGCTGAAAAACGCCGGGCTGCCCATCGAGCGGATCTTCCCGATCCACGGTACCGCCAAAGCCGTTACCGAGACCGTCCGCGAAGTCTTCCTGTTTCTTGATGGCCTGCGGCGGGAAAAAAATGTTACCCGGATAATCCTTTTCTACCACAAGCCTCTTTCGGGAGCGCATTATCTACCACAGATGTCACACCTATATCCCGTCGAAAGAAGATTCCTGATTGATCTGGCACAGCGGCCCTGGCCATCACCCCGCTCCCGGCCGGTGATCGCCACGGACCAGGTTCAGCTTTTCCGTTTGTTGATACGACAGTATCTCCGTATTACTATGGAGCGCGCCTTCGTCGAGTCGCTGCTCAGCGAGAACGCCAGCCGTCTCCTGGCCATGCAGGTGGCGGAGAAGAACATCGCCGAGTACATCGAGGATCTGAAGCACCAATTCAACAATCGGCGCCAGGGAGAGATAACAGCGGAGCTATTGGATATTGTCGCCGGGTCGGAAGCTTTGGCGCAGGATTATCTCTGAAAAAACCAGGCCGGGACAAAAGCCCTCAGAGAAAAATATCTCTAAAAAATCCGCGCCGGGTCATACAAGGCCGCCCAGGGATTATCCCGGCCGGTGATCAGGTCGGTGAGGATCATCGCCGCGGCGCAACTGGTGGTCATCCCCCAACCGCCGAAACCTGCCGCGACAAGAACTGAGCGGGATTCCGGCAGCCTGCCGATGAAAGGCACGCGGTCCGGGGGCTGCTGGTCCTGGTGGAACCAGTGGTAGTCGATGGATCTGACCGGTAACCGTGTCCGGGCGTAGCTTTCCACTTTTGCGAACTGCTTCTGGAAATCCGAGGGACGGAGGTTATCGTCCCAGGAGCTGACCAGCAGCAGTTTTTCTTCACCCACCGGCTGGTTGCGGATGGATCCGCCGTAAGGATCGACGCTGTAATGCAAGCCTTCCGGAACCGGTCCATCGAGCCGTATGCCGAGGACAAAGCGGCGCCTCGGCGTCAACAGCTGCGCAAACCGCTCACGACGGTAGAATGGGGTGTTGGTCGCCACAACCACGTTTCCGGCCCTGATATCGCCCCGGTCGGTTTTCAGGACGGCTCCTTTACCGGACTTTCCAGGCGCGCCCGCGACAGCTGAAGATTCTCCAACAACACCGGGAGCCGCATCAACTCCCCCCTTCGATACACCGTCTTCCACAATATCCAGCGCCCGCGTTTCCTCAAAGATGAAACCGCCGGCAGCCACTATCTCCCGGGCCAGGAAGAGCAGGTAGCGGCGGGGGTGGAACTGGGCCTGGTTCTCAAAACGCATGGCCCCTCTGGCAAAGGGCAGCGGGGTCTCGCCGGTATAGGATGCCGGCAAGCCGAGCCGGCGGGCCTGCTCGACCTCGGCCTTGATGACAGGGATGTTCTCCTCGAACTCGGTGTAGAGGAAAGCGTCAGCCCGTTTGAAATCGCAGTCGATGCCGTTGCTCTGGATGATGGAGACTATTCGTTCGAGGGCCGCCATGTTGGCGTCGGCGTAAACCTGCGCTTTCTCCTGGCCCAGCGTTCGGGCGAGAAGGCCGTAGCGCTGTCCGTGCTCGGAAGTGATCTTGCCCAGCGTATAGCCGGTGACGTCCTGCACTATCCGCAGCGTCTCGACTACAGCAACCTTCAGACCCTGTTGTGAGAGGAAGTACGCGGCAACCAGTCCGGCGATGCCGCCGCCGGCTACTGCCACGTCGACGGTCAGCTCATCCGCCAGTGTCTCGTAATTAGTGGATGGTGTTGTGTCGAGCCAGACGGAGGTGGACTTCCCCCAGAGGCTCATGTCAGTTGCTGGATTCAGTTAGCCGCAGAACTGAGTGAGTCCGGATCCCGCTCCCAGACCATCTGCAGCTGGTCCGGTACCAGCTCCCCCGTAACCCAAACGTGTTCGCCGGTGGGCGATTCCTCACACGATCCGGTCACCGGAAGATTGGTTACCGCCTTGCAGTGCTTGCAAAGGAAACAATCCATGTTACCCTCCCTGAAGAAGTGTGACTATTTATATCACACCCGCGGGAAATTTAAACTCCCGCTAATGAAGATTCTACTCCGGCGTCAACATCCCTCTGATGATCACATCCACGGCCTGTTCCTGGCTGAGCCCTCTGGCCATCAAGGTTTCCAGCTGTTTGCCGTCAACGCTGCCGATCGCCGCCTCGTGGGTCACCTTTGCCGTATGGTCGAGCACGTTTACTACCGGCACCGCCCGGGCGCTGGCCCGGTCCTGCACGATCTCGATGCAATCGACGTGGCCGCGGGAACGCCGGCCCGAAGCCTCCATTTCCGAAAAAACCTCGCTGCGCGCCTCGCCGGTGACCGCCACCCGGCTCTTGATGACACCGCGGGCGTCGTCACCTTTTAACAGGCACTTCTCCCTGATCCTGATGCTGTCGCTCCCATAACCGTAGAC
>Ga0075518_1000253_pt1 | contig 10471 bp, 7 predicted proteins | sample NGEPerA_2_FD_76970 | JGI IMG/M metagenome (GOLD analysis project Ga0075518, IMG submission 76970) | Arctic peat soil microbial communities from the Barrow Environmental Observatory site, Barrow, Alaska, USA - NGEE PermafrostAB136-A | ecosystem: Environmental > Terrestrial > Soil > Wetlands > Peat...
CAATTCACACGCAAACGACTCGACCAAAATGATCGTATCCACCGGGCTGGATATCTACATAGACCGCAACGAAAACCTCGCGCGAGCCGGCCCGTCACAACCTACGACAAGCTGACCAGTTACGGCGTCGGAACGGTGAACGAGTGTTGGCCAGGCTGGAGGATTCGATCCGGATGGTTTGGCCACTCGAAGACCGCCGACGTCTTGTCGGGCACCGTGATGTGGAGGCTGATGCTTTCGTTTCCGCGATCCCATCGCACCGACGCCAACCCATGGGGGGTGTGCAGGGAGGTGTGCGCCCAGTCGATTCCGGTGCCGATCTTCGGTGCGATGAGGATGCGGCGGTAGCCGGGGTCAAGCGGGGCCAGGCCGCCGATTGCGCGGTGCATCCAGTCAGCGACGGCTCCGAGCGCATAGTGATTGAAGCTGGTCATGTCTCCGGGGTTGATGCTTCCGTCAGGAAGCATGGAGTCCCAGCGCTCCCATACAGTTGTGGCCCCCATGGTGACCGGGTAGAGCCAGGACGGGCACTCCTTCTGCAGCAGTAGTCGATATGCCGTTGTGGTGTGCCCAGTGGAGGTCAGAGCGTCGGCGATGAAGGGGGTGCCGGCGAATCCCGTGGAGATGTGGAATCCGCTCTTCTGCACGAGTTCGGCGAGCCGCTCCCCTGCCCACTGATTCTGCCGCGGCTCCAGAAGCCCGAAGACGATGGCGAGGGAGTAGACGGTGGTGCAATCGCTGAGAATGCGGTCCGTCTGGACGTATTCGCGCTGGAACGCCTCGCGAACACTTCGCGCGATGACTCCGAACTCTTCGGCCTCTGAGGTGCGGCCGAGGATCTCAGCGGCGGCACGGATGCGGTTCGCGGTCCGGTAGGCGCAGGCGGTGGCGACGACGCCGGGGTCGGCTTTGGCGGCGCCGGGGCTGTCGGCGGGTGCGTCGGGATCGAGCCAGTCTCCGAACTGGAAACCGCTGTCCCACACCCCCGATGGGGAGAGCAAGGAGTGGACGCGTCGGCCGTGGGCGATCATCGACTCAAACGACGCCTCGAGCACGCGGGGATCACCGTATGCCTCCCATAGGGCCCACGGCACCCACACCGCAGCGTCGCTCCAGAACGCGGCTGCTTCCTCCGCACCCGCTCCTTGTTGTGGGGTGGAGGCGTACTTGAGGACGTCGGGGACGATGTAGGGCACGATGCCGTTGCGGTGGGCCTGTTCTAGGGCGACGTCCTGCAGCCAGTCGGCGAGAAAGTCTTTGACATCGAACAGGAACGTGGCTGTCGGTGCGAATGCGGAGATATCTCCGGTCCACCCGAGTCGCTCGTCACGCTGCGGGCAGTCGGTGGGAATGTCAATGAAGTTGCCGCGCATTCCTCGTACCACATTGTCATGCAGTTGATTGAGCTCGGGGACGGAACATTCGAAATGCCCGATCCGGTGCAGATCGGACGAAATTACGACAGCTGTGACCGCTCCCGCGATCTCGTCGAGGTCTCCGTGCCAGCCGGTGATCTCTGCGTAACGGAAGCCGTGGAACGTGAAAGTCGGCTCGAAGAGGTCGTCACCGCCGCTGAGGGTGTACCGATCCGTAGAGGTGGCGGACCGCAGCGTCCTGACCGCGAGTTCCCCGTGCTCCAGCACTTCCGCGTGCCGCAAGGTAACGAGGGCTCCCCGCTCGCCGCACACCCGTAGCCGCAGGAAGCCGACGATGTTCTTTCCGAAGTCGATCAGTACCGCGCCCGAAGGGCTACGCCAGATCTTCTGGGCGAGAAGCTCGTCAACGCGCCGCACCGGCGGTGCGGGATCAGGCTCGAACCGGTCGGGCTGGTAGTCGACGGCGTGGACAGTCCCCCAGGTGGGGTCGGCGAAGCCCGGGGTCTTCCACCGGTCGTTCCGACGCCGCGCGTCGATGGCCTGTCCATCGTAGAAGTCGTTCGATGTGATCTCGCTCGGACCGACCGTCCAGGATTCATCGGTCGCCACGAACTGCTCATACCCGTCAGCGAACCGCAGACGCAGCTCGGCGAAAGCAGCGATCTCTTTGCCGTATCGCTGCGTCTCGATCCAGCCCAGACGTCCTCGGTACCAGCCATTGCCCACGGCTATCCCCAGCGTTGACTCCGCCTCGATCAGGGTGGTGACATCGAGATTGACGTAGTGCAGCCGCCACTCGTAACTCGTCCATCCGGGTGTGAGCAGATCCTCCGACACCGCAACACCGTTGATCCAGGCCTCACACACACCCAGTGAGCTCAGCGACAGGGTCGCCGACGCCACCTCGCCGTGGCCGGCCGCCACCTGAAAGTCGCGACGAAACAGCGGCGCACTGTCCGGCCCTGTATCCGCGGCGATGAACCGTGCTCTCAGTTTGGTCATTGCGGGTCCTTCTCAAGTAGTCGACGACCTGACGCCCACTATGTGCGTCGAGCCCGAACGACCCGCGCCGACTCGCCACAGCCGGCCGTCTTGAGGATGACTGTGCTCGCGGCGCGGTCCCAGGAGGCGTCCCACGCCGGAAGCGTCGTGGGGAAAACTGTTTCGACGGAGACCGGCCCGTCGCCGAGGTCTAGCGGCAACCGAGCTTCGACGTCGACTGCCGTCCGGTTCCACACGAACAGCAGCACGTCGTCTTCGGTCCGCGACCCGACCGCCACGACGTCGTCGTCCCACCCCGGGAGCCCGATCGGCCAGACCGGCACGGAACGTTCGTGGTGCCGCATCACCTCGGTGTACACCGCCACAGCTTCACGGACGATGTCGAGCTGGTGCTCGCTGAGCCTGTCCATGTTGCCCGCGAGGTACATCCGCCCGGACAGCCCTGTCACGAGGTTGAACGCGATCTGTTCGTCGGTCATCTCGGACTGGGGGTACGCCCAGTTGCCAGCCTGCTCGGCTGGCATCACCATCGCCGCGGCGGCGGCGATCGTCGGATAGAGGCGGTAGTCCTGCTGGTCGGACGTGGACTGCAGGTCGAATCGGCTCAGGATCGCGTGGTCCTGCCGTTGCGCGCCCGACGAGCATGCTTCGAACACTACGTGCGGGTGCCGCTCGCGCAGCCGCTCGAACCATTCCAGATGGGCGCGGACGTGATCGAGCAGGCCCTCGCCGGGGCTGGTCGCGTTGGCGTCGGGGCCTGTCCCCGGTGTCACGTTGTAGTCGAGCTTGAAGTACTCGGAGCCATAGGAGTCGATGAGCCGCGCAAACACCGCGTCGAGGTAGTCGCGGGCGCTCGCGCTGCGGAAATCGAGGAAGTATCGGTCGTGCTCCACGATCCGGCGCCCGTGGCGGGTCATGAACGCGTCGTCAGGCAACTCGGTGGCCATCCGCGACCGCACACCAATGACTTCGGGCTCGACCCACAGGCCGGGCCGCAGGCCCTTGTCCCGGATGTAGCTGAGCACTCCCGGCAGACCCAAGTCCCCGAATCGCACCGTCGACGGCTCCCAGGCGCCGACGCTCGGCCACCAGTCGCCGTCGTCGTCGTACCAGCCGGCGTCGATGCAGAAGAACTTCGCGCCGACGGCCGCGGCCGCGTCGATCAGTGGCAGCAGCTTCGCGGTCGTTGGGTCGCCCATCAAGGCGTTCATGTAGTCGTTGAAGACCAGCTCGCGGCCCTCGTCGGCCGTGGTGAGCAGGTGGGAGAGGCGACGGTGGGCTGTCAGCTGCCCGACGGCGTGGTCCATCGAGGTCGTCGACATCGCCAGCGACACCGGGACCGTCTCGAATGAGGCGCCGGGGGCGAGCTCGTGAAGCCAGGAGTGATGCAGGTCGGTGGGGCCGGACAACATGAGCGAGATCCAGTTGCGGCTGTCGTAGAGCGAGTTGATCTCCCAGTGCCAGGGCCCACTCACCTCGATCTGCCACACCAACGTGTGCCCGGTCTCGGTGTTGGTGAGCGCGGACACGGGAAGGTGGCAGCCGGAGGACCACGTCGACGACCCGGTCCGTTCGATCAGTCCACGACCGGCCTGGGCGTGGACGCGCGTGTTGATGTCCGGCAGTCCCTCCTGGCCGGCGAGCGCCACGGAGGACCAGCGACTCTCGGAGCACCACTCGTTCTGCGCCGACCACACCCGCGTCGCGGACGTCGCGCCCAACCAGCTCGTGATGCCTGCCAGGGCGATGGTCGAGACGGTCTGCAGGAGCAGCGGCTCGGTTCCCGCATTGGTCACCGTCGTCGTGACGCGATAGGCATCGACCCCGCTCTCGCGCGTGAATCGCGTGCTCGACTCCAGTCCCGTGAGCGCGTCGCGCTGCCTCACGACGAGTGCGCCGGTGTCGACGCTGCGATCGACGTAGCGGAGGCGGTCACCGATCGATGTCCGGGTCGTGCGGACGTTGGTCAACCCGCGTCCCTGACCCACGGCCAGGACCTCCACCATGCCCTGCCGAGCGTGGTGAGAGCGCACCGGCGGTTGATCCTCGTCGTCGAGCTCCGGCGACATCCGCACCGAGACCGCCCAGTCGGCGTCGGCCGAGAAGTGCAGGAGCGCGTCGTCGCTGCCCCACGTGAAGTTGATCATTGGTCATCTTTCCGTATGCCGGAGGCGTCGTTGCTCGAGAGGCCCCCGATAGCAACGCTGCGCGGCTCCTGAATGAGTAACGATGATCATAGGGCCGGTGGCCATGCAGTCAAGCCGGAAGTCCACGCCAACGATGACTCAACGGTCAACGAGCCTGCCTTCTCGCGCAGCTGAGGTGAGAGGCACCCCCGGCGACAATGTGCATCCGACGTCGATCGTTCCCGGTCTGGTGGCGCCCCTGCGAGGCGCGCTCCGGTCACGCTCGATGACACGACTGGCGCCGCCCTGGTGCCGGCGTAGCCGTTGGCTGAGTGGCTCAGGTCAGTCTGCGTCCACTTCCAACTGGCGCTTGATGGACCTGATGGATGATCACGATCACGTCACGGAGTCGCAGTTGGCTTGACACCCCACCGTGCACGCGGCTAAAAATGAGCAACGTCTATCAGAACGCACCGCCACCGACGGCGGCCGAGATCGACAGGTGTGGCACAGTCGCCGCCCCAGGACCACCGGATGCGTGTCCGACGAGGAATGCTCCACGAAAGGTCAACCATGAAGAAGTACAAGGCGGTCATCGCGACGATCGCGCTGATCCCCCTGACCCTGACTGCGTGCTCCGGCGCCTCGGGTGGCGAAGAGAGCAGTGGCAAGAGCGGCGCCCCGATCGAGCTCTGGACCGCGTGGACTGAGGGAGCGACCACCCAGGAGGCCAGCCAGGAGATGATCGCCCAGTTCGAGGCGGACTCCGGCCAGACGGTCAACCAGACGAACTTCACCTACGACATGCTTCGCGAGAAGCTCGTCGCCTCCGCTGCAGGCGGCAACCTGCCCGATGCCGTCTGGGGCCTTCCCGAGTACGTCGGTGAGTTCAACAAGCTCGGCATCCTCGCGAACCTGTCGGACTCCTGGGACTCCTGGGCGGACAAGGACAAGGTGAGCGAGGCGGTTAAGGCGGCAATGACCGTCGACGGGAAGATCATTGGCTTCCCCTACGAGACGACCACGCGCGCCTACCTCGTGCACGACGACGTCCTTGCCGCCGGCGGCAAGTCCGTGCCCACAACGTGGGAGGACGTACTCGCGATCGGCAGCAGCGTCAAGGACGCTACCGGCAGCTCGGCGTTTGGCGTCGCGGGAGCTGGTGTGCGCGCCCCGCAGGAACTGCTGGTCTACCTTGCCCAGCAAGGTCTCAAAATCGCCGACGAGAAAGACGGCGGCTTCCGCAACACGTGGCAGGACGACCCGGCCGAACTCGCCAAGGCGACCGCCGTGTTCCAGTTCTATGCCGACCTCATGGACAGCGGCGCCGTGAACCCGAACTCTCCGACGTACGGCTGGGAGGAGACAGACGAGAACTTCGTCACCGGCCTCACCGCCACCTACGTCACGGGCAACTGGCTCGCGGAGCGCGAGACGTCCAACGCCGAAACGATGGGTGACGTCAGCGTGCACCCGATCCCCTACCCGGCCGACGGCCAGCCCGCCACGTACATCGAGGCCAAGCCGCTCATGGTCATGGAAGGGACTGACGTGCTCGACGGCGCCACCCAGCTCGCGCAGGCCTTCGCCAGCGAGAAGTGGCAGACCGCGGCATTCGCGGAGCGCTCTGCGCTCAACACCGTCTCGACCGACAGCAAGTGGAGCAAAGACTTCCAGGCCCTTCTCGAGAGCGGCGTCACCTACCCGCCGATCACTCTTGGGACGATTACGCAGAGCATGATCGACTCCATCGCCATGGTGCTGCAGGAGGGCACGTCGCCTGAGGAAGCCGCAATCTGGCTCTCCGACCAGATCAACGACTCGCTCGAGACCTCCGGCGATCTCGCCTAGTAGTTCTCACCAAACCCGCAGGTGCGGCGGGCGGCCCCGGCTTGAAGCCTCGGCCGCCCGCTCATCCCACCAGCCATAAGGAAGACGCCATGTCGACGGCGACCAGACCCCCGGCCCTCGAGGCCGCCGAAGCCACCGAGGCCACCGAGAAGCGGGACCAGCGGCTCATTCGATCCGGCCGCAGGTTCCCTTACCTCGCCCTCGCGCCCGCATGGGTGTTCCTAGTGCTGCTCATCGGCTACCCACTGCTGAAAGTGCTCTGGGATGCGTTCCAGCACGCCAACCTCATCAACACCGACCTCGCAGGATTCGCCGGCCTGGAGAACTTCTCCGACGTCATCGCCGACCGTCACTTCGCCGGTGCGGTGCGAAACACGATCATCTGGACGGTCGCCTCCGTCGCCGGTGAGTTCGTGATCGGACTCGGCTCCGCGCTGCTGCTCAACCGCCGGGTTCGGGGCCAAGGCTTCTTCCGTGTCCTGACCTTCATCCCGTGGCTCGTGCCGATCATCGTGGCCGGCATGACGTGGGAGTGGATGCTCAACCCCGACTTCGGGATCGTCAACAGCATGCTGACATCGAGCGGCATCATCGAGTCCCCGATCAACTTCCTCGGCGACGCGACCTGGGCGATGGCAACGGTCGTCTTCGTCAACATCTGGCGCAGCTTCCCGTACTACACGATCTCGTTCCTTGCGGCGCTGCAGGCCATCCCCCAAGAACTCTACGAGGCGGCGCAGATCGACGGCGCCTCCGCCTTCCGCCAGTTCCGCAGTGTCACGTTCCCGCAGTTGCGCTCGCCCGCTCTGATCATCGTGTTCATCCACATCATCTGGACCGCGGTGAACTTCGACTTCATCTGGGTGATGACGCAGGGTGGCCCGAACTACGCCACCATCACGCTGCCGATTCTCATCTACCGGTACTCGATGCAGGACTTCAACGTCGGCATGGCCTCGGCGCTATCCACGATGATGCTCATCGCGACCTCCCTCATCTTCGTCCTCTACTACAAATACCGCCGCACACTCAGCGAAGAAGTGGTCGGGTAGGAGCCAGTCATGACATTGCGCATAAAGAGGCAAATCGCCAACACTGTCTCCTACGTCCTGCTCGCCATTCTGTCGATCTACTGCGCGTTTCCCTTCGTATGGATGGTCATCTCCTCGCTGAAACCGCGGAACGAGATCCGGGTACGCACACCCTCGTTCATGATCGAAAACCCCACTCTAGACAATTTCGTGAGGGTGCTTTTCGGACACAACTTCACGACCTACGTCCGCAACAGCCTGATCGTCTCGGTGTCAGCGTGTGCTCTCTCGCTTGCGATCTCGATCCTCGCCGGCTACGCGTTCAGCCGCTACTACCGCAAACGCGCAGTGAAGTACTCCAACCTCGGTATGCTCATCTCGCAGATGATCCCGGGCGTCCTGCTGCTCGTTCCGCTGTACATCATCATGCGGAATCTCCAAGTCCTGGACTCCTACCTCTCGTTGATCTTGGCGTACACAACCTTCGTCATCCCCTTGTGTACGTTCATGCTCAGTTCGGCGTTCGACAGCATCCCGATGTCGCTGGAGGAGGCCGCCCAGCTGGACGGCTGCGGGAAGCTCGAGACCATCTGGCGAGTGGTCCTGCCCGTGATGGTCCCGGCCATCGTTTCGGTCGGTCTGTACGCCTTTATCAACGCTTGGAACGAATTCATGTTTGGATACATCTTCATCTCGCAGGACGAATACCGAACCATCACGCCCGCGATCATGCTGTTCAAGGGAGCGAACTCCGTCGACTGGGGTGGGCTCATGGCAGCGTCCGTGGTAGCCGTCCTGCCGGTGGCCCTGATCTTTCTGTTCCTGCAGCGGTACTTCATTGCCGGGCTCATGAGCGGAGCAGTTAAGGGATGAAAGACGCTTCGAGAGTCGTGAACCCGGGTCCTGCGATGCCCAACAAGACCCAGTTTCCTCAGCGGCCGACCGTCGCCGACGTCGCGGCCGAGGCCGGGGTGGCGGCGATCACCGTCTCGCGGGTGATCGAGGGGTCGGACAAGGTCGCGGCAAAGACCCGAGCCAAAGTCGTGACCGCGATGGAGGCACTCGGGTACTTCGGGAATGCCGCCGCGACCCAACTCGTGTCCGGACGCACGCAGACCATCGGCATCGTGACGTCAAACATCATTGATTTTGGATACGCCAGCACGATTCTTGGTATAGAGCGCCGGGCACGTGAGCGCGGGTGGTCGGTGCTGATCGCGGCGATCGAAGACTCTTCACCGGAAAGCATCCGTCAGACGGTGGGGACGGTTGCCTCCCGGGCGCTCGCCGGAGTTGTCGTTATCGACTACGACGACGTCGCGCACGCCGTCGTCCCGGCAATCCCTTCCTACCTGCCGGTAGTGACGACGTCGGGCCCGAGTATTTCGCGCGACGCCGTGAGGCCGCATGTGTCGATCGACGACTATCTCGGCGCCGTCGCGGCCGCTGAACATCTCATCGGACTCGGACACCGTTCGATATTCGTGGTCGCGCCCCCGAACTACGAGTTGACCGAGTCACGCTCCATCGGCACGCTAGATGCTCTCAACCGCGCGCGGCTCCCGCATTACCCAGTGGCTCGGTGCGACTCCTGGCGTCCAGGGTCGGGGTACGCGGCCGCCGTCGAGCTGCTCGACGCCTACGGCGACGACATCACAGCCATGGCCTGCGGCAACGACGAACTCGCGCTCGGTGCGATCCGCGCAGTCGTCAACCGCGGACTGAGAGTGCCGGAAGACGTGTCTGTGGTCGGGTTCGACGACAACCCGTTGGCAGCCTTTGCCAGCCCGCCCCTGACGACCGTCGCGCAAGACTTCAACGCGCTCGGATACGCAGCATTCGATCTTTTGGTGGGCCTGATCGAGGGACTCGAGCCGGAGGAGTCGACGAAGCCGGCGGCCACGTTGGTGGTGCGGGAATCGACCGCGGCACCGAACCCACAGCGCGGATGGGGCCGGGCAAGTGCCTAGGTTTCGTCACGCAAGTCGCGTCGGGGCAGTACCGCGGTCGCCGGCAGCGACGCCTGGAAGGCGATCCATGGCTGCCGACCACCGCGGTGGTCGGGCGGCCCACACGAACCCACCCGTGCCAGATCAGCGCGTGACGATCACGATCCGTGCGGGCTCAGATCGCCGTTGAGTGCCACCTAAGTTGCGCGTCGGCGCCGGCGGCGCACGGATGGAAAGTGCGCGATTCCGTGTGGGCACTGAGCGGATGGCCGCCGAGCTCGCGGCCGGCCAGCGGCGGGCGCACTTGGTCACGGCCGAGCGGGTGACGCAGCGGCTCCCGGCCGAGTGGCAGGGTCGTCGGCCAGCAGACAATCCGGTCGGTGCGATCGGCGTGCCGCGCTGATCGTCGTCGCGGTGCTGGTCGATTGCTCGATCATCGTCAGCGCGTCACGATGCCCAACGCCGGTTGCCGCGTGCCGGATGGGACCAGTGTTCGAAGACGTGTCCTCGTGACGTCGGTTCTCGGGCACGTGTGCAGGAACGCGGCGAGGTCGTCACCGAAGCCTGCACGCGCCACTCCTCCGTCGCCGACTCTGACGAGAAGTTGGTGCCATCGGTGCTCCCACACCGTCAGCGCGTAGCTGAACGTTCCGATCGCGGCCATCGTGACCGCGAGCCCAACTCGCCCAACCTGACCGGCCTGCACGACAGCCACGGCCACGACGACAACTCGCAGCCGCCACGTGGCCTGGGTCAACGGCAACCGGTGCAGCCAACCGCAGATGCCGTGGATCGCCGACCGGATCGCTCGCCACGGCGCCGACACGCAGCCGATGAGCAGATCCGCTCTTGTCAGCCCCTCGCGGACCAGGACGGCTGAGTGCGCGACCACCGCGGCCGCCTGATGGCTCGGCAGATCGCCGATGACGACGGCCTCGATCAGCCCCGTGGACACGACGACGGTGCGTCGACCGGCGCCGATGGCCCCGATCAGGCGAGACCGCTTCACGCGGAGCTCCACCCGCGGCGGTCCCAACCCGACGCGGCACAACTTGGTCAGCACTACCGCAAGTTCGTCGCGCTCGGACGGCCGCGGCCGGCGGGCGCCCATCACGACCCTCGCCGCGGACCCTTCC
>Ga0075518_1000254_pt1 | contig 10467 bp, 11 predicted proteins | sample NGEPerA_2_FD_76970 | JGI IMG/M metagenome (GOLD analysis project Ga0075518, IMG submission 76970) | Arctic peat soil microbial communities from the Barrow Environmental Observatory site, Barrow, Alaska, USA - NGEE PermafrostAB136-A | ecosystem: Environmental > Terrestrial > Soil > Wetlands >...
CGGTGAACCAGGCCGGGTTGTGCGTCGAGGCGTGCGGGCTTTCGGGAGACAGCGGCCCGCCCGGGCGGGCCGCTGTCTCCCGAAAGCCCGCACGCCTCGACGCACAACCCGGCCTGGTTCACCGGTGCACAGACGACGGCCGTACGCGACGAGTTGCATGACCGCCTGATCGCTGAGTACCGAGCTGCGCACTCGGCAGCGCGTGATGAGCGTCGTGCGATCGTGCTGGCGGGTCCTCCGGGCGCCGGCAAGTCGACGGTGCTGACCGAGGTCCTGGGCGAAGACGCGCCGGGGTGGGTGCGTGTCGACGCGGACGAGTTCAAGCGCGCACTGCTGCGCGAGGCGATCGACGTCGAGGTGCCGTTCGAGCTCTCTGCCGCGCGCATCGCTTCGCGGTGGCGCGAGTCGTACGAGGATGCCCTCGAGCACGCTGACGGTCTGGGCGGGCGGTGGGTGCCGAGTGAGTACGCGCGTGAGGTGTTCGCCGGCGCGCACGGTCGCTCCCGGCCCGAGGAGTCAGCGGCGCGGCTCGCGCAGACGTGCCCGGCGGTGATGCGCTACCGGGTGTTCCGCACGCTGACGCCGGAGACAGATCGCGTGCTCGAGGTTGACCTCTGGCGCATCCAGCGCGGTGGCGGGCTCGTGGACCACAAGCTCGTCGAGACCATGCGCACCGCGCGCGCCGGGACCGAACGCACACGCACCAACAGACCGGGCCCCGGTCGATCTCCGCGAGGCCCGGGCGTAGGGCAGTAGCCGGCCCCGGCGATCGTGTGGTTGCAGTGGAGGTGTGTGCGGGCGGTCAGCCTGGCCATGGTCGGTGCGCTCAGTCGCGGCGGGCCCGCTGGGCGCACGCCGTGGTGGGGACCTGGGCGTGGTGGCGTCGAGGCCGACGGGCGCGCGCTCCACATCAACGACGCGTGGCTCTCGCTGGAGCCCGAGCGCATCAGACCTGGCCGTTTTCAAGGGCGGCACTACCTCCTCGGCCGTCTTCAGTGGCGGTACCACCTCGACGTGAACGGCCAGGAGATCGGCTCGGACAACGAGCTCATGACTCCTTCCCAGCACACCTACGACGAGGAGGGATACCGCGCCTTCGGTGCGCTGCTGTCCTTCCTGGGAGCCGCTGCCGAGTCGTACGACTACGACGGGATGGATGGCGAGAATGCTTCGCTCTTCGCTGCCATCGCGTTCAACCTCACCCGCGCCGCCGGGACCCTGGCCTCCAAGTTCCACGCCAAGGCAACGACCGCCACAATCCACGCTCAGTTCATCGCCGTGCCGGCCCGCATCGCGCGCTCGGCCCGCCGGCTCCACCTGCCCGAGCGATGACCCTGGGAGCACCCCTGGCAGGCGATGTTCACCGCCGCCAGCAGACCACCCGCTTCCGCGACCCGATCACCCAGCCCCAGCGGCGCAACCAAGGACCCGAAGTGGAAGACCGGGACAGACCGGTAGCTCACCCACGTCCGAATCAGAAACGACGCACTTCAGACCCGATCAGATCCCACCGAAATCAGAACCGGTGGATCCAGGCTGAGCAGGCACCTCGGGCCGGGCCCGCCGGACCGCGACTGGTATCTGACACCCGCGCTCCGCGCTCCTCTCCGGTATCGACCGTGCGTCGGTGCGCGGTCCTTTCCGGAGAGGTCAGTGCGATGAGGGACGACGTCATGACGTTCGGGACCCGGGACCAGCGCACCCAGACGTGCGCGGTCCCGCCGAGCCCGGAGCTGCGAGACAAGTGGCGCAAGGACCTTGCGTCGGTCAACAAGAGCCGCGATGCCGCGCCGGCGCTGCGGCTCGCGCGCGAACCGCACCCGCTGGGATTCAACGACGGCGTGATCGTGCCGCCCGAGGAGTTCCCCGCGGGCACCCCGTTCCAGGCGATCCGGGCGACGGCCGCCGACCGCGCACCCCTGCGTGGGACGGTGAACGTGGCGGTCGTCCTCGTGGACTTCTCGGACAAGGCCATGACCGCCACGACCACCCAGTTCGACCAGCTGTTCTTCTCGTCGGGAGTGCTGCCGCACGGGAGCGTCAAGGAGTACTACTCCGAGGTCACGAACGGCCTGGTCATGCTCGCGGGCACGGTCGTCGGGCCGTACCGGATGCCGCACACGCTCGCGTGGTACGCCAACAACGGCTCCGGCATCGGCCTCGGCGGGACGGCGTTCCGCTCGCCGCAGCTCGCCCTGGACGCCGCCAACGCCGCCAACGCGGCCGTGGACTTCACGCCGTACGACAACGACGGGAACGGGTTCGTCGACGCGTTCATCGTGGTGCACGCCGGGCAGGGCGCCGAGGTCACGGGCTCGAAGGGCGACATCTGGTCGCACAAGTCGGTGCTCGCGAGCGCGCTCGCCGTGGACAGCACCAAGATCTACGGCTACCTGACGATCCCCGAGGACGCCAAGATCGGCGTCAGCGCGCACGAGCTGGGTCACCTGCTCTTCGGCTTCCCCGACCTGTACGACACGGACTACTCGTCGGAGGGCATCGGCAACTGGTGCCTCATGTCGGGCGGCTCGTGGAACGGCGGCGGCGCGCAGCCCGCGCACCCGAGCGCGTGGTGCAAGGTCAACCAGGGGTGGGTCACGACGGCTGTCGTCACGACCAACGGCACGCTGACGATCCCAGCCGTGGAGTCCTCGCACACCGTGTTCCGGCTCTGGAAGGACGGCGCGAGCGGGTCGGAGTACTTCCTGCTCGAGAACCGCCAGCCGATCGGCTACGACGCCGCGCTGCCCGGCCCAGGCGCGCTGCTCTGGCACATCGACGAGACCCAGCCCGGCAACACCGACGAGAACCACCTCAAGGTCGCGCTGGTGCAGGCGGACGGGAAGCGAGACCTCGAGCTCGACCACAACCGCGGCGACGCGGGTGACCCGTTCCCCGGCTCGGCCACGGTCGTCACGGTCGACGGCACGACGACGCCCGGCACCAAGTCCTACGCGGGCGCCGACACGTGCGTCGCGCTGTCGTCGATCTCGCCGTCGGGCGCGGTGATGACCGCGAACGTCCGCGTGACCTGCAAGTCGGTCATCAAGGACCTCAAGGACACGCGCAAGGAGCTCAAGAAGGACGGCATCAAGGAGATCCGCAAGGAGCTCAAGGACCGCAAGGAGATCCGCAAGGAGCAGATCAAGGACTTCAAGGAGATCCGGAAGGAGACCCTGAAGGACGTCAAGGAGGCCTTCAAGGACCTCAAGGACCAGCGCGAGTACAAGTCGGTCGTCGAGTGGCCGGGCTGGAACCGGCCCGGTGGCGGCGGCGACCCGTTCGGCGGTGGCGGTGGTGGGTTCGGCGCGAGCCAGGCGCAGGGCTCCGACCTCGAGGACCGGCTCGCGGCGCTCGAGTCCGTCGTCTACGGCGAGCCCGACGCCGGTGGTGACTACGGCGCCGGCGCGGTGGACGTCGGCGCGGTGCCGTTCATCGACCAGACGCTGCGACCGGACCTCCTCGGCGCACCGGGAGCGGTCAGTGGCGACGCCGAGCTCGCGGCCCGGATGGCCGAGGGTGACCCGACCGCGAAGCACGAGTTCGACACGCCGGTGCGGTAGGCGATGGACGCGTCCGTCGTGCTCGTCGTGGCCGACGCCGCGGACCTCGGGGCACGGGCGGCGGCGCAGGTCGCCGCCCGTGCGCGCCCCGATGCGGACGTGCGCTGGGTGCCCGGCTACGCGTGGGGGCGCACGCGCTGGACGCACCGGGTCACGTCGACGGGCCGGGCCTCGACCCGGCTCACCTTCCCGGCAGGGTTCGGCGACCGGGTGGACGACGACGACCTCGCGCTGGTCTGGTTCCGCGCTACGACGAGCGTCCCGTCGGCGCTGCGCACGGCCTCCGCGACCGACCGGGACTACGCGTCTGCCGAGGTCCAGGCGCTCACGGTCAGCTGGCTCGCCGCGCTCGGCGACCGCGTGGTCAACGCGGTGACCGGCGACGGACCCACCGGGCCGACGTGGTCGGGCGTCCGGTGGCGCGCGGAGGCGCGGAGGGCCGGCCTGCCGGTGACGGGCGGGGTCGCGGCGACGTCGGCACGGCTCGTCCCGGGATGGTCGGGCAGCGCGTGGGACGCGCGTCGTCCGCTCGATCTCACGCCCGACGTGGCCCGGCGCGTGCTCGTGGCGGGGCGGCGGGCCGTCGGTGCGTCGGACGTGGCCGAGGCGCGGGGGTGCTGCGGACTCGCTGCGGCAGCCCGGTGCCGCATCCTGTCCGTCGGGTTCGACTCCGCGGGTGGGGTCGTGGACGCCCAGCCGCTCGCACCCGTCATCAGCCCCGACGAGGTCACGCTCGCGGGCGCGTTCCTCACGGAGGTGGCGTGATGATCCTGGTCATCGGGTACGGCGACGACCCGGCCGTGCGCCGCGTCGTCGAGGAGGCGGGCGACCTCGGCGTCGAGCACGTGCTCGTCGACCAGCAGTCCCACCCCGTCGCCGACCTGCGCCTCGACCCCGACGGCGGTGGTGTCCTCGAGTGCAGCGGTGCGCGCACACCGCTCGACGACGTGGCCGGGGTCTACGCGCGGCCGCTCTCGCCGGTCCCCGGCACGGACCCGCGCGAGAGCGAGCGCGGCCGCACGCTCGTCGAGCTGCTGCTCGGCTGGATCGACGTCGCGTCGTGCCGGGTCGCGTCGCGCCCGTCGGCGATGCACTCGAACGCCTCGAAGCCCTACCAGGCGCAGCTCATCGCCGCGGCGGGGTTCGCCGTGCCGGAGACGATCGTCACCGACGACCCCGACGAGGTCCGGGCGTTCGCCGCGTCGCACGGTGCCGTGGTGTTCAAGTCGATCTCCGGGGTGCGGTCCATCGTCCGGGTGCTCGAGGGGGCGGCGCTCGGCCGGCTCGAGCGCGTCCGGTCGCTGCCGACCCAGTTCCAGGCCCTCGTGCCCGGGACCGACGTGCGGGTGCACGTCGTCGGCCGCGAGGTCTTCGCGACCGAGATCGGGTCCGACGCGGTGGACTACCGCTACGCCGGCCGCGACGGGCTCACCGCGACGACCCTGCCCGACGACGTCGCCGACCGCTGCGTCCGCCTCGCCGCGACGCTCGAGCTCCCGCTCGCGGGCATCGACCTGCGCCGAACACCGGCGGGGGACTGGGTCTGCTTCGAGGTCAACCCCATGCCGGGCTACAGTTTTTACGAGTCGCACACGGAGCAGCCCATCGCGGCAGCGCTGGTGCGCCACCTCGCCGGGAAGGCGGACTGAACCGTGGTCGCTGTGAGGGAGAACCGCACCGAGATCGACGGTGTCGTGCAGTCGATGTCGTCGATCGGGGACGACGACAGCCGCCTCGAGCTCGTCGTCGAGGTCACGCGGTCGGGGCCGGTCGAGGGCTATCCCGACATGCTCACCGCCAACCAGGCGGTCGGGGAGCCGTGGGTCCTGCTCGTGCGCCGCGACGAGCTCCCCGCCGAGGACCTGACCGGATGGCGAGTGCGTGGCTGCGCCGCGATGGCAGGCCCGGGGGTGCTCCGGCTCGTCACGGCTGACCCCGCACCCGAGCTCGAGCCGCCCGAGGCCGGACCGGTCGAGCCGCGCCCCGAGCTCTGACGCAGGGGCGGGCGACCCCGCCCCCCGATGACTGAGGTGAGGACCGCGATGAGGAAGATCGTCGTGTTCATGTCGGTGTCCGTCGACGGCTTCTTCGAGGGGCCGGACCATGACATCGACTGGCACCTGGTCGACGACGAGCTGCACCGCCACTTCAACTCCGAGCTGCGGGCGATGGGCGCGTTCCTGGAGGGGCGCGTCACCTACGAGCTCATGGCCGGGTTCTGGCCGACCGCCGACGCCGACCCCGACAGCCCCGAGCCCGTGCGCGAGTTCGCCGGAATCTGGCGGGACATGCCGAAGATCGTGTTCTCCCGCACGCTGGAGCGGGCCGACTGGAACACGACCATCCGGCGAGACGTCGTCGTCGAGGAGATCAGGGCGCTGATGGCGGAGCCGGGCGGAGACCTGGCGCTCGGCGGCGCCGACCTCGCCGCGACCTTCCGTCGGCTCGACCTGATCGACGAGTACCGGCTCTATGTCCATCCGATCCTGCTCGGACGGGGCACGCCGCTGTTCCGGGCGTCAGATGCGCGGAGCAGTCTGCGGCTCGTCGAGTCCCGGGCCTTCGGCAACGGCGTCGTGCTGCTGCGGTACGACCGAGCCACGACGTCTCGTGCAAACGGTAGCGTAGATGGCCTGCTAACGGTAGCGCAGGATGCCTGCGAACGGTAGCGTAGCGGTATGGGCGACTACCTCCGGAGGATCCTGGACGACCAGCTCGACGACGTCGCCGGGTCCCTGCCCGCGGTCGAGATCCACGGTCCCAAAGGGGTGGGGAAGACAGCAACGGCGCGCCGCCGCGCCGCCACCGTGCTCGCGCTCGACGACCCGGCAGACCGAGAGCTCGTCATCGCCGATCGGTCCTACCTCACCCGCGTCGCAGCACCCGTGCTCATCGACGAGTGGCAACGCGTGCCCGAGGTCTGGGACATCGTGCGCCGCGACGTCGACGCTCGGGGTCAACGGGGTCGCTACCTGCTCACCGGCAGCGCCGTCCCGATCGGCGCGTCGCTCCACTCCGGCGCCGGTCGCATCGTCGGGCTCCGGATGCGGCCGCTCAGCCTCGCCGAGCGTGGGGTCGACGAGCCGACCGTCAGCCTGTCGGGACTCCTGAACGGGAGCGCCGACATCGGCGGCACGACCGAGATCGGGTTGGCCACCTACATCGAGGAGATCGTGGCGTCCGGCTTCCCGGACATCCGCACCGACGCACCGCGTGCGCGCGCGCTTCGGCTCGACGGATACCTGGATGCCGTCGTGCAGCGGGAGTTCGCCGAGCAGGGTCTGCAGGTGCGACGGCCGCAGGTCCTGCGGGGCTGGCTCGCGGCCTTCGCGGCTGCCACCTCGACGACGGCCAGCTACAACGCGATCCTCACGGCGGCGACGCCCAGCGAGTCCGACAAGCCCGCCAAGACCACGACGATCGCCTACCGCGAGGTGCTCCAGAGCCTCTGGCTCCTCGACGAGGTCGACGCGTGGCTGCCGACGCGCAACGACTTCGCGCGGCTGGGGCAGGCGCCCAAGCATCAGCTCGCTGACCCGGCGCTTGCGGCCCGGCTCCTGGGTGTCGACGCCGCCGGCCTGTCCAGCGGCGCTCAGGGCCGCGCAGCCGACCTGCGCCGGGGCACGCTTCTCGGCGCTCTGTTCGAGCATCTCGTCACCCTGAGCGTCAGGGTCTACGCCGCGGCAGCGGGCGCGAGCGTGCACCACCTGCGCACGAGCAACGGGAATCATGAGGTCGACCTCATCGTGCAGCGGCCCGACGGTCGCGTCCTGGCCATCGAGGTCAAGCTTGCCGATCGTGTCACCGACGACGACGTTCGCCACCTCGCGTGGTTACGGTCGCAGATCGGCGACGAGCTCGTGGACGCCGTCGTCGTCACGACGGGCCGTCATGCTTACCGGCGTTCCGATGGGGTCGCCGTCATCCCCGCGGCGCTGCTGGGCCCGTAGGCGTCGGTTCTTCAGGACCCGCTGGTGCCGGTCAGACCTGACACGATCGCGACCGCGTCGTCCCAGTACTTCGTGTAGTGCTGCGGGTCGGCGTTGCGCTGCACGGTGTGCGCAACGATCGTCGGGGACACCGAGTCGCGGCCCTGGACGCCCGCCAGCGCCGTGAAGAAGCTCGTCGCGCTGACGGTCGGGTTCATCCGGTCCGCGTAGCTGCCCCACGCACCGTTCGCGCGCTGCTGGAAGAGTCCGCGGCTGTCCGGGCCGGCGGTGTCGCCGTGGTCGACCACGCGCAGCGACGACTCGCCGATCGCCGTCATCACGCCGATGGTCTGGTCGCGGACCGAGAGCCCGAGCCCCTGGCCGGCCTTGATGATCGCGGCGGCGTTCGCGAGCTGCTCGGAGCCGTACGCGCCGACCTGCTGGACGCGCAGGGCGGTGGGGTCGACGCCCGTCGTGCTGACGGACTGCTTCGTGACCTCGGTGGCCAGCACGGAGTCGAAGGCGCCGGCCGACGACGCAGCCGTCGGCTGCGGGTTGAGCGCGCCGACGGTGCTCTGGATCTCCGCGATCCGACTGGTGATCGCCGCGATGCCGTCCACTGATCCGTTGCCTCCTGGAGGGGTTCGGTGTCCCTATCGGCAGGAGGCGGCCCGGTGTGACCAAGACGGCCGAGTGTGACCAAGACGGCGGAGTCAGGACCTGTTGCCCGGCGAGATGGGCCCGGCGGTCGGCGCGATCGCCCCGACCGTCCATACCGGATCGTCGAGCGGGTCGGTGCGCGTGCTGACCTGCGTCGGGACGACGCCGTCGTCTGACCCGTAGGTCACGGGCGGCACCGGGCTGCGCCCGAGGGCGATGTCCTGGACCTCGCCGAGCCCTTGGAGGCCGGGGCGCACCGCCTGCGACGGGTGGCCGGAGCTGCGTGACGCGCGGATCATCTGTGCGACCGCGCCGACGGCGACGAACGCCCAGAACGCATTGGCGAACCACGCCGCGTACGGGCTCTCCGTGGAGATCAGTATGGCCAGCACCACGAACGCCGCCAGGCCCACGCCGACGAACACCCAGCGCCACGGCTTCATCGTGCTCCACCCCCTGTTGACAGCGTCCCAGGTCACGACCTGCGCCGCTAGCCCCGGCCATGTCGGTCAGTCACGCCGGGTGTGTCGCCGCGGCGGCGGCGCGTGCGGCGGCCGGCAGCGCGTCGACGATCCGCTCGACCGCGGCGTCGTCGTGCGCGGCCGAGACGAACCACGCCTCGAAGCCCGACGGCGGCGCGTACACGCCCGCGTCGAGCAGCGCGTGGAAGAACGGCGCGTACCGCCACGACTCGCTGGCCAGCATGTCGTCGTAGTCGTGGGCACCGTGCTCGGCGGCGGCCGGCCCGAAAACCACGCTGAACAGGCTGCCGGCCGACTGGACCACGTGCGCGACGCCCGCGGCATCGAGCGCCGACGTCAGCGCACCGCGGAGCGCCGCGGCGACCGTATCGACGCGCGCGTAGACCCCTGCATCGGCGGCACGCAGGGTCGCGAGCCCGGCTGCGGTCGCGACAGGGTTCCCGGACAAGGTGCCGGCCTGGTAGACGGGTCCGAGCGGCGCGAGAGCACCGAGGATGTCCGCCCGGCCACCCACCGCCGCGACCGGCAGCCCGCCGCCGATGACCTTGCCGAACGTGAGCAGATCGGGTGCCCAACCCTCGACGGCACCCTCGAGGCCCCACCAGCCGGCGGGCCCGACCCGGAAGCCGGTCAGCACCTCGTCCTGGATCAGGAGGGCGCCGTGCGCGTGCGCGATGCGGGCGAGCGCCGCGTTGAACCCAGGCAGCGGGGGGACGACGCCCATGTTCGCCGCAGCGGCCTCGGTGATGACGGCGGCGATGGTGCTGCCGTGCTCGGCGAACGCGGCCTCGACCGCGGCGAGGTCGTTGTAGGGCAGCACGATCGTCTCGGCGGCGACCGCGGCGGTGACCCCGGCCGACCCCGGCAGCGCGAGCGTCGCGACACCCGAGCCGGCCGCGGCCAGGAGCGAGTCGACGTGACCGTGGTAGCAGCCGGCGAACTTGATGATGCGGTCGCGGCCGGTCACGCCGCGGGCGAGCCGCACGGCGGTCATGGTGGCCTCGGTGCCGGTCGAGACGAGCCGGAGCCGCTCGGCCGCCGGGACGCGGGACCGGATCTCCTCCGCGAGCTCGATCTCGGTGAGCGTCGGTGCGCCGAACGACAGCCCGCGCGTGGCGGCCTGCTGCACCGCCTCGACGACGGCAGGGTGCGCGTGGCCCAGGAGCGCCGGACCCCACGAGCCGACGACGTCGACGTACTCGCGCCCGTCGACGTCGGTCACGTAGGCGCCGCGCGCCGACGCGAGGAACCGCGGCGTGCCGCCCACCGACCCGTAGGCGCGCACCGGCGAGTTGACCCCGCCGGGGATGATCGCCTGCGCCCGCTCGAAGTACTCCGCCGACGTGGCGTCCGACCCGGTCATGAGATCTCCTCGTCCAGCCAGCCGGCCAGCTCGACCGCCCAGTAGGTCAGCACGTGGTCCGCGCCGGCTCGTCGGATGCTCAGCACCGACTCCATCACCGCGCGTCGGCGGTCGATCCAGCCGTTCGCCGCGGCGGCCTCGATCATCGCGTACTCGCCGGACACCTGGTACGCCGCGACGGGCACGGTCGAGGTCGCGGCCACGTCCGCCAGCACGTCGAGGTAGGAGAGCGCGGGCTTGACCATGACGATGTCGGCGCCCTCGGCGATGTCGATCGCGACCTCGCGCGCCGCCTCGCGACGGTTCGCGGGGTCCATCTGGTACGTGCGGCGGTCGCCCTCGAGCGGCGACTCGACCGCGTCACGGAACGGGCCGTAGAACGCCGACGCGTACTTCGCGGCGTACGCGAGAACCGCGACGTCGAGGTGCCCGGCCCGGTCGAGCGCGTCGCGCACGACGCCGACCTGGCC
>Ga0075518_1000257_pt1 | contig 10440 bp, 11 predicted proteins | sample NGEPerA_2_FD_76970 | JGI IMG/M metagenome (GOLD analysis project Ga0075518, IMG submission 76970) | Arctic peat soil microbial communities from the Barrow Environmental Observatory site, Barrow, Alaska, USA - NGEE PermafrostAB136-A | ecosystem: Environmental > Terrestrial > Soil > Wetlands >...
AGGACGTCCGCGCTCCAAACCCCGCCGCCGCCTGGGCACTGCCCACCGCGACGTCCTGCCCTCAGGGGTGGGGCGTCCTTCATTTCTCGTGTTGTCCCCAACTGTGGCACAAGTCACTAGGGATGGCTAGGGTCAGTTTGTCCCAATTTCGGGGCGGAGGAGGCTCGCGCGCGGGAGCTCGAACCAGCGCAGCGCCTCGAAGTCGGCGTTCAGCCCCTCGGCGGCGCCGCTTCCCCAACCGGTACCGGTCTCGCCACCGGCACCTTCGCCGCCGTCGTCGTGCGTGGGCCGCGCTGCCGCGAAGACGCGCCGTGCCTCGGCGAGGTAGTCACGCAGCACCGCGACCGGCGCGGTCGTGTCGTGGTGGGGGTAGACCATTGCGCCGTCGTCGTCATAGGAGACGTCGGAGAGGCGGAGGGGCGGCTCGACCGGCCCTTCCCGGTGGTGCCACATTCCGGTCCGGGGGTCGAAGTGGTAGTCCCCGAGGAGCTTCCAGCCCTCGCGGGCCACGAGGCGGACAGCCTCGATGATGTAGTCGAGGACGGCGTCGTCGATGAAGTAGTTGAAGTTCACGCGGACCCAGCCGGGCTTGATGCCCTCGCACCCGGTGGCGATCTGGCGCTCGAAGGCGTGGGAGCGCTCGATGTCGATGCCGAGGAGGCGGTGACCGTAAGGGCCGGCGCACGAGCACCCGCCGCGCGTCTGGATGCCGAAGAGGTCGTTGAGGAGCGCGACCACGTAGTTGTGGTGCAGGAACCGCCCGCTTGGGCCGCGCACCACGAAGGACACGATCGAGAGCCGCTGCGCCTCGAGGTTCCCGAGGATGTCGATGGTGGGTTCTGTGGTCCAGGCCGCGAGGGCGCGCCGCAGCAGGTCCTGTTCGCGCGCCTCGATGGTCTCCACCCCCACCGCTTCCTTCAGCTGGAACACCAGGCCTGCGCGGATCGACTCGATGATCGCCGGCGTGCCGCCCTCCTCGCGGTGCGCGGGATCGCTGAGGTAACGGTGCTCGGTGGGGGTCACGTACATGACCGTGCCCCCGCCGGGCACATCCGGGACGCGGTTCTTGAGGAGTTCGCGGCGCACCACGAGCACACCGGGGGTGCCCGGCCCGCCGATGAACTTGTGGGGCGAGAGGAAGACGGCGTCCTTGTAGGCCGACGGCGCCACCTCGCTCGGCGGGTACATCTCGATCTCCACGTACGGCGCGCAGGCCGCGAAGTCCCAGAAGCTCAGGGCGCCGTACTCGTGCAGCAGGGCGGCAATGCCGAAGGAGTCCGTTCGGATGCCGGTGACGTTGCTGGCCGCGGAGAAGGAGCCGATCAGGAGCGGGCGGTCCTTGTACCGTTCCAGCTCGGCGCGCAGCTGGGCCTGGTCGATGTGGCCGTCCGCACTCTCGTGGATCGTGACGAGGTCCGCGATCGACTCGCGCCACGGCAACTCGTTCGAGTGGTGCTCGAACGGACCGATGAACACCACCGGCCGCTGGTCCGCGGGGATGTGGGCGGCGAGGTGGAAGCGGTCCTCGAGCGCGCCGGGGATCCGGAGGCCCAGGATGCCCACCAGTTTGGCGATCGCCCCCGTGCAGCCCGAGCCGGTGAAGATGACGATCGTGTCGTCGTCGCCCCCGACGGCGTCGCGGATGATCCGCCGCGCGTCCTCCCGCAGGCGGGTGGTCTGGAGCCCGGTGCCGCTCGCCTCGGTGTGGGTGTTGGCGTACCGGGGGAGGACCTCGTGCCGGATGAAGTCCTCGATGAACGTGAGCGAGCGGCCGGAGGCGGTGTAGTCCGCGTAGGTGACACGGCGGGGACCGTACGGGCCCGGCATCACCTGGTCGTCGCCGATGACGGCCTCCCGGATCCGCTGGAGGAGGAGGTCCCTGCCGGACGTGGTCACGGCACGAGTCTAGGTCGCGGCGCCGCCCACCAGTCCTCCTCCGACTCGGAGATGGTCCACGGCTCTTCGAACTCCCGGTCACGGCGGCGCTGGCTTCGCATCCGCGTCGCGCACGTCGACGAGCAGTACCGCTGGTTCCGGGACTTGGGCGCCGAGAGGAAGAAGTTCCAGCACCACACGGCCTCGCACTGGTGGATCCGTTCAGTCCATCCCCTGGTGTGAAGCTCCATGAGGGCCTGGACAAAGAGGGCGGCGAGGGCCGCCGCAGTTCCGCGGACCTCGGCCTGGAATTCGACTTCGCTGTTCTCGTTGAGTTGCGGTGTCACGCCGTACGACATCGCCAACTCGTTGAGCAGGTCCCGGGCATCGTCCGCATCGTCGCACACGACGGTGCGCAGCAATTCACTCCGCAAGCGCGCAATGGGTGCGAGGTCTATTCCCTCGAGCGGCACGTCGATGCCCTGGAAGATTGACCTCAACTGGCCAACGCCGGTGAGCAGGTCCGGGAACTCGTCGTTCGGCGCCGTGTCGAGGAGGCGAAGCAAGGCCCCCACGGCAGTCTGCAACTCCACACGCATGCGCTCTCCCTCCAGTTCCCGGGCGTCAACGAGGCGGTCATGCCAGCGGTGAAGCCGAAGCCCGTCGCCGAAGCCCGTGGCCGTCGCCGACGCCGATTCAGACTGCGAATCGCGCGCCGGACCGCATGCTCGCACCCCTCAGCCCGCACCATCCGGGCGGGTCCACCGAGACTGTGGACGACGTGCCGCTGGAGGGTCTGTGGATGGCCCATGCGCAGCCGCACGGCGATGGCCACGGTCCAGCCTGGACTGGCGCGGGGCGAGCAGTCCGGCGGTGCACTCTCTGGAGCGTCACGGTCCAACAGCCCGTGGGCCCGTCGAGCTCGCAGTTCAGCACCAGAACGTCACGCCCCAAAGAGGCGTGGGCCGTGACGTTTTGTGAGGGTGTGGCCGGCCCCGGGTATGGGCGTCCGCAAGTCGGCGTGGCCCGTGACGTCTCGAGAGGGTGTGGCCGGCCCCCGGGTGTGGGCGCCCGCAAGTCGGGGTGGCCCGTGACGTCCTGCGGCGGCTCAGGCCTGTTGCACCGCCGTGAGGAGGGGTCTTGATCTCCTCATGACCTCCGCGTCGAGGCCGAGGTCAGCGACGGCGACGCGCGCGTTCCGCTCGAGGTTCACGCAGTTCTTGCAGCCGGGGCCGAGGATCTTGATTTGCATTGCTGTCCTTCCGGGACGGTGGGTCGGTTGGGTGTCAGGCGAAGATGAGGTTGAAACCGAAACCGATGAGCATGATCGCGCCCGCGACGGTCCCGAAGAAGATGGCGAGGAGCCGCGGCTTGAGCACCTGCTTGAGGAGGATTGCCTCGGGCAGGGAGAGCGCCACGGTGGCCATCATGAAGGACATCACCGTACCGATCGCCATTCCCTTGGTCCACAGCGCCTCCGCGATCGGGATCACGCCCGCCGCGTTCGAGTAGAGCGGGACGCCCACGATGGTGGCGACGACCACGGCGAACGGGTTGCCGGCCCGGCGTGGGTGGCGAAGAGCTCGGTGGGCACCCACCCGTGGATGACGGCGCCGATCCCCACGCCCAGGATCACCCACTTCCAGACGCGGCCGACGATGTCGGTGGTCTCCTCGCGGGCGGCGTCGACTCGGTCACGCAGCGTGGGGGTGCGGCCCTCCGCCTGGAGGGCGGCCACCGGGGTGGTGAATACGAAGGGCTCCACCCACTGGTCCAGCTTGAAGCGGGACAGGACGAACCCGATTAGAATCGCGGCGCCCAGTCCGGCGGCGACGCACGCCACCATGATGTCCATCCCGAACGTGTCCGCCAGCATCACCACCGCCGAGGAGCGCGGCCAATACGAGGGCGACGCCGAGCGGGATCCCCGCACCCAGGAAGCCGATGAACAGCGGGATCGAACTGCAGGAACAGAACGGAGTGACCGCGCCGGGGGTGCGGCTGGTCAGGTTTGGCGCGACCGGGATGTGTTCCTGCAGCTCACAGACGCAAAGACCGCTCGCGCCGAGGCGCTCGATCACCTCCCAGCGGATGGGGTCCGCGATTGCCTGGAGGATTGCGAGCGGGCGCTCGGAGCGGCCGGCGTCCGGGCTCGTAAGCGGGACACCTCCGTGGCGACTGCGTGATCCCCTTCCCACCGCGCGGGTTCGCGTTTCATACTGTCCCCATGGTGCGGGTCAATCCGCTGGCGAGGATGAGGACGGCCATGATGGCCGCCCTTGGTATGTCGCGGCAGGAGACCGAGCCGCCGGATCAGTCCGAAGAGGAGCTCGACGCCGATGCCCTGCGCGAGATCGACGCCACCTTCGCGGAGATCGAGCAGGACCTCCACGACGCGCTCCTCCGCCTGTTGTTCACGAAGCTTCAGCTCGTCCGCAACCGGCGGTCCCCGGTGACGACGCTCCGCCAGGCACCGGTCGGCAAGACCGCGCGCATCTCCTTCGCCGACGGCACCGCCGTCATCGGGGAGACCCGGCCCCCCGGTCACCTCAGCACGCTGGCCATGGCGGTGCTCCGCCATCGCATCCTGCTGGAGGACGTGCGGCTGGACCCGACCGGCGTCGAGATGAGGTTCAATCTCGGCGCCGGCAGGCCCTTCACCGCGTGGGCGGTGGGACTGGACCAGGAGGACTGACGACGGCACGGAGGTCCCGGAGTGCGTCGTCGCCTCCCCGCCGGTAGGCGTCCCAGTCACGGCCGCGATCCGGCACCGGCTGGCGCGCCCACGCGGCGGACGCCGCGTCGAGGGAGGTGCGGACGTCGTCGCCGGGGTGGGCGCGGAGTTGGCGCACCACGAGCCCGAGCAGGACGCTCTCACCCTCCCGCAACTTGGCGCCCTCGTGGGCGGAGAGGGAGCCGTCGAGGCGGCACGACGAACCCCCGCCGAGCAGCTCGGACCAGACCTCGGTGGCCGCGCGACGGCGGTCGGAGGCGAGCCGGAGCAGCTCGGCGGGGGTCATGCCGGGAATTGTGTCAGACGGAGCGGGAGGGCGCCGTCGCGCGGCGCGGCGGCCGCTCGGTCCGGGGAGCGCTCTCGCTCGTCCACATCGGCGCGGACCCGCCCCCGCGGCGCGGGGACCCCGAACCGCTGCGGACGGCCGGTGCCGCGCCCGTGGAGCGGCCGTTCGCAGCCGGACGGCGGCTCGCGCCGGAGCCGGAACCGCCCGCGGTCGTGCCGAGGCCCTGGAATCCCTGGTAGTTCGGGTTGGAGCCGCTGGAACTCTTCCGTGCGGAGGAGCCGGAGCCGGAGCCCGAACCGATCCCGCGCCCGGAGCCCGAACCGATCCCGCGCCCGGAGCCCGAACTGGACCCGCGCCCGGAGCCCGAACTGGACCCGCGCCCGGAGCCGGAACCCTTCGCGCGACCGACGGGCTGTGCCTCCGGCTTGCGGGCGGCGGCCAGCGGTGCGCGGTCGGGGTCGACCGTTGCGGCGACGTCGCCCACGAGCGCCCGCACCCGCGGGTCGCCGGCGTGGACGCGAGCCGGCTCGGCGTCGATCTTGGCGGCGCGGGCGGTCGCCCGGAAGTCGCCGCGCTGCTCGGGCAGGACCACCGTGACGACGTCGCCGCCGTGGCCCGCGCGGGCGGTGCGGCCGGAGCGGTGCAGGTAGGCCTTGTGCTCGGTGGGCGGGTCGACGTGGACGACGAGGTCGATGTCGTCAACGTGGATGCCGCGGGCGGCGATGTCGGTGGCCACCATGACGCGGATCTCCCCGGACATGAACGCCTCCAGCCCGCGCTCGCGCGCGTTCTGGGAGAGGTTGCCGTGCAACTCGACGGCCGGGATGCCCGTGGACGTCAGGTGGCGGGCGAGCTTCTTGGCCTGGTGCTTGGTCTTGGTGAAGAGGAGCCGGCGCGAGGTCCCGCTGGCGAGTGCCTGCACGAGGTCCGCCTTCTCGGCGACGTCGGCCACCAGGAACACGTGGTGCTCCATCGCGGTCACCGGCGACTCGGCGGAGTCCACGCTGTGCTCGAGCGGCCTGTTGAGGAACTGCTTGACGATCTTGTCCACGCCACGGTCCAGCGTGGCGGAGAACAGCATGCGCTGCGTGCCCGCCGGGGTGGCGCGGAGGATGCGCGTGACGCCCGGCAGGAAGCCGAGGTCAGCCATGTGGTCGGCCTCGTCGAGGACGGTGATGGCGACGGCGTCGAGGGCGATGTGCCGCTGGCCCATCAGGTCCTCGAGCCGACCGGGGGTGGCGACGACGATGTCAACGCCGCGCCGCAGCTTGTCGACCTGGGGGTTCTGGTTGACGCCGCCGAAGATCGTCATCACGTTCAGGCCGGCCACGGCGGCCAGCGGGGTGATGACCTCCGCGATCTGGGTGGCCAGCTCGCGGGTGGGGGCAAGGACGAGCGCCCGGGGGTGGCCGGGCTGGGTGCGGCGGACGATCAGCTCGCCGGACGGGACCAGCGCCGCGAGGCGCGCCACGATCGGGAGCGCGAAGGCAAGGGTCTTGCCGGAGCCGGTCCGGCCGCGGCCGAGCACGTCCCGGCCCGCGAGCGTGTCCGGGAGGGTGGCGGTCTGGATGGGGAAGGGAGCGGTGATGCCGTTCGCAGTGAGGCTCGCGGCGAGCGCCCGGGGGACGCCGAGGGCGTCGAAGGACGTGGGCTTTGTGGATGTGGAGACAGGGGTGTGTTGAGACACGAGGAAAAGAGCTTCTCTCAGTAGAGGTCACCGCAGGCATCCCGCTCACTCGTCATCGGCGGGATCGATCCGGGTTTGTCCACGGGATCCGGCCGGCGCGGTGGCCGTGCAGTGCAGTGTCGGGGCGCCCTGGTGGGCGACTCCCTGCGTTCAGTCTCTCACGCTCGGCCCGGTTGGACCCGACGGGGGAGGGAGACGAGGGTCACGCGGGAGTCGCCCGATCACCGTCGCCCACGGCACGGAGCGCGTCCGCCACGCCGGCCGTCGCCGTCGTCATGTCGATGCGGACGCGGGCGCCGTCGCGCGCCTCGTCCCACTCCACCCACTCCGCCGCCGCGACGTCCCCCCAACCCGGGACCCACTGCCCCGGCAGGTCCGGCTCCCGCACCTCCACCCGCGCGCGGTGCTCCGCCGACGACGGCAGGAACGTCTCGAACACCACCAGCCGCGCGCCGCACTCCTCCGCGAGCCGCCGCCACCACGCCCGCGCCACCGGCAGGGGGTTGACGGCGTCCACGAGCACCCCTGTCCCGAGCCTGAGGTTGGATCGTGCCAACTCCCGCAGCACCCCGTAGCCCACGGTCCCCACCGGGTGACGCGCCAGCCCTTCGTTGACCACCACGTTCTCGACGACGTCGACCCGCAGGTACGCCAGCCCCAGCCGGCCCGCGAGCGCGCTGCCAAGCGTGGTCTTCCCGGTGCCGGGTCGCCCGGCGAGCACGACGAGGAGTGGCTGTGTCATCGGGCCATTCTCGCGCGCCGCGCGCTGGGTCTTGGTCACCGCGCTCGCCGCCGCCGCCGCATGGTCGATCGGCATGCTGCCGTCCACGCTGCTCGACTCCGGCGTCGCCATCGACGGCGCCAGCCCCCTCACCTGGGCGGTCGCCGCCGTCGGGGGACTCACGCTCCTCCTCACGATCCCGACGGCGCAGTGGACCGTGCTGCGTGACGTCATCGCGCGGGCGTGGCGCTGGATCCCGCTGAATGTGGCGGCTTGGCTGGTGGGGCTCCCGTTCACGCTGCTGCCGTCGCCGTTCGTGGACGAGACCACGCCCGCCGCGCTGATCGCTGCGTCCTTCGCGCTCGGAGGGCTGGCCATGGCGACGACGGTCGCCGTGGTCACCGGCGTCGGGCTCCGCCGGATGCTTGCGGGCGGCGCTCCCGGATAGGCTGGGCGGTATGCCGAACCCCACCGCCGCGATCCTCGTGATCGGGGACGAGATCCTCTCCGGGCGCACTCGCGAAGCGAACGCCCACCACCTCGCCGGCGAGCTCACCCGCGTGGGCATCGACCTGAAGGAGGTGCGCGTCGTCGCGGATGACGAGGCGGCGATCATCGCCGCACTCAACGCCCTGCGCGCCACCCACACCCATGTCTTCACGTCCGGCGGGATCGGCCCCACCCACGACGACATCACCTCCGACGCCGTCGCCGCGGCCTTCGGCGTCGGCATCGGGGTGCGTGCGGACGCCCGGGAGCTGCTCGAGAGCATGTTCGCCGCCAAGGGTGTGGCGATGAACGAGGCCCAGTTGCGCATGGCGCGCATCCCCGACGGCGCCACGCTGATCGTCAACGCCCTCTCGGGGGCGCCCGGCTTCAGCATCGAGAACGTGCACGTGATGGCGGGAGTGCCCAGCATCTTCCGGGCGATGGTCGAGACGCTCCTGCCGCGGCTGGAGCGCGGTACGCCGCGGGTCTCGCGGGAGGTGCGGTTCGAGGTCGGCGAGGGGCGCATCGCGGAGCGGCTCGGCGCGCTCGCGGCCGAGTTCCCCGACCTCTCGATCGGCTCCTACCCGTTCGCCGAGAACGGGATCCACGGGACGAACATCGTGGTCCGGGGCACGGACCCGGCGCGCGTCGCAGAGGTGGTCGCGCGCCTCGAAGCGGCGCGGTGACCCCACCCGCTCGCGCTGCTGCTGCGGATCCCCACCTTCGACGAGTTCGCCGCCCGCGCCGCCGAACTGGACGTTCCGCTGCTCGTGGAACTCAAGACCCACGGCCGCGAGCAGGGCGACTACCTCGGCGACGTCATCGCGGTGCTCGCGGAGCACGGGCTGGCGCGGGAGTCGCTGGTGCAGGCGTTCGACGCCACCCTGTTCGCGGAGGTCAACACGCGCTTCCCCGAGGTCCAGGCCGGGTGGGTGGTGGCCTTCCTGCGTGGCCGGCTCGATCCCGCCGGGGCGGACTTCGTCACGATGGAGCAGTCGTCGTACTCGACGCGCGCGCTCGAAGAGGCGCACGGCGCCGACACGCGCCTCTTCCTCTGGACCGTCACGAACACCACCTCGATGCGCCAGCACATGCGCGACGGCGTCGACGGGCTGATCACCGGCAGCGTGGTGACCGGGCAAGCCGCTGGCGGCACGGTCCACCCAGGTGGAGACTTGCCTCACGCGCGTCACCCGCGCGCAACGAAGCGAGACAGGAGGAGCCGCCATGAGCGTGCTGATCGTCGTCGAATCCATTTTCGGCAACACGAGGACCATCGCCGACGCCGTCGGGCAGGGCCTGCACCAGAGCCTGCGGGACCGGGGGGTGGAGACGGACGTCGTCGTCGCCGACGTGGCGGACGCGCCCCTCGCGATCGCCGACGACGTGGCGCTGCTCGTGCTCGGCGGCCCCACCCACGCGTTCTCCATGAGCCGCGAGGGTACCCGGGAGGACGCGCTCCAGAAGGCGCATGCGCCGAATGCGGCGGCCAAGGCGGCCACCGGGATGCGCGAGTGGATCGAGAAGGTGGCGGTGAACGCCACGGTTCCCGTCGTCACCTTCGACACCCGCGTGAAGAAGGCGTTCATCCCCGGGTCGGCCGCGAAGAGCGCGGCGAAGGCGCTCACCGAGCACGGGATGAACGCCGAGCGCGGCGAGACCTTCTGGGTGCACGACACCCCGGGGCCACTCCTGCCCGGCGAGCGGGAACGGGCGCAGCAGTGGGGCGCCACCCTGGCCGAGCGGTTGTAGCCCCCTTACGGCACGAGGATGCCGCGGCCGCGCAACCGGCCGGCGTTGAGGTCGTCCATCGCATCGTTGACGGCGTCGAGCGGGTAGGTCCGCGTCAGCATCTCCACCTTCCCGGCCGCCGTCAGCGCCATGAGCTCCACCAGGTCGTTGTAGCTGCCGACCAGGTTGCCGATGACGTTGCGCTCAGTCGAGATGATGTCGATCGCGGGGATCGAGACCGTGCCGCCGTAGCCGATGATGAAGTCGCTCCCGGCCCGCCGCGTCATCGCCCAGCCCTCATGCTCGGCGCCCAGCTCGCCCACGAAGTCGAGCACCACCTCGGCGCCGTGGCCGTTCGTCATGTCGAGGACCTTGTCCACGTGGGTCCCGTCCACCAGGACGGTCTCGTCCGCTCCCCAGGCGGGCGTGAGGGCGAGGGCCTCCGGGTTGCGGTCGAGGACCACGATCCGGGTGGCGCTCATCGCCCGCAGGCACTGGATCCCGAGGTGCCCGAGGCCACCGGCGCCCAGGATCACGCAGGTGCTCCCCGGGAACAGCAGCGGCACGGCCTTCTTCGCGGCGTGGTACGCCGTCAGGCCCGCATCGGCCAGCGCCGCGACCGCCGCGGGCTCGACCCCGGCCGGCAGCTTGACCACGGACCGGGCGGTGGTCAGGATGAACTCCGCCATCCCGCCGTCGGTGTCGATGCCGGGGAACCGCTGGGACTCGCAGTGGACGTCGTCGCCGGCGCGGCACGCCCGGCAGAACCCGCACGTCACGAGCGGGTGGAGGATGACGGCGTCGCCCGGGTGGAGGTGCTCCACCGCCGAGCCGACGGCGTGGATCCAGCCCGCGTTCTCGTGGCCGAGCGTGTAGGGCAGCGGCACGTGGGTCTTCGGCGCCCACTGGCCCTCGAC
>Ga0075518_1000261_pt1 | contig 10397 bp, 8 predicted proteins | sample NGEPerA_2_FD_76970 | JGI IMG/M metagenome (GOLD analysis project Ga0075518, IMG submission 76970) | Arctic peat soil microbial communities from the Barrow Environmental Observatory site, Barrow, Alaska, USA - NGEE PermafrostAB136-A | ecosystem: Environmental > Terrestrial > Soil > Wetlands > Peat...
GACGATCGCTCCGAGCCGCAGGCCCGGGCGCAGATGGTCGGCGATGGCCGCGAGGCGCCGACGGCGTCCGAACCAGCTCGCTGCGGCCGCCGCGTGCGCCTCGACGGCGAGGTCGCCGAGCGGTAGCCCGAGCACGTCCGGCACCACGAGCTCGAGGCCTGGGTGCGGCGCCGACCCGAACGCGGCCACCTCGTCGACGAGCGCCGCTGCGGCCTCGCGCCAGTGGGACGCGCGGGTGTCGTCGAGGTCGTCGAGCGTCACGCCGTCGGCCGCGGCGAGGTTCGCGAGCGTCGCGAGGTCGACATGGTGACGCGCGGCCCCGAGTGCGGGCGTCGCGGGCCCGACGTGCAGCGTCGCCGTACGCAGAGCGGAGTCGACGGCGCCGACGGCGCGCGCGACCGCCGGAACGTCGATCCGTGCCGGGTCGGCGAGCCCCACGAAGCCCCACGGGTGGTCGGGTCGCGGCCGGGCCGGCTCGGCCGCGTCGGGCAGCAGCTCGAGCGCGCGCCGGATGCCCGCGAGGCGCGTGGCCCCCGCGGCGTCGAGCAGCTCGACCGGGACGGGAAGCACGGGCCCGAGCGCTGCGCCGCCGACCGCGCCGCCGCCGAGTGCGAGCAGGCTCGTGCGCGCCGAGTAGAACGACAGCCCCGCACCGTTCGGTGCGTGCAGCCGCTCGGCATACCGGGCCAGGGCCGTGCGTGCGGAGCGCAGCGTCTCCAGCTCGACCTCGAGGCCCTGCTCGTCGACCTCGACCGCGTGGTCGAGCGCGGCCCGGACCTGCGCACGCACCACGGACGGCTTGCTGGCCTTGTCGTGGAGGTCGAGCGAGAACGGGCCCATGCCGACCTCGTCGAGCCGGGCGCGCACGACGTCGAGGGCCGCGCGCTTCTCCGCGACGAACAGGACCCGCTTGCCGTCGGCCACCGCACGCGTGAGCAGGTTCGTGATGGTCTGCGACTTGCCTGTCCCCGGCGGCCCCTCGAGCACGAACGTGCGCCCGGCGACCGCGTCGGCCACCGCGGACAGCTGCGACGCGTCGGCAGGCACCGGGCACGCCGCCGCGAGCTCGTCGAGGTCCGTGCGCGCCGGGTCGCCGGCGGGCGCGACCGGCGCGACCGGGTCGACGAACGGGTCCGTCGGCGTCTCGATCAGGTGCTTGACCAGCGGGTTCGCCGCCAGCTCGGCCCAGTTCTCGTCGAGGTCCTTCCAGAGCCGGTACTTCGCGAACTGCAGGACCGCGAGGTCGACCGTCTCCTCGACCCGGTACCCGAGCCCCTCGGCCGCGAGCGCGGTGCGCATCGCGAGCAGCGCCGCGGCCATGTCGATGCCTGCGCCGTCCTCGGTGGGCTCGGCGAGACCGGGCACGCTCAGTCCGTGCACCTGTCGCAGCTTCTCGAGCAGGCAGTAGTTCGGGGTGCTCGCACCGGCCTCGTCGAGCTCGATCCGGTACGCACGCTCACGCGAGCGGGTCACGAGCCGCACGGGGACCAGCACGAGCGGCGAGCGCAGCTCACGACCGTCGAGCGACCACACGAGCGAGCCGAACGCGACGTACAGGTTGTTGGCGCCCGTCTCTTCGACAACCGTGCGCGCCTTGTACGCGAGGTTGCGCAGCCGGCCGGCGTACGCGGCGGCGGGCAGGTCGGTGAACAGCGCGTGGCGCTGGTCGAACAGCTCGGTGCGCTGGTCGTCCGGGAGGTCGCGGCCCGTGCGGATCCCGCGCGCGACCTGGACCTCGTCGAGTTGGTCGGCGGGCAGCAGATGGACCGCGTGACCGCTGTGGAGCGCGTCCTCGACCCCGCCCAGGTGGCCCGCCGGGACCGCGAGCGCGACCGCGGAGCGCGGCGTGAAGTTGAGCAGCCGGTTGCGCAGCGACAGGTCGAGCAGGGCGTTCTTCCACTGACGCACGCGCGCGGGCACGGGCGGGGTCGCGGGGAGGGCCTCGGGCTCAGGCACGGCTCCGGCGCCAGGTGCGACCCCGGCCTCGGACTCCGCTCCGGCGGCCGCCACCGCCCCGGCCTCGGCCCGCGCGGCACCGTCCGCCGCCGCCATGTCCTCGGGCAGAGCGACCCGGTCCGGCGCGCGGTACTGCGTGATGACGACGGTCCCGTCGGCGGAGAGCGTCCGGGCGGGCAGCGGCAGGACGCCGGCCCGCCGGGCCCGCCACACGTCGACGACGCCGAGGATGCGGCTCAGATCCCCGGTCAGCCACGGTGCGTACGCCGCCGGGTGCGCCTGGTCGAACGTCGCGGGCTCGTCGCGCACCGTCACGAGCGTCGTCTCGACGAGCCGGATCAGCCCGAGGTCGACGAGGTTGACGATCGCCGCGACGTCGTCCGGGTCCGTCTGGGCGATCGCGCCGAGCGCGGCCTCTTCACGCCAGTACCCCAGGAAGGCGTGCCCCTCGACGAGCCAGAGCAGCGGGCGCACGCCGACGAGCTCGAGCGCAGCCGCGAGGACGACGAGCGTGTCGAGGCACGTGCCGGCACCCGCGTCGAGGACCTCGTCGGGGGTCCGGACCTTCTGCCCGACCTCGGACCAGCTCGCGGGCGGTTCGATCGCGCGGATCCGGCGCGCCTGCATCGCGTCGAACAGCGCGCGCACGGTCTTGTCGACCCGCTCGGGTCCCTCGGCGTACCCCGGCGTCACCGGGCTCCCGGTGCGCTCGGCGAGGAGCGTCGATGCCTCGGCCACCAGTGCTGCGACCGCGGGGTGGTTCGGCATGACGAACGCCGCGAGCAGCTCGATCGCGAGCAGCGGCGGCACCGCGACCCACTGCCGCGCCGCGAGCAGGTCGACCGGCAGCGAGCGCTCGGCGAGCAGCACGCCGTCGCCCAGCACGCGCACGACGACCTGCGCGGGGCGCTGCGCCTCGATCCGCAGCATGGCGTCCGCGTCGAGGTGCAGGTCGATGTCCGTCAGGAGCGTCTCGGCGTCCGGGGCGAGGTCCACGAGCCGCTCCCACGCGTTGCCGATGCGGCCCTCGACATCGCGCACCTCGACCTGGACGCTCGCCCCCGCGACCGCGGGCCCGCGGTGTCGCACGGCGATGCGGCTGACGACCGCCAGCCTGTTGTGGGCCATCGGGTAGGACAGGACCGGGGCGGCGTCAACCTCGAGGTCCGTGGCGGGTGCGCTGATCTCGGGAGGCATCACGTCGAGGCTACCGACAGGCCCGTCCCGCGCGCGACGGACGCGGCCCGGACCGAGCACCACGTGACCGGTTGCGGGCCCCGTCTTCCCGGGATTCCATGGGGCGACGAGAACGAACCGAGACGAGGTGCCTCATGCAACCCGAGGACGAGACGATGGCCGGACGTATCCAGGCGGACGAGCTCCACGAGCAGGAGCCCGAGCACGTCCACCCCGTCGCTGCGACCGGCGAGACCCTGGCGGATCGCGTCGAGTCGGACGAGCTCGACCAGCCCGCAGGTGGGGGTGTCCGTACCGGCTCCGGTCGCCACCTGCGCACCCCAGTCGAGGGAGACGACACGCTCGCGGAACGCATGGAGTCCGACCAGATCGACGAGTAGCCGCGCCCGCGCTGTCACCGCCTGAGAGGCTGCCGGTCGAAGCCCGCGGCTGAGCGGTTGCCGAGCAGTGGGCGACGGAGTTGCAGGCCGCGGACGCGATCAAGTCCCACACGGGCGCCAAGACCGACCAGGTCGTCGACAAGGCCAAGGAGCTCCTCGGCGAGGACGAGCCGACCGGCTGACCCGACGCCGCCGCCGAGGCGGGCCGGCGCTACCGCACGAGCAGCGTCGCGGCCCAGGCGAGCGCGCCGACCGTCACGACGAGGAACGCCCCGACCCAGACCAGCCCGGGCACGTGCGTCAGGTTCGCGAGGATGTCGGCGTCGGACGTGCGGGCGCCACGGGACCGGTGCCGGGACGTCTGCAGCTCGATCACCGCGCGCGGGGCGCCGAGGAGGAGGAACCACGTCAGCCCGTAGGCGAACCCTGACTGCCACACGGGCGTGGCCCACCAGGTGATCGCCACGAGCGCGGCCAGGCTCACGAGCACCGTCCACAGCCCGTACCAGTTGCGGATCTGCACGAGCAGCAGGCCGAGAGCGACGACGAGCAGCCACAGCAACCCGACGGCGTAGCCGCGCCCGAGCACCCACGCCGCGGCGAGGCCGAGGACCGCCGGCCCCGTGTACCCGGCGAACGCCATCGCGATCATCCCCGGGCCGCGCGGCTTGCCGACCGAGAGCGTGAGCCCCGACGTGTCGGAGTGCAGCCGGATGCCCGCGAGACGCCGCCCGGTCAGCACCGCGACGGTCGCGTGCGCGCTCTCGTGCACGATGGTCAGCACGTGCCGGGTCAGGTGCCACAGCGTCGGCAGAATGAGGCACACGAGCGCCACCCCTGCCGTGAGCAGCACGACCTCGCCCGACGGCGGTTCCTGCGTCGTCGTCGCGCGCTCCCAGATCTGCGTGATCAGGTCCACGGATCACCTCCGGTGCGAAGCCAACCAGATCCGCGAGGGTCGCGTGTCAACGGACGGCGCTCAGCGACACGTCGGTGCCCGCCGCGGTGATGCGCGCGCCGCCCGGGACGACCGTGACCGCCGTCAGCTGCACGCCGTCGGGCAGGCCGTCGACCGGGATCTCCAGCCCGCGCAGACCGTCCGCGAGCGCGAGCGGCAGGTCGTCGACCGAGACGTCGAGCGACCCGAGCCGCACGGTCGTCACGTCGACGCGGATGACTCCGGCCTCGACGCGCGGAGCGAGCAGTGCGACGACCGGGACGTCCAGCACGGCCGTCGTCGCGGTCAGGGCGTCGCCGTCGACCCCGAGCTCGATCGCGAGACCCGAGCTGTCCGCGGCGAGCCGCGTGAGCGTGGCCGGCGAGAGCGTGCCGGTGACCACGAGGCGGTCGACCAGGGCGGGTGTGGCGATCGCGATCCCGTGCGCGTCGAGGTCCACGTCGGTCACCTCGACGCTCTCGAACGTGACGGCGTCCGCGTGGACGGTCGCATGGTCGATCGAGCCGGCCAGCAGCTGGGTCACGAACGGGAACCCGCCGACGTCGACCCGGGGCGTCCCGGTGACATGCAGCTTCGCCTCGATCTCGGTGACAGCCCGGTGCTCGGCCGCCGACGCCGCCGCACGGTCCGCGCCGACCGCGCCGACCGCGAGGACGCCGAGGACCACGACCCCGACGATCACTCCTCTCGCGCGCATCCCGACAGCGTACGGACCGGACGCCCAGCCACCGCCGCCGGACGCCCGACGTCGGCTCTGGTTAGGATCGACCCCTCATGCGGGGGTGAGGTCACCACGACGGCAGGGGCAACGATGGCAGGCAGGCACGTCGGGTCGGTCGAACCGGACTACGAGCACGTCGTGCTGCTCGACGAGTCGGGCGGCGTCATCGGCACCGCGCTCAAGGCCGAGGTCCACACCACCGACACACCCCTGCACCTCGCGTTCTCCTGCTACGTCGTCGACAACGACGGCCGCGTGCTCCTCACGCAGCGCGCACCGGCCAAGCGCACCTGGCCGGGGGTCTGGACGAACGCGTGCTGCGGGCACCCCGCGCTCGACGAGGTCCTCGTCGGCGCGGTGCTGCGGCGACTGCGGCACGAGCTCGGCATCCGCGGCGAGGTCGAGGTCACGCCGCTGCTGCCCGACTTCCGCTACCGCGCGGTCATGGACAACGGGATCGTCGAGAACGAGATCTGCCCGGTGTTCCTCGCGCGCGTCCCGGCAGGCGTCACCGTGACGCCGGAGCCGTCCGAGGTCGCCGACCACCGGTGGGTGACACCCGCGGAGTTCAGGGCCCTCATCGCCGCGGGCGAGGTACCCGTGAGCCCGTGGGCGGTCCTGCAGATGCAGCGGCTGGCCGGAGACGACGCCTGGGCCGCCGCAGCAGCGAGCTGACTGGCGGCGTCAGAGCCCCTGCCAGGTCGACTTCCCGGCGAACAGCTCATGGACGTGCCCGGGTCGCGATGCGTCTCGTCTCGTGGGCCCACATGGCGATCTCGACCCGGTTCCGCGCGCCGAGCTTGCCCATGAGGCTGGCGAGGTGCGTCTTGACGGTGCTGAGGCTGATGGAGAGCGCAGCGGCGATCTCGGCGTTGGTCAGGCCCTGTGCCACTGTCAGGAGCACGTCCTCCTCCCGCGCGGTGAGCCGTTCGATGGGCTGGGCTGGTGGCGGCCCCGTCTGCAGGTCCGCGAAGGCCGCGAGCAGGCGGACGGTGACGTTCGGCGCGATGAGCGCCTCGCCGTTGGCGGCCGCATGGATCGCCTGGGTGAGGAGATCGGGTCCGGCGTCCTTGAGCAGGAAGCCGCGGGCTCCCGCTTTGAGGGCGCCGTGGACGTACTCGTCGAGGTCGAACGTGGTGATGACCACGACCGCCATCGGATCCTCGACGTCCGGTCCGGCGAGCGCCCGGGTGGCCTCGAGCCCGTTGACGTCGGGCATGCGGATGTCGAACAGGCACACGTCCGGTCGTAACGCACGGGCGAGCGTCACCGCCTCGCGACCGTCTCGCGCCTCGGCGATCACCTCGATCCCGGGTTGGGCGTCGAGGATCATCCGGAGTCCGGACCGGACGATGTCGTGGTCATCGGCGATGAGCACCCGGATGGTCATCTGGTCGGGCCCGTCCGGGGAAGCACCGCGTCGACCGCCCAGCCGCGGTCGGGGCCAGGACCGACCTGGATCGTGCCGCCGAGGAGCGTCGCCCGTTCCGTCATGCCCACGATGCCGTAGCCGTCCCGAGGCCGAGTGGTGGAGAGCGCGTCTCCGTCGTCGCGGACGGTCAGCCGGATGGTGTCCCGCTCGCCGGCGACCAGGACGACGATCCGGCTGGCGTGCCGCGCGTGCCGCATCGCGTTGGTGATGGACTCCTGGGCGATGCGGTAGGTCGCGGCTCCGACCGATGGACTGAGGTCCTCGAGATCGCCGGACAGGTGCACCTCGACCAGGGGCTCGTCGCCCACAGAGCGGGCGAGCCGCTCGATGTCGGCTACGCCACGCTGGGGAGCAAGGTCGGCGTCGTCGCGTTCGCGCAGAGCACCCACCATGGTCCGCATCTCGGCGAGAGTACGGGAGCCTTCTTGCTCGATGATCTCGAGAGCCTCGATCGCGGCAGCGGGTCGCGACTGGGCGACCACGCGTCCCGCCTGCGCGCGGATCACCATCGCCGAGACGTGGTGCGCCACCGTGTCGTGCAGCTCGCGAGCCAGCTGCTCGCGTTCGCGAACTCGGACCTGGTCCAGCTCGCGCAACCGTGATGTCGCCCTGAGCCGCACCGAGGCCCCGAGAACTGCCGTGAACGCCAGGATCACCAAGCCGAAGACTGCGTCGCCGGCCTTCGCGTGGTCAAGGGCGCTGCTCCAGGCATCCAAGGCCAGGGCGATCGCTGACCCGATCACCGCCTCACGACCGGACCCCCAACGGAACAACGCATAGACGAGTACCAGCATGTAGACCATCGAGATGAAGACGACCGGCCCGCCCGCGCGTCCGACGACCGAGGCGATGCTCACCACGATCGAGACACCGAAAGCGAGAGCGAGCATCGCCAGCGGATGCGTACGCCGCCACAGCAGCGTGAACACCAGCGCGACGGCTTCCACGGAGCCGACGGGGAACCAGGGCTGGTCTCGACGCAGAAGGCTCTCGAGGATGGCCGCCGAGACGAACACCGCGACCAGGGCCCAGTCCCGCCAGACGCGAACAGGCGCCAGCGGAGCTCGGGGTTCGGTCCACACCGACCGGACCGCGTGTCGCGTCACGTCCCCAGCCTAGGCAGCGGGAGGCGTCGCGCATCGGCCGAAAGGGCGAGGCGCTCGCCGGTCCAGCGGCCGAGGCATCGCTGGCCCCTGCGGCCGATGTGTGTTCGAGCGCACCTCGCGACACTGGATCGACGTCGGCAGTCGCGCCGATGCGCTCAGGATCAGGAGGACAAGCGATGACGCGCAGTGAGCACAGCGTGCGAGAGCACAAGGCGGCTGCCACGACAGCCGGAATCCTGTACATCACCGGGACGGTGGCCGGTGTCCTCAGCATGGCCGTCAGCGCTCCCGTGCGTAGCGCGGGCGACCCGTTCGCTGCCGCCGCGGAGCACTCAGGTGCGGTTGTGACGTGCGCGCTGCTCATGCTCGTCATGGGGCTGTCGCTTGCGTTCGTCCCCGTGGTGCTCTTCCCAGTGCTGCGCCGGGTGGACGAAGTGCTGGCGATCGGCTACCTGGTCGTGCGAGGAGCCCTCGAGACGGTCGGCTACGCCGCCGCCGCGGTCGGCTGGCTGCTGCTCGTGCCACTGGGCGAGGCCATGTCGGCAGGACCGGGCACGTCGTCACCGGTCGGCGTGCGCCTGGGCAGTCTCGTGCGCGACTTCGATGCCGCCACCGCCGTGGTCACGGTCGTGTTCTGCCTGGGCGCGATCATGTTCTACGGCCTGCTCTATCGGTCCCGCATCGTCCCCCGCTGGATCGCGTCGTGGGGCCTCGTGGGGATCGTGTTCTACGCGGCCGCCGACCTGCTCGCCATGTACGCAGTGATCGGCGCCGACTCCGCCGTGCAGGTCGCGATGTTCATGCCCCTGGCCGTCCAGGAGATGGTGCTGGCGGTCTGGATGATCGCGCGCGGCTTCCGTCCGGCGGCTGGTGCGACCAGGGCTCAGCCCGCGGACGAGGCGCTGACCGTCGCGTCAGGGTTGTCAGCCGACGGCTGAGGCGGTCCGCGTCAGGCGCACATGGCACTCGCCCGGCTCCTCGACGAGGAACTCGAGCGCGAGCGCGCCGTTCGCGTCGGCACTGAGCTCGGCGAGCAGCGGCATCGGACGGTGCGGTGCGACGAGCACCATCGTGCCGCCGACCGGGATCGCGCCGAACGCACCCCGGACCGCGGCATGCCGGATCGCGTGCGGGATCGTCCGCACGTCGAGCACGACCTCGGACTCGTCGTGCTGGCAGGCGCACACGTGGCCCTCGGCGGCTTCTCCCGTGTAAATGAGGACCTAGGACCGTAGCCTCCGCGCGGACCCGCGCACGCGGGCGATCTCCGACCGCTCGGCGGGCCGGGTACGGCTCACGCGGTCGGCGCGTGGCGGTCCAGGAACTCGTAGACCTCGGTCGTGTCGACGCCCGGGAACGTGCCGGTCGGCAGCGCGGCCAGGGTGCTCGCGTGCGGGCGCGCGCTCGGCCAGGCCCGGTCGGCCCACCGGGCGGACAGCTCGGCGGGCGCCTCCCGGCAGCACGTTGGGTCGGGGCACCGGGAGACCGCGCGCTCGGTCGTCTCGCGACCCCGGAACCAGCGCACGTGGTGGAACGGCACCCCGACGGACACCGAGAAGTCGCCCTCGGCCGAACCCTGCACGCGCGACGTGCACCAGAACGTGCCCGTCGGGGTGTCGGTGTACTGGTAGTACGGGCTGAACCGGTCGGGGATCGAGAACACGACGCGTGCGGTCCAGTTCTTGCACACCGGCTGGCCCTCGATCGCACCGAGCGCGTCGGACGGGAAGCGCACGCCGTCGTTCTCGTAGGCCTTGTGCAGCGTGCCGCCCTCGTGGACCTTCATGAAGTGCACAGGCACGTCGAGGTGCCGGGTCGCGAGGTTGGTGAACCGGTGCGCGGCGGTCTCGTACGGGACCGCGTACGCGTCGCGCAGGTCCTCGACCGACAGGCGGCGCTCGGCCTTGGCCTCGCGCATCAGTTCGGCGGCGCCGGCCTCGGGGAGCATGAGAGCCGCGGCCAGGTAGTTCGTCTCGACGCGCTGGCGCAGGAAGTCGCCGTAGTCGCGGGGCTCGGCGTGCCCGAGCACGTGGCTCGCGAGGGCCTGGAGCAGCGCGGAGCGCGGGTCGCTCGACGACGTGAGCCCGTGCGGCAGGTAGATCCGACGGTTCGCCAGGTCGGTCACCGAGCGGGTCGAGTGCGGCAGGTCGTGGACGTAGTGCAGCGTGAACCCGAGGTGCGCGGCGATGTCGGCCGTCCCGCGCTGCGACAGCGGGCCGCCGGGGTGCTCGACCGCACCGAGCAGCCGGCGCGCATGCTCCTCGAGCTCGGGGAAGTAGTTGTCCTGCGCGCGCATGGTCGCGCGCAGCTCGGCGTTCGCGCGGCGGGCCTCCTCAGGCGTCGCGGCCTTCTCTGTGAGCAGCCGCTGGACCTCGGCCTGGAGTCGGACGAGCGCCTCGAGCGCCTCGGTCGGCAGCGACTTGCCGACCTTGACGGTCGGCATCGCCAGCGACGCGAACAGCGGACCGCGCTGGGCCCGTTCGAGCTCGACCTCGAGGGCCGACCGCCGGCTCGGCGCCTCCTCGCGCAGCAGCTCCGCGACCGGCACGCCGAGCCGGCGGTCGGCCCTCGAGGTCGAGCTCGAACGGGCCCAGCGCGGTCCGCTGTTCGCGTCGCTGGCGATGCCGACCGTCAAGGTCGGCAAGTC
>Ga0075518_1000270_pt1 | contig 10245 bp, 9 predicted proteins | sample NGEPerA_2_FD_76970 | JGI IMG/M metagenome (GOLD analysis project Ga0075518, IMG submission 76970) | Arctic peat soil microbial communities from the Barrow Environmental Observatory site, Barrow, Alaska, USA - NGEE PermafrostAB136-A | ecosystem: Environmental > Terrestrial > Soil > Wetlands > Peat...
ACGTGGCCACGTTGCTGCGCGGCAAGCACAAGGCGACCTTTGCTCCGCACGTCGACGGCGGCGACTTCGTCATCGTCATCAACGCGGACAAGATCGCCCTCACCGGCAACAAGCGCGAGACCAAGCTCGCCTACCGTCACTCCGGCTACCCGGGCGGTCTGCGGGCGACCACCTACGCCGAGCTCCTCGAGAAGCACCCTGAGCGCGCGATCGAGAAGGCCGTCCGCGGCATGCTCCCGAAGAGCTCGCTCGCACGTGCCCAGCTCACGAAGCTCAAGGTGTACGTCGGTTCGGAGCACCCGCACGCGGCCCAGCAGCCCAAGCCGTTCGTCATCACCCAGGTAGCGCAGTAGGCCTCGGCCACTGCCAGCATTCACGACACAGGACGCGAGGACACCACCAGTGGCCGAGACCACGGTCGACATCGACCTTGAGGGCGACGACACGCCCACCAGCTACACCTCAGAGACCGTTGCCCTCGCGGGCCGCGGTCAGAGCATCACGGCGCCTGCCCAGGCGCTCGGCCGTCGCAAGGAGGCCATCGCCCGCGTGCGACTGGTCCCTGGCACCGGCCAGTGGAAGATCAACGGTCGCACGATCGAGGACTACTTCCCGAACAAGGTGCACCAGCAGCTCGTGAACTCGCCGCTGAAGCTGGTCGACGTCGAGGGTCGCTTCGACATCACCGCTCGCATCACCGGCGGCGGCGTCAGCGGACAGGCCGGCGCGCTGCGCCTCGGCATCGCCCGCGCGCTCAACAAGATCGACGAGGAAGCCAACCGCCCGGCGCTGAAGAAGGCCGGCTTCCTGATGCGCGACTCGCGCGTCGTCGAGCGCAAGAAGGCGGGCCTGAAGAAGGCCCGCAAGGCTCCGCAGTACTCCAAGCGCTGATCCCTGCGCGTGGGCCCGATGGCTCCGAAGGTCACCACGACCTTCGGGGCCATCGGCATGTGACGGGGTCGTACCGTGTGAGGCACGGTCAGCGGCCGGTATGGACGAGCGTGGGGCACGGGCGACTGCACGAGCAGCTGCGCGGGAACGACGAAGGAGCCAGCTGATGGGTCGACTGTTCGGGACCGATGGGGTCCGAGGCCTCGCGAACCGCGACGTGACTGCCGAGCTCGCGCTCGGGCTGTCGGTCGCGGCCGCACGGGTGCTCGCCGCGCAGGGACAGTTCGTCGGGCACCGTCCGCGTGCCGTCGTGGGCCGCGACTCGCGCGCTTCCGGGGAGTTCCTCGGTGCCGCCGTGGCCGCCGGCCTGGCGAGTGCGGGTGTCGACGTGCTCGACGTCGGCGTGCTGCCGACGCCCGCGGTCGCCTACCTGACCGCGACCCTCGGGGTCGACCTCGGCGTCGTGCTCTCGGCCTCGCACAACGCGATGCCCGACAACGGGATCAAGTTCCTCGCCCGCGGCGGGCTCAAGCTCGACGACGACCTGGAGATCGAGATCGAGGGCCTGCTCGGCCAGGAGTGGGCGCGCCCGATCGGTGCGGCTGTCGGCCGGATCCGGCTCGACACCGGCAGCGCGGGTGCGTCCTACGTCGATCACCTCGTGTCGACGATCGATGTCGGGCTGGCGGGCCTGCGCATCGCGGTGGACTGCGCGAACGGCGCCGCGAGCGTCGTCGGCCCCGCCGCGCTCCGGGCCGCGGGCGCCGACGTGGTCGTGATCAACGCCTCGCCCGACGGGCGCAACATCAACGAGAAGTGCGGATCGACGCACCCCGAGCAGCTGCAGGCCGTCGTCGTCGCCTCCGAGGCGGACCTCGGCGTCGCGTTCGACGGGGACGCCGACCGCTGCCTCGCGGTCGACCACACCGGCCGGCTCGTCGACGGCGACCAGATCATGGGTGTCCTCGCGATCGCGATGCGCGAGAGCGGGCTACTCGTGGACGACACGCTCGTCGCGACCGTCATGAGCAACCTCGGCCTGCGGCTCGCGATGACGGCCGAGGGCATCCGCACGCTCGTGACCGGAGTCGGCGACCGGTACGTCCTCGAGGCGATGCGCGAGGGCGGCTACTCCCTCGGCGGCGAGCAGTCGGGCCACGTCATCATCGCCGAGCACGCGACGACCGGCGACGGGGTGCTCACGGCCCTCCAGCTTGCCGCCCGTGTCGCGGGTACGGGCCGCAACCTCGCAAAGCTCGCGTCGGTCGTGCAGCGGCTGCCGCAGACGCTCGTGAACGTCTCGGGCGTCGACCGTGCACGGGCTGCGACCGACGAGATCCTCGCCGACGCGGTGCGCGTCTCCGAGGCCGAGCTCGGCGAGACCGGCCGGGTGCTCCTGCGGCCGTCGGGCACCGAGCCGCTCGTGCGCGTCATGGTCGAGGCCGCGAGCCAGCCGGATGCCGACCGGATCGCTGCACAGCTCGCCGACGTCGTCCGCGACCGCCTCGCGCTGTGAGCGTCCCCGCGTCGACCGTGCGGGGGATCGTCGAGCAGCTGCTGGTCGAGGCCGCGCAGTCCCCGACCGGGACGGTCGGCATCGTCCAGGTGGGTCACCCCGTGCTGCGCGCGGTTGCCGAGCCGTACGACGGTCAGCTGGACGACGCGACGCTCGCGGCTCTCGTGGCCGTGATGCAGCGCACGATGCGCCTTGCGCCGGGCGTGGGTCTCGCCGCGCCGCAGATCGGCCTGCCTGTGGCGATCGCGGTGCTCGAGGACCCCGGGACGGTCGATCCCGAGATCGAGCGCGTCCGCGAGCGGCCCGTGCTGGGGTTCCGGGTGCTCGTGAACCCCCGCTACGAGGCCGTCGCGGGCAACGACGAGGGCGTCGACTTCTACGAGGGCTGCCTGAGCGTCGTGGGGTACCAGGCGGTCGTGCCGCGCCTGCGGGCCGTGCGGCTCACGGGCGCCGACGAGAGGGGCGCCCCGCTCGACGAGGTCGTCACCGGCTGGCCCGCGCGCATCGTGCAGCACGAGACCGACCACCTCGGCGGCACGCTGTACATCGACCGGGCCCGGTTGCGCTCGCTCGCCGCCTCCGACCGGCTCGGTGCGCACTGGGCGAGCGAGCCGCGACCGCTCACGGCAGCGCGGGAGCTCGGCTTCGACCTCGCGTGACTCGCGGCGGTCCGTCGTCCGGCGGACGGCCGAGGACGCCAAGTCATCCGACGGGCGGACGACACGCGGCACAGCGGTAGGGCAGGGTCGGATCAGGGACGGGCAAGGGTCAGCTCAGGGTCACGCCTCGTTCCGTTGAGACCCTGTCCGCCTTACCGTAGAGATCGACGTCCTGACCGGTCCGCCCGCCCGATCCCTGGAGCTGATGAACGGTGCTCGAGCACTGGATCCTTGCGCTCGAGCACTGGATCTTTGCGCTCGCGGGCTCACCGTGGGTGTACGCCGCGCTGTACGCGTTCGCGACGATCGACGGGTTCTTCCCTCCGATCCCGAGCGAGTCGGTCGTCATCGCGCTCGCGGCGCTCGCGGCGTCGAACGGTGAGCCGGCCATCGCCGTGCTGATCCCCGTGGCTGCGCTCGGCGCGTTCACTGGCGACCAGATCGCCTACACGATCGGTTCCAAGGTCGACCTGCACCGCGTGCGCCTGTTCCGCGGGCGCCGCGGGCGCAAGGCGCTCGAGTGGGCCGAGAACGCGCTCGCGCACCGCGGGTCGTCGTTCATCCTCGCAGCGCGCTACATCCCGATCGGCCGAGTCGCGGTGAACATGTCGGCAGGTGCGCTCGGCTTCCCGCGTCGCCGCTTCATGGGCCTCACGGGGCTCGCCGGGCTGACCTGGGCGGCGTACGGCACCGCGATCGGCGTCGGCGCCGGGGCCTGGCTCAAGGGGCACCCCGTCATCGCTGTCGTCGTCGGGATCGTCGTCGGGATCGTCGTCGGCCTCGCGATCGACTGGGCTCTGCGCCGGTTCCTGCCGGCGGGGGACGAGCCGGTCACGCTGGACCAGAAGCCGGCCGCGCACGCCCCGGCGAGTGCGCCGGCCGACTCCGGGGTGGCGACCGCCGCGACCGCCACCGCCGAGCCGCGCCCCCCGGCGGGCGCGTAGGACCGATGGTCGCGTCCGGCCACCGTCGGACCGGCGCCGACGGTCACGTCCACGCAACGATCCGCGCCCGCTGCTAACGATCTGGTCTCGCCGCCGTCTGCGTCCCCGGATCGTGTCTACGCTCGATGCCGGGGGCACAACGTCGTCGTCCCCCGCACCCCTCCGCAGGTCGTCGTCGTGGCCGTGAGCCCGCTCCTCGCGGGGTGCGGACCGACGGACGAGACCGAGGTGGTGGGACATGCGCGCGAGGGGGCTGCGCCACGTCTCGACGCAGTCGCGGACCTCGCCCCGGGGACCCCTGCGGACCCGCTCGCGGGGTCGGACCGTCGTGCTGCGGGGCTCCGCCGCCGTCACCTTCATGGCGCTGCTGGCGGGCTGCTCGGCCGACACGTCGTCGGTACTCTCACCCGCGCAGATCGCGACGGCTGCCGACTGCCTCGCGCCGCAGGTCATCGCTGACCTCGGTCTGCGGGCGGACGCCCGTGAGCTGTCGGCGACCTCGCACCCCGATGTCCCCGCGGCCGGCTCCGTGCCGCCCGGCTTCGAGCCTGTCGGCGTCGTCGAGTGCGTGACCGGTGAGCGACTCACCGACGCCCAGGGCGTGTGGGACGCCATCACGGTGCGACACCTCGAGGGCGACCTCGACCCGCTGCTGGCCGCGCTCGGCGAACCGCAGGTGACCCCGCGCGGCGACCAGCTGTGCCCGGCGTCCGACGTTGCTGCGTCCGAGCTCTGGCTCGTGGACGCACTCGGCAGGGCGGTCCGGCCGGAGCCCCCCGTCGATGCGTGCGGGTCGCCCACGCAGGGGGTGCAGCAGGCGGTCGCCGCGTTGGCAGAGATCGAGGTCTCGCACTACCGGGTGCATCTCGCGGCGGCGCGCGCCACCGTCGAGCCGACCGCCGGCTGACGCGGGCGGCGCGGTCTGACGGCCGGCCCGGTCCGCAGGCGGCCGGTGCGTCAGAGCTTGCGCAGGCGCACCCGCTGGACCGCGTGGTCCGCGCCCTTGGTGAGCACGAGGGTCGCGCGGCTCCGCGTCGGCAGGATGTTCTGCACGAGGTTCGGTGCGTTGATCGCGTCCCAGATCCCCTCGGCGCGCTCCACGGCCTCGTCGTCGGACAGCGACGCGTAGCGGTGGAAGAACGACTCCGGCCGCGCGAACGCGGTGTTCCGGAGCGACAGGAAGCGGTCGACGTACCACTGGCGCACGTCCGGGGTGCGGGCGTCGACGTAGATCGAGAAGTCGAAGAAGTCGCTCACGGCGAGGTTCGACGTGCCCTCGTGCGCAGGCCGCGCGGGCTGCAGGACGTTGAGCCCCTCGACGATGAGCACGTCCGGTCGGCGCACGACGACCTCGGCGCCCGGGACGATGTCGTAGGTCAGGTGGTCGTAGACGGGGGCCCGGACCTCGGGGCGGCCGGCCTTGACCCTCGACACGAACCGGACGAGCGCGCGACGGTCGTAGGACTCGGGGAAGCCCTTGCGGTCCATCAGACCGCGGCGCTCGAGCTCGGCATTCGGGTACAGGAACCCGTCCGTGGTGAGGAGCTCGACGTGCGGCGTCGCGGGCCAGCGCGCCATGAGCTCGCGCAGCAGTCGGGCCGTCGTGGACTTGCCGACCGCGACCGACCCGGCCACGCCGATGACGAACGGGGTGCTGCCGGTGTCCTCGCGCAGGAACGTGCTCGACGCCTCGTGCAGCCCGCGCGTCGCGGCGATGTAGAGATCGAGGAGGCGCGAGATCGGGCGGTAGATCGCGTCGACCTCCGCGAGGTCGATCGGGTCGCCCAGACCGCGCAGGCGGGTCACGTCGGCGTCGGTGAGTGGCAGGGGAGTGGACGCCGAGAGCCGGGTCCACGCCTGCCGGTCGAGCTCGACGTACGGCGTGGACGGCACGGAGTCGACGCTGGGAGGCACGCACCGATTGTGCACGATCCCCGGCCGCACGGATGTCGCGGCGAACGCTCGACCGGGTGACCGGGCAGCCTCCGCGGGTTGTGGCGACCCTGCCCGGCCCGCCACAGCGCCCCGGTAGACTCGCGGCCATGTGCGGAATCGTCGGATACGTCGGCAGCCAGCAGCCCAGCGGGCGCCCCCTCAAGGTCGTCCTGGAGGGCCTGCGGCGCCTCGAGTACCGCGGCTACGACTCGGCGGGCGTCGCGCTGACCGGGACGGGCAACGGGACGCTCGCGGTCACCAAGAAGGCCGGCAAGCTCATCAACCTCATCGAGGCCCTCGACCTCGACCCGCTGCCCGCGTCGACCGCGGCCATCGGGCACACGCGCTGGGCGACGCACGGCGGTCCCACCGACGTCAACGCGCACCCGCACGTCGTCGGCAAGGTCGCGGCCATCCACAACGGCATCGTCGAGAACTTCGTCGCGCTCAAGGCCGAGCTGCTCGCTGCGGGCGCCACGTTCACGTCCGAGACGGACACCGAGGTCGTCGCGCACCTGCTCGCCCGTGCCTACGACGTGCACGGCGACCTCACGGCCGCGCTGACCGCCGTCGTCCGTCGGCTGCAGGGAACGTTCACACTGCTCGCCGTCCACGCGGACGTCCCGGACGTCGTCGTCGGCGCACGCCACGACTCGCCGCTCGTGGTCGGTCTCGGTGACGGGGAGAACTTCCTGGGGTCGGACGTGTCGGCGTTCATCGCGCAGACGAAGGACGCGCTCGAGCTCGGCCAGGACCAGGTCGTGACGATCACACCGACGTCGGTCGTCGTGACCGACTTCGCCGGCGGTCCGGCGCAGGGCCGGCGCTACACCGTCGACTGGGACGCCGCCGCCGCCGAGAAGGGCGGCTTCCGCTCGTTCATGGACAAGGAGATCCACGACCAGCCGCAGGCGGTCGCGGACACGCTCCTGGGGCGCACGGATCTCGAGGGCCACCTCGTCCTCGACGACCTGCACATCGACGAGGCCGTGCTGCGCTCGGTCGACAAGATCATCGTCGTCGCGTGCGGGACGGCGGCCTACGCCGGGCACGTCGCCAAGTACGCGATCGAGCACTGGTGCCGCATCCCGGTCGAGGTCGAGCTCGCGCACGAGTTCCGCTACCGCGACCCGGTCGTCAACGAGAAGACCCTCGTCGTCGCGATCTCGCAGTCCGGCGAGACGATGGACACCCTGATGGCGGTCCGGCACGCACGTGAGCAGGGCGCCAAGGTCCTCGCGATCGTCAACACGCACGGCTCGACGATCCCGCGCGAGGCCGACGCGGTCCTCTACACGCATGCCGGCCCTGAGATCGCGGTCGCGTCGACCAAGGCGTTCCTGGCGCAGATCACCGCCGCGTACCTCCTGGGGCTCTACCTCGCGCAGCTGCGTGGGAACAAGTTCCCCGACGAGATCTCGGCCATCCTCGACGAGCTGCGCCTGATGCCCGCCAAGATCCAGCAGGTCCTCGACCGGGCCGGTCGTGTCCGTGAGATCGCCCGGTGGATGGCCGACACGTCCTCGGTGCTGTTCCTCGGCCGGCACGTCGGGTTCCCCGTCGCGATGGAGGGCGCGCTCAAGCTCAAGGAGCTCGCCTACATCCACGCCGAGGGGTTCGCGGCCGGCGAGCTCAAGCACGGCCCCATCGCGCTCATCGAGCCCGGGCAGCCCGTGTTCGTCATCGTCCCGTCACCGCGGGGTCGGCACTCGCTGCACTCCAAGGTGGTCTCGAACATCCAGGAGATCCGCGCGCGCGGCGCCCGCACGCTCGTGATCGCCGAGGACGGCGACGAGGCCGTGCGGCCGTTCGCCGACGAGGTGTTCTACGTCCCGCAGTCGCCGGTCCTGCTCGCGCCGCTGCTCACGGTCGTCCCGCTGCAGATCTTCGCGTGCGAGCTGGCGACGGCGCGCGGGCTCGACGTCGACCAGCCGCGCAACCTGGCGAAGTCCGTCACGGTCGAGTGAGCGGCGTCGCGTGATCGTCGGCGTCGGGATCGATGTCGTGGACGTCGCTCGCTTCATCGCGACCCTCGAGCGCGCACCGCGGCTGCGGACGAGGCTGTTCACCGCCGACGAGCGTGACCTGCCGCCTGCGTCGCTGGCCGCACGGTTCGCCGCGAAGGAGGCCATCGCGAAGTCCCTGGGCGCGCCGGGCGGCATGAGCTGGCAGGACGCGACGGTGCACCGGGTGCCCGGCGGTCAGCCCGTCGTCGAGACGCGCGGGACGGTCGCGGCCCGCGCCGCCGAGCTCGGGGTCACGCGGTTCCACCTGTCGATCTCGCACGACGCCGGGATCGCGTCGGCGGTCGTCGTCGCCGAGAGCGACGGAGCCTGACGTGGCGCGTCGCGGCATGACCGCTGCGACGCGCCCGCCAGGACCTCAGCGCAGGGCCGGCACGACCTCGCGCTCGAACAGCTCGATGCCCGAGCGGTCGTAGGCGGCTTCGGCGAAGTACGTGATCGCGTACGTCATGCCGAGCTTCTCGAGCTCGCGCAGCTTCTCGACGATCTGCTCCGGGGTGCCGACGAGGGGTCCGTTGCGGAACTCCTCGGCGACGCCGGGCGCCTTGTCCGGCACAGTGAGGCTGTAGTGCTCCTCGATCCACGCGATGCGGTCGTCGACCTCGGCCTGGGTGCTGCCGATGACCACGTTGTAGTTGGCCGAGCGGGTGATCTCGTCGAAGCTGCGGCCGATGTCCTCGCAGTGCCCGCGCAGCACGGCCGACTTGTGCGCGAAGCCGGCGGGTGAGCCGTCGAAGTTCGTGTACGCGGCGTGCTCGGCGGCGATGCGCAGGGTCTTCTTCTCCCCGCCGCCGGCGATCCACAGCGGCGGTCCATCGACCTGCAGGGGCAGCGGGGACAGCTGCGCACCGTCGACCTTGTAGTGCACGCCGTCGAGCGTCGCGGTGCCGTTCGTCCACATCTGCTTGAAGATCTGCACGCCCTCCTCGAGCATCGCGATGCGCTCACCGGCGCGGGGGAACCCGTAGCCGTACGCGCGCCACTCGTGCTCGTACCAGCCGGCCCCGATGCCCATCTCGACGCGGCCGCCGGAGATGATGTCGGCCGTGGCGGCGACCTTGGCCAGGTAGGCGGGGTTGCGGTACGCCATGCACGTGCACATCTGCCCGAGGCGCACGCGCGAGGTGCTGGCGGCGTACGCGTTGATGAGGCTCCACGCCTCGTGGGTGGCCTCACCGTTGGGCTCGGGGACCGCGTGGAAGTGGTCGTACACCCAGATCGACTCGAAGGCGTCGCCGTCGTCGGCGTGCTTCGCCAGACCGTGCATGACCTTCCAGTGGTCCTGCGGGGGGATCCCGGTGAGGGACTGACGCCAACCCTGGGGGATGAAGAGTCCGAATCGCATGATCCGAACGTACCGCGCGGGTGTCGACGACGGGAGCCGAGACGCCCGCGCGGGCATGACGGCGGCATGATGGGAGACGTGATCTTCGCCTTCGCCTCCGACGCCGTGCGCGCCGCCGAGGAGCCCCTGCTGGTCGCTGGTGCCCCGCTCATGGATCGGGCTGCCTTCGCGCTCGCGGTGCGGGTCGCCGCTGAGTTGCGCGCGCGGCGCGGACGCGTCGTCGGGGCTGCCGTGGTCGTGCTCGTCGGCGCCGGGAACAACGGCGGCGACGCCCTGCACGCGGGCGCCCTGCTCGCGCGTCGCGGTGCCGGGGTCCTGGCCGTCGCCACGTCGGACCGCGTGCATCCCGGCGGGCTCGCAGCGCTCCGCGCGGCCGGGGGGCGGGTCGTGTCGGTGGCGGATGGCGGTCCAGGCCCGCGCGTGTGGGCGGGCGACGCGATCGCGGACGCGTACGCCGCCGACGTGGTGCTCGACGGGCTGCTGGGCATCGGGGCGAGAGGTGCGCTGCGCGGTCCGGCGGCGGAGGTCGTGCGGCTGCTCGGTGAGCTCATGGCAGACGAACGTGCAGGTGGGCGGGGTTCCGGACCGCTCGTCGTGGCGGTCGACGTGCCGAGCGGGATCGGCGTCGACGCGGGTGACGTGCCACGGGACGACGACCGCGGCGACGGACCGGGCACGGTCGGTGCGGTGCTGCCCGCGGACGTCACGGTGACGTTCGGTGCGGCCAAGCCCGGTCTGCTGCTGCTGCCCGCCGCTGGCCTCGTCGGGCGCCTCGACGTGGTCGACATCGGTCTCGACCTCACGGCCGCGCGGCCTGCGGTCGCGCGGCTGGAACCGGACGACGTCGCCGGCCTGTGGCCCGTGCCCCGGGCGGGCTCGCAGAAGTACACGCGGGGCGTCCTGGGCGTCGTCGCCGGTACGCCGGCGTACC
>Ga0075518_1000272_pt1 | contig 10230 bp, 8 predicted proteins | sample NGEPerA_2_FD_76970 | JGI IMG/M metagenome (GOLD analysis project Ga0075518, IMG submission 76970) | Arctic peat soil microbial communities from the Barrow Environmental Observatory site, Barrow, Alaska, USA - NGEE PermafrostAB136-A | ecosystem: Environmental > Terrestrial > Soil > Wetlands > Peat...
GATCGTGGGGGCAGCAGCGCTCGCGTCGCGCACGAAGCTGCCCGACTGACCTCACGCCCGTAGCCGCATCGCACGAGGACGGGACGGACGACCGTGGGCAGGGAGCTGACGCAGGTCGCACCCGGCGTCAGCTCCCTGCCCACGGTCGTCCGTCCCGTCCTCGTGCGATGCGGCTACGGGCGTGAGGTCAGTCGGGCAGCTTCGTGCGCGACGCGAGCGCTGCTGCCCCCACGATCCCGGCCGCGTTGCGCAGCTCGGCGGGCACGATCTTCGTACGCAGGTCGAGGAGCGGCAGGAAGCTCGCGTGATGCTTGCTCACACCGCCGCCGACGACGATGAGGTCGGGCCAGAACAGGTTCTCGACCGTCTTGAAGTACCGCTGCAGGCGCGCCGACCACTGCGCCCAGTCGAGGCCCTCACGCTCGCGTGCGCTGTCCGCCGCCTTGCTCTCGGCGTCGTGCCCGTCGATCTCCAGGTGGCCGAGCTCGGTGTTGGGCACGAGCACGCCGTCGACGATGATCGCGGAGCCGATCCCGGTGCCGAGCGTCACGACGATCACGACTCCCGCGTTGTCGCGTGCCGCGCCGTACAGGGTCTCCGCGTAGCCGGCCGCGTCCGCGTCGTTCACGGCGACGACCGAGCGCCCGGTGGCCCGCGCCACGGCCGTCTCGACGTTGGTGCCGATCCACGACGGGTCGACGTTCGCGGCGGACTGCGCGACACCGTGCAGGATCACGGCGGGGAACGTGACGCCGACGCGGAGCTCCGGGGGCAGGTGGAACGCGTCGATGACCTGGGCCACGGTCTGGGCGACCGCATCCGGGGTCGCCGGCTGCGGCGTCGGGATCCGCACGCGGTCGGCGCTGAACTCGCCGGTCTCGAGGTTGACCGGCGCGCCCTTGATGCCGCTGCCGCCGATGTCGATGCCGAATGCGGTGGGTGTGCGCTTCTTGGAGCCGTGCTTGTGGTCGCTCATGGCAGGGTGAGGATCTCCGCTCCGGTGTCGGTCACGACGAGGGTGTGCTCGAACTGGGCGCTGCGACGGCCGTCGGCGGTGAGGACCGTCCAGCCGTCGTCCCAGCTCACGCAGTCGGGGGTGCCCAGGTTCAGCATCGGCTCGATCGTGAAGACCATGCCGGGTTCGATGACTGTCGCATATTGCGGCGCGGCATCGTAGTGCGGGATCACGAGGCCGGTGTGGAACGTCTCGCCGACCCCGTGACCGGTGTAGTCGCGCACGACTCCGTAGCCGAAGCGCTGCGCGTACTTCTCGATCACCCGTCCGATGACGTTGATCTCGCGGCCGGGCTTGACCGCCTTGATGGCCCGCGCCAGGGACTCGCGCGTGCGCTCGATGAGCAGCGCCGACTCCTCGTCGACGGTCCCGACGGCGAACGTCGCGTTCGTGTCACCGTGCACGCCGTCGATGTATGCGGTGATGTCGATGTTGACGATGTCGCCGTCCTGCAGGACGGTCGAGTCGGGGATGCCGTGGCACACCACCTCGTTGACCGACGTGCACAGCGACTTCGGGAAGCCGCGGTACCCGAGGGTCGACGGGTACGCATGGTGGTCGATCAGGTACTCGTGGCCGATCCGGTCGAGCTCGTCGGTCGTGACACCGGGCACGATGCTCCGCCCGACCTCCTCGAGGGCGCGGGCCGCGATGCGCGCGGCGAGCCGGATCCGCTCGATCGTCTCGGGTGCGACGACGTCCGTGCCCGTGTGGCGTGCCGGAGCGGGCCGGCCGACGTACTCCGGGCGGGGGATCGAGGTGGGGACCGATCGCTGGGGGCTCACGGACCCGGGGACGAGGGCGCCTCTCGGCGCGTGGACGGTCGACATACCTGGCAGTCTACGGACGAGGGCCGCCGCGGGTCCTCAGGGCACGAGGAGGACCCATGACGGGCAGTGGCCAGCAGTTCTACTACAACGTCGCGACGCACCAGGTCGAGGAGGGCAAGGTCTCCGACTGGGCGAACCTGATGGGGCCGTACCCGACCCGCGAGGCTGCCGAGAAGGCGCTCGAGACGGCTGCCGCGCGCGCACAGAAGTGGCAGGCCGAGGAGGAAGAGGAGGACCGGGGGCGCTGACCCGCCCGCGGGCTCCCGCTCCGGGTCAGGCGCCGGCTCAGGTCAGGAACGAGTGCTCGGCGTCGGGGAACGTTCCGGCACGGACGTCGTCGGCGTAGGCGCGCGCCGCGTCACCCAGCACCCTGCCGATCTGCGCGTACTGCTTGGCGAACCGCGGCGACCAGTCGCCCATGCCCGCCATGTCGAGCCACACGAGCACCTGCCCGTCGACGGCCGAGCCGGCGCCGATGCCGATCGTGGGGATCCGCAGGATCTCCGTGATCCGGGCGGCGACGTCGCTCGGCACCATCTCGAGCACGACCGCGACCGCGCCCGCCTCCTGGAGCGCGAGCGCGTCCGCACTCAGCGCCTCGGCGGCCTGGGTGCCCCGGCCCTGCACGCGCTTGCCGCCGAGGGTGTTCTCCGACTGCGGCGTGAAGCCGAGATGCCCGAAGACCGGTATACCGGCGTCGGTCAGCGCCCGGACCTGCGCGGCGATGCGGCGGCCGCCCTCGAGCTTGACCGCATGCGCGCCGGCCTCCTTGAGGAAGCGCGCGCCGGTCGCGAGGGCCTGCGCGGGGCCGGACTCGTACGAGCCGAACGGGAAGTCGGCGATGACGAGCGCGCGGTGCGCGGTGCGGCTCACGGCCCGCACGGCCGGGATGAGCTCGTCGACGGTGACCGGGATCGTCGTGGCGTGCCCGAGCATCGTGTTGCCGATCGAGTCGCCGACGAGCAGCATGTCGATCCCGGCCTCGTCGAAGATGCGCGCGGTCGGTGCGTCGTACGCGGTGAGCATCGTCAGCTTCTCGCCGCGCTGCTTGGCCTCGCGCAGGTGGTGCACGCGCACGCGCTTGGTGGTGTCCGTCATCGGGGCTGCTCCTGGTCCGTGCTCGGGGTCACGCAGGGTCTGAGAGTGCGCCGGCTCACGGCTCGCGCCAACGCGTCGTGATCGGCAGCCTACGGTCGCGGCCGAACGCGAGCGCCGTGACCTTGGGCCCGACCGGGTACTGCCGACGCTTCCACTCGGCGCGGTCGACGAGCGAGAGCACCTTGTCCACGACGGCGGGGTCGAACCCTCGTGCGAGCAGCTCGGCGCGACCCTCGGCGTTCTCGACGTAGGCGTCGAGCACCTCGTCGAGCAGGTCGTAGGGCGGCAGGGAGTCCTGGTCGACCTGGCCGGGTCGCAGCTCTGCCGACGGCGGCTTGGTGATCGAGCTCTCGGGGATCGGGGGGATCTGCCCGGCGTCGACGGCGGCCCGGTTGCGCCAGCGCGACAGCGCCCAGACCCGTGACTTGTCGACGTCCTTGAGCGGCGCGTAGCCACCGACTGCGTCGCCGTAGATCGTCGAGTAGCCCACGGCCAGCTCGCTCTTGTTGCCCGTCGCGAGCACGAGGTGCCCCTCGGCGTTCGACAGCCCCATGAGGATCACGCCGCGCACGCGGGCCTGCAGGTTCTCGGCCGCGACGCCCTCGAGCCCGAGCTGGGCCTCGAACGCGTCGACCATCGGGCCGATCGGCTGCACCCGGTAGTCCGCGCCGATCCGCTGCGCGAGGTCCGCAGCGTCGTCCTTCGAGTGGTCCGAGGAGTACCGCGAGGGCAGCGAGACGACGACGACGTTCTCGCCGCCGAGCGCATCCGCGCTGATCGCCGCGACGAGCGCGGAGTCGATGCCGCCCGAGAGCCCGAGCACCACGGACCGGAACCCGTTCTTTCGTGCGTACCCCGCAAGTCCCGTGACGATCGCGCGGTAGATCTCCTCGTCGGTGTCGAGGACCGGGGCGATCTCAGCGGTGCGCGCGGGCTCGTCACCGGCCACCAGGTCCCACACGAGCAGGTGCTCGGCGAACTGCGGCGCGCGTGCGACGACGGCCCCGTCGTCAGCCACGACGAACGATCCGCCGTCGAACACGAGGTCGTCCTGTCCGCCCACCATGTTCACGTAGGCGAGCGGTGCGCGGACCTCGCGGGCCCGGCGCGCTGCGAGCTCGGTGCGCAGGTGCCCCTTGCCCTGCTCGAACGGTGAGCCGTTGAGCACGACGAGCAGGTCGATGCCGTCCGCGGCGAGCTGCGACACCGGCCCGCCGTCCTGCCAGATGTCCTCGCAGACGACGACGCCGACGCGCAGGCCCCGGACGTCGAGGACGCATGCGGTGTCCCCGGGCGTGAAGATCCGGTACTCGTCGAACACGCCGTAGTTCGGCAGGTGGTGCTTGTCGTAACGCGCCTGCACGCTGCCGTGCTGGAGCAGGACAGCCTGGTTCGTGGGGCGTGCCGGAGCTCCTGCGTGCTCCTGGGCGGTCTTCTCGCCCACTGTCCCGAGGAGCACTGCGAGGCCACCCAACCCTGCTGCGACGAGCTCGCTCGCGGTCCGGACCAGTGCCTGCTCAGCGCCCCGGCGGAAGGACGCGCGCAACGCCAGGTCCTCGATCGGGTACCCGGTGACCGTCATCTCGGGGAACACGACGAGGTCCGCGCCTGCGTCGGCAGCGCGTCGCGCCCACTCGACGACCGCACGGGTGTTGGCCTCGAGGTCGCCGACGCACGTGTCGATCTGCGCCAGGGCGATGCGTAGCTGGGCCATGCACCGAGCCTATTGCGCCAGGCCACATGGTCGCCGCGTCGCGCCGGGGACAGCAGGGTCGGCGAGGTCCGCAGGCGACTCGTGCGAGGCGCGCGCGACGAAGTGGTCCCGCCGCGTCGTCCATCAGGCAGGATGTACGTCATGGACAGGCAGCAGGAGTTCGTGCTCCGCACGGTCGAGGAGCGGGACATCCGCTTCATCCGTCTCTGGTTCACCGATGTGCTCGGGATCCTCAAGTCGGTCGCGATCGCCCCCGCCGAGCTCGAGTCCGCCTTCTCTGAGGGCATCGGGTTCGACGGCAGCTCGATCCAGGGCTTCACCCGGGTCTACGAGGCGGACATGATCGCCCGACCCGACCCGACGACGTTCCAGATCCTCCCGTGGCGCGGTGAGCACCACGGCACAGCCCGGATGTTCTGCGACATCCTCACGCCCGACGGCGAGCCGTCGCTCGCGGACTCCCGCAACGTGCTCAAGCGCGCGCTCGCCAAGGGCAGCGACCAGGGGTTCACGTTCTACACGCACCCCGAGGTCGAGTTCTACCTCTTCGAGTCTCCGGCGGACCCGACGCTCCCGCTCGTCCCGGTCGACTCGGGCGGCTACTTCGACCACGTGCCGCGCGGGACCGCCCACGACTTCCGGCGCGCCGCGATCACGATGCTCGAGTCGATGGGGATCTCGGTCGAGTTCTCCCACCACGAGGCCGGCCCGGGGCAGAACGAGATCGACCTCCGGTACGCCGACGCGCTGACCACGGCGGACAACATCATGACCTTCCGCACGGTCGTCAAGGAGGTCGCGCTCGAGCAGGGTGTGTTCGCGTCGTTCATGCCGAAGCCGCTCGCGGACCAGCCGGGCTCGGGCATGCACACCCACCTGTCCCTGTTCGAGGGCGACCGCAACGCGTTCCACGAGGCGGGTGCGCCCCTCGAGCTCTCCAAGGTCGCGCGCAGCTTCATCGCGGGCCTGCTCGTCCACGCCGCGGAGATCACCGCGGTCACGAACCAGTTCGTCAACTCCTACAAGCGGCTCTGGGGTGGCGCCGAGGCGCCGAGCTTCATCTGCTGGGGTCACAACAACCGCTCGGCGCTCGTGCGCGTCCCCATGTACAAGCCGGGCAAGGGGAACTCGAGCCGGATCGAGTACCGCGCGGTCGACTCCGCCACCAACCCGTACCTCGCGTTCGCGGTGCTGCTCTCCGCCGGGCTCAAGGGCATCGAGCAGGGCTACGAGCTGCCCGAGGGTGCGGAGGACGACGTCTGGGAGCTCACCGAGTCCGAGCGCCGTGCGCTCGGGATCGAGCCGCTGCCGAAGTCGCTCGGCGAGGCCATCGCGGTGATGGAGAAGTCGGAGCTCGTGGCCGAGACGCTCGGCGAGCACGTGTTCGACTACGTGCTGCGCAACAAGCGCCAGGAATGGGAGCAGTACCGCGCCCAGGTCACGCCTTACGAGCTTGAGCGGTTCCTGCCGGTGCTGTGAACCGTCGCGGGTCGGTACCGTGGCGGATGTGAGCACGGGAGTCGAGGCGACGGGACGGGGTGGCACGCTCGCGGGTCGGCTGACCCGTGCGGGCTTCGCGGATGCCCCCCGGGCCGCGCGCATGTTCGACGACGGGCCGCTCGGGTTGGCGTGCGACGACCCGCTCGAGACCTTGCTCGGGCCGTTGTCGGACGTCGCAGACCCGGACCAGGCGCTGCTCGCCCTGGTCAAGATCGCGGGCGCGGCGCGCTCTGACCCCGGGCACCTCGCGGTGCTGCGTGGGTTGCTCGCCGAGCCCGGGCCGGGGCGGGACCGGCTGCTCGCCGTGATCGGCGCCTCGGTCGCGCTCGGTGACAACCTGGCGTCACACCCGGACCACCTCGCTGTGCTGGCCGACGACACCGCGGCGACGGGCGTCCCGGCGGTCGCGGTGCGTGCTGAGCTGCTCGAGGCCGTGGGGGCCGACCCTGCGGCGGCGGTGCCGGTCGCGAGCGCCTCGGGAGCCGCCGCCGTCGACGCGATGCGGCGCGCCTATCAGCGCCGGCTGCTGCGCATCTCCGCGAGCGACCTCACCGCGGTCGATCCGCTGTCGCGGCTCCCGGGAATCGCCGCGGCGCTCGCGGACCTCGCTGCCGCCGCGCTCGAGGCGTCGCTCGCGATCGCGCGCGCCGATCTCGACGACCACGGCGCGGGCGTGCGGATCGCCGTCATCGGCATGGGCAAGTGCGGTGGCCGTGAGCTCAACTATGTGAGCGACGTCGACGTCATCTACGTCGCGGAGCCCGTGGACGGCGTCGACGAGGCCGACGCGCTCGCGGTCGCTGCGCGCCTGGCTGCGGGCCTTGCCCGCGCGTGCTCGACCGCGTCGCGGGAACCTGCGCTCTGGCCGGTCGACGCCGCGCTGCGTCCCGAGGGCAAGAACGGCCCGCTCGTCCGCACGCTCGCGAGCCACCGCGCCTACTACGAGCGGTGGGCCAAGACCTGGGAGTTCCAGGCACTGCTCAAGGCGCGCCACCTCGCGGGCGACGATGCGCTGGGGAACGAGTACGTCGCGACCGTGAACCCCCTCGTGTGGTCAGCGGTCCAGCGCGAGAACTTCGTCGAGGACTCCCAGGCGATGCGCCGCCGCGTCGAGGAGCACGTGCCCGCGGCGGAGGCGGACCGCCAGCTCAAGCTCGGCGTGGGCGGGCTGCGTGACGTCGAGTTCACGGTGCAGCTGCTCCAGCTCGTCCACGGCCGCGCGGACGAGGCGATCCGCAGCCCCAACACGCTGACGGCCCTCGCGGCCCTCGCCGCGGGCGGTTACGTCGGCCGCGAGAGCGCCGCACAGCTCGCTGTCTGCTACCGGTTCCTGCGAGCGCTCGAGCACCGCATCCAGCTCTACCGGCTGCGCCGCACGCACCTCATGCCGACCGCCGAGGCGGACCTGCGTCGGCTCGCGCGATCGGTCGGTATGCGCGCCGACGGGGCTGCGGGCCTCGAGGACCGCTGGCGGGCCGTTCGGCGCGACGTCCGGCACCTGCACGAGGAGCTCTTCTACCGACCGCTGCTGCCGGCGACCGCGCAGCTGTCGACCGAGGAGGCCAGCCTCGCTCCCGACGCGGCACGGGCCCGCCTCGCTGCGATCGGCTACCGCGACCCGGCGGGGGCCATGCGTCACATCGCGGCGCTCACCGAGGGCGTCTCGCGTCGCGCGTCGATCCAGCGTCAGCTGCTCCCTGTGATGATCGGCTGGTTCGCGGACGGCGCCGACCCCGACTCGGGCCTGCTCGCATTCCGGCGGCTGTCGGACGAGCTCGGCACGACGCACTGGTATCTCAAGCTGCTGCGCGACTCGGGCACGGCAGCCCAGCGGCTTGCGCGTGTGCTGTCGACCTCCCGGTACGCCGCGGACGCCCTCACGCGGTCTCCCGAGTCCGTGACGTGGCTCGCGGCCGACGACGACCTGCTGCCGCGCTCGCACGACCGGCTGACAGCCGAGGCCGATGCGGTCCTGACGCGCGCGGCCGAGCCCGCGGCCGCAGCGACGGCCCTGCGCGCGCTCCGTCGGCGCGAGCTCGCGCGGACCGCGGTGGCCGACGTGCTCGGGGTTGTGACGGGTACGAGCGCGGCGCTGAGCCTGTCGATGGCGGCCGACGTCGTGCTCGCGGGGGCGCTGCGCATCGCGACCGAGGAGGTCCGGAACGACCGCGGACTGGACGCGGATCCGACGCGACTGCTCGTCGTCGCGATGGGCCGGCTCGGCGGGCGGGAGCTCGGGTACGCGTCGGACGCCGACGTGCTGTTCGTGCACGACCCGTCCGTCGGCGCCGACCCGACGCAGGCGCAGGAGTTCGCGCTCGCGGTCGCGAGCCGGCAGCGCCAGCTGCTCGGCGAGGTCGGGCCGGAACCTGCGCTCGAGGTGGACACCGACCTGCGGCCCGAGGGGCGCAACGGGCCCCTCGTGCGCTCGTTCGACTCCTACCGCGAGTACTACGAGCGGTGGTCGTCCCCCTGGGAGAGCCAGGCGTTGCTGCGGGCCCGCCCCGTGGCGGGTGACATGACGCTCGGCGACGCCTTCACCGATCTCGTCGCACCGCTGCGCTACCCGGTGGGCGGCCTCGACCACGCCGTCGTGCGGGAGGTCCGGCGGATCAAGGCGCGCGTCGAGGCCGAACGCCTGCCGCGTGGCGTCGACCCGGCGCGGCACCTCAAGCTCGGCCGGGGCGGCGTCGCGGACGTCGAGTGGACCGCCCAGCTGCTCCAGCTGCAGCATGCGCACGAGGTCCCGGGTCTGCGGACGACTGCGACGCTCGAGGCGCTCTCGGCCGCGGCGGCGGCGGGTCTGCTCGACGCGGCCGACGCCGAGGCCCTGGCCGCAGCCTGGGAGCTCGCGTCGCGGCTGCGCGACGCGATCGTGCTCTGGACCGGGCGGACCGGGGGAGCGCACGCCGACGTGCTGCCGCACGACCGTCAGACCCTCGCGGGGATCGCGCGCGTGGTCGGCTACCCGTCGGGATCGGGCGGCGAGCTCGAGGAGGACTACCTGCGCACCGCCCGCCGAGCGCGGGCCGTCGTGGAGCGCGTGTTCTACGCCTGAGCCCTGCTGTCGGCACCGACAGGCGAGCCGACGTCGTGCATCCCGGCGAGGCGCGCGTCAATCGATTTCGATAACGTTTTACACGCGATACAGTCTCCGCGTGGATCCTCAACACAGAGTGACGATCACCGACGTCGCACGCGAAGCAGGCGTGTCGGTCGCGACCGTCTCGAAGGTCATCAACGAGCGGTACGGCGTCGCCGCGGCCACGGGTGCCAAGGTCCGCGCGGTCATCGAGACCCTCGGCTACGAGTCGAGCCTCGTCGCGCGCAGCCTGCGGAGCCACCACACGAACGTCATCGGCATCCTCGTCGCCGACTTCGAGCCGTTCAGCGCCGAGCTGCTCAAGGGTGCGGCACAGGCGATCCGCGGCACGGGGTACGAGCTGCTCGCCTACTCGGCCGGCGGACCCGCCGAGGAGCTCGTCGGCTGGGAGCGGCGCTACCTGTCGCGGCTGTCCGGCACGCTGATCGACGGTGCGGTGCTGGTCACTCCCACGGTCGTCGACGCGCAGTACGGCACCCCGGTCGTCGCCGTCGACCCCCACACGGGTCGCTCGGGCATGCCGACGGTCGACTCCGACAACCTCAAGGGCGCGATGGTCGCGACCGAGCACCTGCTGTCCCTCGGTCACCGCCGGATCGGGTTCCTCGGTGGGCGGCCGGACCTCGAGTCGGCCCGGCTCCGCGAGGAGGGCTACCGCGCGGCGCTGACCGCCGCGGGCATCGCCATCGATCCTGAGCTCATCGGCGTCGGAGGCTACCGACCCGAGTCCGCCGAAGAGCCCGCGTACGCCCTGCTCACGCTTCCCGAGCGGCCTACGGCCATCTTCGCGGCCAACGACCTGTCCGCGATCCGCACGATGCAGGTCGCACAGCGTGCCGACCCATCTCCTGGATCGGCTGCGCGATCGTCGTGAGCTGCGGCGAGACGAGCGCGGACTCGGGCACGTTGTCGAAGCCGATGACCGAGACGTCGCCCGTCACGTCGAGCCCGAGCCGCGGTGCGACCTGCA
>Ga0075518_1000275_pt1 | contig 10181 bp, 11 predicted proteins | sample NGEPerA_2_FD_76970 | JGI IMG/M metagenome (GOLD analysis project Ga0075518, IMG submission 76970) | Arctic peat soil microbial communities from the Barrow Environmental Observatory site, Barrow, Alaska, USA - NGEE PermafrostAB136-A | ecosystem: Environmental > Terrestrial > Soil > Wetlands >...
ACCATACGCGTACTGGTTTAATTTCAATCTCATTTTTCATCGAATTAAAAATCTTCTCGATTGAATCCTTTTTTCTATAGGTTTGTAAAGCCTCTTGAAGTGTCAAATCCTGACTTGATTTAACACCGATTTTCGTCAAGTGTTTAGTTTCGTAATTGACACATGTCAAGGATATCCAAAAGCGAAGTTTTTTGTTGCCTAAACATGGTATGGCATACGATTTGTGAAAAACCTCATTTGATTAAAATATGTATAGATTATGGAACTTATAATTTTAAATATTTATTGTTAAATCTTCATAATCAACGTATATAGGAGGATTTAAGGGATATTTTGTGCTTATTTCTATGCCATAATTGACTCCGGACGTTACTTTAAAGTTGGATCTCCAAATTTTTATGTTCCACAGATGGAACATATTCTGGAGCGAGATTCCATATAAAAACGTTACTGGTCTATATGTTTTGATGCGAAAATGATGGTTTTTTTGTGGAATATAAACGGCTGACGAAAATCGGTGTTTAAATAAAATTATCCCTGGCGAATTATCAAATTATTGATATTTCAGGAGCTAAAATGTCAGAAATAGTAAATACAGATTTGTTGGACGTCCAGCGAGGCGTCATTGTACATCAGGTTAATTGTCGCGGCGCGATGGGTCGTGGGTTAGCATTATCCAACACTCATAAATGTCCAGACTGAAGAATGGTTCGAAAAGGACATCAAGCGGGAAGCAAAAGCTGCTGGCCGTCCAGAGCACGAGTTGCGCGCCGAGAATATCATCCTTGTGCATTCCAGCACGGTGATTACAAAGAAGGATCGCAAGTACTAAGGCGCAAAGCGCGAAGAGGAGAAACAGAAGCGCGTCATGTCTGGGTATTTGATCCTTAAAGATGTCAAGGAAAGCGTCGCCATGACGTCGAAACACAAGTGGCCGATCCGCTCGAAGAGAGCGGCGGTGCCCATGGTTCAAGTGCCTGTTCCGGCGGGGAGGTAACACATGGCAACGATCGACCTCAATAACTTCAGGGTGTTCGTCAACAGACTGCTCGCCAACCCCAAGATAAGCCAGAAGGAGAAGGAAGCATACTGCTACCTCCCTTGCTACCAGATAGCAAATATCTAAAAAATACGTTTTTCTTCATTTTTGTTGATTTATATAACAAAGAAAGATTCCCTGGTGTTGTTTACAGGACAAAATCCCCGAAAACCGCAGCGCTTATTTTCGGCAGTGGCAAGATCGTTTGCACTGGAGCAAAAAGTATTGCCGATGTATACACTGGCCTTACAAAAGTGTTTGATAAAATACGAGAAATGGGCATCCAGATCGTGGATAAGCCTGAAATTAAGATACAGAATATCGTTGCATCAGCAAATCTTGGAAGGTGCTCAACCTCAATGCGGTAGTTATAGAACTTGATGGATTGGGTCTGCTTTAATAATTTTGACTTTAGCAACTGTGTCATGGGGTACCGGGGGATCCTGGCGATTTCTTCCCTTGTTTCAATTTGTTCTTATCACCCTCATGCAACAGACAGCCGGAGCGCCCCGAAATGCAGGGCGTTAATGCAGCGCGTGTGTTTTGTCTCGCAGGGGCGGCGCGCCGTCTGTTGACGGGGGAGAATTCTGTAACTATAGGCAGTCTGGGTTTTGTAGGCATATACCCGCCGTGCTTTCTGATGTCAGCCATCAGGTGACCTGGCCACACCACTTTCAAACAAGAGCGCGAAGGTTGAATACATAAAAGCCATCCCTCGGAACTGGATAACTGAAATCGTATATAAAAAAGATGAAGCGGGGTACAGGGTGATCCCGGAAGAAGTAGAGAAGGTCAACCTTAATCCCGGCATCTTCGGGAAGAATACGGCTATACATGCATTAAGGTTGATGATGATAGTTAATCCAGGACTGGAAGAAGATTACATAACAGGCAGCCCGAATGACACAATAGGATGCTCGGTTCTTGACCGCCCCTTCAACGTTATATCAGTTATCGATCACATGTTATGGAGTGCAGGCCAGACCATGTGGCACGTAGGCGGTGGATTATTGGGGCTTGACCTGCCGCCGGATGCGACCCCGGAAGACAGGGATGCAGCACTCGACTCGCTGGGCGACATAAATGCAAAGACCGTACTGGCATTCCCTGATGGCTATAAAGCCAATGTACTGAACACAGCCAGCGCTGTGCTAAACCCGGCGCCGTACTTCGAAAGTGCAATCGTCCAGCTGGCAGGAGTGACGGAATACCCCAAGTCCATCTTATACGGCCTGGCAACCGGCGCAGTGACAGGCAGCCAGCTTGACAGGAGCACTTATTACAGTAAAGTAGTGGTCAAGCAGAACTGGATCTCGAACTTCCTTGTAGAACTTCTAAAAGGCTTTACGAATGGCGACCTGAAAAACGAGTGGGAGCTGACCTGGAATAGCCCGTATGAGCTTACTGAGAAAGAGAAGCTTGAGATAAGGAAGATACAGTCGGAAATAGACTACAACAAAGTAAATTCATACATCGAGACCCCGGATGAGATCAGGACAAGGGACGGTCGCCCTGCGCTGACGCAAGAGCAGCTGACCTTGTTGAAGTTTGTGCATACAAAGAGTAAGGAAGGTACTGTGCCTGCTTCTTGGTCGAGAGAACCGAGAGAAACGCCATCAACGATTGTTCATCAAAGTCTCAACTTAATCTAATGTCTTGTCAAGTGTCAATTAGCATCAAATAACCGAGATGAATAGATAGAATTATCTCGATTTCATCTGATAATTTAGCCTTGACAAGACACTAAGCTCTTTGAGCAATTCTTTTTTGAAGAATTCTTCCTGAGTCATTAAATCGTTGCGCAATTATATCTCCAGCAGCGACTTGGGTTAAATCATGAGGTTCCTGAGAATTTTGAGCTTCCAAAAAATCATGAATTTCATATAATGTCTCATTGCCCAGGATGTTTTCAATAAGAACATTATTGAATTGTTCGATACTTTTCACGATAGGTGATTCATAATTTATGCTATAGTATGTGGTATTACCTGATGTTCTTGGTGATTTCAGGACTCCCCAATCAACATATTTCTTTACAATTCGAGTAGCACTTACTCTTGAAACTCCTACTTCTTGCGCTAATTCAGTAATGTTGAATTCTACCCCATTTAATGGCAACAGGAATTCAAACATCCTCAATTCACAGTTGTTTCCCAATAAACCTTCAAAAGGGCTGCTCATATTTTGTAGTTAGTAATTCTTAGTATAAAAGGGTTTGTAAAATAAATTTTACAGCGATGTTAAATAATTTTTACAACGGTCTGACTCTGCCTTTTATAATCGTATAATTATGTGATCCTAACGCAAAGCTCGTTATTTTTATGTCTGAAAAGTAGTATTTGAGTTCTTGTTTTTTAACTGTTGCAATAAATCCTTTTTTCAAGAGATTTTTGATGGACTTTTCAAAATCGAAGGGGAATTTTTTAATATATAGATGCTCTAGTTTTTTAGAATGAAAACCCCTATCCTTCGCAAAACATCTGTTTTTGTATAATATATTCAAAATAAAGAGTTCATCATCGGAAAGACCACATGTCATAGTAAAACACCATAAAATTACTCTGTCCATATATAAGGGTATTTAATATGAGTTTAGTGAATATTCAACCGCACCCCATTTCAGTGACCGGGATGCCCGCACCAGGTGCAGTGTTTTTCTTATGAACTAAATATTACTATCACAATACAATAGTAATTTAGTGCTTAAATATGAAAGGTTTCCATTTTACCTTAAATGTTTTTCCAGAATAAAACACTGAACATACTAGAAATACGGTGGAGTGGAACATGATATCACTCAATAGCGTAGCAGAACTCCTGGATGAGCAAGGGAAAACCGATTCAGCAAACTTTGTAATGTTCTCCGATTCAATGGGCATCCAGATTGACAGTTCCAAAATGGTTGATACCAAGGACGGTTTGCTGGTAAAAGATGCCATAATATGCCGGGTGATGGTGCTGGATTACAACGGAAAGAAGATATTGAAATCCCCCGAAGCGCTTGCAGATTCAATGCTAACGATGCAGCAGATGATGATAACGGACGAGCATCCGCGGTCCAGGGTAATAATGGATGTATCGGAGATAAAAGGCAGGGTTCTTCCGGAAACCGTCACACTCAATAATAATGTCGCTTCAGGCGATCTTCTCATAACAGACAAAACCATTGCAGATGAAATCAGGAAGGGGAAGCGGGATCTCAGTCCATGCTATTACGCCGATATTATTGACGAGCCGGGGACATTCAACGATGAGCCATATCAAGCGGTGCAGAAGAAAGTCCTGTATGATCACCTTGCGGTGGTGAAAGCCGGCAGGTGTTCAAGGCCGAAGTGCAGCATCGTGGTATGGAAATCAGGAAACTGCTTGATGCTAAAGAGGTTGCGTTTGCAGACCAGGGCAAGACCCTTGCGGCAGGCGAAGCCATGATCGCAACATTGCAGGCACAGATAGACGCTGTGGAGCAGGAGAGGCGGGCGCCACTTATCAAACAGATAAAGGATGCGATGCCTGCGCATATCTCCAGCCACTATTTCCCGTATTCTCACGAAAAATCTCGAAACATTCCATCAAGAGAAAGCTGATATTTTCGAGGCTGGATTGAAATCTACACGATATCAGCAAATAGATGACACAAGTGCTAAAGTAAATGGGCAGAATCAATACTTCGAAATTCTCTGCAATCCTTTTTATACCGCTTATTTCACAATTCCCAGCAAAGATCGTCTGAGTATTCTGGATATACTTCAAGGTAACAAACCAAGAAGCTATTTTTTCAATGAAGAAGCCTTCACATTGCTGGAATCTTTTGGATTATCGAATAAAATCATATCCAAAATGCGAGACAATGCTCTTGATAAAGTATTAGATGAAAAGCATTTGCAACATCTTATAAATGGGATATTTCATGATCCCAATAAAGGTAGAAATATACGAACAAGAATTATGGAATCTGGAGCAATAGCAGCTTACCATAATAATACGGACATTTCTGTGGTAAAAGTACTTTTAAGCGATGATGCTCCCCAATTTAAGAAACTTACTAAGGAACAAGCTCTTTGCTGGATCCATGATGCGAGAAACTACAAAAAATTAGAACCAATAGTTCCATTGCACAAAAAAGAGCTTGAAGATTTTCAAAGTCATTATTGGAAATATTATCGGCAGCTCTTGCAATTCAAGGAAAATCCCATTCAAGAAAATGCCGAAAAATTATCCGCCGAGTTTGATGAGTTAGTTTCCACAAAAACCAATTATAAGGCATTGAATGAGCGGATTGAAAAAACCAAGGAAAATAAGTCTGAACTCCTCCTTACTTTGAAGTATCCTGAAATCCCATTGCATAACAATGATGCTGAACTGGGAGCGAGATCACAGGTTCGTAAACGAGATGTAAGTCTGCACACTATGACGAAAGAAGGTACAAAAGCAAGTGATACCTTTATGACTATTGTTCAGACTGCAAAAAAGTTAGGGATTAGTGCTTATGACTATATCGGTGATAGAGTCAGTAAGAGTTTTAAGATGCCATCACCTGCGGAATTGATATACTGTAAAATTTAGGTAGTTTAGTCATCACCATTCCTTTTGGAGTGGATACCAAAATATTTTGTTTATGATTTATTTCCCTGATTTCAAAATCTTGCAGGAAGATTCTTTTTATCAGATTATCATTATTTTCAAACTCAATATTTTTTAATACCGTTGAAATATTATTCCTGGTATTTTCAATAAAATCAAAAATTTCAATAGAAATTCTTCTTATGTCTTTATCCTGGTTGAGATAACATGCGCTCAGGCAATTGAAGATACCAGCTTTAGAATCTTTTTGAAAGTCTAATAGACCATCATAAACATAAATTAATTTTCCAAGCTCAAACCCTAATTTCTTAAGATTTGAGGAATATCCTGTTTGATCAGTCAATTCCCCAATTGCGCCAAATATTTTGGATAAGATCTCTGAAGAAGGAGCGCTAAGAGCCTCTATAGTATTACAATCCTTTTCGAGTCTATGTTGTTCTTGCAGCTTATTTTCGAAAAAAGACTTATCCAGACCATATCTTGAAGATAATTACTTGCTTTTTCAGAAGATCTTGACATCCAATGTGGCATCTTTTTGCCATTTTCGATTGTTTCATCTAATGATCTGGAATAAGCAATCATTATTGAAACAGCACTTACAAATTTAAATTTGTCAGGTGATTTTCAAAGGGCGCAGACATAAAACTCTTGGAGAAGCTGAGATTTCTTTTTTTAGTGATTTATCCAGAGTGCCGATTAACAAAGCCATAGTAGTGGAATCATAATTTGTTAATAATCTCCCCTTTACTCCATAATTCTCATGCAAAGAATCACATAAAGTACACATATTATTTCTGTATTCTTTTTGCTCCGATGATTTTACTGAACATGGAATATTGAAAAGACCATACATACCTTCACCTTTTTTTCAAAAATTATTCTATTCAGCTTTGCATGGCAAGTATATATCTTTTTCCAAAAAGTAACCACCACATAACTCAATCCATATATAGGATGATGTCCAATTGATATTTGTAATGAGAGATACAAGAAAAAAACTTGAGGATGTCGCCGATGAATTAGGTCACCCCATAATAGTTGCAGAAGAGAAATATGAAAAGGGGCTGACGCCTAAACAAAGGAAACACCTGGAAGAAACTAAAAGCAGGCACGATAAGGCTTTCAGAAGATTGGCTCAGATGTAGCCTCGGCTTTTTCTCGGATCCATTTTTCTATGGTTTTAACGGTGCATTTGTATTCTGCTATTTTCTGCATCAGATTGACAACCTCGTCATCATCTGCATGCAAATAGTATCCGGCATCTCTAAGAACGTTTTCTGCTGTTGCAAATGCAGTTCTTTTATTTCCATCGAAAAAAGGATGCTGAGCAGCTATAGTATATAATGTTAAGGCTGCCTGCTTAAACACATCCTTTTCACTGTTCACCCTGTAAACCAGTAATTCAAGAGTTCCCTGGGTTAATAACCCACGGTTCCACCGTATTCTTTTATGATGTCGTCATGGATTTCGATTATTCTCTTAACATTAAATTCTTCCATTGAATACCTCATTTGATTTATGTTTGTTTTAATTATAATGCTTATCTTTATTATTATAGCTTTTAAATCTTTTATTTTGTAAAAATAACAGATTATCGGTATTTTTTGATTTCTTACAGATATTGGCGGCTATGACTAATATGCAGTTCGCTTGGCAAGGGTCCCGAACTTGCAAAGCCTGAAGATATCGAGAATCTTGTCAACCTCAAGAAGATAGCTGCTTACTATGCAGCGACGAAGAGCTATGGTCTGGTGGCTGGTTTCAGACCCGGAACTCCAGAAGAGGTCAAGAACCGCATATTGATCACAAGGGATCCCCGTTATCAGGAGCTTGCACAAATAGCCAACCCGTTAATATCAGGGGCGGGATGGGAAGGGATATCGGGTAAAAACTACATCGGACCAAGGAATATTAGCGAAATCAGGGCGGTTGTGGAAGGCCCAGTGTCTGAATCTGAACAAGTGATAGGTGGAAGAGAGCCGCAAGCATGGTATTCTTACCAGCAGGTATCTCAGGAACCCGGTCAGACTACAGGGTTTGATTATAATGACCTGGAGTTCAGGGAAGTGGTCCGGGAGATTATCCAGGAAACGCTGAGCGAAGGCATTGTTTCGGATTGAACACCCCAAAATATCGTGGGAATATCCTCACCGGTGAGGTTGCTTTTGTTGCCGAAGCGATAATAAGGACAACATATGCGGAAATGAGTATCAAGATCATTGATCTGCAGTAAATATAGACCACATGCATATATTTTTCCAGTATCTACCAAAATATTCCGTAAGCTTTATTGTAAAAAATATAAAAGGTAGATTCAGCAGAATATTAAGACAAGAGTTCCCTCATCTCGGTGAATGGTGCAAAGATCATCCTTGGTCACCGAGTTATTTAATTATTAGATCATATAAATTAAAACGGTATCTCTTTGGGAGTAATTACATTGGTCTTGTTTTTTAATATATTTGACAACGAATTCATTACCTGAGATGGAATAGGAATCCCAACTATGGCAGTAGATAATACCGGGAAGATATATTTTATTATCTCTTCAGCCATTAATGATGCAACCAAGTTATATGCAACATTTTTGCTGAATGGATTTATCTCTTTCTTAACCTTACTCAAAATATCTTTAAATCCAGAAATGCTTAATTTAAGCTCTTTCTTGGCATCTTCTTTATTTTCTTTTGAGACTGTGCTCTCTTCAATAACATCAGATAATAATTTCTCACTTTTGATAATTTCTTCAATGAAAATTTTTAAACCATCAAGATCCTTATTTTCTATCATCTGTTGAATCTGTTTTGCGAATCGTCTGATGCTTTCACCTTCGTTTCCCCCAATATTTTGTGATTTAATCACCAATTCTTTGAGTAGCTGGTGAGCAGCATCGAGTTTATTCATTATCTCCTGATGATGGATATTATGATCACTTGATTCTTTTTCCAAGCTTTCTTTAATACGACCAAATCCGGTATTCAAATCCTTTAATGTGCCAGAGACCTCATCTAACTTGGTCTCAATCCGCTTGTTACTTTCATATAAACGCTCTATTCCTACCTCTGTTCTTTTTCTATCTGCACCCTCGGAAAGCAGCCTATAAATGTTACAGGAAAGCCTGTCTTTGTGACGTATTATCTCCATCCACGCTTCTGGATCTTTTTTTTTCGATAATAGCATCATAGAAAATATCGCATATTTTTAGACCTGCTTTATCATCAGATTCTCGGAAAATTTTGCGTGCTTCCATTACGTTTTCCCCTGCTTCTTCATATGTTTCTCGTCTGAAACAGTTAATAATTGCAGTCATAAGATATATATGCGCAGATACTCTATCCTTTATGATCTTAATTTGAGTTCTATCTCTAATCTCTTCCAGCTTTTTTAGTGCTAATCCGAATTCCTCTTCACGACTGAGACCTTTATTATTTAACGCTTTTTCGAGATGACACTCAAACCTTGAATAGTCATAATAATCAAGGAATATACTTGTTTTTTCTATTTCCTTCCATTTGTCAACAATGGTGCAAAATAATTCTAAATCTAGTCTTGCCTGACAGAATTCATCCATGAATTGATAAAATGTATTCCCAGTAAGTTCATGAGCTTTGCTGTATTCACGAGATGCTTTATTTATCCCAGGCTTTCCTTCAAATTCAAGAATACTGGCTCTGATCTCATGAAGTTGTGCTATTATTAGCTTTTTATCCCATATTTCACGATCTTTAATCTTAACTTCAGTATCTTCAAGAATATTTTTAGCTTCATCAAGATATTTTCTATCCCCACTTCTCCGATAATTATTGATGAAAAATCTGTTCAGATTCAATAACGCAATGGAATAACCACCAAAATCCCTTAAATTCTCAAATATCAAAATACTTTTAGTATAGAGATTCTTAGTAGTATTTAGTTTCTCTTCAGTATCAACTCCCCTTTCAGCCAATCTTGATCGTGCTGTTCCTTCATTCATAACAGCGCTGGCGTAGTCAGTGCTGGTTTGCGGAAAGATTTTTTGAGCGTCTTGATACAACTTCACCGCAGTATTGAGGTTCTCTTCAGTATCCACTCCCCTTTCAGCCAATCTTAGTCGTGTATTTCCCTCGCTCATAACAGCGCTGGCGTAGGAAGTGCTGGTTTGCGGGAAGATTTTTTGAGCGATCTGACACAACTGCACCGCAGTTTTGAGATTGTCTTCAGTTTTCACTCCCCTTTCAGCCAATATTTGTCGTACAATTCCCTCGTTCATAACAGTGCCGGCGTAGTCATTGCTAGTTTGCGGAAAGATTTTTTGAGCGATCTGATACAACTTCACCGCAGTATTGAGGTTCTCTTCAGTATCCACTCCCCTTTCAGCTAATCTTTGTCGTGCAGTTCCCTCATTTGCAACAGCACTGGCGTAGGAAGTGCTTGTTTGCGGAAAGATTTTTTGAGCGACCTGACACAACTTCACCGCAGCATTGAGGTTCTCTTCAGTGTCCACTCCCCTTTCAGCTAATATTCGTCGTGCATATCCCTCGTTTGCAACAGCTCTGGCGTAGTCAGTGCTGGTTTGCGGAAA
>Ga0075518_1000276_pt1 | contig 10180 bp, 14 predicted proteins | sample NGEPerA_2_FD_76970 | JGI IMG/M metagenome (GOLD analysis project Ga0075518, IMG submission 76970) | Arctic peat soil microbial communities from the Barrow Environmental Observatory site, Barrow, Alaska, USA - NGEE PermafrostAB136-A | ecosystem: Environmental > Terrestrial > Soil > Wetlands >...
CGGGCGGGCATGACGGCCTCCACCAGGTAGCTGCGGACTTCAACACCCCTCACGCTGCCGCGTGAACCGTCATGCCCGCCCGCATACCACCCTCACCCGCGTGTCGCCGCTGACACGCCGACAACCTCAGAATGAAACAGCCCTGGGGTACACCCCAACACCACGTCGCCCCCTCGGCCCGAAGGTGTAAGACTAGGAGGGTTATTCACAGCTGATCTTGTAGAAGTGGAGCGCGATCACGGTGGTAATCGTTTCGGTGAATGTTGACAGCGGTCGGCGATAGTCCGTGTGCAGGATCCGCCAGGTCTTAAGGTTGGCGATGGTTCGCTCGATCATGTAGCGGATACTGCTCACGTCGTTGTTGAACTGCTTCTCCCAGTCCAGGAGGTTCCGGTGTTCCGGTTTCCTGATGGGGGTCAGCATGCCGCCGCCGATGTATCCCTTGTCACCCATCCAGTTGCTCGGGTCGAGGGTGTCCAGGATGCCGGACATCCGCAGGGCTGCGATGTCGTGGCGGCACCCGTCAACTGCATCCGAGATCCACACGAGCCGCCCGGACAGGTCGCAGGCGACCTGCACGTTCATGCCAGTGGTCTTGTGTTGCCGGACCACAGCTGGCGCTGATCGTGCCATGACCAGCACGGCAGCAGCGTGCCGTCCACGATGTACTGGGTGCGAGCGTCCAGGTCCTCGGCGACCGGCACGTACTCCACCAGCATCCGGCCGAGCACGGGAGTCAGTGCCGTGACAGCGCGACTGACCGTCGGCTGGGAGACCCCGAATTGCTCACCGATCTCGCCCTGCGCGCGATTCCTACGCAGATAGGTCAAGGTCACCACGATCGAGTTCCATAATCCTAAGACCGGCGGCCATTTGATCGTCCCATCGTCGGAGCGTGCGGCGCGCACGCTCACGCACAGGTCCAGGATCTGAGCTTTCGTGAAGCCTGTAGTATGATAGATGTCGGTGGTCCGTTTCTTGGGAATTGAGCGTCGTAACCCAATTCTTTCAAGAAGCGGACCGCCTCTTACGTAGGCGCGCCGGACAATTCTTGTTCAATCAGTGTGAATAACCCTCATGGCGCGTGGTCCCCGCGACAAACCGGGGAGCCCCCGTCCGACATCGCGGCACTTCCGAGGCCCTTATTGGTTCGGACGGCGAGGAGCACTCGCGGGACGTGATCATCGGCAAACCCACCATCGGCGCGAAACATCACCGAGACCAGAAGCGCAGCCAGCGCGCGGCGCTCGCCCGCAGTGAGGATCCCGGCGCACTGCTGCCCGGCGTGCACCGCATCGCCGCGCTGGCCAAACGGTGGCTGCTGGGCACCCATCAGGGAGCGGTGGACCGTGAGCACCTGCTCGGCTACCTGGACGAGTTCGTGTTCCGGTTCAACCGCCGCTCCTCGGCAAGCCGCGGCCTGGTGTTCATGCGGGTCCTGCAGCTCGCCGTCGAGCACGACCCAGTGCGCTATCGCGAGCTGATCAGGCGGCCCCGGCCACGCCCAACGCCGCCGATCCCGCCCGGCGCGACGGGACACCCGTCCAGCCTCGAACGCGCACGACCCGACCGGCCATGGCGATACTCCCACCTGCACAACTCCGGTTAAGTGGAGAGCCCGATAACGCCTTATCGACCAGGTCGAACAACGCGAAGTTGATCAGCGTGACGCCGTGGGTGTCCGTGGCGTGCTCGGCGAGCGGCAGATCGGTGGCGTTGCCCAGGAAGTCGTCCAGCACGTAGTGGGCCTCGCGGGTGGTCGGCACGATCACCTTCGTGCCGTAGGTGATCCGTACGGGTCTGCGGACGTTCTCCGTATCGGGCCAGCGCATCGGGATCGAAACTAAGTCGACCGGCCAGCCGCATCACCGCTACCGGTGGTGCCGCACGCACCTCGTCCGGCACGAACCCCAGCCACGGCAACGTGCACAACTGCACCGCCAGCCCGAGCCGGTCGGCCGGACCCCGACCCCGGCCCGGGTCGACGAACGCCACATCCGCCGCAGTGAGCGTGAAGAACCGGATCAACTCGTCCGTGCCGATGTCCGGATACGACTTCAGCCGTTCCATCTGGTCATCGGGGAACAACCGCGTCGCCATCGAACACTCCCTGTCACCGACCGACCGCCAGCCGTGAACACAGTGGAGAACATCGATTCGATGATCGTCGACCCCGCGTTTCCGCAGGTCAGCCATATCCGTTGATCTTTCCGCCAGGACTACGGGAACCCCGGAGCGTGCGGACGTTCTTGTCCGTGGCGGGATCCCGTTCCTTACGAAGGGCGGTGATCTCGTCGTGTTGGGCGGTGAGCCGGGACAGCGCTTGTCCGCGGAGAGCTCCGGAGTCGCTGAGGTCAGCGTTCAGCCGGCCGACGCGTGCCCGAAGTTCGTTGACCTCGCTCTTGAGTCGCTCGATCTGGGCGAGGCGGGGGTCTGGCTGGTGCCCCGCGGTCCGGGCGTCGTCGCGATGATGGTCGAACTCGGCTTTGAGGTGCGGGTAGGTGCGGTAGAGGGTCGCCCGCGGCACCCCGGAGAGCGCGCAGAGACTCTTGACGTCGCATTTCAGGCCCTCGGGAATCGTCCCGGTGAGCAACTGGCTCATCGCAGCCCGGATCCTGGCCTCTGCCTGGTCGTCACGAGCCATGAGCGGTCCCTTCGGTTGCCGGGCCGGACGTCGTATCGATCTCCGCGATGACGCGAGTTGCCCGGTCGAACGTGGCCTGGGCACGGGCTCGTTCGGGCTTGGAGAGCGTCGGGTTGCCGAGGAAGACGGCCCGAGTGGTTTCAGCGTGGTCGGCCCAGACCTGGCGGTGCTCTGGATGGTGGGTTGCCTGGGGGCGGCGCGCCGAGTCGCACATCCCGATCAGCGGTTCGGTGGCGTCCGGGGTGCCCGCGAGCCTCAGGCAGAGCGCTTTGCTGGGGTCGGCGAACCAGCAGTAGTTCCCGACGCCGAGGTGCAGGCTCTTCGCCTTGGTTTTGAGGATACGTTCCACGCGTCGGTCGTCGATGACCGTGACCGGTCCCGGGTCATGCCGGTTCAGGACCTGGTCAGCGGCTTGGAAGGAGGCGATGAGGTCCCGGGCGCCAGGGCCGCAGGGTAGGTCGCCGCGCTGGTAGTCCTCGTAGGCGGCGACGGTCAGTCGCATGTGTTCGGCTTCCTCCTCTGCCGCGACCTGCGCGGTGAATGCGGCTTGGTGACCGCCGGGGCGTGCCGTGTAGCCCTCGGTGGTCGCCACGCTGACGTGTTTGAGGTGCACCTTGGCGGCCATCAGTCCGTGGGGACGTTGGGCGATCGCCAATGCGAGCGTGCGGCGCAGCGCCCGCGGGTTCACCGGCCCGTCCGGGACGGGCTCGAGCCCGAGGTGTTGCCCGCCCGCTCCACGGATCCACGCTCGCAGGACACGAAACCGCACCGCGCTGCTGTTGGATGCGGTGGCGAACAGCCGGGCACCTTCGGCGGCGCCGGTCAGGGCACCGGCTGCGCGAATGGCCCGGTACACGTCTTCGATCACCACCCAGGCGTCCTCGGTACCACCGAATGCTTCGCCTTTGATGCGGCGGGTGACCAGACGGAACCGGGTCGCACCGCCGTGTCGTTCCTCCCGGCGGGTGCAGCCGGCGGATAGCTCGACCAGCTCCGAGGACCGCATCCACGACAGTGCGGAAGTCACGGCAAAGGTGGCCGAGACGACGGCATAGAGCGTGGTGTCGAGCTGGTTTCGGCTCATCGGCTGGAATCCGCCCCCTCGACGTGTCGGTGGTCGACGCCTACGACGAGGCGGACTGAGGCGCTCGCCCGCTGGCGCCAGGAGGTCGCGAGGCTCTGGGGACGTCGGTGCCCTGGGTCGTGCCGCCAGCGGCGACGAGGCCGGTCTCGTAGGCGGTGATGACGAGTTGGGCGCGGTCGCGGGCGTGGAGCTTGGCGAGGAGGTTGCCGACATGGGTCTTGACGGTCTTGATCGAGATGGTCAGCGCGGCGGCGATCTCGTCGTTGGACAGGCCGCGCGCGACGAGGGTGAGCACTTCCGCCTCCCTGTCGGTGAGCCTGCCCGGCCCTCGTGACGGCGCGGTTTGGGGACGGTTGACGTAGTGCTCGATGAGGCGGGTGAGGATCGCCGGGGCGAACAGCGACTCCCCCGCGTGGGTGCGGCGGATGGCGTCCTGGAGCTGGTCGGGGTGGGCGTCTTTGAGGAGGAACCCGCTGGCTCCCGCGCGCAGGGCACCGTAGACGTACTCGTCGAGCTCGAACATGGAGAGCACGAGCACCCGGCAGCCGGACAGTGCGGGGTCGGCGGTGATGGTTCGGGTCGCATGGATGCCGTCGCCGTCGGGCATGCGGATGTCCATCAGGATCACGTCAGGGGCGAGCTCGCCGGCGAGCCTCACGGCGTCGCGGCCCGTGCCGGCGGCGCCGACGCCGTCGAGGTCCGGTGCACCGCCGATGAGGAGGGCGAGGCTGTGGCGCAGCAGAGCCTGGTCGTCCGCGATGAGCACCCGGATGGGAGTGGGCGTTCCGGTGGTCATGAGCGGTCAGTGTCGGGGATGCGGGCGGTGACGCGGAACCCCGGATCGGCGTACGCGGCATGGAGCGTGCCGCCGAGGGCGGTGACGCGCTCGCGCAGCCCGTCGAGGCCGTGACCTGCTCCGGGCTGCGCCTGCCATTGCTCGTGCGGTCCGGCGTCGCTGACGTCCACGACGATCGCCTCCCCGTCGCGGTGCACCCCGACACGCGCGTGGGTGGGGCCGGCGTGCCGGATGGTGTTGTTCAGCGCCTCGCGCACCACGGCGCAGACGGTGAGCTGCACACCCGGCGAGACGTCACCCGGGTCATCGACGCCGAGGGTGGCGGTCAGGCCGGTCCTGTTCGCGGCCTCCACGATCGCGGGGAGGTCGTCGATGGTGTCGGCCGGGCGCAGCGGCGCAGCGTCGGGGTCACGGAGCACGGTGAGCATGCGGCGCAGCTCGGTGGTCGTCTCTCGACCGACACGCTCGATGTCGGCCAGCGCGTCTGCCCGTTCCCCTTCCCCACCTGACCCGGCGACGCTGCGGGCGGCGGCGGCGCGGACGGTGATGAGCCCGAGACCGTGGGAGACCAGGTCGTGCAGGTCGGCGGCGATCCGCAGACGTTCGGCCTGCGCCGCCTGCTCGGACGCCCAGGCGGCCAGCTCGTCGTCGTACCGCCTGCGCTGTGCCCTGATGCGCAGCTGGGCCCACCCGATCACCGAGGCCGCGAGGGCGGCCGCTACCGCCACGACGGCCCTTCCGGTGGCCGGGCTGTCGACGCCGATCGTCGACATGACCAGGCCGAGGACCAGCACCACGACCGCCGCGACGAGCCAGGCGCGCGAGCGCCACATCGGCCGGTCGGTCTGCATGCGCCCCATGGTAGTTTCCGCCCTGCTCGCGGGATCGGACCTGGGTCTGACAGACCTGGGACCGAGGGGGTGGGGACGGTCCGGGCTCAGGTCCGATCACAGCACCGCAGCGGTCGGCTGTCGTAGAGGGATGATCCAGGTAGACGGTCTCAGCAAACGCTACGGTTCCCGCGCCGTGCTCTCCGACGTCACGTTCCAGGCACTCCCGGGCCGGGTGACGGGGTTCCTCGGCCCGAACGGTGCGGGCAAGTCCTCGACGTTGCGAATCCTGCTCGGTCTGGACCGGCCGGCCGCGGGCTCCGCGCTCATCGACGGGCGACCGTACCGGAGCCTGCGCCACCCGCTGCGCACGGTCGGGTCGATGCTCGACGGCTCGGGCGCGCACCGCTCCCGCACCGCCCGGGACCACCTGGCATGGGTCGCGTCCAGCAACGGCATTCCCCACCGTCGGGTGAGCGAGGTGCTCGACCAGGTGGGCCTCGCCGACTCGGGTCGTACCCGCGTCGGCAGGTTCTCCCTCGGCATGGGGCAGCGCCTTGGCCTTGCCGCCGCGCTGCTGGGAGAGCCCGCAGCTCTCGTGCTCGACGAACCGGTCAACGGGCTCGACCCGGAGGGGATCCGGTGGATCCGAGGGCTGCTGCGCGGTCACGCGGACGCGGGCGGCACGGTACTGCTGTCCAGCCACCTGATGAGCGAGGTCGCCGAGATCGCCGACGACCTGGTAGTCATCACGGCCGGCCGCATCGTCGCCGCTGGCTCCCTGGCCGACGTCACCGCCGGGTACGCCACGCTCGAGGACGCGTTCTTCGGGCTCACCGACGGCCGGCAGGGGGCCGCGCGATGAGCCTGTGGAACCCCTTCGGCTCGGAGCTGAGGAAGACCGCCACGCTGCCCGCCGCCTGGGCCGGCGTCCTCGTCGCTCTCTTGGGATCGGCGGCGATCACCGCGCTGAACGCGCTCACCGTTCGAGGCGCCGTGGCTGCGGGCACGCCGGAGCGGCTCGCGGACACCTCGCCCTTCGAGACCGGGTTCGCCGCGATGCCGATCATCGGCGTGGTCGGGGCGGTCGTGATCGGCGTGGTCGTGATCGGCAGCGAGTACACCGCCGACCGGGCCGAGTCCGGCGGTGCTCGGCAGATCGCCACGACGCTGGCTGCGACCCCGCACCGCCCGACCCTGTTCATCGCGAAGGCGCTGATCGTGCTCGTCTTCGTCGCGATGACCGCCCTGGTCACGATCCCCGGCAACATCGCCCTCGCCCGCGCGATCATCGGCGGCGCCGGGATCGAGACCGTCACCCCCGCCGAGGCCGTGACGCGCTCACTCAGCACCGCCCTGTACTGGGCCCTGATGGGGCTGATCGCCCTGTCCATCACGACGCTCACCCGCAGCGGGGTCATCCCTCTCGTCGTCCTCATAGCGAACAGCTCGATCGTGTCCTTCTCGCTGCTGCTGACGAACCTCACCCCGCTTGCCCACTGGCTCCCGGACATGGCCGGCCGCAAACTCTTCGGGTTCCCCAGCGAGTACGTCGTCCAGGGCGGGCTGGACCCCGTGCCCGGTGCGATGGTGATGGGCGGCTGGGCCCTCGTGCTGATGGTCGTCGCAGGCATCGTGTTCACCCGCCGCGATGCGTGAGGGCACCGTGACGCTCCTGACCTGCGTCTCCTCTGAGATCACGAAGCTCCGCACCCTGCCCCTGGCGGTCCTGGCGGCGGTCGGCACCGTCCTGATCGGCGCCGTGATCACCGCGGCCCTCGCAGCGAACGCCGTGGACCAGGGCGCGCCGGCGGGGGCGACCGCCGTGCTCCAGGCGGTGCCGTTCGCGCAGGTGGGCATCATCCTGCTCGGCATCCTGCCCGCCGCCCACGAGCACGCAGGCAGCCAGTTCCGCACCACTCTCGTCGCCGTCCCGAACCGCGGCCTCCTGGCGACCGGGAAGACCCTCGCCGCGCTGATCGCTCTCACGGTCACCGCGGCCCTCACGGTCGGCGTGAGCCTGGCCACCGCCGCGATCGCACACCACCTGTCGAGCGTCCCCCTACCTGCTCGCGGGGCGGAGCCGTGGGCCCTCGCCGGCGCCGCGGTCTACCTCTCGCTCATCGGGATGCTCGCCCACGTCGTCGCCCTGCTGGTGCGTCACCTCGTCCCCGCGCTCGTGACGATGCTCGCCCTGGTGCTCGTCGTCCCACCCCTCCTGGCTGGTGTCACCGAGCACGCGCGCTGGCTCCCCGACCGAGCCGGCAGCCTCCTCTACCTGCCCGGCGCCGACACCGCGCTCACCCCAGGCACCGGCGCACTCGTGCTGGTCGGATGGGTCCTCGTGATCGGCGCTGCCGCGGTCGCCGCGTTCATCACCCGCGATGCCTGACCCCGGCACCTTGGCGCCGTTGCCGTCGTGCGAGGTGATGAGCAAGGGGTTCGGATGGAAGCTGACGCCGGCGTCGGCTCTCAGCCGTTGGGGCGGGGGGCGGATGAGTCGGCCGATACGCCGGGTTCTGTCCCCGCACGCGGTTACCCACGCGCGGGTGGCGGCCATCCATCTACGACGTACGTTGCCGCACGCCTCCAGCGGCCTACCCGGAAGCTCGGGCGAGCAGCCCTCGAACGCTTCCTGTCTGGCCTTGCTCCCGGTGGGGTTTGCCTAGCCGCACCGGTCACCCGGTGCGCTGGTGGTCTCTTGCACCACCGTTTCACCCTTACCACGTCCCCGAAGGGGCGTGGCGGTCTGTTTTCTGTGGCACTGTCCCGCGGGTCACCCCGGGTGGGTGTTACCCACCACCGTGCTCTACGGAGCCCGGACGTTCCTCGGCGAGGTCTCCCTCGACGCGACCGCCTGGCCGACTTATCCGCGCGTCAAGGGTAGCGCGGCGCGGTGGGCCGGACGCCCGCCCCGGTTCGACCGGTCAGAGGTCCGTCGGCATGCCCATGACGGCGACCTCCCGCGTGCCGTCCACCCACGTCTGCACGATGCTCACCGACGCCGCGGCGACCCGCATCGACGCCTAGGCCGACGACGGTGCACCCAGCGTGACCCCGATCGCGGCCCGGATCGCCACGGAGTGGCTCACGACGACGACGGTCCGGTCCGCTCCCCCGGCCAGCAGGCGGGACAGGCCCGCGCCGACCCGCCGGCCGACGTCCTCGATCGACTCACCGCCCGGCATCGGGAAGCTCGCGTCGGTGTGCCAGCGCCGGAGCTGCCCGGGCCAGCCGTCCTCGATCTGGGCGGCGGTCAGGCCCTCCCACTCCCCGAAGTCCCCCTCGGCTAACGCGGGGTCGGTCTCGACCGGCAGCCCCAGCCGTCGCCCGACGGACGCCGCGGTCTCCTGCGTGCGGACCATCGGCGACGCCACCAGCCGGCCGGGGTGCGGAACGTCGTCGAACACGTCCCTGCCGATCCGGAAGATGAGGTCGGCGGCCTGGGCGGCCTGAACCCGACCGGCCGCCGTGAGGCCAGGGCCCGGGACGCCGGAACCCGAGCCGTCGAAGCCGCCCTGCCCAGTTGGGCCGCGACCTGCCGGACCGAGAGTCCGTCACGGCGCAGGTCGGCAATCCTGATCCGTTCGTCCTGGGACAAGAAACGGCCCGAGGGCTCAGGTCGGGAGCGTGTTGCGATCACGGGCGCATACTCCAGCACCCTGCCGCTGCAGGAGACGACCTTGCGTCCCTTGCGCCACCGCTTGCCCGTGCGCGGGTTGATCCCCACGATCCTCGACGCCTGCGCCGACGACACACCCCTGGCGATCAACGATGCGAACATCTCCCGCTTCGCCCTGTCCGGCTCCGGACCAGGCTTCCCTCGACCCGCCACTTCGACACCTCGATCACCTCAAGGTGTTGCGTCACTCGCTGGAATCCGCCCTCGCAGCCGCCAGGCGGTCGTCAGCGTGCTGCGCCAGGGCCAGGCCCGTGGAGAGGAACTGGGACCACACCTGAGGGTCGCTGCTAGCCAGGGCCGCCCGCGCACCGGCCGTGACCGCGGGACCGGTGGCAGCGTCGAGGACGCGCGCCAGCCGCAGGCGCTCGTCGGCGTGCCACGCCGCCAGGTAGCCCCCGTCGACGAAGGCCCGCAGTTGCTCGTCCGTCCCTGCCAACGCCTCGGTCGCTGCGCGAAGCGTCACCGGGCCGTCGGTGGTCGTCGCCAGGACCTCCGCCCACGCCCGGTAGTCCGCGTCCGACGTCCCGTGGAAACCTGCCTCGACGAACACCCGGAGGTCGGCGACAGGGTCCGCCGCAGCGGCCGGTACCGAGCCGGCTCCGAGGCCCACCACGGACAGCACCGCAGCCGCACCGAGCAAGCGCATCAGCTTCCGTACCAGCACCAGCACACACTCCTTGTGATCCACACGGTCGGGTCGGGCGGCACTACGTCCGCGCGAGACGGGCCAGGCCCTGGCGGACCCTACCGCCTTCTCCCCTGGTGGGAGGCACTTTTTCGCGTCGTCGAGCATCGGGTCCGACACTGCGTGCTCGACGTCCGCGGCGAGGCCCCGGCTGGGCCGCCCGCCACCACGCGAAGGCGGTCCCGCGCCGCCGGACATGCCACTTAAACGTTCGATACCGCCCCAAATCGGGCCGGAGTTGTGGCAAGGTGGGCGGGCCCCACCCTTGTTAGCGCTCACACCATGCTCGACGTGAGCCTCGTCACGACAGCAGGAGACGACGATGCGCGACGATGCCGACAACCACCACGAGCAGGGCCGAACCTCCGCGCGCCGGGCTCCCGCGCGAGCGCGCTGGGCGGCGCTCTTCGTCGCGCTGAGCATGGCAGCCGTCGGCGGGCTCGCCCTGGTCGCAGCGCC
>Ga0075518_1000278_pt1 | contig 10143 bp, 11 predicted proteins | sample NGEPerA_2_FD_76970 | JGI IMG/M metagenome (GOLD analysis project Ga0075518, IMG submission 76970) | Arctic peat soil microbial communities from the Barrow Environmental Observatory site, Barrow, Alaska, USA - NGEE PermafrostAB136-A | ecosystem: Environmental > Terrestrial > Soil > Wetlands >...
CAGATCAGCAGGATAGCCTTCGCGGGCCAGCCTGATGGTGTCTCCCGGCTCAAGGTGCTGGAATTCCGGAACGATCCGGTCGGCGCTGTGGATGTCGAAGCCCAGCAGGTTTTCCAGCCAGTCGTAGCTGTACAGGCCACCGCGGCCCTGTCCCATCTGCATCAGCCAGGGCCAGACCAGCGGGGCGGCGGCGTGGATGGTGACCGCGTGGTTGGTGATATAACGGGGCTCGCTGACGACTTCATCTCCCGGCAGCGCCATCGCGGCCTCCTCGGCGGTCGCGCCCCAACGGATGATCCGCGGGCGCACCATCGCCGCGTAACCGCCGGCCGTCGAGGCCGCCATGAAGAATAAGCCGCTTATTTTTTTGAGTTTCATCTTCAGAACCCGGTTTTCCTGGGCGCAACTCCTGCAGTTTTCTTATAAATTTGGCTTTCCCGGATGACGCTCCGCTCAAACACCGAAGCGTCGGTTTCGGTCCGCCGGCAATATTCCACCAAAAAGCTCCTGCCCCCCGGATTCAATCCATCCGATGCTTCTGCTATACTCTTCAATTCCACTGCATAGCGACGCCGCCGCCGGATAAAGGCCGCTGCCCGCGCTGAATATCTTCCACTCCTGCTCCATGCAAAGGCATGGGGCCGCTTTAGACCGAAGGAGGTGAGTACCACGAGCAACTATGAAATCATGCTTCTGCTCAATCCTGAAGCAGAGCCCGCCCGCCAGACGGAGATCCTGGACCGTATCAAGAAGACGGCCACGGACGGCGACGGCACTGTAGACAAGGTTGAGGAATGGGGCAAGAAGCGCCTCGCTTACGAGATCAACCACATTCGCGACGCGTTCTACTACATCATCACTCTCACCATCTCAACGGCTGCGCTGGACGAGATCTCGCGCATCCTCAGGATAACCGACGAGGTCATCCGGTTCATGCCGGTGGCCCTCAAGGAAAAAGTAGCAAGTGAGAGCTAAAGGAGGCCCACGATGGCCAGTATCAACCGTGTAACCCTGGTAGGAAACCTGACCCGCGACCCGGAATTGCGGACGACGCCCAACGGCAAGTCCGTCTGTACCCTGGGGCTGGCGGTAAACGACCGTTACAAGAACGACGCCGGCGAATGGATCGAGAAGCCCAATTATTTCGACATCGTCGTCTGGGGAGCCCAGGCGGAGAGCTGCAGCCAGTATCTAAACAAGGGCCGGCAGATCGCCGTTGACGGCCGCCTCAGCTTCCGCAGCTGGGAAGCCCAGGACGGTTCCAAACGCTCCAAGGTAGAAGTGATCGCCAACACGGTGCAGTTCCTCGGCTCACGCCAGGATGCTGGCGCCTCCCAGGGCGCAACAACCGGCGCGCCGGTAACGACCGGTGCTCCGTCGGGCCTGGTGCCTGACACATCGGATTTCGATTCGCCGCCTGCTTCATCCGGCGACGACGACATCCCGTTTTAACGACAGTAAATGTGAACCGAGGGGCGCTTGGCATCAACGCTGGGCAGCGCCCCGGTTTAACTAAAACAGGAACCTGGAACCAGGAACCAAGAATAAGGAACGGTATTAATGCCACCATCATCATCAAGAGGTCCTCGCAAGGCCGGCAGCAAGCGTCCGTCCTGGCGAGCCGGAGGCGGCTCCCAGCGGCGCAAGTACTGCTACTTCTGCAAGGAAAAAGTCGAGGAGATCGACTACAAGAACTATAACCAGCTGCGGCGCTACGTTTCCGACCGGGGCAAGATCCGCGCCCGCCGGGTTACCGGCACCTGTCGGCGCCATCAGCGCCAGCTGGCCATCGCCATCAAGCGTTCCCGCGAAATGGCGCTGCTGCCATACCTGGTCAGGTAGGTGCAAGTACACAACGCGGGGGTATCCGGTAGCGATATGACCACCAATTCCAGAACGGCTCTGCTTGACGGCGGCAAGGCGGTATCGATGTCGGTCGCCCTGGGGATAGCGATGACTTTCCTGTTCCCGCTGTCGATCGTAGCTGTACCGGTTATGCCGATACCGGCGGCTTTCATAACCTCACGCCATGGTGTTAGGGCGGGGCTGCTGGTCAGCCTGTTGACGGGACTGGTCTGTCTGGGTCTGACTTTGCCGCTGGTCGGAGTCTACGCTGGCATTTTGATCTTCATGCTGACCCTGATAGCGGGGACCGGGGCCGGCCTGGCGCTTCGAAAGGGCATATCGGAGTTCCGGCTGCTGATGGCGATGGCGGCAATCTTCTCCGTGACGCTGTTCCTCTGGCTGGGCTCGCTGTTGCTGATCGTCGGCCAGGGTCCGGTGAGCGCCCTTCAGTCCCTGGTTGATTATCTGGCGGCTACCAGCGGCGATTTTTACCAGTCGTTGGGGATGAGCCAGGAGGAAATTGATGCCAGGATAACCCAGGCGAGGGATTTTGCCACGGTGTTGCCTTACCTGGCTCCGGCGGTGATACTGGTTATGTCCATCGTGTTTTCCAGTGCCAATGTGGCCATCGCCCGGCGGGTGTTCGATCGCCTGCGCCAGCCGTTCCCGCGGGACTTCGCCTTTCGTGACTTCCGTGTGCACTGGGCGTTCGTGTATATGCTTATCCTGGGGCTGCTATTCCAGTTTCTGGCTCCCTACGCTTCGGAAACGTACGCTTTCGGGCTGGAAAATGTGGGCGCCAATCTGTACATAGTCGCGGAGACGCTGTTTTTTATCCAGGGAATTGCGATAGCCAGCTTCTTCCTCTGGGCCTACAAGGTTTCAGGGGTGAAGCGGGCAGCGGTCTACATCTGCCTGGTAATGCTGGAGCTGTTCCTGTCACTGACCAGCTGGATGGGCCTGTTCGACACCTGGTTCAATTACCGTAAACGTTTTATCAGGAAGAAACTGTCAGGCCAGTGAACCTGAGGGATAACGCAAATAGCGCAATAAATAAAACGCTGCAAATAGCGGATAAACCATTGTCAGAAAGGAGACCGGAATAACATGGACGTGATATTGTTGGAGAACGTTGAAACGCTGGGCGACAAGGGTTCGGTAGTAGTCGTTTCCGACGGCTACGCCCGTAACTTCCTTCTCCCCCGCAATTTGGCGGAACAGGCTTCACCGGGCCGGATCGCCGAAGTCAGGCGCCGCCAGGAGGAAGAAGCAGCCAAAAAGGTGCGCGACGTCGATCGGGCTGATGATCTGGCGGAGATCCTGGGCAAAACAGTTCTCGCCGTAACCGCCCAGGCCGGAGAAGACGGCAAGCTCTTCGGTTCGGTAACCGCCGCGGATATCTCCAAGGAGCTTTTCCGCGCCAGGAATGTGAAGATCGACAAGAAGAAGATCAGCCTCGAGGAGCCGATCAAGGAGACCGGCGACTACATGGTCGAGATCGAAGTGCACACCGGAGTCAAGGCCAACGCCAAGGTGATCGTGGCGCCGGCCGGACAGGAGTAAACTGGTCCCATGGCGCGAGAACTGAAACAGACACCTTCATTGCCGCCCCAGAACCTGGAGGCGGAGGTTTCAGTGCTCGGCGCCATGATGATCTCCCCCGGGGCGATCAATAATGTAATCGGGAAGGTGCACGAAACCGACTTCTACCGCGATTCCCACCGGGAAATTTTCCGCACCATCACCGAGCTGTTTGGCCATGGCAGCCCGGTGGACCCGATCACCGTGACCGAAAACCTGGCCCAGCGCGGCGTGCTGGAAGGGGTAGGCGGCAAAGCCTACATCCATACCCTGGTGGCGACGGTACCCGCGGCGGCCAACGCTCCGCATTACGCCGATATTGTCCGGGAGAACTCGGTTCTGAGATCGCTCATCCAGGTCGGCAACCGCATCGCCGAGCTTGGCTACGAGCGCCCCGGTGAAGTCCGGCAGCTGCTCGACCAGTGCGAGCAAATGGTCTTCGAGATTTCCCAGGAACAGATACGCGGCGAAGCCAGACAGCTCAAGGATCTACTCTCTGAGCAGTTCGAGCGCATCGAGAAACTGCACGAGCAGGGCAGCCGGATCAGCGGCATACCCACCGGCTTCCCGGACCTCGACAAGATTACTTCCGGCTTTCAGCGTTCGAACCTGATCATCCTGGCGGCGCGTCCATCAGTGGGCAAGACGGCGCTGGCGCTGGACATCGCCCAGAATATCGCGCTTAAGGAAGACATCCGGGTTGTCATCTTCAGCCTGGAGATGAGCGACAGCGAACTGGCCCAGCGCATGATGTGTAGCCAGGGGCGCGTCGACAGCCAGCGTTTGCGCACCGGCTCGGTGGGCCCGGACGACTGGGCCAAGCTGACTGAAGCCTGCGCCCGGCTGGAGCGGGCTCCGATCACGGTCGTCGATACTCCCGGCACCAATATGCTGGAGATCCAGGCGCTGACTCGCCGCCTTGCCAGCAAGCAGGCGGTCGGGCTGGTGATCATCGACTACCTGCAGCTGATGATGGGCGACAGCAATCGCTATGAGAACCGGCAACAGGAGATAACCAAGATTTCACGCTCGCTGAAGATTATGGCGCGCGACCTCAAGGTGCCGGTGCTGGCCATCTCCCAGCTGTCGCGGGCGGTGGAATCGAGGACCCCGCCACGGCCACAACTCTCCGACCTGCGTGAATCCGGCGCCATCGAACAGGACGCCGACATGGTCATGTTTATCTACCGGCCCAAGGAAGAGTCCGGCCACCCCGGTACCGCCGCTGAACTGATCGTGGCCAAGCATCGTAACGGCCCCATCGGGTCCGTCGATCTTGTTTTCCAGGACAAATACACTTCGTTCAGCAGCGCCGCCCGGGTCTGAGTGGGGCTGGCCATGGCGGCCCCCGGAGGCCGCGCTGAGGAAAAGGACTGATAGGGACAGGCATCTTTGATCGCTTCCCTGAGAGATCTGCTTGAACCGGCCCGGACGGTCTCCCACCGCCAGGTCAGCGCCCGGCTGGTGAACCCCGTGGGCCTGATGCGCCGGCTCGGTTTGCCCGGCAGCGGGCCCTTCGTGCTGCTGGACAGCGCTGGTGGCAACCCCGACCTCTGCCGTTATTCCTTTCTCGCCTGGAATCCACGGCTGGCAGTAACCATACGGCGGGGCATCGCCAGGATTACCGGACCAGGCGCGGCCGGAGCCGATGGATTTTTGGGCGGCGAGGTTTTCGAAGTCGAGGCGGAGGATCCTTTTGAGCTGATCAGGAAACTGCTCGGCGCCCTGTCCCCGGATGAGGCGATAATCCCGCAAAGCGCAGCGAATCTGCCGATCAGCGGCGGCGTCTTCGGCCTCGCCGGTTACGACGCCGGCCGCTACATCGAGAATTTGCCCCGGCTGGCCGCCGACGACCTCGATCTACCCGAGTTTGATTTCATTTTTCCCAGCCGCCTGATCTGCTACGACCACCGGCAGGAGACGGCCCACCTGGTCTTTGAGGATGCCGCTCCCGGTGAACTGGAGGAAGCCGAAAGCGCGCTGCGCCGCCAGGAAGCGGCGGGGCCGGCAGAGCCGCCACCGGGCATCGACCGCCATGCTTTCAGTCTCAGCTCGGTTACTAGGTCAAACATGACCCGCGCCAGTTTCAAACATATCGTCCGGCGCGCCAAGGAGTACATCCTGGCCGGAGACATCTTCCAGTCGAATCTGTCCCAGCGGCTGGAACTCGATTACGCCGGCGACAGCCTCGATTTGTACGATTCACTGCGGGCGGTCAATCCCTCTCCTTTCGCCGGCTACCTGGAGCTCGATGGCTACCAGGTCATCTCCTCTTCACCGGAACGGCTGGTCCAGCTGGCGGGCCGTCAGGCCCAGACCCGCCCAATTGCCGGCACGCGCCGCCGTGGCGCCGACTTTAGCGAGGACTATGACCTCAGGCAGGAACTCAACCTCGACCCCAAAGAGCGCGCCGAACATATCATGCTGGTCGACCTGGAGCGCAACGACCTGGGACGAGTTTGCGATTACGGCAGCGTCAATGTCAACGAGCTGATGGTCAATGAAGCCTATTCGCACGTCATACACATCGTCTCCAACGTCCAGGGGACATTGCATCAGCGCCAGGACGCCCTGGACCTGCTCAGGGCCATGTTCCCCGGCGGCACCATCACCGGCTGCCCCAAGGTGCGCTGCATGGAAATCATCGATGAGCTGGAGCCGGTACGCCGTGGCTTCTATACCGGCAGCTTCGGGTATATCGGCTACAACGGCGACATGGACATGAATATCATCATCCGTACCCTGGTGCGCCGCGACGACAAGGTTTATGCCCAGGCGGGCGCCGGTATCGTCGCCGACTCCGACCCTGAGCGCGAGTATCGTGAGACTCTGCGCAAGGCCGAAGCCATGGTGCACGCGGTGGAGCTGGCGAACCGGAAAACCGCCAGAACGAAAACCCTTTTCTCGTTGACGGGCGAGGGATAAAAGGGAATCCTTTTGTACGTCTACCTGAACGGCCATCTGGTACCAGATAAAGCAGCCACAGTTTCCGTATTCGACCGCGGTTTCACCTACGGAGATTCGCTGATAGAGACCTTGAAGATTCTGCACGGCCAGCCCGTTTTTTTTAAAGATCACTTCAACCGGCTATGCCGTGCCATGGAGCAGGCCGGTTTTGAAGCGAAGCTCGATGGAGGGACTCTGAGGAACCATGCCGTCTCTCTGGCGGAAGCCAACCTGGTCGCTGATGGCCGGCTGCGCCTGCAGCTCTCCCGAGGAGTCCCCGAAAGCCCGGGAGGCTTCGATCCCGGTGGCCGCCTGACGCCGACGTTGCTGATCACAGCCGAGCAGTTCTCCGGTTACCCGGAAGAAGAATACCAGAAGGGTACCCTCTGCGTCACCGTGGCCGCCAATCGTGGCCGCTATGCGGCGATTAAATCCGCCAGCCTGCTTCCGACGATTATCGCCCGGCGTGAGGCGGTGGAGGCCGGCGCCACGGAGGTCATTTTCACCGGCGGTCATGGGGGCTTGATCGAGGGCTCCTTCACCAACATTTTCTTTCTCTGCAGTGGCAGCCTGCTGACCGCGGGGGAGGATCAGCCGGTGTTGGCCGGCGTGGTCAGGGAAAAGGTGGTCGGCATCGCCTCTGAAATGGGAATCGAAGTAAAGTTAAGGGCGCCGAAAATCGGTGATCTACGTTCAGATGAGGATGCCGCTTTCCTGACTAGCAGCCTGTTGGGCGTTTGCCCGGTTCGGGAGATTGACAATCTGAAGCTGAGAGTGGACCGGGAGCTGATACCGCGGATCGCCGCCCGGCTTTATGAACAGGAGCTCGACGATGTCGCGCAGTAATCCGGCTAACGCCCGGCCCTGATCCCGGCGTCGATTTCTTCCTGGACCATCTTCAGATCGTTATCGACCATCATCCTGATCATCTCTTCAAAAGTGACCCTGGTTTCCCAGCCCAGCTTCTCGCGGGCTTTGGCGGCGTCGCCGATCAGCAGGTCAACCTCGGCCGGCCGCACGAAGCGCTGGTCGATCTTTATATACTTTTTCCAGTCCAGACCGGCGAAGTCAAAGGCGATTTGCACGAGCTCTTCGACCGAATGGGTCTCGCCGGAGCAGATGACATAATCGTCCGGCTCGTCCCGCTGCAGCATCATCCACATCATCCGCACATAATCGCCGGCGTAACCCCAGTCGCGCTTGGCATCCAGGTTACCCAGGCGCAGTTCGTCGATCAGGCCCAGCTTGATGCGGGCGACGCCGTCGGTGACCTTGCGGGTGACGAACTCATAGCCCCGCCGTGGTGATTCGTGGTTGAAAAGGATGCCCGAACAGGCGTACAGGTTGTAGCTCTCGCGGTAATTGACGGTGATGAAGTGTCCGTAAACCTTGGCGACACCGTAGGGGCTGCGCGGATGGAACGGCGTGTTCTCGGTCTGCGGTACCTCCGCCACCTTGCCAAACATTTCCGAAGACGAAGCCTGGTAAAAACGGGCGTCGCTTTTGGTGTGGCGCATGGCCTCCAGCATCCGGGTCACGCCCAGCGCCGTGAATTCGGCGGTCAGCACCGGTTTGGTCCAGGAGGTCGGCACAAAGCTCTGGGCGGCCAGGTTGTATATCTCGTCCGGCTGCGATTCGCTGATGGCGGCAATCAGCGACATCTGATCGAGCAGGTCCGCCTGAATCAACGTAACCTTGTCGCGGATGTGGTTGATACGCTCGAAGTTCTCCGTGCTGGAGCGGCGCACCATGCCGAAGACGTTGTAACCCTTTTCCAGCAGGAACTCTGCCAGGTAAGAACCGTCCTGCCCGGTGATGCCGGTGATCAAGGCGTTCTTAGTCATTTTTTCCTTCCTGTCGAATCTGCACCTGTTTCCGCCAGTAATCGAGCGTATCCGCGAGGCTTTGGTCCAGCGGTATCTCCGGTTGCCAGTCGCCCAGCGATCTGAGTTTTGACGAATCGCCGATTACTACCGGGGTGTCGGACGGTCTCATCAGTTCGGGGATGTTCTCCACCCGCGGTTTCACCGAAGACAGCTCCAGCAACATTTCCAGAACACGGTTGATCGGCCAGGAAACTCCAGATGCAATATTATACGCCTCTCCGGCCATGCCCCGCGAAAGCATCAGGTAGTAGCCGCGGACGATATCGCGCACATCGGTAAAGTCCCGCCGCGACTCAAGGTTGCCCACCCGCAGCACCGGTTCACGCAGGCCCGCTTCCATCTCCGCTATCTGGCGGGCAAAGGACGGCACCACGAAGTTGCCTACCTGTCTGGGGCCGATATGGTTGAACGGCCGGGCGATGACCACTTCGGCGCCGAAAGCTTCGAAATATTGCAGGGCGACAAATTCCTGCGCCACCTTGCTGACCGAATAGGGGTTGTTGGGCCTGAGCGGGCTGGCTTCGTTAGCTGGCAGCCGCTCCTGGTCGACCTTGCCGTAGACCTCGCTGGAGCTGACAATCAGGACGCGGGCCGACGGTGCCTGGTCGTGGAGCGTCTGCATTAACACCTGGGTGCAGACGGTGTTGGTCGTCAGTATCGCCGGTGCCTCCTGCCAGGCACCCGCAACCTGGGCACGCGCCGCTAGATGAATGACGGCGTCGGGCTGTTCCTGCTCAACCACCCGGGCCAAGGCGCCGGCGTCGGCCAGGTCGCAGCAGTGGACGGCCGGTGCCGCGCCGGAGAATTTCATCAGGAATTCATCAGTAGGGGAAAGGAGATCCAGGCCGGCTACATCCACGCCGTCAATCGTCAGCAGATATTTCGCCAGATGGCTGCCGGCAAAACCGGTGATACCCGTGATCAGGATTTTCAAGAAGGTCTCCGTTTGTCTTTCCAGGACAGGAACAGGCCTGCCTATGCTGGTTGCTGGATCGAACGAGGACAAATTATATCAGGATTTCAGACCTGTAAGCTGATTGCTCCCTGCCATTCACCCGTCAAAACCCGACCACCTGGCGAACCTGACTTTCAACACAGTAGCTGACAGCGCTGATTTAATTGACGAATCCAGGCATCAGCCATATAGTTCATATATGCGAACATCTGCACTAAACAAGGGAAACGGATATGACTGACGACCTGAACCGGAAACTGTATGAAATGCACGCCGAAATCTGCAAGGTGCTGACCAGCGCCAAACGGATCGAAATTCTCAACCTGTTGCGCGACGGTGAAAGATCGGTCGGCGAGATAGCCTCGCTGGCCGAGATCTCCCGCACAAATGTTTCGCAGCACCTGTCGTTCCTGCGTCAGAAAGGGATGGTATTATCACGCCGGGAAGGCACCAACATCTTCTATACCGTCGCCAACCTGAAAATCTTCAAGGCCATGGACACGATGAAGGAAGTGCTGCTGGAGCGATTGCAGGAAGAGCAGGATTTCGTCGCCGGCCTGAGCGCCAGCAAGTAAATATCAGGAAATAAAAGTCGAGACGGGAGGATCATGAGCGAGCCGGTTACCATCTACACCAGCCCTACCTGAGGCGATTGCCAGCGAGCGAAAGAGTTCTTTTCGCAAAGCGGTGTTTTGTTCGTTGACCGCAACCTGGAGGAGCCGGGCGTTCCCGAGGAATGTTTTGAGCGCACCGGGATGATGACCAAAACGACCATGATTATTGATGGCGAAGTTGTCAGTGGGTTTGCAAATAACTTTGATCGCGTCAAGGAGCTTGTTCAGAAACATCAGGCATTGGATTAGGCGAGAGCTGGCCTTCGCGGCCTTTTGGGGATTAACCCGGCCAGGAGTCAGCTTCAATCTCTGGATC
>Ga0075518_1000279_pt1 | contig 10143 bp, 10 predicted proteins | sample NGEPerA_2_FD_76970 | JGI IMG/M metagenome (GOLD analysis project Ga0075518, IMG submission 76970) | Arctic peat soil microbial communities from the Barrow Environmental Observatory site, Barrow, Alaska, USA - NGEE PermafrostAB136-A | ecosystem: Environmental > Terrestrial > Soil > Wetlands >...
GGCTTTCCTTCTCGAAAAAGAAATACAGCACATAAAGGCAAGGGTGAAGCATCCACAAACAAATGGAAAAGTGGAGAAATGGTTCGATTTGTACGAAAAGTACAGATTGGAATTTGAGACGTTCGCTGATTTCGTGAAATGGTACAATACAACGCGGTATCATGAAAGTCTCGATCAAAAGTATTTTCTACAAACGCCAGAGAATGCATTCTGGGCAAGGCTTCCAGAGGGAAGTAAATTGAATATCTTTCTTAGACGGATGGAGGTTGAACTAAATGTATATGGAAGAATTTACAAACAAAACGAACCTATATAAGGCCAAGACATTCGGGACTACACAGTTTATAAAGCTCTTTTTAGTAGTATTCTGTTGCTATAGTAACTGGACTTTGTTACATTAGACAATTAAAGCGGCTACTGATACCGAAATTGGTTTTTATGAACTATTTTGGTGATTTCGGGCTCTCGATATCGATTTGCCCTGAAATGTGACAAAGTCCAGGTAATTATAAGTCTATAATATATGAACTAAGTTGAGTATAAAATCCATATTGCACCCCTTTATTTCGAGTGGAAGTCATTTAGTGCTACTTTCTTCACAACGTACTATTTATCAGTGCCACTAAAATTGTATTATCATTGATAATAATTGCACGTATGCAATACACCAATTATGCTTAATTGGAAACCAAGAGAGAAGAGCAGGTTGGAGAAAACAGGAAGCATGTGAGGGAAATATCAATAAACACAAATAATTAAACATATAGTAGTATTTGGATAGGAGAACGATAATTATGAAAATACAAGAGGTTCAGGATAAAGAATTAGCCTTATGGTTCATGGCAAAAGGATGCACTTTAGATGAAGCTAATTGTTTCGTAGACGAAACGATTCGTGAAATAGAAAATGTTAAAGATTATGAGGTATATCAAGAGGAACGATTGGGAAACTTAATTATTGGGAAGAAAGTAGAGGTTTCGAAAAGTTTCATCGGAGCCACGAATGAAGAGGCTGCAATTTTAAGCTGAGAGGGAGTGTAACCTTTTTTGCTGAAGCTATCCATATGAATATCCCTTCATATTTATAAATATGTATCAACCCTTTCACCGAAATAGACCCTTAGCTGGTTCACTATAATGCCCCATTCACGCATAGGCATCGTCCATTTCTCAGATGCGTTAAACACTATCAGATACAGTATTTTCTTAGGCGAGGAGTACTTAATTCAGCATGCAGAGACATTAAAATATGACGTAGGCAAAGCTCAGTTGGCGAAGAAACGCACGACGAGGTCGCATAAAAAAATTGATGCGACCACTGATACTGTTGTTGAATCTAATAGTGTTATGCCGATAGCGTCTTGCCAAACAACAGTACAGCCTGTGAATACGGAGCATGTGGGGGATGCAGGACAAGCGAAGGGGGAGCAGGTATTAGACGTGCATGATATGCATTCTTCATGCTGTCAAGCTGTACGAAAGGTGGGAAAAACCGATTCTGAAAATAAAACTGAAGGTGACTCAGGGGAAATGAAGGGGCAGGAGAAGGTAGTGGAAGAGCAGGATGATGCGCCTGTAGTAAATGTGCCAGATGAGGATGTAGGGGAGATTAAGAGGCTTATTGAAAAGTATTCACTTGAAGAAGTGAAGAAGGCATTAATTGTAGCCGAAAGCGATATTTGAGGGGAGCTATTGCTCAAAAATGGGGAGGACAGTTTTTAGGATTGTATTGTGGGTCATATTCCAAGTTTAAGAAACATCTTCCAAGCTTGAACTTTCAATGGTACTTAAATATTCAGTGTTGATGGATAATAATGAGGCAATATAATGTGGTTGCATGATGAAAAACCAAGTAAAAATAAGAAATTAAAACTTTAGAAGCTTTTCGATTCCTACCTTCTTGACAAACTACTTATTAATTTTATCCGGCATCCAGACAGGCTTATTCTTGGGCGCATTCATCATCTCTATTTCCAGCCCATGAATATGTGCACCTTTTTAGCTCCGCGCTCCCGCAACCTGATCTCAACTGATTTGTCCTTTGTTCCTCCAATGCAGTTAGCTGCTTTAAGAGCAGCCTGCCTTGGCTGGGGGCCTGTGAAAACGCTGCTCTCAGTCCCATCTTTATTCCTTAAAATAACATTCTTTGTCTCTGCCATATGTATTTCTATCTTCTTGCAGTCCTAAACAAGTGTCGACGTCAGAACACAAATTATTCAATTATAAGACTTTTTATGTGAAGGATTAACAGGCTGACCCCAAATAATAAATGCGATTCTGCTAAATATTCCTATAAATTTTATGCCATATGTAATTAATATTTTCACTTCTTCGACTCATGCTTTTTTTGCGATTCTTCGATCTGCTTTATTTTGTCCATGATCTTTTTCTTATCAGACGAAATCGGCTTCTTATCTTGTGGAGAAATTCCTTTGGTTGTCGACTCTTTCAACTTCAGTGCATCACGCCTTAGCTGGCTTCGAACTCTATCGAGCGCAGCCCCAATACTTTCAGTATTATCATGTCTTTTTTGCTCATTTACGGGAGTTTTTTGAGGTTTTGACTTCGGTGGCACATATGGAGGTTTGCCGAGCAGTTCGTATAAAATCAATATCGCAGCATGCTTATCCAGAGGCTTGTTATGGTTGCCGCATTTAGGCGACTGTATGCAGCTGGGGCATCCATCGCTGCAGGGACAGCCTTCGATGGCTTTTAAAGTAACTTCAAGAATGTCAGATATTATTTCGTATCCTTTTTCTGCATAACCCACGCCGCCGCGATGTCCATCATAAACGAAAATACCTGAATTTCCATCGAGTTCATTATGACTTGGCGTTGACACACCTCCAACGTCGTTTCTATCAGCTAAAAGACGTAGGGGATACATCGATATCATGGCATGCTCTATAGCATGAATGCCGCCAGCAAAATCACAATCATGCTTTTCAACAAGATCTGTAAATCTATCTGTCAACTCGACCCAGAGGGCGACTGTTTCAAGGGAGAACCGGGGCATCTCAATGGAATATTCTCCAAGTACAATCTCACTGAAATATTTGAATTTCTTATACCCTGTGACCTGCTCCACAACTTCAACTGCCCCAAGCCCAACTTTTGCATCCTTGCATGAAGGTAAGGTCTTCTCAGTGTATTTCTCTTTTAAGAATATTTCAGAGTTCACCAGAGCCTTGGTATAATATTCAGCCTTTGTTTCTTCCACATGGATCTCTTTCTTTTCATGGTCAATCTTATTGACATGATACGGCATGCCCATATGCAGATATATGGCTCCTTCAAAGGCTTCCTTAAAAGCGAGTGCTTTTTCAATGTCTTTCTCTATCGGGATTCTCTTCCCGCCGTTTAATGCGAATATGGAATACGCGTCTCTATCAATACCCCGGATGGACACCCGCCCATGAGGGTTAGGATCCACGGCTGATTTGCTATCGCCTCCTGTTAATAGTCCCTCGCTCTCCAGCAATTCGATTATCCTTGCTAACCCGCTGCCGAAGTATTTCTCATCTGCGCCTGTGATGGGTATTTCTTTTGCTGCGCACAGAACATGACCTGTCTGAATATATGTATTCGAGACATTGAGCACAGCCTCTTCGCAGTTCCGTTCAATGAACTCTTTTGGGTATCTCATGTAATACTGGTCGAGTGCATTTGAACTTGCTACAAGCGCAACAATGCTCTCTTCTTTTCCCCGCCCTGCCCTTCCTGCCTGCTGTCTTGTGCTCATGATAGTGCCGGGATAACCGTCGATGATGCATGCATCAAGCCCACCGATATCTATACCAAGCTCAAGGGCATTGGTTGAAATAACTCCACGGAGACTGCCATCTGAGAGCCTTTCTTCGATTTCTTCACGCTCCTTACCGAAATACCCTGCTCTGTAGGAGGATATTTTATCAGCCAGTCCTTTTTCTCTTAAACCGTTCCTGGCTGCTACATACATTCTCTCCGCAGCCTGCCTTGCGCGGATGAAAGCGATTGTCTGAAGTCCGTATTGTACAAATCTGTTGAAAAGACTAAGGGACTCACCAAATGTGCTCCTTCTGACATTGAATCCCTGCTCGTTTACATAAAAAGGTGGATTCCAGAATACGAACTTCTGAGGACCCCGACCCGAGCCATCCTTATCTATTACAGTAACATTCCTGCCAATCAAGGCACCTGTGTGCTCGCCAGGATTTCCTATGGTAGCTGAACAGCAGATATACTGAGGAGATGCGCCATAGTATGTGCAGACGCGGTTGAGCCTTCTCAGGAGATTTGCCATGTTGCTGCCCACCACTCCACGATAATAATGGCTCTCGTCCACCACTATGAACTTAAGATTTGAGAGGAATCTTTTCCAGATGCGATTCCATGGAAGGAAGCTCAGGTGGATCATTTCAGGATTTGTTAGAATGATCTGTGAGTTCCCATACCGCACTTCTCGTTTTTCATCTTCACTCATGGTGCCGACATACTTGCTTATGTATGCATCTATACCCATTTCATCTCTTAATTTGAGGAAACTCTTAAACTGATCATTGACCAGAGCATTGAGCGGAGCTACATAGAGCGCAGTTGCTTTCGGATCAGCAATAACCATATCAAAAATCGGGAGCATATAAGACAGGGATTTCCCGCTAGCCGTACTCGTTACAAGGACGATATCCTTTCCCGATCGGGTTTGCATGATAGCCTCTACCTGATGGCTGTAAAGTTGTTTTATCCCTATCTGATCTAATGCATAGTTGATTAAAGGTCTTAATTCGATAGAAGCGTGTTCTGGCTGTCGGGAAGGGAGTTCTTCTACATGGACAATCTGGTTCTCATAGCTTCGGGAAGATTTGATGCTGTGAAGTAAACCTGATATAGACATTCTTTTACTCTCCCTCACTTTCAAACTTCTCTGACAGCAGCATGCTTTTTACCTTAATTTCTTTTTTTCGATCTTTTTCATCTTTTTTCTCCGAGAGTTCAAAAAAAGATACAGTCTTCCTGCCCACTTTTTTACGGCTGAAGAGTATCTGCCCGTCCTTTTCCTGATATGCTTTGTATACGTTCTCGAACTGCTCTTTTTCTTCATCCGTCAGCTCGATAGTCGACATGCTTCCAGAGAGTTGGTTGACAACCCTGAGTACGCTGACATCGCGCACACGTTTAAGCTCACCCGCATCTGATATGTCGGATGTGACATAAATGCTCTGTTTCAATTTGGGCGACCATGCTACCGTTTCTCTCGTCATCTCGATAGATTCGATAGGCACATACTCGCCAGGCTCAGGTTTTGTAAAATGTTTGACTAGGCGATAGTGAGAGTCGAGCATAAATTGAAATGGTCATCAACCTGTATGAGCTTATTTTTATTGTTTTTGTAATTGTAAATTGTAAGCAGATGAATCGTAGTTCAATCCACAGATTGTTCCCAATCTACATGATTCAAGAATATTATGGATTCTTCTCAAACTTGCATTTCCCCAAGTTGAGGTTATGCTAGCTCTTGAAGTCCTTTATATCATAGAAGTGCCGAATGTTCTTTGGGTTTGTAATAATTTGAAGTTATAATGGAACGATTCCTAATAAACGGTAACCCTTAAACTAAATGATCCTCGCAGCTTTTAGGACTTATATTAAATTGTTTTGCCAGTGTGTTGACGTTAATGACATCTCCGCTTATTATCTTCAACTTTTCATCTCCTGCGCCCAGCGGTTCTATCTTTAACCTTTTCATTTCTTCCTGCACCGCAGAATCTTCATACTCTTTCAGAATTTTTACGATTTTGTTCATCGGAATCTTGTTCTTAAAATAGATCAGATTCATGGTTTCGTTTTCTTTGAGTTTTGAGCAGGCAAGCGTTTCGTCTACTGCTACTATTATTTTATCTTTGACCGCATTGAGCTTTTCGAATTTCTTCTTTAAGTAGCTCTCTGTCCAGAAACCAACTATTTCTATATACACTTTTAAGGTTCCTTTCTCGAATACAAAGTCTGGAATAATTACCCCATTTCCGGCGTTGGTGATCGGCGTACACGGTTCACGGCGCAATGTCCATCCAATATTAAGAGATTTGAAACCATCTGCAAAACTTTCTTCCAGGCGGCTGTCATAATCATTTTTCTTTTCCTTTTCATGTTCGTGCACTGTTGCTGGAGAAGGAAAAGGAATAGCAGGGAAAAACCATTTATGCTTTGCGTCAAGGTTTAATATGTATTGGCGAACGTCATTTTTTCGCCTCACAATAAATGCTTTCAAGTTAAAATCATCCGATTTCACAATTGCAGGGAGGAGTTTTGCAAGAGAAGTTCCGTATTTTTCAGTCAGTTTTAGTACCGACATTGGCCCATCAACTTTTACGTACAGGCGATCTGTTTGGTAAGCATGGTACATTAATCCAAGTCTTTTCATTGTGCTGAAAACCTCTCTACTAGCATTCACATCCACAGAAAATTCCATTTCAGTAGCTCGAAATAAAAGGGTCTGTACAAGTGATAAATTATACAGCTTGATCAGGATTCTCGCATTTATGGCATCAAATTGTGTTATTACCTGCTCTTCTTCCATATCCGCAAACATACGACTTAACAGGTATTCTCCAGTAATTCCAAGTTCTTTTGCTGCAGTTTCTATTGCGGTTTTTCTTTCTTCTTCGCTTGTTGCATACTTTGCATGTTCGAGCACTTTTTTTCTTATTTCAAAAGGTTGAATGTCTTCAGAATAAAATTCAGAAGAGAAAGTACATCTACGCAGCAAAAGTTCGAAAAATCCGCGAACTCTTCTTGCATCTACATCGAAATGCTGATTAAGATAATCATCAAGAGCTGCGTTCAAGTATTTTCTTTTTTTCCCTGCGCTTTGCGAGAAGATATTTATTAGATCAGATGCATCCGCGTAGCATTCTTGTGTTGCATACTTTACAAACACTTTCCCATTACGGCTGAACACAGCAACAAGAAGTTCACTTGGCAGCATTTCTATTCTCCTTGTGTATTGGGGAAAGCAGCGACACTGGTAGCGGTATTGTTACCGTTACTGCCATTGCATGCGGCTGCAAGAGGAACTCTTGAGACAGCGGTTTTGGTTTCACTATGTCTTCTTATGGATGTACCAACCTCGCTTGTGCCGGTTGTTACTATTTCATACATTACAGCTTCTTTTCCTTCTTTCATCCGCAGAATTCGACCCAGCCTTTGTTTGTACTCTCTCGCACTGCCGCTACCTGACAAGATTATGCCAACATTTGCTTCAGGAACGTCCACTCCTTCATCCAGCACTTTGGAAGTGACCATCCTCGTAAAGATACCGTTCCTGAACGATTCGAGGTTATATTCTCTTTCTTTAGGCGGGGTTTCGTAGGTTATTGAAGGTATTAAAAGCGTTCTGCTTATTCTATGAACGAGCTTGTTATGTTCTGTGAATATTATTATGCGGTCGTACTTATGCTTCCGGAGCAGCGATTCAAGTGCAGCAAGCTTTGCTTCCGAGTTAAAGGCTATATCTCTTGCTTTATTCCTACACACAAGCGCTTCGCGTGCACTCGCATCGCTAACGCTGAGCATAATCATCTTTTTAAAACCTTCTGCTCCATTTAGCTTGAGTTCAGAGGCGAGTTTCCTATATCTATCGTAATATGTGTCGTAATTTTTCTTTTCATCAGGCATCATGTCTAATTTTATGAGTTTGTAGTCGTACTCAGCCAGATATGTGCCTTCCAGCTCCTCTATCTTTATCTCGTACACTTTGCCGCCGACCAATCTATCCACTACAGTATGCCGCCCGTCATGTCTTTCATATGTAGCTGTTAATCCAAGTCGATGCGGGCAGGCCAGCATCTCAGCCATTGTAGCGTAGCCCTCGCCGCCAAGATGGTGCACTTCATCAAATATCACAAGTTTGAACTTGTTACCTATCTCGGACGCCATAAGGTAACAGGAGTCGTAGGTTATAACTGTGATCGGTTTAATTTCTTTTTCACCCCCGCCAACTATCCCCACCTCTGTTTGAATATTCTTCTCTATCTCTCGTTTCCACTGGTAGAGCAGGTCTATTGTTGGAACAACCACAAGAGCGGAAGCATTAACTGCGCACATAGCAAAGATACCAAGAATTGTCTTTCCAGCACCAGTCGGGAGAGCGATAGTACCACGCAAGCCTGCGCTGACCCAGGCGTTGATAGCTTCTTTCTGGTAGTAGCGCAGTACCACGTCGGAGTTTGAAATTAATTTTAAGTCAGGACAGAGAATGAGATGCAGTACATCATCGCTGTAGGGTAAATTGGAATTGTCCAAGTATTCTTTTATCATCTGATAATACATCGCAGCACCGCGATAACAACCTACACGCTCATCGTAGACGCTATTCGGCGGTTTTATCCCTCGGATGATTATTGTGCCTTTATCGTACTGCAGCGACGTTTCGTTCATTGCATACGCAGGATAATTTAACCCACTTTCCGTCGAGGGCAAGTTCATGATGCGTCAAGAAGGCCTCTTAGGTTTAAAAGCTTTGAGAGAGCGGAGTGAAAGTAAACTCGCCTATTATTCAGGATTATCAAAGAAATTTTTGTTAAAGTCTATAAAAGCACTTCTCAAGCACTTACGAATTAATGGTATGAATTGTAGAGTGCCAATAGATTATGATATTTATATAGACAGGTCTTTTTGTCGGTCTCTCCTGTATATCCAGATGAAATCGAAGGAAAGACAGGTTTCTGAGAAATCTTTTTAAATCCCAAGCTTCGGTATAGCTCTCAGATATTCCAGCCTGACCTGCTCTGGTGTGAACTGCGTATATCTATCGAGCATGCTTGCATCGGCATCGCCTCTCAGCATTTGAATTACTTTGGGATGACAACGATTTCCAGCAAGATGCGTGGTGAATGCATATCTGAAGACATGGGGTGTGATAGCTTCGCTTGGGTCATTTGTATCTTTCCCGACACCGCTATCGATTGAAGCATCCTTGACAATAATAGCTATCATGGGATATTTTAGTCTCTCACCAAGAACCGTAGTGAATAAGGCTTTGTCTCCATTTGATGTTCTAATGGATATCCATAATTTTAGAGATCTCTCGCATTCTTCATCGAAATATACGTCACCAGGACTGCCGCCTTTACGTTTTGGTATGCGAATGCGGCGTTCGTTCCAGTATATATTATCGAGGTTTAACTGTGCTAATTCATTAGCCCGCATACCTGTTTTATAGAATGTTATTATTATAGCTCTATTTCTGGGATTTTTTGCGGCTTTTATTATTTTTACAACATCTGCAATAGATAAAATAGGTCTCAGGATTCTCTTATTATTTGCTTTGTTCATCTTTTCCGAGCTTTCTTTGAATGGATTTTTTTTGACGAGGTCGTCTTCAAGAAAATAATCAAAGAGTACTTTTCCAGCCTGTAACCTTCCTGCTTTGGTGCTTACTTTCTTTTCAGCCATAGTCATTAGCCAATTCTCAACATCAGTTTTTGTAACATCGAAAAGATGCTTCCCTTGTTCATCTAATCGTTTTATGAAAGCTGAAAGTATTATGCGTTTGCTTTTGATAGTCCCCGGTAAATCTCCGTATAACTCTTGGTTTTTCAGGAAGGTATCAAGAAGGTCTTTGTTGCTGAGAGACATTTATTCTACCTCAATTTTTAATTTTTTGCCTGAATAAGAACGTTCAACAGGCTCGATTTCGGGGTTGTATCGATACCCTCCCCCTCTTCCGAGTTTGAATTCTATCATCCCGACCTTGAACATGGTCTCTTCAATTTCATCTTGCAGTTCATGAATTTTAACATCGTCATCACGGTTTAATAGAACAGCAATTCTTTCTAATGATAAGAATTTCTCCTTATCAAGAACCTTGAATATTTCATTGCTTTCAGAAACAGCACCACGATTTCTTAGATTTTCATTTTCGGATTTTAATAATTCTATTTGCCGTTCAAGCTCTAAATTCTTGGCTTTCAATGTCTCAATATCAGGATTGTTTGCGGATTGTTCCCATTGTAACTCTTTGACTGTATCTTCATTGACTACCGTTAATGTCCACTGACCTCATGGGGTAACTTTTTAATAATTGAAGATTAATTGAATATTAAGAATAATTAATTATGACCGTGAGTGTATATCGTTGGGAAGATGTTCATCGCTATTTCCCGCA
>Ga0075518_1000281_pt1 | contig 10109 bp, 6 predicted proteins | sample NGEPerA_2_FD_76970 | JGI IMG/M metagenome (GOLD analysis project Ga0075518, IMG submission 76970) | Arctic peat soil microbial communities from the Barrow Environmental Observatory site, Barrow, Alaska, USA - NGEE PermafrostAB136-A | ecosystem: Environmental > Terrestrial > Soil > Wetlands > Peat...
CACCGGCTTCGCGGTGGCCTTGAAGGTGTTCCCCGCGCCGTCGTTCTCCTCGAGCATCTGCTTGGCCTTATCCCACTGGACGTCGAAGCCGTGGTCGCGCCGGATCTCGTCGTCGATGTCGTCGACGTCCTCGATGAGGGACAGCTCGTAGACGCTCTGCGCGTTGTCGGTGACCGGACCGTAGGAGTCGACGGCGATCGTCACCGGGCCCATGCCGAGGAACCCGAACGCGACCAGTCCGAAAGCGAACACGGCGGGGGCGACCATGAGCGCCCCGAGCCCGAGCCCGCTCATGAGGTACGCGCCCGCCATGAGGCCGACGATGGCCATGCCGATCCAGTAGGCGGAGAAGTTGCCGGCGACCAGGCCGGACAGGATGTTGAGCGAGGCGCCACCCTGGCGTGAGCTCTTGACGACCTCGCGCACGTGCTTGCTGTGCGTGGAGGTGAACACCTTGACGAGCTCGGGGATCAGGGCCCCCGCGAGCGTGCCGAACGAGATGATCGTCGAGAGCTTCCACCACAGGCCGTTCGTGAGCGTGTCACCGAGCACGACGTACGTCATGGCGTAGGTGGCAGCGATGCACACGGTGGAGGTGATCCACACGAGCGAGCTGAGCGGTGCCTCGAAGTTCATGCGCTCGGCCTTGGCGTAGCGGAAGCGGGCCAGGGCGTCGTTGGCGAGGTACGACACCGCGGAGGCGATGACCATGGCCACGCGGACCACGAAGATCCACACCAGCAGGCTGGCCTGGATCGCCGGGTCATGGACGGCCAGCAGCACGAACGTGATGAGCGCGACCCCGGTCACGCCGTAGGTCTCGAAGCCGTCCGCGCTCGGGCCGACGGAGTCGCCGGCGTTGTCTCCGGTGCAGTCGGCGATCACGCCGGGGTTGCGGGCGTCGTCCTCCTTGATCTTGAACGCGATCTTCATCAGGTCGGCGCCGATGTCGGCGATCTTGGTGAAGATGCCACCGGCGATGCGCAGCACCGAGGCGCCGAGCGACTCTCCGATGGCGAAGCCGATGAAGCACGCGCCCGCGAGGTCGCTGGGCAGGAACAGCAGGATGACGAGCATCATCATCAGCTCGATGCTGATGAGCACCATCCCGATGGACATGCCGGACTTCATCGGGATGCGGTGCATCGCCAGCGGCCGCCCGCGCAACGAGGCGAACGCCACACGCGAGTTCGCGAACGTGTTGACGCGGATGCCGTACCAGGCGACGGAGTACGAGCCGCCCATCCCGACGAGGCTGAAGCCGATGACGATCGCGACGCGTCCCCACGGGAATCCGACGAGCAGCCCGTAGTAGGCCACGATGACCGCCGCGATGAACACCCAGAGCATGAGCAGGAAGCGACCCTGCTGCACGAGGTACGTCTTGCACGTCGAGTAGATGAGCTCGGAGATCTCGCGCATCGACGGGTGCACCGCCATGCGGCGGAGCTGGACGTAGCTGAGCGCGCCGAAGCCGATGCCGAGCGCGCACACGAGAAAGCCGATCAGGAGGAGCGTCCGGCCCGAGCCGCCGCCCACGATCGTCACGGCGCTCAGGTCCGGCAGGACGAGGCTGGCCTCTCCGCCGCCGTTCGTCGCGCCGGTCGACGCAGACGACGCGCAGCCGGAGAGTGCGACTGCGACGACGGCCGCGAGGCCGCCCGCGCGCACGCCGGGACGGTGTCGGGCCTGGTCGGCGATGCGGGCCGACGCGCCGGGGACGGCGCGACCTGGGGGCTGGACGTTGCTCACGATGGCCTCTGACCTGGGCGGCGATGCTCTGACGCTGCCACGCTATTCCGCGTTCGTGAGCCGGGAGCGTGACCTTCGTCTCACGTCCGGCGCGGGGATTCCGCTACGCCCCGACGTCGACGGTGGACGCCCACTCGCCGGCAGATGCGGTTCGATGCGCGGATCGCAGCCGCGGATGCGGTTAGTCTGGCGCGATGCCACTGTTTCGGATCCGGGAGGCCGCCGCGCTGCTCGGCGTGAGCGACGACACCGTTCGGAGATGGACCGACACCGGGCGGCTGCCGGCCACGTCCGACGACTCCGGGCGGCAGGCGATCGAGGGAGCTGTGCTCGCGCGGTTCGCGCAGGAGCTCGCGGCCGAGAACCCCGTCACGACGGGCCAGATCAGCCGCCAGTCGGCCCGCAACCACTTCACCGGTCTCGTGACCAACGTCGTGCGGGACACCGTCATGGCGCAGGTCGAGATCCAGGCCGGGCCCTTCCGGGTCGTCTCGCTCATGAGCCGCGAGGCCGCCGACGACCTCGGGCTCGTGCCCGGGGTGCTCGCCGTGGCGAGCGTGAAGTCCACCAACGTGGTCGTGGAGATCCCCGATGGCTGAGCCGCTGCCCGACGCGTCCGCCCCGAAGCCGCACGACACGCAGGAGAGCCGCCCATGCTCCGTCCCCTTCTCGCCACCCTGACCGCGGTCGCGGCGGTGACCGCCCTGCTGGCCGGCTGCGGATCCTCGACCAGCAGCGACGCCGAGGCTCCGGCGCACAGCGACTCGGCGTCCACCACGGCCCCGACGTCCGCGGGCGAGATCACCGTGTTCGCGGCGGCATCCCTGACCGAGTCGTTCACGACGCTCGGCAAGCAGTTCGAAGCGGCACACCCGGACGCCAGGATCACCTTCAGCTTCGGGCCGAGCTCCGGCCTGGCCACGCAGATCATCGAGGGAGCGCCGGCCGACGTCTTCGCGTCCGCGTCGGACAAGAACATGGACGCCGTCGTCGCCGCCCGGGCCGCCGAGACCCCGTCGACGTTCGCCACGAACGTCCTGGAGATCGCAGTCCCGCCGGGCAACCCCGCGAACGTCACGACCCTCGCCGACCTCGCCAGGGCCGACGTCAAGGTGGCGGTCTGCCAGCCGGCCGTCCCGTGCGGCGCCGTCGCGGCCAAGGTCTTCGCCGCCGCGGGCCTGACCGTCACCCCCGTCACGCTCGAGGCCGACGTCAAGGCCACGCTGACCAAGGTCGAGCTCGGCGAGGTCGATGCCGGCGTCGTGTACGTGACCGACGTCCTCGCCGCGGGCGACAAGGTCACCGGGATCGAGATCCCGGCCGGCGTGAACTCCGCCACGAGCTACCCGATCGCCACCCTGTCCGCATCGAAGAACCCCGACCTGGCGAAGGCGTTCGTCGACTCCGTCCTGTCCGCTGACGGCGCGAGCGTGCTGAGCGCCGCCGGCTTCCAGAAGCCGTGACGCCGTGACCGTGACCTCGCCCGTGCGCGTGCCGCCGCGTGCCCCGAGGCCGGACGGCGGACGCCGGCCGGACGCCGACGTGACCTCGCGTGCGCCGTGGCCCCTGGCCGTCCCGGCCGTCGTGGCCGTCGCGTTCCTGCTGCTCCCGCTCGTGGGCCTGCTGCTGCGGGCGTCCTGGCGTGACCTGCCGCGGCTGCTCCTGGAGTCCGAGGCATCGGGTGCGCTGCGGCTCTCGCTCGTCACGGCGACCATCGCGACCGTGATCTCGCTGATCCTCGGGGTGCCGTTGGCGTGGGTGCTGGCCCGCGCGCGCTTCCGGGGACGCGGCCTGCTGCGCGCCCTGGTCACCCTGCCCCTGGTGCTGCCCCCGGTCGTGGGCGGCGTGGCGCTGCTGTTCGCCCTCGGGCGGCGCGGCTTCGTCGGTCAGTACCTGGACCAGTGGTTCGGGCTCACCCTGCCGTTCACGAGCGCCGGCGTCGTCCTGGCCGAGACGTTCGTCGCGATGCCGTTCCTGGTCGTCACCGTCGAGGGCGCCTTCCGCTCCGCCGACCTCGGTCTGGAGGAAGCAGCCGCCACGCTCGGCTCGCGACCGTTCGCCACCTTCCGCCGCGTCACCCTGCCCCTGATCGCCCCCAGCCTGATCGCCGGGAGCGTGCTCTGCTGGGCGCGCGCGCTGGGCGAGTTCGGCGCGACCATCACGTTCGCCGGCAACCTGCCGGGGGTCACGCAGACGATGCCGTTGGCGGTCTACCAGGCGCTCGAACGGGACCCCGACGCGGCAGTCGCGCTGAGCCTCGTGCTGCTGGTGGTCTCGGTCGCGGTCCTCGCGCTCCTGCGTGAGCGCTGGCTGCACCCCGGCGCGACCCTGTGACCGCGTCCGTGCCCAGGCGCGACGGGCTGCAGGCCGACGTCGTCGTCGAGCGGGGCGACTTCCGCCTCGAGGCCGCGTTCACGGTCGCCCCCGGCCAGGTCCTCGCGGTCCTGGGTCCCAACGGCGCCGGGAAGACGACCCTGCTGCGTTCCCTCGCCGGGCTCGGCGCCCTGACCGACGGCAGCATCACGGTCGGGGCGGACACGTGGGACGACGCCCGGGCCGGGGTCTTCCTGCCTGCGGTCGACCGCGCCGTCGGCCTCGTGTTCCAGGACTACCGGCTCTTCCCTCACCTGAGCGTGCTGGACAACGTCGCGTTCTCGGCCCGCGCCCGAGGCGCCGGCCGGGCGCGGGCGCGACGGGACGCCGCCGGCTGGCTCGCGCGCACGGACCTCGAACCCCTGGCACGGAACCGTCCGGGGGTGCTGTCCGGCGGACAGGCGCAACGCGTCGCACTGGCCCGGGCGCTTGCGTGCGACCCGCGGCTCCTGCTGCTCGACGAGCCGCTCGCGGCCCTCGACGCGCGGACCCGGCTGGAGATCCGCGGCGAGCTCCGTCGGCACCTGTCGGCCTTCGCCGGACCCAGCATCCTCGTCACCCACGACCCGCTCGAGGCCATGGTCCTGGCTGACCGCCTCCTCGTCCTCGAGTCGGGTCGCATCGTCCAGGAGGGCACGCCGACTGCGGTCGCCCGGCGCCCCGCGACCGACTACGTCGCGCGCCTCGTCGGTCTCAACCTCTACGCCGGAACGCTCACCGACCGCGCCACCCGACGCGTCGACCTCGACACCGGCGGGATCCTCTACGCCGCCGGTCACGACCAGGACGCGGACGACGAGGGAGCCACCGGCGCAGACCCGACCGGCACCGACATGCTCGTCGTGCTCGCGCCGTCCGCGATCTCGATCCATACCAGCCGACCCGACGCCGGCTCCCCGCGCAACATCTGGACCGGGGTCGTCGCGGGTCTGGAGCTGTTGACCGACCGGGTTCGCGTCGCCGTCGACGGCAGCCCGTCCGCGCTCGTCGACATCACGCCCGCGGCGGTCGCCGACCTGCGCCTGGCCCCGGGCCAGGCGGTCTGGCTCACCGCCAAGGCCACCGAGGTCATCGCCTACGCCGACCCCGGACGTGCTCCGGCGCGCGCCCCGACCGACATCCCGACCGCGGGTGGTCCGGCGCGCTGACGGTCCGGTGACGTGGGCTCAGCGCGTGGGGTCGTGGGTCAGGTTGACGATCTCGACGTCGGGACCCGGGAAGACCAGAGTCTCGTGACCGTCGTCGAACTTCACCAGATAGGGCGGAGTGCCGTCGGGCCCATGCGCCTCGAGCACCTGACCCCGCCGTGACGGGGTACCGAGGACCCGGCCGTGAATGATGATCTCGTCGCCTGCGGAAGCATGCATCGTCGCTCACCTCGGTTCCAGAGTAGACGCGAACCGGGGTGTTCGGCGAGGTCAGGAGGGGCCTCAGATCGGGCCGCGGAGTTCACCCGTCCTCGCTGGCCTGGACGTTTGACCAGGAACCCTCCGAGGATCCACAATTGCCTTGACAGTGTGCATCGCCTGCCCCCTGCGCGGTGCGCACTGTTCACTGTCCGGTGTCGGGCGGGCCTCCTTGAGGCCCGCCCGATCACCCGGGCCGGCTCCCCGCCGCAGTGCGGGTCGAGCCCCGTCGGATCGCAGGTCGAACCCCCCGAAAAGCCGCGTCGTGCGCACGGACTTCCGCACCATCACCGTGTCGTCGGCGTGCCACGCGTCCGCGCGCGAGCAGTGCGGTTAGCGTTCCCAACGTGACCGTCCCTGCGCGCACGTCCGGCTCGGGACCCGAGAAGGCTCCCGAGTCCGACGCGACCACCTCTGTCGGCCCGACGGCTTCGCCATCGGCGCCGGTCCTCGTCGAGCCACCGTCTGCGGACGAGCTCGTGGCCGGCGCCGTCGCGACCTGGCGCGGTGCGCTGGTCGAGGCCGCGGGCGGCTCGACGCTGTCCGACGTCGACCTCCTCGGCGACGCCGCGCTGGACCTGTCCGCGGCGCACCCGTCCGGCATCGCGCAGCTCTTCGCTGGCCGCGAGACCCGCCTGTCCAACCTCGTGCGCGAGGGCGGGTCGCTCGCGACCGCGAAGCGCCGGGCGCGCAGCGTCGGGTCGCGCGCCGAGAGCTACGCGCAGCGCTACGGCATCGCCCCGACGTACCTCGCGATCGGCGTCGCGACGTGGACCGAGCGGACGACGCCGGACGTCGCGTCGGACGACGTCGCGGCCCTCGCCGCGGTCACGCGCGCGGCTCGGAGCCAGCGCGCTGCCTCGGCCTACGACGTCGAGGCCGACGGCGGCACCCACACGCCGGCAGGACCCCGCACGGTGCGCGCCCCGGTGCTGCTGCGCCCGGTGTCGCTGCATGCCCGGGGGAGCGGTGAGAGCGACTACGAGCTCGCTCTCGAACCGTCGCTCGAGGTCAACCCGATCCTTGCCCGCGCGCTGCGCAGCCGTGGCGCGCTCCTGGACCCGGGCGCGGTGGCCCGGGGTGCGTTCACGGGCACCGGGTTCGACCCGCGGCCCGCACTCGACCGGCTCACGTCCCTCGGCGCCGCCGTGCTCGAGGGCTTCGAGCTCGTCGAGCGCATCGTCGTGGGGACGTTCGTGCACCCCGGTCAGATCCTCGTCGACGACCTCGACGCGCTGTCCGGGACCCTCGACCGGCATGAGGTCGTCGCGGCGCTCGCAGGCGTCGAGGAGGCACGCGCACGTCTGCGACGCCCCGTTCCCGCGCCCGTGCGCGGCGACCGGGACCCTGATCTCGAACGTGGTGTCGGGGACCTCGACGCCGCGCAGCAGCACGTCCTCGACGTCCTCGCGACGGGCGAGCACCTGTTCATCGACGCGCCCACCGGGAGTGACGTCACCGGCACGCTCGCGGCCGTCGTGGCCGATGCAGCGGCGTCGGGACGCACCGTCCTGTACGTCCCGGGGCACCGGCGGGCCTCCTCGGCCCTCAAGGCCCGGCTCGACCGGCTCGGTCTCGGCGACCTTCTCCTCGATGTGGCTCCCGAGGCCGGCTGGCGCACCGCCGTCGGTCGTCGGCTGCTCGGCGCGATGACGCTCGAGGCGCAGGCACCCGAGCTCGCGCGCATCAACGGCGTGCGCCGGGACCTCGTCGAGCACCGTGAGCAGCTCCGTGCCTATGTCGAGGGGTTGCACGCCGAGCGCGGGCCGTGGGGTGCCTCGGCGTACGACGCGCTGCAGGCGCTCGCGCGGCTCACCGCGACCCGTCCCGCACCGCGCACCACAGTGCGTCTGAGCGCCGATGTCGCGCGCGTGCTCGACGCCGACCGGCGCACCGCGCTCGCGGCCGACCTGGCCCGGGCGGCGGAGCTCGGCGCGTTCACGCTCCAGCCGTCGGACACGCCCTGGTTCGGTGCCGACCTGCTGTCCGATGCCGCCGCCGAGAGCGCGCTGAACACGCTCGGCCGCCTGCTCGAGTCCGAGCTGCCGCGGCTCGCGGAGCGGATCGCGGAGGTCTCCGCCGCAACCGGCCTGGTCCCCGCCACGACGGTCGCCGCCTGGGGTGAGCAGCTCGTCATGCTCGGTGGCATCCGCGGCGCGCTCGACCTGTTCCAGCCGATGATCTTCGAGCGGACCGCCGCCGATCTGGTCGCGGCGACGGGCACCAAGGAGTGGCGCGAGCAGCACGACCTGCCCATGGGGTACTGGCTGCGCCGTCGCCTGCGCAAGCAGGCCAAGGACATGGTCCGACCGGGTCGCCCGGTCGCGGACCTGCACAGCGCGCTCATCGAGGTGCAGACGCAGCGCCAGATCTGGCAGGCGCACTGCCCGGCGGGCGGCTGGCCGCAGCTGCCCGAGGGGCTGGCCGGGATCGAGGACGAGTACCGCGAGCTGAGCGCCGACCTCGGCGAGCTCGACTCGGCGCTCACGGGGACGCCCGGGGGAGCGGGCCTGTTCGACGTGCCCCTGGCCGAGCTCACCGCGCGGCTGGCCCGGCTGGTCGCGGACCGCGACGCGCTCGAGAAGCTGCCCGCGCGGACCGCTCTCGTGCGCTCGTTGACGGCCGCGGGTCTCGGGGAGCTGCTCGCCGACCTCGCGCGGCGCCGGGTCGGCGCCGACCTGACAGGCGCCGAGCTCGACCTCGCATGGTGGAGCACGGTGTTCGAGCAGATCCTCACCGCCGACCCGGCACTCGCGGGGTACGACGGCGTGACGCTCGGCCGGCTCTCCGCCGAGTACGCCGCACTCGACCGGGCGCACGTCACGAGCCTGTCGACGCCTGTGCGCAACGCCGTCGTCGGGCACATCGGCACGGCCCTGCGCGCACACCGCGACCAGGCCGAGGCGCTGTTCGGCGAGCTCGTCGAGGACCGCATGACGAGCGTGCGCGAGACGGTCGCGCGGTATCCCGACGTCGCCCGGCGCCTGCGCCCCGTGCTCGCCGCCTCACCCATGCTCGTGCCGCAGCTGCTGCCCGCGACTCGCACGGTCGACCTGGTCGTCATCGACGCGGCCGCGCAGCTGCCCGTCGAGGTGGCCGTCGCAGTCATCGCCCGCGGTCGACAGGTCGTCGTCGTCGGCGATGCGCGCTGCGCGTCCGGGACCGCCGTGCGCGACCTCGCCGACGTCCTGCCCGTGGTCGCGCTGCGTGCCGACGCGTCCCGACGCGATCCGCACCTCACCGCGTTCCTCGCGGCGCACGGCTACGAGGGCGTGCTGAGCCCGACGCCGCTCCCGGAGAACTCGCCGCTCGTCCGCCTCGACGTCGTTGCCGGCACCGGCATGCCCGACGCCACGAGCGGCACCGTCGAGGGTCCGCGCGCGGAGGTGGAGCACGTCGTCGAGCTCGTCCTGACGCACGCGCTCACCCGCCCCGACGAGTCGCTCGCCGTGATCACACCCTCGGGCGCGCACGCCGACCTCGTGCGCGAGGCCGTGCTCGCCGAGGTGCGCGCGAACCCCAGCCTCGCGGTGTTCTTCGACTCGGGCCGCGTCGAGCCGTTCGTCGTCGCGGACCTCACGGGCGTCGCCGGGCTTCGCCGCGATGCCGTGATCCTCACGCTCGGCTACGGCCGCACGCCGCACGGGCGCGTGCTGCACCGCTTCGGCCCGATCGGCGAGCGCGGCGGCGACGCCCGTCTGCTCGACGCCCTCGGCGCGACCCGGCACCGCCTCGACATGGTCGCGAGCTTCAGGGCGGCGGACCTCGACCCCGCGCGACTGCGTGGCCGCGGCGCCCGACTGCTCGCGGACCTGCTGGCCTTCGCCGAGCGCCGTGGGCAGGGTGCGACGACGGACGCCCTGGCGAGCGTCGTGGTCCCCGAGCCGGTTGTGCCCGAACCCCTGTCGACTGATACCGCGACCGACACCGACCCTGTGGACGGTGCGTCGCTTCCCGTCGCAGCGCCCGGCGCGGAAGGTCCGGACGCGGCGCCGGACGACGCCGCGACCGGCGAGACTGCGACTGCCACCGCCGTCGACCCGGAGCCCGACCGTCTCGTCGTCGACCTGGCCGAGCGGCTGTGGCGCCACGGTCTCGTCGTCGAGATCGACCACGGCCTCCCGGGCGGCACGCACATCCCGCTCGCCGTCGGTCACCCGGACCTCCCTGGCCGTCTCCTGGTCGCGGTCCTGACCGACGACGACGCGTATGTCGCCGAACCGAGCATCCGCGTGCGCGACCGCCAGGTCGCTGACCGCCTCGAGCGGCTCGGCTGGAGCGTCGCGCGGGTGTGGTCGGCCGCCGCGTTCCTCGACCCGCAGGCCGAGGTCGACCGGATCAGGCGCGCGGTGCACGCCAGCATGCTCGCGACGCCGCGCGCAGTCGCACCGCTCACGATCACCCCGACCGTGGGGGACGACGACCTGCTCCCGGCCACCGCCGACACCCCCATCGACGGGATCCCGGTTCCGGCCACGACCATCCCTGTCCGCGAGGTGCTCGTGCCGAAGACCTCCGTGCCGCCGGCCTCGGCGCCCGCGATCATCGACTCGGTCCCGCAGGCGGCGACCGACACCG
>Ga0075518_1000282_pt1 | contig 10099 bp, 8 predicted proteins | sample NGEPerA_2_FD_76970 | JGI IMG/M metagenome (GOLD analysis project Ga0075518, IMG submission 76970) | Arctic peat soil microbial communities from the Barrow Environmental Observatory site, Barrow, Alaska, USA - NGEE PermafrostAB136-A | ecosystem: Environmental > Terrestrial > Soil > Wetlands > Peat...
GGTCAAGGCGTTCAACAACATCCGCTTCGACGACCTCGCGGTCGACGGCACGCCCACCGGAACCCCCGGACGCCGTGCGCTGCCCGTCGCGGGCGACGACGCCGAGGCGAAGACGCGGGTCGTCGCGCTGCTCGACGAGCTCGGGTACGACGTCGTCGACGCCGGCCTGCTCGCGGAGGGCTGGCGCTTCCAGCCGGACACGCCCGCGTACGTGCAGCGGTTCGACGTGGACGCACTGCGCGAGGCGCTGGCGGCCGCGGCGCGCGCCTGACTCCCGCACGCCTGAGACCTGCTCAGCTGCCCCGCACGGCGACCGTCGCCCGTGCGGGGCAGGTGGCAGAATCCGCGGCATGCCGCCCGACGAGCTCTGGTTCGACCGACCCGCCGCGGAGTGGGTCGAGGCGCTGCCGCTGGGCAACGGCCGCACCGGGGTCATGGTGCACGGCGGCGTCGAGGCCGAGCACCTGCAGGTGAACGACGGGACGGCATGGTCGGGCAGCCCGCGCAGCGAGCACGAGGGCCAGGTGGTGGCTCCGTCCACCGCGGCAGCAGCGATCGCTGCCGCGCGGGCCGCGGTGCTCGCCGAGGACTTCGACGAGGCGGCCCGGCAGGTGCAGCGGCTGCAGCACCGGCACACCCAGTCCTACCTCCCCTTCGCCGACGTGCGCGTCACGTCGACCGTCACCGGCGGCGCAGATCGACCCGCGCCCGTGGTCACGGGGTATCGGCGGAGCCTGGACCTGGCCACCGCGACGTGCACGGTGACGTACCGGGTGGACGGCTACGAGGTCCGACGGCGGGTCTTCGTGAGCCACCCCCACGAGGTCGCGGTCCTCGAGATCACGACCGACCACCCCGCGGGGCTCGACGTGGCGATCGCACCCAGCTCGCTGCTGCGCGTCACCGGCTCCGGATCGGGCCCGGGCGAGGCGTGGCTGACGCTGCGCATGCCCTCGGACGTGTCGACCGACGCCGACGACGCCGATCCGCTCACCTACTCGGACGAGCCTGGCGCCTGCCTCGAGGGCGCCCTCGCGGTCGGCTGGACGCACGACGGAACGCCCGACGCCCGGACGGACGGGGCGACGGGGGTCCATGCGGCAACCGTCGTGCTGGCCACCCGGACGACGTTCGCGGGGATCGCACGCGAGCCGCAGGGGTCGGGGCTCGACGCGCTCGTGACCGCGAGAGCGGGTGTCGCACGGGCGCTCGACGAGGGCGTCGCGCGGGTGCACCGCGCGCACGTCGCCGATCACGGGTCCCTGTTCGCACGGGCCCGGGTCACCACCGCTCCGCCGTCGGGCGACGACCCGGCGGCCACCGACCTGCCGACCACCGACCTGCCGACCGACGAGCGACTGCGCCGCGGCAACGCCCACGTGGGTGGCGTGCTCGCCGCCGACCCCGGCCTCGTCGGCCTGCTGTACGCCTACGGGCGCTACCTGCTCATCGCGAGCTCGCGTCCCGGTGGGCTGCCGGCCAACCTGCAGGGCATCTGGAACGACCGGCTGCAGGCGCCGTGGAGCGCCAACTACACGACGAACATCAACGTCGAGATGAACTACTGGCCGGCGGAGGTCGCGAACCTCGCCGAGCTGGCCGAGCCGCTGTTCGACCTGATCGACGGGCTCACGGTCACCGGCAGCGTCACCGCGGCGCGGCTCTATGGTGCGCCGGGGTGGGTCGCGCACCACAACGCCGACCCGTGGGCGTACAGCCAGCCGGTCGGCGACGGGCGGCACGACCCCCGCTGGGCGTTCTGGCCGCTCGCGGGCGCGTGGCTCGTCCGCCATCTCTGGGAGCACTTGCTGTTCGGCGCCGACGACGAGTTCGCTCGACGGGCATGGGTGCCGATCCGGTCGGCGGCGGAGTTCTTCCTGGCCTGGCTCGTCGAGCTGCCCGACGGCAGCCTCGGGACCGTCCCGTCGACCTCGCCCGAGAACGTCTTCCGCGCACCCGACGGCCGCGAGGCATCGGTCGATGCGTCCTCGACCCTGGACCTCGTCCTCGTCGCCGACCTGTTCGCCATGGTCGGGGCGCTCGCCGGGCGGCTCGGTGCGACCGATGACCCCGTCGTGCGCCGCGCCGCCGCCGCGGTCGACCGGATCCCCGCACCGCGACCGGGCCGCGGCGGGATGATCCCCGAGTGGCGGGCCGACCGTCCTCAGGTCGATCCGGCGCACCGGCACGTCTCGCACCTGTACTTCGCGTTCCCGGGGGACCGCACGCTCACGCCCGAGCTGAGCGCTGCCGTCAGTGCGAGCCTCGACGCGCGCGGCGACGAGTCGACGGGCTGGTCGCTGGCCTGGAAGACCGCCCTGCGCGCGCGGCTGCGTCAGCCCGGCAAGGTGAGCGACCTGCTGCGGCTCGCGCTGCGTGACATGGGCTCCGAGCACGGCGAGTGGAGCGGCGGGCTGTACCCGAACCTGTTCGCGGCGCACCCGCCGTTCCAGATCGACGGCAACTTCGGTTTCGTCGCGGCGCTCACCGAGTGCCTCGTGCAGAGCCATGCGGGGGTGATCGACCTGCTGCCCGCGGTGCCGCGCGAGCTGGGAGGCGGGTCGGCCGTCGGGCTCGTCGCCCGGCCCGGTGTCGAGGTCGCGCTGCGGTGGGCCCCGGACGGCTCCGGTGCCCCGATGCTCGTCGAGGCGACGTTCGCGCCGCTGCGGGCGCCCGGTCGCGCGCGGCACCGGGTGGTGTGGGGGGACCGGGAAGTTCTGGTCGACCTGTCGGGCGGCGCGGCCGTGACGGTGCGCGCGGTCGACTTCGCGACGCTTCCCGTCGGCGCCTCGTCGTGCAGAACCGCATGACCTCGGGACTCGTGGCCGGGGCGGCGCGGGCGAGATCGGCCACGTGCCCTACCCGCCGGCGGGCCCGCTGTGCGCGTGCGGCTCGCTCCGCCCGGCGCTCCTGTCGCGCCGGTCTGGGCCGCGCTCGCGGTGCGCGGCGCTGCCTAGGGCCGCAGACCCAGCGTGAGTGCGAGCAGCACCACGTTGAGCGCGACGATGAGGAACGCGCTGGTCCAGCCCGCGGCCCGCAGCGCGGGGGAGTCGACGTTGTCGCCCATGACCGCCCGGCTCCCGGTGAGCCGGATCAGCGGGATGAGGGCGAACGGGATCCCGAAGCTCAGGAGGACCTGGCTCAGCACGAGCGCCGACGTCGGCTCGACACCGACCGCGAGCACCGCGAGGGCCGGGATGAGCGTGACCAGCCGGCGGATCAGCAGCGGCACGCGCTTGTGCAGCAGACCGCTCATGATCGCCGCGCCCGCGTAGGAGCCGACCGACGTCGACGCGAGCCCCGAGGCCAGCAGCCCGATCGCGAACACGACCCCGATGGTCGGCCCGAGCGCGGCCGTGATGGCGGCGTGCGTGCCCGCGATCGTGTCGGTGCCTGCGGTCCCGGCCAGGCTCGACGCCGCGACGAGCAGCATGCCGATGTTGACCGCACCCGCGACCAGCAACGCGAGGACGACGTCCCAGCGCGTGACGCGGATGAGCCGGGCACGCACCGCCGCGGTGGGGTGGAACCCGTGGCGGTCCCGCGCGAGCGCCGAGTGCAGGTAGATGGCGTGCGGCATGACCGTCGCGCCGAGCATCGACGCCGCGAGCAGCACCATGTCGGTGTTGTGCAGCCGCGGGACGAGGCCGGCCACGGCATCGTGCAGGTCGAACGGACTGACCACGAGCGGCGCGAGGAACCCCGCGGCGATGATCACGAGGAGCGTCATGACGATGACCTCGAACCGCCGCTGGCCGCGCGCGGACTGCACCGCGAGCAGGAGCATCGACGCCATGCCGACGACGACCCCGCCGGCCAGCAACGGGAGCCCGAAGAGCAGGTGGAGCGCGACGGCACCGCCGATGACCTCCGCGAGGTCGGTCGCGCCCGCGACGGCCTCGGCCTGCACCCAGTACAGCCGTCGTGGCAGCGGACGCAGACGCTGCCCGAGCAGCTCGGGCAGGCTGTGCCCGGTCGCGAGGCCGAGCTTCGCCGACTGGTACTGCACGATGACGGCCATGAAGTTGGCCACGACCAGGACCCAGACGAGCGTGTAGCCGTACCGCGACCCGGCGGTGATGTTCGTCGCGACGTTGCCCGGGTCGACGTAGGCGACCGATGCGACGAACGCGGGTCCGAGCAGCACCAGGCGTGACCGCCAGGACCGCACCGGGCGGTCGGCGGCGATCGGCTGGCTGGTCACACCGTCTCCTTCAGGCGGGCAGGCACAAGCACGCCGCAGCGCGACGTCGGCGTGCGGCGACCTTACGTTGGGAGTTGCCCCACCTCCAAGGGTCTGCGGGCGCGCGCGTCGGCCGAAACCGGTTACCGTGCAGGTCATGAGTGCTTTCAAGGTCTTGTTCATCGGCGGCAGCGGCGTCATCAGCTCAGCGAGCACGCGTCTCGCGGTCGAGCGGGGCATCGACCTGCACGTCCTCAACCGCGGCTCGAGCACGGCCCACCCGCTGCCCGACGGGGTCACCGCGCTGCGCGGCGACATCCGCGACGCGGAGTCGGTCCGGGCGGCCCTGGGTGAGCGCGAGTTCGACGCCGTCGTCGACTGGGTCGCGTTCACGCCCGACCACGTCCGCGCCGACATCGAGCTCTTCACGGGCCGGACCGCGCAGTACGTGTTCATCAGCTCCGCCTCGGCGTACCAGACGCCGCCCGCGCGCGTCCCGGTCGTCGAGTCGACGCCGCTGCGCAACCCGTTCTGGCAGTACTCGCGCGACAAGATCGCGTGCGAGGACCTGCTCGTTGCGGCGTACCGCGACTCGGGGTTCCCCGCGACGATCGTGCGCCCCTCGCACACCTACGACCGGACCCTCGTCCCGTTCGACGGCGGCTGGACCGCGGTCGAGCGCATGCGGCAGGGCAAGGAGGTCGTCGTGCACGGTGACGGCACGTCGCTGTGGACGCTGACCCACCACGCGGACTTCGCCAAGGGGTTCGTGCCCCTGCTCGGTCACCCGCGCACGATCGGCGACGCGTTCCACATCACGTCGGACGACGCGCTGACCTGGAACCAGATCGCCGAGGCGCTCGCGTACGCGGCCGGGGTCGAGGCGAGGATCGTGCACGTGCCGTCGGACGCGATCGCCGCGGCCGACCCCGAGTGGGGAGCCGGCCTGCTGGGCGACAAGGCGCACTCGATGGTCTTCGACAACTCCAAGCTGCGCAGCGTCGTCCCCGAGTTCACCGCGACGATCCCGTTCGAGCAGGGTGCGCGCGAGATCGTCGCCTGGCACGACGAGGACCCGACGCGCAAGCGGGTCGACGCGCGGATCGACGCCCTCATGGACCAGCTGGCCCGGACCTACCGCGTGGGCTGACCGCCCGGCAGATCGGCGGGGTGCTCGAGCACGACGACCGGGATCTCGCGCGTCGTCTTGCGCTGGTAGCCGGCGTAGTCCGGGAACGCCGCGACCGCGCGCTCCCACCAGAGCGCCTTCTCCTCGCCGTGGACCTCACGCGCGACGAGGTCCCACTTCTGCGGGCCGTCCTGCAGCTCGACCTCGGGGTGGGCCGTCACGTTGGTGAACCAGACGGGGTTGGCCGGCGCGCCCCCGAGGGACGCGACGACGGCGTAGGTGCCCTCGTGCTCGACGCGCATGAGGGCGGCCTTGCGCAGCTTCCCCGACCGTGCGCCGACCGTCGTGAGGATGACGACGGGCATCCCGCGCAGGGTCAGCCCCTGCGTGCCCCCCGAGCTCTCGTAGAGGTCGACCTGGTCGCGGACCCACTTCTGCGGGCTGGGCCGGTACTCACCGACAAGAGGCATGGGGGTAGTCAACACCGGGTCCGCCGGTCGCGCGGGTCGAGGCGCCCAGAAGCACGGGACATGTCGGGTATGACGTAGGTCCCTGGCCCCGTCGGGTGAGGCACGCAACGGTTGGTTCATCCCCGAGAGGTGAGGTCCAATGGCGGACGACGTGCGAGTTCTCGGTATGGACGGCTTGCAGCAGCTCGTCGACGTGCTCGGCGCACGCGGCTACTCGGTCGTAGGTCCGACGGTGCGCGACGGCGCGATCGTCCCCGGCGCGATCCGGACGGTCGACGACCTGCCTCGCGGCTGGGGCGACGAGCAGGACGCCGCGCACTACCGCCTCCGGCGACGCGACGACGACGCGCTCTTCGGCTTCGCGGCGGGTGCGCAGTCGCCCAAGCCGGTCTTCTTCCCCGCCACGGAGCTCTTCTGGCGCGGACGGCGCACCGGCGAGGAGTTCACCGTCAACCAGGAGGGACCTGAGGCCGACGGGGACGGCATCGGTCCGTACGCTCTGCTCGGTGTCCGGTCGTGCGACCTGCACGCGCTCGCCATCCACGACGTCGTCCTGCTCGGTCGGAACCACGTCGACGTCCGCTACGCCGCACGCCGCGCCGGGACCTTCGTGGTCGCGGCGACCTGCGCCGCGCCGGGCGGCACGTGCTTCTGCGCATCGATGGGCACCGGACCGCGACCGGACGCCGGGTACGACCTGGCACTGACCGAGCTGCTCGACGGCGGACCGCACCGGTTCCTCGTCGAGGTCGGGACCCCGCGCGGGGCCGAGGTGCTCGACGAGGTGGAGACGGCCGAGGCGCTCGGTGTCGACGTGCAGGGGGCGGACGACGTCGCGGCCTGGTCGGTCGCGCACATGGGACGCACCCTCGACACCGAGGGGCTCAAGGACGTGCTGTACGCAGGCGCCGAGAGCCCGCGCTGGGACGACGTCGCCTCGCGGTGCCTCGCGTGCACCAACTGCACGCTCGTGTGCCCCACGTGCTTCTGCACCTCGGTCGAGGACGTCGCCGACCTCACGGGTGACGTGGCCGAACGGCGCCGGGTCTGGGACTCGTGCTTCTCGGAGGGCTTCTCCTACATCCACGGCGGCAGCATCCGGCCCGAGATCCGGTCGCGCTACCGCCAGTGGATGACCCACAAGCTCGCCGCCTGGGTGGACCAGTTCGGCACGTCGGGATGCGTCGGCTGCGGCCGGTGCATCACGTGGTGCCCCGCGGCGATCGACATCACCGCGGAGGCCGCAGCGCTGCGCTGGACCCCGCAACCCACCGTCACCACCTGAGATCGCTCGGACCCACAGGAGCGTGGACACGATGAGCCTGCTCGACAACCGAGAGCCCGAGCCCGCCGGGGGAGCCCCCGCTGCCCTCCTCGACCCGATGCTGCCGCGGCGGTTCCGGATCGGGCACACGCGCCAGGACACGCGGGACACGTACACGCTCGAGCTCGAACCCGTGGACGGGGCACCGCTCGCCTACCTCGCGGGACAGTTCACGATGCTCGACGCGTTCGGGGTCGGTGAGGCGCCGATCTCGATCAGCGGGAACCCTCTCGTGCCGGGCCCGCTCGAGCACACGATCCGTGACGTCGGCGTCGTCACGCACGCGCTCATCACGGCCCCGGCGGGCGCCGTGCTGGGAGTGCGCGGACCCTTTGGGACGCCGTGGGACGTGTCGGACGCCGCGGGCGGGGACGTCGTGTTCGTCGCCGGCGGCATCGGGCTGGCGCCGCTGCGCGGCGCGATCCTGGAGCTCATCGCGCAACGGGACCGGTTCGAGCGGGTGGTCCTGCTCTACGGGGTGCGCACTCCCGAGGACATCCTGTTCGGCGACGAGCTGCGCACGTGGGCCAAGGACAACGGCATCGTCGTCGAGGTCACGGTCGACAACGCGCAGCACGCGTGGCGGGGCCGGGTCGGTCTCGTCACCCAGCTCGTGCCGCGCGCGGGCTTCGACGCGCGGCGCACGACGGCCTTCGTCTGCGGGCCCGAGGTCATGATGCGGTACGTGGCGTCCGCGCTCGTGGACCGTGGCGTCCGCGAGAACCGCATCCGACTGTCCATGGAACGCAACATGAAGTGCGGTGTCGGGCTCTGCGGGCACTGCCAGCTGCGCGAGCTCTTCGTGTGCGTCGACGGGCCGGTGCTCAGCTACGACCGGCTCGCCCCCCTGTTGTCCTGCCGGTAGCTGTGAGATGACTACTCAGGCGTTGCCCACCTTGGCCGTGTGGAAGTTCGCGTCGTGCGACGGGTGCCAGCTCACCCTGCTCAACTGCGAGGACGAGCTCATGGCGCTCGCGGGCCAGGTCCAGATCGCCTACTTCCCGGAGGCGACGCGTGCGGTCGTCGATGGCCCGTACGACGTGTCGCTCGTCGAGGGCTCGGTCACGACCCCCGACGAGATCGAGCGCATCGGGCAGGTGCGGGCGATGTCGCGCAACCTCGTGACGATCGGGGCGTGCGCCACGAGCGGCGGGATCCAGGCGCTGCGCAACTTCGGGGACATCGCGGAGTTCCGGTCCGTCGTCTACGCGCACCCCGAGTACCTGTCGACGCTGGCGCGCTCGACGCCGATCTCGGCGCACGTGAGCGTCGACTTCGAGCTGCGCGGCTGCCCGATCGACAAGAACCAGCTGCTCGAGGTCCTCTCGGCCTACATCCAGCGCCGGCGCCCGCGCATCCCGACCTACAGTGTGTGCGTCGAGTGCAAGCGGCGCGGCGCGGTGTGCGTCGCGGTCGCGCACGGGACGCCGTGCCTCGGCCCGGTGACCCAGGCGGGGTGCGGGGCGCTCTGCCCGGCGTTCGCGCGCGGCTGCTACGGCTGCTTCGGACCGCAGGACACCCCCAACACGTCGTCGCTGGCCGACCGCCTCCTGGCCCTCGGCATGGACGACGACCAGGTCATGCGCATCTACCGGACCTTCAACGCCGCCTCCGAGCCGTTCCGCCGCGAGAGCGAGCGACACGAGGCCGCCCAACCCGAGGAGGTGGGCTCATGAGCCACAAGCTGACCGACGGCGGCCAGGTGCTGCACGTGGGGACGCTCGCCCGGGTCGAGGGCGAGGGCGCGATGCACATCGAGATCAAGGACGGCCGCGTCGAGCAGGTCCAGCTGCGCATCTTCGAGCCGCCGCGCTTCTACGAGGCGTTCCTGCGGGGGCGGGCCTGGACCGAGCCGCCGGACATCACCGCGCGGATCTGCGGGATCTGCCCGGTCGCCTACCAGTTCAGCTCGTGCCTCGCGATCGAGGACGCGTGCGGGGTCAGCGTGCCTGACACCATCCGGACCATGCGCCGGCTCCTCTACTGCGGGGAGTGGATCGAGAGCCACGCGCTGCACATCTACCTGCTGCACGCTCCGGACTTCCTCGGCTACCCGGGTGCGATCGAGATGGCCAAGGACTTCGGGCCGGTCGTCGAGCGTGGCCTGCGGCTCAAGAAGGTCGGCAACCAGCTGATGACGCTGGTCGGCGGCCGGTCCGTGCACCCCGTGAACGTGCGGCTGGGCGGGTTCTACCGGATGCCCACCGTCGCCGAGCTGCGCGGCCTGCGACCGGCGCTCGAGCGCGGGCTCGAGGACGCGCTCGAGACCGTGCGGCTGGTGTCGACGTTCGACTTCCCGGACATGGAGCAGCCCTGGACCTACCTCTCGCTGCGGCCCGAGCAGGGCTACCCGATCGAGTCCGGCAACGTCGTGACGACGGACGGCACGGCGTTCGACGTGCGCGACTTCACCGCGCACATCAAGGAGTTCCACGTCGCGCACTCGAACGCGCTGCACGCGACCCTCGACGGCGGCGGCCCGTACGTCGTCGGTCCGCTCGCGCGCTACACGCTCAACCACGACCGGCTCTCGCCGCTCGCGAGGGAGGCCGCCCGGGAGGGCGGGCTCGACGTGACCTGCCGCAACCCGTTCAAGTCGATCATCGTGCGCGCCGTCGAGCTGGTCGAGATCTTCGTCGAGGCGATCCGGATCATCGACGCCTGGCAGGACGGGGTCGCACCGTCGGTGCCCGTCCCCGCGCGGGCCGGCGAGGGGTTCGGGGCGACCGAGGCTCCGCGCGGCGTGCTGTTCCACCGCTACCGCCTCGACGCCGACGGCACGATCCTCGATGCGCAGATCGTCCCGCCGACCTCGCAGAACCAGCCGAGCATCGAGGCGGACCTGCGCACGCTCGTCGAGCAGTGGATCGAGCTCTCCGATCACGACCTGTCGCACCGCTGCGAGCACGCCATCCGCAACTACGACCCCTGCATCTCGTGCGCGACCCACTTCCTCGACCTGACGGTGGACCGGACGTGACCCCAGCCGACGA
>Ga0075518_1000285_pt1 | contig 10047 bp, 7 predicted proteins | sample NGEPerA_2_FD_76970 | JGI IMG/M metagenome (GOLD analysis project Ga0075518, IMG submission 76970) | Arctic peat soil microbial communities from the Barrow Environmental Observatory site, Barrow, Alaska, USA - NGEE PermafrostAB136-A | ecosystem: Environmental > Terrestrial > Soil > Wetlands > Peat...
AGGACGCCGCCCGAGAGCGGCGTCGGGTCGTCGTTCGTGTGGGATGAGGACCGCCTGTCTGCGCTGCCTCAATGAAGGACGCCGCCCGAGAGCGGCGTCGGCCGTGACCGACGTCGTGCGGCGGGCGCTGCGCGAGCCTCAATGAAGGACGCCGCCCGAGAGCGGCGTCGGCACGACCGGGGACTCCGCGCACGCCGCCACGACCGGGCCTCAATGAAGGACGCCGCCCGAGAGCGGCGTCGGTCCTCGTCGTCCCCGACCCGGGCGAGGCGGGCGCGCCTCAATGAAGGACGCCGCCCGAGAGCGGCGTCGGCTGGGTGCAGGAGATCTCCGCGCACCGCAGGCCCGCGCCTCAATGAAGGACGCCGCCCGAGAGCGGCGTCGGATCAGCGAGGCTTCCAAGTCCTCAGTGATCGCCTGGCCTCAATGAAGGACGCCGCCCGAGAGCGGCGTCGGGCGCAGTCCTGGGGGCCGCACGGTGAGGTCGTCACGCCTCAATGAAGGACGCCGCCCGAGAGCGGCGTCGGCGCAGCGACACGTTCACGTTGGAGCCGCCCGTGTTGCCTCAATGAAGGACGCCGCCCGAGAGCGGCGTCGGAGCCCCACGATTCTATGCGTCTTGACCTGCCGATTCGATGCTTGTCGCGAGCGGTCGACCAGCGGAGTCGTCCGGGACCTCGTCGGCGCGCCGTGGAGGGGATCGTCAGGGCGTTGACCTGCCGAAACGGTGCGCGAGCGCTGACGGGCTCCAGCCTGCGTCCTGGAGCGCTCGCGCAGTCAGACCACGATGACGTCGAGCGGGGTGATGGGCCGGGAGCGGCCGACGAAGGAGAATCGGCTGGAGTCGATGGATCGAACCGGACCGAGGTCACAGATGAGCACTGAGTCGTCGCTCGGGACGATGATCTGCCCAACTGCCAGTTTGAGTCGGACGAGCCGCGCGGGTTTGCAGTCGGCGATGAAAACGCTGAACTGCAGGCGGTCGCCGTAGCTCAGCAGGCGTTTCGCGAGACGCGTGCGTCGGCGGTCATCGGGCATGTCGTAGGCGATCAGGTAGCGGTGTGCGTCGTCCGTCGTCATCGCGTGCGGATGCCAATGTAGCTCGGCTGGCTACCGTCGAGCACGCCGAGAATGAGCCGCGCCTGGATCTCCATGGCGCGTCGCCATGTCACCTTGTAGCCAAAGGTCGGATGGGTCATCTCTCCGAGCACGCGACGCTCGTAGGAGGTGATGAGCGCCTTGCGGCCGCGTTCGGTAAGGGCGGAGGTTCCGAGCGGAGCCCGGAAGTCGTCGAGGGTGAGCTCCCCGTTGTTGAAGGCCCGAATCACGGTGGAGTCGGCTACCGGAGCTCTGAACTCCTCAAGAAGATCGAGAGCCAGCGCCGGCTTGTTGCGACTGCTGCTGTGGAGGAACCCGATGTGAGGATCCAGTCCGCATGAACGCAACGCCCGGATGCAGTCACCGAGCAGGAGTGCGTACGAGTAGTTGAGTGCGGCGTTCACGGGGTCGCGCGCGGGCCGGCGGGTGCGCCCGTCGAACTGGACGCCTGCCGGGCGCAACATCGTCTGGAAGCCATCGAAGTACAGCGCGGCGGCTTCGCCTTCGATCCCGAGCACCTCGTCGGTGGAGAGCGCCGTGGCGGCGGTGCGGGACAGCTGTCGAAGTCGAGCGAGGCTCGCCGCAGCGTCTCCGTTCCGGCGTAGGAGAGTCGCCTGGTTGGTGATCTTGGCGGCGATGAACTCCCGCGCCAGGTTGAGCCCAGCTTCGGGTGTCGTGGCGTGCTGGCGCGCGCGGGCTGTCCCGTTGGGGCTGTCGGTCGACGACGCCCAACCGGTGACACGCCCGCGCCCGGTGCACCAGACGATCGACAGCTGGCGCCACAACAACTCGCGGATGAGACCACCGCTGAGGTCGGCATTTCCGTGCACGACGACGCCTTGAACACGCTCGAGCGGTACAGAGGTCAGCTCGTCGTCGCCCTTGCGGACGATCAGCCGGCCCGCACGGACCGATGCCCGCGATCCGGGTGTGGCGAGGTGGACCACCTGCGTGTCCGGGTCCGCAACGACGATGCGTCGGCGGACCGGTGCCAGAGCGCGTTCGTCCGGCAGGCAAACCGAGGCGTGCGAGCATCGTTCGCACCGCGGGTCGTCCTCGAGCGCCGATGGCGCGAAGGGGGACTCGACAGCTTGTCGGGTCGCGTCGACGAGAGCGTGCGCAGCCTCGAAGTCCTTGGCCGTCAACGTCACGGGCACCCGCTGGCGGTGCTCCGTGAAGTACACGAACTGGTCTCGCACGACCTGCCCTGCATCTTCCAGGGCTGCCACCTGGAGTGCGACCTGCATGCGCATCGCTTCGGTGACCTCGGCGCGCCGCCGCACGGGCGTGGCCTTGTACTCGAGGACTCGGAGCGTTCCGTCGCCGAGATCCTCGATGGTGTCGCACCGACCCGAGTAGCCCCACGTGGAGTGTGTGACGTCCACCGCACGGAGCTGGCCGGGCCTAGCGGACGATGGATCGTCGGTGTTGACGTGCTGCGCCGTGCCGACGGCCATCTGATGCGTGTCGGTCCTCTCGCCGGCCACCTCGAGCCACGCTCGCCGCGGGCAGAACTGGTGGTGTGCAGCGAGCCCGATGGTGATCGCCGGTCGATCGGACTGCACCGGCGCGCTCATCGTGTGGTCCCCGGCAGGATGCGCTGACCACGTTCGGCCCACTTCTCCGGTGCGCTCGCGTTGGCCGACTTGAAGACCGGAAACCGGAGGACGGCGGAAGTCCCGCGAGCAGTCAGCCATGCCCACGCGACCTCGCGCTCGCCGCGCGTCACAGCGGTCCTCTCGCTGGCAGGTTTAGCGGACGCCGCCGTGCGGAGCTGGACCGACACCAGGACGGAGCGCAGCCGCGCGATCGGCCAGGGTCTCGTCATCAGCGGCAGATACAGCGAGCCCGTCCCGTGGTGGCCAAGATGCCCGGCCGTCCGGGACGCACCGGCGCGCGAATGAATCACGGGGAAGAGCGAGATTCCCCACAACGCACACCAGGCTCGGGCGTTGTCGGCGGGCCCGGGGGGCATCAACCCGGTCGGGGTGCGGCTGTCAGGGCGGTTCTTCCCGACCTCGTCGACCACGGTGTCACCGCGGAGCCCGGCGACGATCTGCTCGGTCGTGCGTGCCGCGACTGCGGCAGTGCGCAGCCTGAAGCGGTTGGAGATGAACTCTTCGCCGCGGTTTCGTGTCTTCATCTCCCAGCGGCTCGCACCGTAGTCCGGGCGCGGTTCTCCGCGATCGAAGCTCCAGTAGGACGGCTCACCGAGCGCTCCGATGAGGTCCAGGTCGAGCACGGCGGACGGAGTGTCGCCGACGCGGTCCAGGGCTTCGTGACGTCTCGAGTACCACGCCGTGATCTCGTCCCGCTGCATCCCTTTGACCCGGGGACTGAAGAGTCCGGTCCGGGTGCCGGCGATGGCCCCGTCGGCCTGTACCCAGGAGCCGGGATCGGCCAGCGCGGTGGCACGCGCGTGCACGGCAGCTCCGATGCTCTCCCAGTCCGTGCCGTCGAGGGTCGGCCGCGGGTCGAGCTCGTCGGTCCACGCCACGCGCGGGCTGCTGATACCGGCAGCCTGCACGATCGCAGCGATGCCGTATGCCGCGAGATGGTCGAAGGCGTTGAGGTCCACACCCGGAAGAATGAGCTGTGTCATGACCCGCTCCGTGACGTCGTTCCGTCGGCGGCCCGGAGGATCGCCTCGAGATAGGCGATCCCCCAGATACCCCACCTGGCATGTGTCCGCTCGACGACGAGGTCCCACTCCGCGTCGTCGAACAGCGCGACCGCTGCCTCGCTCGCGCCCGTCGATCCGAGCAGATCTGCGGCCGTGTGGTCGAAGCCGAACCGTCCGCGTCCGTGGCTCGTGCCGACGAGGCGCGTCACCAGATCGCGTTCGACCGGGTCACGGCTCGTGAGCTGACTCCAGGTGATCACCACAGAGAGCTGCTCGTGACGCCAACCGGACGGTAACCCTGACGCCTCTCGTGCGCGGCGGATCAGCTGCGTGCTGCGCATCCCGCTCTTCGCCAGGACCACGCCGGGATGCGCTCCGGGACGGTGCCGCAACGAGTGCTGGAACCGCTGGTCGCCCTTGCCCTCGTCGTGCAGAAGGGCAGCGTCGACGAGAGCGCGGCGGGCCGCATCGGCGAGGTGCAGACGGGCAGCCGCCGAGTCCGCTGCGGCTGCGACGGCCGCCTGGTGAGTCGCCAGGTCCACGACGCCGGTCGCACGCGGTGTCCAGACCTGCCGCATCTCGTCGTCGGTCGCGACCGACGACAGCCCGGCGATCACCACCCAGAAGTTGTCGTCCGGCTCGTCACCGATCGGGCTGAGTATCACTTCCGCGACGGCCGGTGAGCCGGCGGGTGCCAGAAGGCTGCGAAGAAGCCCGCGCGCCGTCGCACCGGGTTCGGTCGCAGACGCCTCGGTGTCGGGCGACGAGGCCAGCCAAGCCCGCAGGATGTCGTGGACAGCGGCAGCTCCCGCCTCGTCGTTCTCCCAGTCCTCAGCCGATACGCAGGAGTGCAGCTCGGCAAGAACGGCCGAGTCGCGCTGTGTCCCTTCGAAGATCGGGGTCCCGTGACCGACCCGGACCGTGCGGTTGGTGGGCTGACTGCTCGTGCGCGGTTCGAGCTCTGCCACATCCGGCGCGTCGTCCGGGCCGTCTGCCGTGACGACCTTCGAAGTGAATGCCTTGGTCGTGGCGTCGATGATGGCGATGTCGCCCGGTCTGATGGAGACCGGCTCGCCGGGCAGGAGCACATCGTCTGCTCGGATGAGGAGAGAGCGAGGAACACCGTCGGAAGCGGCGCGCGTGAGCGTGTCGATCACCGCACGGAGCTCGTTGACACGCACGGGGAACACCTCATGGCGCTGAGGCGGAGCGGCGAGGACTTGGGCTCGGGCGCTCGCGGCGTCGGGCGGCAGCCCCTCGCGCACGACGAGACCGGCCATGAGGTCGGGATCCAGATCATCGTCCAGCCAGAGCTCGAGCTCGTGCTGCGCGAACAGGTCGTCCGATGTCCGGGCCCAGTCGCGAACATTCCACGGCTCGACGCGGTGCCATGTCGGCCGCCGCGGACGAACGACCGGAGGGGCGTCGCCACCTGCTCGCGGATGAATCGACCACGGCGCGAGCCCGCTGCCTTGCGAGACCCTGCGCCGCAGCCAGAGGAGCGCGTCAAGCAGATCGTCGGGCTCGTACGGCCCGGGCGCCTTCTCGAGCGCGGCAGGGTCTGCGGGCACGATCACCGTGATCGGCGCGCCGGCTCGCTCGCCCGACCGATTGACGCGTCCAGCGCGTTGTGCGAGCGACGTGCCCGGCGCGAGTTCGGTGACCAAGCCCGCGAAGTCCATGTCCACTCCGACCTCGACGGTCTGCGTGGCGACGACGACATCAACCGACGCGTCGCCACCGTGCCGGAACAGGTCAGGGTGGTCCCTGCGCAGCCGGTCTGTGTCGTAGGGGCGCATCCGACCGACGATCGGCTCGACGGTAGGTTCCTGACCCGCGCGCGGGCGCTCGGAATCGCTGGAGATCGTGGCTCTCGACAGCCGCGCAGATACCTCGACAGCGAGGCGGACGGTGTTGACGACGCAACCGACAGTCCCCATTGTCCGGGTGAGAAGGTCCAGGACCTCATCGACGATCACGTCGGCCAGCCGGCCGACAGCGGCCGTGGATGCGGCCGGGTGGTGCTCCGTCTCACGCAGCTGGACCGGCTTGGGTCGGAGCAGTCTCATGGCGAGGAGCTCATCGTGTTCCGGCCCGAGGAGGTCGTGCTCGTCGACGCCGACCACTGTGCCCGTGTCGGACGCCGCGGTGGCGCTCATCGACGTGACCTGGAGCCCCGGGACACCCAGGCGTCGGGCGTCGCCCGCTGCCAGGTCTCGCACGCGCCGGGCCGTCGTGAGGAGCTGATGGTTGAGGTGCGCCTCGTCCACGACGATGACGCTGTCGAGCGCTAGCAGCCCCGCCTCGCGTGGGTGTGCCCATCGGGTGCTCCCGTATCCGTTGAACAGCAGCCGACTGCCCCACATCTCAGGTGTCGCGGCGATCACCTGGCATGCGGTGGGATCGTCGAGCCAGGTCCGCGACGGACGCACGCCGCCGCGAAGCGTCGCCACGTCGAGGACCCCCGATCCGGCTCCGCGCGTTCGGGGTCCACGCATCGCCGCGAGCGCTTCAGCAGCGTCGGCAAGAACTCGCGCGGCGTCGGAGTCGTCGAGTGCATGACGGAGCGCGCGCGCCACGTCGGCCGCGTGCAGCCCGTGACCATCCACGAGAGCACGACGGTCGACCGTGAGGGCAAGACGACGCGGCACACGCACATCCGCTCCGCCGGACGCAGCGACGGCATTGACAAAGACGTGGACGTCGATGACCGAGCTCTTGCCGGAACCCGTCGGGGCATCGATGACATCGGGCCACGACCCTGCGGCCAGGACATGTGCGAGCAGGCGCCGCTGCCACCGGAACGGGCGGTATCCGTTGAGAGCCTCGAAGAACTCGTCGAACCGGCCGGGATCGATCGGTGTCATCTCTGCCGCCAGATCTCGACGGCCGCAGCATCGACATCGAGGGGGACGAGGTGGCCACCACCCAGATGGCGGCTCTGCCCGATGGCGAGCCATGTCCTGTCGTCCGGGCTGAGGTCGCCCAACCGAAGGGTGGCCACGTAGGGCTGGATCACCATCCCCGCCGGGACCTTGTGTGCGAACCGCCCGACGTCGGACGGTGCGAGACGCCGCACGTCGAACACCTCGAGACCGCGTTCGCCCGCGCGACTCACCAGCAGGTCGTGGCGTGCGTCGCGTCCCAGCGCCGTGGACTCGGCGTCCAGGAGTGCGTCACGGAACACTAGGCCGGTCGACAGCGCGACGGTGTCGGTGAGGCTCCACGATCGGCCGCGCGGTGGCCGCACGTCGGGGACGGCAGGAGCCGTCGTCCAGCAGCGGACGAGGCCGAGAGCACACGGTTGCCAGTACGCGTCGCCGTCCACCGGACCGGGCCGGTCGTCCGGGCCGACGATCCCGATCGACCCGCCCTGCGACCGAACGACGCGGAGGGTGTTGAGAGCGCGCTCGACGGCGGCAACATCCTGCGCTGCAGCGCCGCGCGGTGCGGCGACGACCACGGCCTGTGCCGTGGTCAGCCGGCATGTCATCGCAGAGTGGCGATCGACGATCTGGATCGCGACACGGTTTGCGGGTTGCGGAGCTCCTTCGGTGTAGTGGCCGGTGAGAAGGCTGGGTGCGTCGTCGCCGTGAAGGGCGATCAGAGCCCGGTGCACGGCAACGGACCATCGGACGCGATCCTCGACGCCGATCGGTGGGACGCCCGGTCTGTCGACGATCGGCAGCACCCAGACCGTCGGCCACGGCACCGGCGCGGTCGTGGGGCCGTCGATCGGCACATACCGTTCGCGGCCGATCGCCGCCGTCACCGTCGCCGGGCGCCGTTCGTCCTCGTCCGACGTGGCACGGTCGTTTCGCGCGGACGGCGGCGCGGAACGTGCCGCGAGCTGGTGCACGTGGGTGAGTGCGTCGGTGCGGCCCGGTCGAGGTGTCATCACGTCGACATCGCTCGACCGCGAGGTGCCGAGTCGCGCCTCCGGGTCGCGACGATGAGTCATGGTGCTGGCACCGCTCGACAGTGTCCGCAGGCGGACCGGTGAGTCCGAGCGGCCGAGGTACGGCACGTCGGCACACAGGTCCTCGAGGCTCTCGCGCACCGGCCGAGGAGGCTCCTGCTCCCACAGCCACATGATCGACTCGGCGAGCGTGACAGTGGCGTTGTCGCGCTTCGGGGCCTTCTGCGTGCCGCGCATCCTCGGGTTGAGGATGCCCAGGTCGCGGTATGCGGTGTTGGTCGCCGCATGAGCGTGCATCAGCGGCAGGGCCAGGCCGTCCGGCGGGTGTGTCTCGAGCCACGTCAGCGCGACGAGGTCCTGGTCGCTCGGTTGCAGGCAGCCGTCGTTCTCGACCGCGCGAACACCCTGCCCGGCCGCGGCGAGCATGGCCGACTGCAGGCGTGCGGGCGAGGGCAACAGGTCCTGCTGTCCTTCGCCGACGTTGGCTCGATAGGTGCCGAGCGGGAACTCGGCGGCGATGGCGAACGACATCACTCCGCTCCCGCCGGCTCGTCCTCGCGGCCCGCCGTGATGGCCGGGTTGCCGACGACCTCGAGGATCTGGCCGTGCCAGTCCAGGCCTGCGTGCTGCGCGGCGTCGTCGAGCGCCTCCGCGAGGAGCGCGTCGGACTCGTCGATCGACGGCAGGGTGAGGTCCTCGTGCTGACCGTTGCGCCGGTCGATCCGCGTTGTCGTCTCGCCCGCCTCGACAAGATGGCAGCCCGCGCGAAGGTAGAGCTCGGCGTTCGAGCGGACGAGGCCGTTGATCGCCAGTGCCGCAAGGACCGCACGGCAGGCCGCGTCCCCACGTGCGCCCGCGCCGAACCGGATCTGTCGTAGCGTCGCGAAGCTGAGAACGCTCGCACGGGTGATCTGCCGGCACGAGACGCCGCCCAGCTGGGCCAGCGTCGGCGGGATACCGCCGAACCCCAGGGCGGCCGCAGACGTCGTCTCACCCGGCTTCAGCTTCTTGGCAACTCGCACAAGATCGTCGTAGGTCTTCGCGCTCAGCTCGCGCTTCTGCGCCTCAGCCATCGCCAGGAGTGTCGGACCGTCCACCTGTGCTCGCATGCCCACCGGGTCGACTCGCGCGCCACCCTTGAGCGGGCTCGTGGTCGCCTCCGCGCGCTGGTCGGCGAGCACACCGATGACCTCCCCGGTCAGCGCGCTTGGCCACCGACCCTGTCGCGCCTTGCGCGATGCGTCCCACGATCCGAAGACGAGCGAGATCGGGCTGACGTTGAGCAGCCCGGAGGCATCGAGCGGATTCGCGTCCCGAGCGGCGCGGTAGAGGTCATGATCCGTCGTCGGTGCACCATCGATGCTGCCCGCGCGGATATGTGCGTCGAACGCACGATGGGGCAGGGTCAGGTCGGTGTACTGCTCGACGACACCGTCCCGCTCGTACGTCACACGGATGCGCGGCAGCCGTCCTAGGACAGTGTCGCCATCGCCGATCGCCGCATCGAGGGCCTGTTCGATCCGGTTTGTCTGACTCTGCGACGAATCGAGAAGAACGGTGCGCTGGGGTTCGCCGTCGATGAACCGGGTGTCGTAGACGTAGGTCTGGTCGCTCTGTCGCGCGGTCACGTACTTCGCCGGCGCGACGACGGACTGGGGGCCTCCCGCGGGTTCGAGAGGTGTGATGCTGCTCAGAGCGCTGGGTCCGCCGCTGGTCGTCGCCGAGAGCAGCAGAAGATGATCAATTGTGGGCACCGGAGTCCTCCTGAGAATGTTGTGTGGATGCCGGCGATCGACCGAGATGCCGCGTCGTCGGGTTCATGACCGTGCTCGGTTGAGCTATCGACACACTAGGAACGACCTCTGACAAGGGCTTCAAGCCGTGCAGCTGCAACAGGGAGCAGTCGCGGCGGAAGGTAGATCGGCGCCTCCTCTCTGAGGTCGTTCACGACCTTTCCGGGCACGCGAAAGAACGGGTGACCGGCTGACGGAAGGCCCCACAGGGGAGCGAGGTACCGCGCTGCATAGCTGCCGTTCCGGCGAGCCTGCCTCAATGAAGAGCACCTACAGGTTTGCCGGAACGGCAAGACATTCGAACAGTGCGTGATTGCCATACTCCTCGCTCACGCGCGACAGCGCACGAGGCAGCTGCGCTCGTCGCCTCCATCGGTCGTTCGAAGCGCGGTTAGGGTGACCTTGTGAGCACACCCACAGCGTCGCGCCCGAGCCGCGGCCGCGTCGAGATGCAGGTGCGGTGGTCCGACGTCGACCTCTTCGGCCACGTCAACAACGCCGCGTTCCTGCGGTACCTCGACGATGCGCGGTTCTCGCTGTTCCCGGCGATGGGGGTCGACGAGCTGGGGGCGATGACGGCGTCGTTGCTCGTCGTCGTGAAGCATGAGATCGAC
>Ga0075518_1000289_pt1 | contig 10016 bp, 18 predicted proteins | sample NGEPerA_2_FD_76970 | JGI IMG/M metagenome (GOLD analysis project Ga0075518, IMG submission 76970) | Arctic peat soil microbial communities from the Barrow Environmental Observatory site, Barrow, Alaska, USA - NGEE PermafrostAB136-A | ecosystem: Environmental > Terrestrial > Soil > Wetlands >...
ATGGCAAGTTCGTCAACAAAACGACAAAGCTCATGGCTCATGATGAAGAGAACGCATGTAACATAGGTGATACGGTTCGCATAGCAGAGACCAGGCCTCTCAGCAAGAACAAGTCCTGGAGATTGGTTGAAATAATCGAAAGAGCTAAGTAATTATGATACAGCAGGAAAGCAGGTTGACCGTTGCCGACAACACAGGTGCCAAAGAAGTACTTTGCATCAGGGTTCTCGGCGGAAGCAAGAGGAGGTACGCAAGCGTAGGTGACAAAATCGTTGTCTCCGTGAAGAGCGCTCTGCCGTCTGGTGAAGCAAAGAAAGGTACAGTGAGCAGGGCCGTTGTGGTAAGAACAACGAAAGAGATACGCCGTGCTGACGGTTCGTATATACGCTTTGATGACAACGCAGTTGTTTTGCTGACCAACACCGATGAGGTTCGCGGCACACGTATCTTCGGCCCTGTCGCCAGGGAACTGCGCGACAAGTACATGAAGATCGTTTCAGTTGCACCAGAAGTGTTATAATTTTTAAACTGACACCCGATGCAGAAGAAATTACATATCAAAAAAGGAGACTCAGTGACTGTCATTGCCGGTGAGTCAAAAGGCCAGAAGGGTCGCGTCCTTGAAGTTAACAGGGATAAGAACAAGGCACTGGTAGAAGGAGTTAACATGGTATCAAAGCATACCAAACCCAACGCCAAAGCCCCGCAGGGCGGCATTCTTAAAAAAGAAGCCCCCATTCATATTTCCAACCTCATGGTGGTTGATCCCACAAGCGGCAAACAGACACGCATTGGCCGCAGGCTGAATGATAAAAACAAACTAGTGCGCTATTCAAAAAAATCAGGAGAGGAGATCAAGTAATGTACACGCCTGCATTAAAGACAAAGTATAAGAAGGAGATCACACCTGCACTGATGAAACAGTTTAACTATAAAACTGTCATGCAGGTGCCGAAGCTCGAAAAGATAGTTATCAGCCAGGGACTGGGACAGGCTATTGCCGATAAGAAGATCCTTGAGATGGGACTCAAAGAGGTGACTGATATAGCCGGACAAAAGGCTGTTCAGACAGTTTCGAAGAAGGATATCTCAAACTTCAAACTGAGAAAGGCAATGCCGATCGGTGTCATGGTTACACTGCGCCAGGACAAGATGTATGAGTTTCTCGAGAGACTCATCTCCGTGGCCCTGCCACGTATCCGCGACTTCAAGGGCGTGAGTGCAAAGCTCGATGGCCGCGGGAACTATACCCTCGGAATCACTGAACAGATCATCTTCCCCGAGATTGATATTGACAAGATTGCCAAGATCATGGGACTGCAGATGACCTTTGTCACAAACGCCGGGAGCGACGAAGAGGCGTTTGCCCTTCTTAAAGAATTTGGACTTCCTTTTAAAAACAAGTAAACAGATCGGAATATGGCTAAGGAATCAATGAAAGCCCGTGAGGTCAAACGTGCAAAACTTGTACTGAAGTATGCAGCTAAGAGAGCTGCGCTGAAAGCTGACGGTAATTATATTGCAATGGCCCAGCTTCCCCGTAACTCAAGCGCAATCAGACTGCGCAACAGATGCAAGCTGACCGGAAGACCAAGAGGCTACATGAGACAGTTTGGCGTCAGCAGAATAACCTTCAGGGAGATGGCTTCAAAAGGCATTATACCAGGCGTTAGAAAAGCAAGCTGGTAACCACCGACAGAGTAATAAACAATTAATCAGTATAAAAAATGACAGATCCGATAGCAGATTTTCTTACCAGAGTAAGAAATGCCATGAAAGCTGGACATAAAGTTGTTGAGACACCGGCCTGCGGTCTGACCAAGGACATCACAAGGATCCTCTTCGAAAAAGGATATATCCTCAGCTATAAGTTCATTGATGATGATCTGCAGGGTAAGATTAAAATCGCCCTGAAGTACCATCCCAAGACCAAGCTGCCGGCTATCAAGTCCATTCAGAGAGTGAGCCGTCCCGGCCTCAGAAAGTACGCAGGCGTTGATGAACTCCCAAGGGTCCTTAACGGACTGGGCATTTCGATCCTTTCAACCTCCAGGGGTCTTATGACCGAGAAAGAGGCCGTGAAGGAAAATGTCGGAGGTGAAGTAATATGTTATGTTTACTAAACAGGAGGAGAGATTAAATGTCACGAATTGGAAAATTACCTGTAAACCTGCCATCGGGCGTCACCATATCTGTGGATGATGCTAACGTGGTCAGTGTTAAAGGCCCCCTGGGAACATTGTCACAAAAGGTTGATAATGATATCAGGGTGGAAGTTGAGAATAACGAGATCGTTCTTTCAAGACCCAGTGATGAGAAGCGCCTTAAGTCGCTTCATGGCCTCTACAGAGCCCTATTAGACAACATGGTCGTGGGCGTTTCTAAAGGCTACAGGAAGGATCTTGAGCTCGTTGGGGTAGGCTACCGCGCTGAAGCAAAAGGCCAGCAGCTTGAGATGAGCCTCGGCTATTCACATGATATTGTTATGGAACTGCCGAAGGAAGTCAAGGTTGAGACAAAAACTGAAAAGAGAAGTAATCCGGTCATTACCCTTTCAAGTATCGACAAGCAGCTCATCGGCCATATCGCAGCAAAGATCAGATCTTTGCGTCCGCCTGAACCTTATAAAGGCAAGGGTATTAAATTCGTGGGTGAGCAGCTCAGAAGAAAAGCCGGTAAATCGGCAGGTGTTTAACATGATCAAATTATAAAGTCATGGCCTTATCAAATACAGGAAAGAGAGTAAAAATCAAACTGAGGATCCGCAAGAGGATCAAGGGAACAGCCGAAAAACCAAGACTTTCGGTGTTCCGCAGTAACGCGCAGATATATGTTCAGGCGATTGACGACGTCAACCGTGTGACACTGGCTTCGGCTTCATCAAAGGAGAAGGAGATCGCTTCCGCCACTGGCAAAAAGAAGAGTGAAATGGCAGCCCTCGTTGGCAAGCACTTCGCCGCTGTATGCAAAGAGAAAGGCATCGAAAGCGTTGTCTTTGACAGGAGCGGTTACCAGTATCACGGCAGAGTGAAATCATTAGCTGACGGAGCTCGCGAAGGCGGCTTAAAATTCTAATCAGATGGCATACGGAACTAAGAGAATAAAAAACAGCGATCTTGAACTTACCGACAGACTGGTAAGCATCAACAGGGTTACCAAAGTAACCAAGGGCGGACGTACATTCAGCTTCTCGGCTATTGTCGTAGTCGGCGATGAAAAAGGTATTGTAGGCCACGGCCTGGGTAAGGCAAGTGAAGTGACAACTGCCATTGCCAAAGGGATTGAAGATGCCAAGAAGAACCTTATAAAGGTCCCGGTACACAAAGGCACCATTCCTCATGAACAGTATGGCAAGTTTGGCGGAGCGTATGTCTTCATCAAGCCTGCTACCGAGGGAACAGGTGTAAAGGCCGGTGGTGCTATGCGCGCCGTGCTTGAGAGTGTGGGAGTGAAGAACGTGCTGGCCAAATCGAAAGGCTCGTCAAACCCCCATAACCTTGTCAAGGCTACCATAGCTGCATTGCTTGAACTGCGCGATGCAAGCGCAGTGGCTGATAACAGGGGCGTTGCGTTGGAGAAAGTGTTTAACGGTTAGAAATATTTCAGTTATGGCAAAAGTCAGAATAACCCAGTTCAAAAGTGGGATAGGACAACCCGAAAGGCAGAAGAGGATACTCATTGCCCTGGGTATAAAAAAAATGCATCAGACTGTTGAGCATGAAGCCACACCCCAGATAATGGGTATGGTTAATAAGTTGAAGCACCTGGTGAAGGTCGAGAACATTTAAGGTAATAACAGCATTATATATTTCGCTATGGATTTGAGTAATTTAAAACCTGCCAAGGGATCGATCAAGAGAGATAAGCGCATAGGTCGCGGTGAGGGCTCGGGCCACGGTGGCACATCAACACGCGGTCACAAGGGCGCAAAGTCACGCTCTGGATACAGCAAGAAGATCGGCTTTGAAGGAGGCCAGATGCCACTTCAGAGAAGAGTGCCTAAGTCCGGTTTCAAAAATATCAACCGTATTGAGTACAAGGGCATCAATCTGAGCACTCTTGAAGAACTGGCATCAAGACTGAAGACTGACCGCATTGATTTTCAGACACTGCTGACAGCCGGTCTGGTAAATAAAAATGCCCTGGTAAAGATCCTTGGTAAAGGTACTCTGACTCACAAACTTGAGGTACATGCTCATGCATTCAGCAAATCAGCCCAGGCTGCAATTGAAGCTAATCAGGGAACAGCAGTTAAACTGTAAGGCATGAAATTTATACAGACTATAAAAAATATCTTCAAGATAGAGGATCTGAGGTCAAGGATCATTTACACCCTGATTATTGTTGCTCTTTATCGTCTGGGGAAATATATCACCTTGCCCGGGGTGGACCCTTCAATGCTTGCAGGATTGCGCAGTCAGACCTCTTCCGGAATCATGGGGCTGCTGGATATGTTTTCGGGTGGAGCTTTTTCGAAGGCGTCCATCTTTGCCCTTGGTATCATGCCATATATATCTGCCTCCATCGTCATCCAGCTGCTGGGAATCGTTTTTCCGTATTTCCAGAAGATGCAGAAGGAGGGAGAAAGTGGCAGACGGAAGCTGAACCAGTATACAAGGTACCTAACTGTTATCATACTTGCCCTCCAGGCTCCTACCTATCTTGCCAACCTGCACGCCGTACTGCCCCCGGAAGCATTTGTGCTCCAGGGTACATTCTTTACTCTTTCTTCGGTGATCATCCTCACAGCCGGTACGATATTCGTAATGTGGCTCGGTGAAAGAATAACCGACAAGGGTATAGGCAACGGTATCTCTCTTATAATCATGGTGGGTATTATTGCACGCTTCCCTGTAGCATTTGTCTTTGAAACAGGAACACGTATCAACGGTTCCGGCGGACTTGTTGCTCTTCTGATTGAGCTGGTGTTCCTTTTTGCAGTGATACTGGCTTCAATACTTCTTGTACAGGGTACACGACGCATACCTGTTCAGTATGCACGACGCATAGTCGGCAACAAACAGTACGGCGGAGTTCGTCAGTATATACCTCTTAAGGTCAACGCAGCAGGTGTGATGCCTATCATCTTTGCACAGGCCATCATGATGTTGCCGGTCATCCTGGCAGGGTTCAGGGAGACAGGCTCAGGTTTTGTCGTTGCATTTTCAAATATGTACGGTTTCTGGTACAACCTGGTTACCGCCATCCTGATAATTGTCTTCACATACTTCTACACCGCAGTTACAATTAACCCGGTGCAGATGGCTGAAGACATGAAGAAAAACGGTGGTTTTATTCCCGGCATCAAACCCGGACGCAAGACCGTCGAGTTTATTGACACAATCATGTCGCGTATAACACTGCCGGGGTCGATATTCCTGGCAATAATAGCGATCATGCCAGCCTTTGCCGTTAACTTCAGTGTGAGTGCAGAATTTGCACAGTTCTTCGGAGGTACTTCGCTGCTTATCCTTGTGGGCGTTGTGCTTGACACTCTGCAGCAGATCGAAAGCCATCTGCTTATGCGTCACTATGACGGTCTTATGAAGTCAGGCCGCGTTAAGGGCAGGACTGGAGCCGCGACGGCTATTTAACAGGTTTACGTTCTTTGATGATTTATATTAAGACGGATGCAGAAGTAGAGTTATTGAGAGCAAGCAATATGCTGGTCTCAAAGACTCTTGCGGAAGTAGCCGGACATATCAGGGCGGGAGTTACCACCCTGGAGCTCGATACGATCGCTGAGAAATTCATTCGCGATCACGGCGCGCTGCCCGGTTTCAAGGGTTATGCCGGTTTCCCGAACACTCTCTGCACATCTGTCAATGACGAGGTAGTCCATGGTATACCCTCAGCGTATGTCCTTAAGGATGGCGACATCATTTCGGTTGACTGCGGGGTGATACTCGACGGATATTATGGTGACAGTGCTTTCACATTCGCTGTGGGCGAGGTCAGACCTGAGGTCATGCGGCTCCTTGAATACACCAGGGCTTCACTTGATGCCGGGGTGAAAGAAGCCGTTACAGGCAACCGCCTGGGTGACATATCACACGCAGTGCAGTCGAAAGCGGAAAGCGGAGGATATTCGGTAGTACGCACACTGGTGGGGCATGGCATCGGAAAGCACCTGCATGAAGGACCTGAAGTACCTAACTTCGGAAAGAGGGGAACAGGAGCACAACTGGAGAGGAACCTGGTCATCTGCATCGAGCCGATGATCAATATGGGTACAAAACATACAACCGTCCAGAGTGACGGGTGGACGGTCAGGACAGGTGACGGCAAACCGTCAGCACATTTTGAATACGCTGTTGCGGTCAGGGAGGGAAAAGCCGACCTGCTCACAACATTTGAGTTTATAGAAGAAGTATTACAAACGAGGTAAACATATGGCCAAACAACCATCAATAGAGATTGACGGAACGATCATCGAGGCGCTCTCAAACGCGATGTTCAGGGTCAAACTCGAAAACGGACATATAATCACCGCTCATATCTCGGGTAAGATGAGGATGCATTACATCAAGATCCTGCCCGGAGATAAAGTGAAGGTCGAGATGTCACCGTATGATCTGTCGAAAGGAAGAATAACATTCAGGTTTAAATAGAAAATACTACTGAAATGAAAGTAAGAGCATCAATAAAAAAGCGTTCAGCCGACTGCAAGATTGTAAGGAGGAATGGGCGTCTGTATGTGATAAATAAGAAAAATCCCAAGTTCAAGCAGAGGCAGGGATAAAATTAATTAACTTTGCACTTCAAATTAAAAGAGGTATATGGCACGTATTAATGGCGTAGATCTGCCAAGGAATAAGCAGGGCGAAATAGCTCTTACTTATATCTATGGTATCGGACGTAGCACAGCACAGAAAGTGCTTGACAGGGCTGGCGTTGATCGCCAACTGAAAGTTGAAGAATGGAATGATGATAACATTAACACTATCCGTCAGATCCTCTCTGAAAACTACAAACTTGAAGGTGAGCTTCGTTCGGAGACACAGCTTAATATAAAACGACTGATGGATATAGGCTGCTATCGCGGTATCCGTCACAGGATCGGACTTCCTGTAAGAGGACAGAGCACTAAGAATAATGCCCGTACCCGTAAAGGTCGTAAGAAGACTGTTGCTAACAAGAAAAAAGCTACTAAATAATTAACATATGGCAAAGAAGACTGGGACGTTAAAGAAGAAGGTCGTAAAGGTGGAACCCGTGGGACAGGCTCACGTTCATTCATCATTCAATAATATAATTATCAGCCTTACAAACAGCACAGGGCAGGTCATCTCATGGGCATCTGCCGGAAAGATGGGCTTCAAGGGTTCAAAGAAGAACACACCCTATGCCGCACAGATGGCTGCTGAGGAGTGCACCAAACTGGCTTTTGAGCTTGGGCTCCGTAAGGTAAAGGTTTATGTTAAGGGCCCGGGATCAGGCCGTGAATCAGCTATACGTGCTATCTCCAACAGCGGAGTGGAAGTGACTGAAATTGTTGATGTCACACCTATGCCGCACAACGGATGCCGCCCGCCATCACGCAGGAGGGTTTAACAGGTTCTTAACAACATTAATTTATAACGAAAAATATTCAATTCAATGGCAAGATATACAGGACCCAGATCAAGAATAGCCCGTAAATTCGGAGAGCCCATTTACGGCCCTGACAAATACCTGGACCGTAAAAACTTTCCCCCCGGACAGCATGGTCTGACCAAAAAGAGGAAAAAAACGTCTGAATATGGTGTTCAGCTGCGCGAGAAGCAGAAGGTGAAATACCTCTATGGTCTCCTCGAACGCCAGTTCCGCAATTTCTTTGAGAAAGCCTCTTCAGCAAAAGGTGTCACCGGGCTAGTGCTGCTCCAGATGCTTGAATCGCGCATTGATAACGTTGTCTACCGTCTTGGCGTGGCTCCTACAAGAGCAGCTGCACGCCAGCTCGTGTCTCACCGCCATATCACCGTTAACGGTAACGTGGTGAACGTGCCCTCTTTCATCCTGCACCCCGGTGATATTATCGGTGTCCGCGAAAAATCCAAATCACTTGAAACCATCATTGAATGCCTTGGTGCAAACCGCCGTTCAAAACTGGCATGGCTCGAGTGGGATGATACACAGATGGCAGGTAAATACATGAGTGTCCCTGAACGTTCCGAGATACCGGAAGAGATAAAGGAACAGCTTATTGTTGAATTATATTCCAAGTAATAAAGTAATACTGTCCATATGGCCATATTAGCATTCCAGAAACCTGACAAAGTAATATTACTTGAAGCGGACGATCAGTACGGAAAGTTTGAATTCCGCCCGCTTGAACCCGGTTACGGCATAACCGTTGGTAATGCTCTGAGACGAATTCTCCTATCATCGCTGGAAGGATTTGCAATTACAACCGTCAAAATAGAGGGTGTAGACCATGAATTCTCAACCATCACAGGAGTCATGGAGGATATCACTGAAGTGATCCTGAACCTTAAACAGATTCGTTTTAAGAGAATGGTTGAGGATGTTGACAGTGAAAAGATAGTGGTCAAGATAACCGGCCAGGAAGTTTTTAAAGCCGGTGACCTCAATAATGCTCTGAGCAGCTTTGAGGTTCTTAACCCCGAACTCGTTATCTGCAGGCTGGAACATGATGTCAAGCTGCAGATGGAGATAAACATAAGCAAGGGCAGAGGATATGTTCCCGCTGAGGAAAACCAGCCTGCGGAAGCTGAATTCGGTGTGATAGCAATAGACTCCATTTTCACACCCATTAGGAATGTGAAGTACTCAATAGAGAACTACAGGGTTGAACAGAAGACTGACTACGAGAAACTTATTATTGAGATAAACACTGACGGATCAATTCATCCCAAGGATGCCCTCAAAGAGGCAGCAAAGATACTGATCTACCATTTCATGCTCTTCTCGGAAGACAAGATCACCATCGATTATGAAGATAAGATGGCAAATGAAGAGTTTGACGAGGAGATCCTTCACATGCGTCAGCTCCTTAAAACAAAGCTTGTTGACCTTGACCTTTCCGTCAGAGCCCTCAACTGCCTCAAGGCAGCAGAGGTCGAGTCTCTGGGTGACCTGGTGAAATTCAATAAGAATGACCTCCTCAAGTTCCGTAACTTTGGCAAGAAGTCACTGACTGAGCTTGACGAGCTGCTTGAAACCATGAGTCTCTCATTTGGTATGGATGTGGCAAAGTACAAACTTGACAAAGATTAATAACTGGTAAGGATAAACAGAAATGCGACATTTAAGAACTATAAATCATCTTGGAAGAAAGAGTGCTGACAGGAAGTCGCTGATGTCAAACATGGCATCATCACTCATTCTGCACAAGCGTATCACCACCTCTGTAGCCAAGGCGCGTGCACTGAGGTCTTATGTTGAGCCCCTCCTGACCAAATCAAAGGAGGATTCAACCAACTCACGCAGAGTGGTATTCAGTTATCTTGAGAACAAGAGTGCCCTTTCGGAACTGTTCAGGGAAGTGGCTCCGAAGATAGCAAGCCGCCCCGGCGGTTATACCCGCATACTTAAGCTGGGAAACCGCCTTGGAGATGCAGCCGAGATGTGCCTTATTGAGCTCGTTGATTTCAACGAAAGCATGCAGGCCGGTGAAGCTGCCAAGACCAGGACAGCACGCCGCCGCCGGGCTCCAAAAAAGAAAACCACTGAAGACGTTGCCGCACCCGCAGCTACTGAAAAGGTTGCCAGGAAAAAGGCTCCGGAAGCTGATAATGAAACAAAAGAATAGCATAAAATGCTGATGGATTGAGGGGATATTGTCATTCTGGCTATATCCCTTTTTTTTATATATTACAGATGGTTCAAACAAAACATAAAAAACAATGAGTCAAATAGTTAGTGTTCACGCAAGGGAGATCCTTGATTCAAGGGGTAATCCAACAATTGAAGTTGATGTGGTAACAGCCAGCGGTGCTTCAGGCAGGGCAGCAGTGCCTTCCGGAGCATCAACAGGCGAGAATGAGGCCCTCGAACTGAGAGACGGTGATAAA
>Ga0075518_1000291_pt1 | contig 10008 bp, 7 predicted proteins | sample NGEPerA_2_FD_76970 | JGI IMG/M metagenome (GOLD analysis project Ga0075518, IMG submission 76970) | Arctic peat soil microbial communities from the Barrow Environmental Observatory site, Barrow, Alaska, USA - NGEE PermafrostAB136-A | ecosystem: Environmental > Terrestrial > Soil > Wetlands > Peat...
CCTCTGTCCGAAGACCTGGCTCAGTCGGTCAGGTCGCGGACCACGGCGTCGGCGAGCAGGCGCCCGCGCCGGGTCAGCAGCACGCGTCGGTCGCCGTCAGCCCCGAGCGCGGCTCGGCCGTCGAGGAGGCCGTCCGCGACGAGCCCGGCCACCCGCGTCCGCGCAGGGGGCGTCAGCGCGTCGAGCGCGAGACCGTCCGCGAGCCGCACCCCGAGCATGACGCGCTCAAGCTGGGCCGAGGCCTCCCCCACGACCTCGCGTCCGGCCGCCGGACTCAGCCCGTCGGCGAGCCGCGCCGCATACGCGCGGGGGTGCTTGACGTTCCACCAGCGCACCCCGCCCACGTGGCTGTGCGCGCCGGGACCGACACCCCACCAGTCGTCGCCGTGCCAGTACGCGAGGTTGTGCCGGCACCGGTCCGCGTCCGTCCGAGCCCAGTTGCTGACCTCGTACCAGTGCAGCCCGGCCTCGGCGAACAGCTCGTCAGCCAGCTCGTACTTCGCGGCCTGGTCGTCACCGCTCGGCAGCTCGAGCTCGCCGCGGCGGACCTGGACGGCCATCCGGGTCCCCTGCTCGACGACGAGCGCGTACGCGGACATGTGGTCGACGCCGGTCGCGAGCGCCGCCTCGACGCTGCGGCGCCAGTCGTCTGCCGACTCCCCCGGCGTGCCGTAGATGAGGTCGAGCGAGACCTGCAGCTCCGCGTCCCGCGCCCAGCGCACGACGTCGGGGATACGAGCCGGGTCGTGCGTCCGCTCGAGCGTCGCGAGGACGTGCGGAACGGCGGACTGCATCCCGAACGACACGCGCGTGAAGCCTGCCGCGGCCAGGGCCTCGAGCGACGACGGCGTCACCGAGTCGGGGTTCGCCTCCGTGGTGACCTCGGCGTCGTCGGCGAGGCCCCAGGCCGCGCGCACGCCGTCGAGCATCCGCGCGAGGTCCCCGGTGGGGAGGACTGTGGGCGTCCCGCCGCCGACGAACACCGTCTGGACCCGGCGTGCCGGGAGGCCCGAGCCGGCCAGCACGCGTGCGGCGAGGTCGATTTCGCGCAGGACCGTGTCGGCGTAGGCGTCCTGGCTCGCGCCGCCGCCGAGCTCGGTCGCGGTGTACGTGTTGAAGTCGCAGTACCCGCAGCGCACGGTGCAGAACGGCACGTGCAGGTAGATCCCGAACGCACGTGAGCCCGCGCCCGCGACGACCGACGGGGGCAGGGCGCCGTCGTCGGGCGCCGGATCACCGTCCGGGAGGGCCGGGCTCATCGGTGCGCGCTACTTCTTCTTGGCATCCTTGGCGTCCTTGCCGCTCGCGTCGGAGGACAGCGCGGCGATGAAGGCCTCCTGCGGCACCTCGACCCGACCGATCGTCTTCATGCGCTTCTTGCCCTCCTTCTGCTTCTCGAGCAGCTTGCGCTTGCGGGTGATGTCGCCGCCGTAGCACTTGGCCAGGACGTCCTTGCGCATCGCCCGGATCGTCTCGCGCGCGATGATCCGCGCCCCGATGGCCGCCTGGATGGGCACCTCGAACTGCTGCCGCGGGATGAGCTCGCGCAGCTTGCCGACCATCATCAGGCCGTACGCGTACGCCTTGTCCTTGTGCACGATCGAGCTGAACGCGTCGACCTGCTCGCCCTGCAGCAGGATGTCGACCTTGACCAGGTCGCCCGCCTGCTCACCAGCGGCCTCGTAGTCCAGGCTCGCGTACCCGCGCGTCTTGGACTTGAGCTGGTCGAAGAAGTCGAAGACGATCTCGGCGAGCGGCAGCGTGTAGCGCAGCTCGACGCGGTCCGCCGACAGGTAGTCCATGCCGCCCAGCTCGCCGCGGCGGGTCTGGCACAGCTCCATGACGGCGCCGATGAACTCGCTCGGCGCGAGGATCGTGGCCTTCACGATGGGCTCGCGGACCTCGACGATCTTGCCGCCCGGGAACTCGCTCGGGTTCGTGACCCGTACGACCTTCTTGTCCTCGAGCGTCACGTCGTACACGACGTTCGGTGCGGTCGAGATCAGGTCGAGGTCGAACTCACGCTCGAGCCGCTCACGCACGATCTCGAGGTGCAGCAGCCCGAGGAAGCCGACCCGGAAGCCGAAGCCCAGCGCGACGGACGTCTCGGGCTCGTAGACGAGCGCGGCGTCGTTGAGCTTGAGCCGGTCGAGGGCGTCCCGCAGCAGCGGGTAGTCGGTGCCGTCGATCGGGTAGAGACCCGAGAAGACCATCGGCTTGGGGTCGCGGTAGCCGCCCAGGTCATGGCTCGCGGGCTTGCTCGCGTTCGTCACCGTGTCGCCGACGCGCGACTGCCGGACGTCCTTGACCCCGGTGATGAGGTACCCGACCTCGCCGACACCCAGCCCCTTGGTCACGACCGGCTCCGGGGAGATGACGCCGATCTCGAGCAGCTCGTGCGTCGCACGCGTCGACATCATGACGATCTTCTCGCGCGGGTTGAGGTTGCCGTCGACCACGCGGACATAGGTCACGACGCCGCGGTACGTGTCGTAGACCGAGTCGAAGATCATGGCCCGGGCGGGCGCGTCCGGGTCACCGGTCGGGTGCGGCACGAGCTGCACGATGCGGTCGAGCAGCGGCCCGACGCCCTCGCCCGTCTTGCCCGAGACCCGCAGGACGTCCTCGGGCTCGCCACCGACGAGCCGCGCGAGCTCCTCGGCGTACTTCTCGGGCTGGGCTGCCGGCAGGTCGATCTTGTTGAGCACCGGGATGACCTGCAGGTCCTTCTCGAGCGCGAGGTACAGGTTCGCGAGCGTCTGCGCCTCGATCCCCTGCGCCGCGTCGACGAGCAGGACCGCGCCCTCGGACGCCGCGAGCGACCGCGACACCTCGTAGGTGAAGTCGACGTGGCCCGGCGTGTCGATCATGTTCAGGGCGTAGGGCACGAGCACCCCGTCGGCGTCCTCGACGGCCCACGGCATGCGGACCGCCTGCGACTTGATCGTGATCCCGCGCTCGCGCTCGATGTCCATCCGGTCGAGGTACTGCGCGCGCATCGCTCGGGCGTCCACCACACCCGTGAGCTGGAGCATGCGGTCCGCGAGGGTCGACTTGCCGTGGTCGATGTGCGCGATGATGCAGAAGTTCCGCAGCAGCTCGGGCGGCGTGGCCGCCGGCTGGATGCGTGTCATACCCGCGGCGCTCGGGATCGGGGACAACTCGGGGGTGCTCCGGCTTCGCTTCGGGGGTGGTGGACGGCACCCCATGGTCCCACGGCGCCGGATGCGATCGGCCACCGGTGTGTGCGACGTACCGGCAATCGGGCGATCTCTGGTCCGAGCCATGGCCCCGTGGCGCCCGTTCAGGCATGCTCAGATGGAATGCGGTGCCAGCCGAGCAAAGCCCGCGGACTCGGTGAGCCCTGGCGCAGGGCTGGCGCCCGAGAAGGGAGGCACGGTGGGCGCCGCGAAGCCGCAGCCAGGGACGAGCAGCCCGATCATGTCCAGGGTGCTGATCGACTCGCTGCAAGAGGGTCTGCTGATCGTCGACGCCGACGGCCGGGTGCTCGACGCCAACGCGGCGGCGGCCGCGATCCTCGGCGTGACGCGCGAGCAGCTCATCGGCGGGCAGGTGGACGCACCCGGTCTCGGTGCCACCACGACCGACGGCAAGCCGTTCCCCCAGGAGGAACGGCCGACCGTGCTCGCAGCACGCACCGGCCAGCCCGCGACCGCCGTCGTCGGTCTGCGGCAGGCGACGTCCGACCCGCTGTGGCTCCGCCTCTCGGTGACCCCCATCCCACCGGGCGACGGCGGCAGCGTCGAGACCGGTCGGCCGGCCCTCATCATGACGATGATCGACGTGACGACCGAGCGGGTGCATGCCGACGAGCTGCGCCGCAGCGAGGAGCGGTTCCGCCTCACGTTCGAGGATGCCGCGATCGGCATGGCGATCGTGTCGCTCGGCGGGCAGTTCCTCCAGGTGAACCACGCGCTCGCCCAGAGCCTCGGCATGCCCCGCGCCGAGCTCCTCGCCCGTACCTTCCAGGAGATCACGCATCCTGACGACATCGACGCCGACCTCGAGCAGGTCGCGCTTCTGCTCGACGGCACGATCGGCCGGTACCAGATCGACAAGCGGTACGTGACGCCGTCCGGAGCGATCATCCGAGCTCGCCTGACCGTGTCGCTCGCGCACGACGCCGCGGGTCGGCCGCTGCACTTCATCAGCCAGATCGAGGACGTGACGGCGATGCGGCGCGCGCAGGACGTCCTCGAGCGCCGAGCGCTGTACGACCACCTGACCGGGCTCGCCAACCGCTCGCTGCTGCTCGACCGGCTCAACCACGCGCTCGCGATGCATGTGCGCAACGACAAGCTCGTGGCGGTGGTCTTCGCCGACCTCGATCACTTCAAGCGCATCAACGACTCGCTCGGGCACGATGCAGGCGACCGGATGCTGCGCATCGTCGCCGACCGCATGCGGAAGTCCGTCCGCCCGGGCGACACCGTGGCCCGGATCGGCGGCGACGAGTTCGTCGTCGTACTCGAGCAGGTCGACTCGGCCGAGCAGGCCGGCGAGCTGCTGCAACGGATCCTGACCTCCGTCGAGCTGCCGCTGCAGCTCGACGGGCACCTGCTGCTCCCCGCCATGAGCGCGGGGCTGACTGTCGACAACGGCAACGGCGACGCCCTGCGCGTCCTGCGTGAGGCCGACACGGCGCTGTACGTCGCGAAGAACTCGGGGCGGGGCCGCTGGGTCGCCTTCCGCGAGGAGCATCGCCGCGCGGCGCTCGACCGGCTGTCCGTCGAGGGCGACCTCCGCGCGGCGATCGAGCACGGCGACTTCGAGCTGCACTACCAACCGATCGTCGAGCTGGCCTCGCGTCGGGTGTCGGGCTACGAGGCGCTCGTGCGCTGGCGCCACCCGGACCGCGGGCTGATCCTGCCCGAGTCGTTCATCGCGATCGCGGAGGACGCCGACCTCACCCCCGAGCTCGGCACGTGGGTGCTCCGGGAGACCATCGGCTTCCTCGCGCGGCACCCCGAGCTTCCGGGCAGGGTCTACGTCAACGTGTCGGCTCGGGAGCTCGGCCGGGTGAACCTCGCCGCCAACGACGCCCGCGACGGCGACCGTGAGCCCGCCGGTCTCGGCCGGCTGATCGCGCGGACGCTCGAGGAGATGGGGGTCGCGTCCACGCGGCTCGGGATCGAGATCGCCGAGACCACGGTGCTTGAGGCGACCGAGTACACCCGCGCCGAGCTCGCGAGCGTCGCCCGGCTGGGGCTCGCCGTCCTTCTGGACGACTTCGGCACCGGGTACTCCGCGTTGTCGTCGGCGCTGGCGGCGCCGGTCACGGGCCTCAAGCTCGACCGGTCGTTCACGACCCGCCTCGGCGAGGGCGGCACGGCCGACCGGGTGAGCGCTGCGGTCGCCGCGGTGGTCACCTCGCTCGGGAGCGACGGCATCGCGTCGGGCATCGAGACCGAGGATCAGGCGGTCGCCGCGCTCGCACACGGCTGGCAGCACGGTCAGGGCTGGCTCTTCGGCCGAGCCCTCCCCGAACAGCTCATGGCCGAGCCCCTCGAGCCACGCTGCTGACCCGCGGCACGACCGGTCGGCGGGTCACGACTCACGCGTGATGTGCACCTGGACGTCGAGGTCCTGCGTCCCAGGGCCCGCGAAGATGCCGCGCAGCGGCGGCACGTCGTCGTACGAGCGCCCCCGTGCGAGCACGACGTGCTGCTGGCCGGCAGGCACGCGGTTCGTGGGGTCGTACGGCTGCCACTCGCCCGCCCACCACTCGATCCACGCGTGCGACTGCCCGACGATCACCTCACCGACCTCACCGTCGCTGCTCGGGTACAGGTACCCGGAGACGTACCGGACCGGGATCCCGACGCTGCGCAGCGCACCCGCGGCGAGGTGGGCCATGTCCTGGCAGACGCCCTTGCGGGCAGCCCACGCCTCGGCCGCCGGGGTGTGCACCGCGGTGACGCCCGGGACGTACTCGAGCTCGTCCCGCAACGCACCGCAGATCGCGGTCGCGGCCTCGTGCGGGTCCCGCCCCTGGGCGTGCTGGGCGGCGAGCTCGACGACCTCCTCGGGCGCCTGCGTCGTCGGGGTGTCCGCGAGGAACTCCGCGAGCCGGTCCCGCAGCTCCGGACCACGCACGGTGTCCCACCCGGTCGTCGTCTTCGCAGGGGTCCGCTCGCTGATGTCGATCCGGTGCTCGGCGACCACGACGAGCAGCTCGTGCGGTGCGAGCACCTCGAATGCCGTCACCGCGCTGCCCCAGTAGTCGCGGTACTCGTGCGACCACGTGAGCGGCTGGATGTCGAGGCGCGTCTCGAGCACGGTCTGCCCGGGTTGCGCGAGCGGCGTCATGCGGGCCTCGTTGTAGGACGCGGTGACGGGGCCCGCGTAGCGGATCGATGTCGTGTGCACCACGTGCAGGCGGCTCATAGCGCCTCTCCGACCCAGTTGGTGAGGTGGCCGGACGGGAAGTACCGCATCCGGATCGCGTCGCTCGCTGCCGAGCACGCACGCTGGACGCTCTCCATCTCGTCGGGGAGAGCGTCCAGGACGTCGACGAGTGGGCGGTACTCGAGCCTCGTGCGCGCGAGCCCGAGGTGCCGGCGTGCCTCGTCGACGCCGGTGCGGTCGCTGACGGGATCGAGCGCCATGAGGCACGCCTCGGCCTGGCCGAGCGCGAACACGATCGAGCGGGGGAACAGCCGGTCGAGCAGGAGGAAGCCCGCGGCGCGCTCGTCCGAGGCGGACCCTCGGTGGGTCCGCAGGTAGGCCTCGTGCGCGCCGCACGAGCGCAGCAGGGTGGCCCACCCCGGGCCTGTCGTGCCCGCGAGCGCACGCGTCGTCAGGAGGCGCGCGGTCATGTCGGCGCGCTCGATCGACCGGCCCAGCACCATGAACTGCCACGTCTCGTCACGCGACGTCACCGAGTCCATGAGCCCCGCGACGACGGCGGCCCGCTCGCGCACCCAGGTGAAGTAGTCGTGCGGCCGTGCCGGGTGGACCTCCGCGGGGAGTCGGTTCCAGGACGCGTTGAGGCACTCCCAGAGGTCTGTCGAGATGATCTCGCGCGCGCGGCGGGCATTCTCCCGCGCCGCGACGAGCGATCCGGCGATGGCCGACGACGACACCCGGTCGTACGCCAGCATGTCGAGGACCTCCTCGCGGCCGACCTGCACGTCGGCCGGCGGTGCGGTGCGGTCCATGACGGACAGGAGCAACCGGCACGCGGTGTCCTCCTCCGCCCACGGGTCCTCGAGCAGGCTCTGGACGTGCACGTCCAGCAGCCGGGCCGTGTCGTCGGCACGCTCGACGTAGCGCCCGATCCAGAACAGCGACTCGGCGATGCGGCTCAGCACGTCGGTGCCTCCTGCGCGGTCGTCGGGGTCCGGGCATCGGGTGCACGTCGAGCCTGCTGCTGCTGCCTGACCTGGACCCGCAGACCGTTCGGGTTCGGGTCGGTGTTCCCGGCCGTCGTCTGCGGGACGCTCGCGGGGAGCTCCGCGACCACGACCGGGGGCCTGCGCGGCACGCTCGACCCGAGCACCCACGTGTCCTTCGACCCGCCGCCCTGTGAGCTGTTGACCACGAGCTCGCCCTCGGGCAGAGCGACCCGTGTCAGACCACCCGGCAGCACCCAGATCGACTCGCCGTCGTTGACCGCGAACGGCCGGAGGTCCACATGCCGCGGTCGCAGCGAGTCACCGATCAGCGTCGGCACGGTCGACAGCTGCACGACGGGCTGCGCGACCCATCCGCGGGGGTCCTCGACCAGGCGAGCCCGCAGCGCGTCGAGCTCGGCACGGGTAGCGCGAGGACCCACCACGAGGCCCTTGCCGCCCGAGCCGTCGACGGGCTTCACCACGAGCTCGCCGAGGCGGTCGAGGACCTCCTCGAGGGCTCCGGGGTCCTCGAGGCGCCACGTGTCGACGTTGTCGAGCAGTGGCTCCTCGCCGAGGTAGTACCGGATGAGGTCGGGGACGTAGGTGTAGACGAGCTTGTCGTCGGCGACCCCGTTGCCGACCGCGTTCGCGATCGTCACCGTGCCCGCCCGCGCGCACGTCATGAGCCCGGGGCTGCCGAGCAGCGAGTCGGAGCGGAACACGACCGGGTCGAGGAACTCGTCGTCGACCCGGCGGTAGATGACGTCGACGCGCCGGCGGCCCTGCGTCGTGCGCATCCAGACCCGGCCACTCGCGCAGAACAGGTCGCGCCCCTCGACCAGCTCGACGCCCATCGACCGTGCGAGCAGCGAGTGCTCGAAGTACGCGCTGTTGTAGACGCCCGGGGTCAGGACCACGACGGTCGGGTCGTCGACGCCGTGGGGCGCCGCTGCGACGAGCGCGGCGAGCAGACGGCGCGGGTAGTCCTGCACCGGACGGATCCTCAGCGCCGCGAACAGCTCGGGGAACGTCTGGGCCATGGCACGCCGGTTGGACAGCACGTAGCTGACCCCGCTCGGAACGCGGACGTTGTCCTCGAGCACGCGGAAGTGCCCGGCCTCGTCCCGGATCACGTCGATCCCGGACACGTGCACCCGTACCCCGTTGGGCGGCTGGATCCCCCGCGCCGCTCGGTGGAAGTGCGTCGAGGACACGATGAGGTGCCGCGGGACGACGCCGTCCGCGACGGCCTTCTGCGGTCCGTACACGTCGGCCAGGAACGCCTCGAGCGCCCGCACACGCTGAGCCACCCCCGGGGCGACGAGGTCCCACTCCTCACCCGCGAGCACGCGCGGGGCGACGTCGAGCGGGAACGGACGCTCCTCGCCCGCGAAGTCGAACGTCACCCCCTGCGCGAGGTACGACCGCGCGAGGGTCTCGGCGCGCGCCCGCAGGTCGGCCGCCGAGAGACCGCCGAGCGCCGCGTGGACCTGCTTGTACGCCGGGCGTGGTCCGGTCGCGTGGTCGAACATCTCGTCCCACGCTGCGCCTGCCGGGTAGTCGTCGAACACGTCCGCCATAGGCCGGAACCTAGTACGCGTTTGTCACGTGCATGTGTCGGACGCTCCGCCCGTGGTGTCCGGCCTCGACCGCACGTCGGGACATCCGGCCCGGCTGCCCTGCGGGCGCGCGGTCGCTAGGGTGCCGACGTGGCGACATCGACGTGGAACCGAGTCCTCCGTGCGGGTGCGCGGATCCTGCGATCCGTGACTGCGTCCACGGCGCGCCCCGCGCGCAAGTCCGCACCACGCGCCACCCCACCCGGACGCGCGGTCCCGGCCGGGCCGCACGGGACCCCAGACCGCGCGCCGTATCCCGGCGACTTCACGGGTGTGGTCCGTCCGCGGTACACGCCCGACCTCGACGGTGACGCCGACCCCGGTGAGGTCGTCTGGACCTGGGTCTCGTACGAGGACGACCCGACGCGGGGCAAGGACCGTCCGGTGCTCGTCGTGGGTCGGGACGGGCCGTGGGTGCTCGGGCTCATGCTGACGAGCAAGGACCACGACCGCGACGCGGCAGACGAGGCGCGGTGGGGGCGCCGCTGGTTCGACGTCGGCGTAGGCCCGTGGGACGCTCGGCGGCGCTCCAGCGAGGTGCGGCTCGACCGGGTGCTGCGGATCGATCCCGGCGCGATCCGCCGGGAGGGCGCGATCATGGACCGGGCGGCGTTCGACAGCGTCGTCGGGAAGCTGTAGCCGGCTCCCGGCCCGCGCGAAGTGGGCCTTCGCGGCCCGGGCTGCTATTCTTGACGCTCGCGTGTCCGCCCAGGTCGGCGGGCACAGATCCAGCTCCTCCCCGCGGGTGTCCCCACGCCCCAGTCCCGGAGCTGGGCAGCCCTCAAGACCTGTCAGATTTCGTTTCTGCGAGCGCACAAGAGAGTTCACACGTGGCAAACATCAAGTCCCAGATCAAGCGCATCGGTACCAACGAGAAGGCGCGCCTGCGCAACAAGGCCGTCAAGTCGGAGCTCAAGACGCACGTGCGCCGCGTGCGCGAAGCTGTCGCCGGTAGCGACAAGGACGCCGCAACGGTCGCCCTCGTCTCGGCGTCGCGCAAGCTCGACAAGGCGGCGTCCAAGGGCGTCATC
>Ga0075518_1000292_pt1 | contig 9993 bp, 11 predicted proteins | sample NGEPerA_2_FD_76970 | JGI IMG/M metagenome (GOLD analysis project Ga0075518, IMG submission 76970) | Arctic peat soil microbial communities from the Barrow Environmental Observatory site, Barrow, Alaska, USA - NGEE PermafrostAB136-A | ecosystem: Environmental > Terrestrial > Soil > Wetlands > Peat...
GTGTTAACTTTATCTGCAAAGATGATGTAGTGTTAACTATAATGAGCTATGAAACTGTCAAAATCATCAAAGGGCACAAGTACGGCTATAAGGTTGAAAGCTACCGGATAGACGGAAAAGTAAGGCAGCGGATATTAGAATATCACGGCAGGATAGACGAGAAAGCTGATCCTCTCGAAAATAACAAATCACAGTCATGGGAAGAAATATTATCTTCAAGAATCCGGGAACGAAGGAAATGAGCAGGCGCGCCCGGAGATCATCCACGTACACGATCCACGTACACACACCACGTACATACATTATTATCTTTTTTACACTGTTGAGACTCAAGGCTGTGATATGAGCGGCGATCATGGGGCGGGTGGATAGTTGGTATGCTTCCCGTTTTTCCCCTTTTTTCTGCATTCATGCGCGCGATGAAACCGCAAGCGGTTAGCCCCTTTACAAAGCTTATATTTTTTGGATGTGGGATTAATCGAACCAAGAGGCAGCGCCAATATAAGAAAATCAGGAAATTGTATAAACTAAAATCGCTATCAGGCGACAAAAATAAGAGCGTATAACTAACATTATACGCAGTTTTGTTAATAGTCTATTGGTTTAAGAACAAGAAAGAACAATAACTGAACAAAAGGGAACAATGACCGAACAAGAAAAGAACAATACAAAAACATTTTCTGTAAGGCTTGATTTATGGCTCTATGAAAAACTAATCGCTGCATCCGGGGCGAAAGGGAAAAATGAGTATATCAGAAATCTTCTTATCCTGAATTTAGATGAACAACAAAAGAACAATGAAAGAACAACGGATGAACAACCGGGAAAAACTGGATTATTGCAGGCGAAAATAGAAAGCCTTGAGGAATTGATCCGCGCGAAAGATCAGACCATAAGGATACTGGAAGATGACAAGGGCTTTCTCACCCAAGATCATGTCAGGATATCCGGCCAGCTTGATAGATTACTTATGCCAGCCCCGGAAGAAATTACAAGAAAAGCGTGGTGGCAGTTATGGAAGTAAAAAAGACATTAAGAGAAATATATTACTGGTTAAATAGCATTCAGAAGAATACTTCTTATGTATTGGTTATTTTTATACTTTTTTTTGCTTGCGCGGGTTTGATTATTTTTTCTTTCCGAGGAATTGTCAATGATAATTTTGAGGCTATATATTTTTTCATTGGAACAGCAATTACTTTGTCTGGTTTCACAATGCTTAGTGGAATGTTTGAGAAGACCGGAAATAAAAACAAAATAGAGAAAAATTTATTTTTTTTAAGCATATTATTTTTATTTTCTGCTTTTTCATTTATTCTCTTTATTGGACTGTATTCCGTTTTCAAGGATGCAAAATTAAATAATGATTTGGGCGGGCTTTTTTGGAGAGGTATAACCTTTCTTACATATTATCTCGGAATTTTCCCATTCTTTATTGGTTTCACAACCTTAATTTTGGTTCTTATACAACATTATTATCAAATTGATCTTGATGCTGCGCCGGAAGAGATCAAGGAAAAACAATGGTGGCAGTTCTGGAAATGAGCCGCCCAACAGTCTATTGGTTTTGCATCCTTAATACAGGAAGCGATAACGGAAGACACCGCAGAAAAATATGAGCAGGCGCTCATTTGAATTTATCCCATCATCAAAAAGCATATATTACGGGAAAATCATAAGTGATAATAGAGGCGCAAGAGCTGCAAACTCTAAGTACCCGGTTTTTTGTTGAGCTGCCGGGGAAATGCGCTTTCTTCTTATCAGGGGCGCAAGCTCCTACATTTTTTTCAATTAGCACCCGCTCTTTTTTTCTATCGTTCGATTCCAAAACATTTATATACTTTTCGGATAATCCAATGATAGAGACCTTTGCAGGGTCATAGGAAAGCTCAATAATGATACAAAATTACGACATAGCTGAGGCACTGAATTTTTCTTACAGGCTTATTTTTTCTGTTTTTCAAAGACATTCTACTTATTCGTTTTTTCTTTTCGTTGTATCCAGCGTTGTATCCAGTCTTTTCGAATGGATGCAAAACTGTATCCAGCGTTTTAGGGGAAGGAACGATGAGAAAATTTTAGTATTTAAGGGAGGGTGGTTTTTCGTTGTAATTTGATATTTCGTTACCCGGAAAACTGAAAACGTTATAAAGTTTATTATAATGTAACATAATAATTAGTTTACGGTGTAATAATATCGGTTCATAATATCAGTTCTTTGTGCAGTGTATCCCGAAAAAGCTGGATACAGTGATAACTGGATACAACGCTGGATACAGTGAAACTACAACGCTGGATACAGTGAAACTACAACGCTGGATACAACGACAAAACCATGATTCAAACATGAATAAGAAAGAAAGAGATAGAATCAATGAATTAAAATATCGTAAGACCCGGATAGACAGACATGATACAACGGTTTGTAAGTTTCTTGATGACGCTATCGAAAATAAAAAAAGTGTTACCAGAGTGATCCACGAGCTTATAGATCACGAGGCGCACCTTGAAGCTCAGTTAAGAAGAAACGAAGCCGATAAACTTGATGAAGCCCTAAAAATATGTTCTGTAATCTTCAAAAATATGTTACCGGATTACCGTGCAGGACAGCTTTATTTATGGTTTGCAGCCTTCAAAAAAAGATTTGTTGAAAGAGTCCCAGATTTTGACATTAAAAAATATATTGATGCAATCGAGGAAACCGAGCGCGAGCGAGCAGAAATTCATCTTAAAAATGCAATACCTATCAAGGGCAAAGGTTGATCCTATCCCCAGGTTGATCCCGTCCTAGGTGTACACATGTTGTCTGAAGTTGTCTGAAGTCCCGGGCTGATCCCCGCAGGTTGATACCGTCCAAAACCTACCAAGGTCAAGTTCATCCTGGTCAAGATCCTTCAGGTCAAGTTCATCCTGGTCAAGATCCTTCAAGGTCAAGTTCATCCTGGTCAAGATCCCAGGTCAAGTTCATCTTGGTCAAGATCATCCTGGTCAAGTTTTGGGCAGGGCTTCAAATTTGCCCGCAGAACAATTTTCTTTCAATATTGATGTTTCATATTGACGCAGCCCTGAAACACGCTTATACGATTTTTCGCTATCGTTAGGTAGGTGTATCGAAATTTTGAAGAGGCTAACCTTTATTTATATACAACTAGTGAGAAGTGAGATGTAGCGGACGTGTGAGGCTTTTGCGGTTGTGAACCGCCGAACATATTCAGATTAGCCCACGCTCCCAAAAAATATTGAGGTATAAAATGAAAAAAATCAGTATAACAGTGGATGATGAGGTATTCCAAAGAATAGAAGAAATGCGCGGGAATAAAACGCAATTTCGTTCTTGGTACATTAATGTAGCAATCAGGGAAAAGATAGGACTACCGGGAAAGGTGTAAAGATGAGGATCAGACCCGCAGCAGGCCAGCCGCAGGCCAAAAGCATCTATAGTATTGTAGCGCAGGAACATATACTTTCCGTTACGGAATTGGGATCATGAAACGGGCGTGCGTTCTTGCGATATGCCAGACATGCCCGGATAATTTCAAAGTAGGGCATTGTATCACAGCGGATTTTGAGATTGATACTCATACGGAAGTCAATGATCAGAACATCCCCGAATGTATCTATGATCAGCTTGAAAAATTGGCTGCAATAGTTGACCCGAAAGGAAACATGAAAAAAAAGGTGAACACCCATGAAAAAAGACCCTAAAATCAATGAAAACCAGGTGAACACCCATGAAAAAAAGGTGAACACCTATGAACCTGTTCACCTCAAAAACAGTATCGGTAAGCCGGAACTTTCAGAAGTGAACATGGGGTATGAAAACAGGTGTACACCCCAGTCGTATGTATTGCCTTGGAAGTGGGACATTCTGGACGATGAAATCATACAATTAATCCGGGCTCATTTTCATTTGCGCGGAATTGCCAGGCAAACAGGGAAGCAACCGAGCGCGATTTTTAAGAGATTGAGGCGTTTGGAAAGAGTCGGGATAATTAGCAGTCATCATCAAATTTTAGCCGGGTTCACATGCATCATTTACACTATTAATGAAAACAGTCTAAAGGGGTGTTCACCTTTTTTCATACATAATGAAAACCAGGTGAACACCTATGAAGAAATTCAAGAAATTCCGTATAAAATGCATGCTCTTTCGTTCAAATCTTCGATCCTTGCAGGTCATAAGAATCTGGTAGGAAAGGGAAAAAAGCAGTACAAAACCGGGCGCGCCGGGAAATCTTGGACGGGTGAGATATTCACGGGTCAGAACTACAAGATCAGGGTGACCACAAAAACGGTCTTGATTGAAGTTTACACGCGGCTTGAGACTGATACAGAGGCAAATTTATTAATCCGGTATTCCACGATAGCCAGGGATCACCTCTTAACATTCAGCGAGCGCTACGGGGTTAAACTTGGAGAGGTTAAGCTTTCACGAGAACCACATAGACTTTTACCAGGAACTCAAAAATATGCAAACATGCTCTTGGGAGGCCTGGGCGGTGAGATATACCAGGAAGATACAGGTCTTCAGATTGATAAGAGCCAGGAAGGGGGAGAAATAGAATTTATTGGAAAAAAGGGGGCAGCGACATTAAAAAAGGCGTTTCATGTCCCGGAAGTGGCAATTATCGTAAGTGCAATTAATGAACTTAAAAAAGAAATTCGATTGCAAGGACAGGGGGGCGATCATGATCCAGGTCTTGAAACAAGAATAACCTCTGTGGAACAGACGATACAGCAACAGAACGAGCTAATTTGGCGTTTATTGACACAAACTGAAAAAATGATCCGGTCTTCCTTCGATATTGTAGAAGACCAGGGACAGGGACAAAAACCGGGGCAGAAAGAGCGTGTGCCAGGATACGAATGAGCGCCCGCTCAAATATGGTCACAATCCCGTAACGGGAAGGAGATAAGAAGGAAATATGAAAATAAAATTCAATGAACTGCATAGCGAAATCAACGAACGAAAAGGAAAAATTCAGGTACTCCAAGAACAGCAAAACCGCTTGTTAGAAGTGGACGAGAAAAACAAAGTTATGATATCGGCAGAAAACAAGGCGCACGCTGTTCAAATTGCAGCCGCTTTGAAAGAGTTAAGAAGGAAAAATGATGAAGAGCAGGGACTTCTTGAAAAAGCAAAAGAAATAAGCGCACGCTGGAATGTGGATTTCGATGAACTCCATCAATTGAAACTCAGTATCCCGGCGATGGAAAAGCAAGTTCAAGAAATGACCCAAAACATAACCGAATGGCAAAATATTGATCCTTCCTTTGAAAAGCAGAAATCCAGTAAAAACAGCCCCTTTTATAATAAAATGCAGGCATTAGACCGGGCGCGCCAGGCTCTTCTTAATCACCAGGGCGCTCAGAAAGAATTGGCGGCGATCATGGGAGGGATGAAATTATGATTATCCAGGGAAATCTTTTGGAAATTGGAATAAAGAACGGTAACGGCTGGGGCATTTCTGAGGGGGGCGCTGGTGATATTCTTTCTTCCTTGCCAGGTCTCCCTCTGAAATTATGTAAGGATAGGGCGCATGCATGCGATTATAAGCCAAAAACAGAGGCAGGCGCAGTAATCGGGAAGATATTATCCGCAGCCAGGAAAAAGAATAATATCCATATCACCGCAGAGGTAAATCAGGCAGCGGCTTATCAAATCTTACATGGGAAATATCCTAAAAATTGGTCGATCTTTGCGGGATTCAAAGATTACGATTCAAACAAGATGTTATTGGGCGCGAGAGCTTTGTCGGTTTCGATAGTGAACTCTCCAGCCTATCCAGGGGCTGGCTATAGTATTATGCCAAATGCAGCGGCAGCCGCTCTTGATAACCAGCTTTCAGAATTGGATCAATATTATTTGAGGCAGGCGCAACAGCCACAAAAAGAAACCACGGCAGCCGCAGAGTTAAGGCGTGCTCTTGAAAGGTTGAATTCAAAAGGCAGGGGCGCAAAGTAGCACCCGCTGATATAACGAATTTCGACGTTTTCGACGGGGGCGCAATATGAAGATCACAGATGGGCAGGCGCAGGCGATATACAGACTTGCATCTGATCCGAAAACCAAAATGACGAACGCTGCAATAGCGGCGAAGTTCGGTATTTCTGAAGCCAGTGTAAGACGAATAGTCAAAAAACAAGAGGCTGCGCTTCATATAATTGCGTCCAATAATCAAAAAATGAATACCGCAATAGCAAATAACAAGATCAATGTTCTTGAAGAAGGAAATTTAATAATCAAGGTTATAAAATCCAAAATTCAGGAGGCCAAGAATCAAGGGATAGCTCCCCATCTAGTGAGCTCTCTGATTGGAAATTGGCTGAAAGCATTGGAATTACTGGCAGATATGGACATCATCAGACGCATTGAAAAATTGGAGGGAAAGCAAAAACCATGACAACAGCAACAATAGAAAAGCGGGTAAACATTCTTGAAAGCAGGCAGCTGCAACCGGATTTTGTCCCGGCGCGTTGGCTATTCTATCCGGAAAGCCGCGAACCTGATACAGAAATAGATGAACAATATAGGAAGGAAGAAGAAGACCATATCGACATTCAAGAACAGGAAGCTGAGGAGCGGCGGCGGGGCTTTCCGGAATGGATTATCCTTCTCACGAGGGAGAATCGCGCGGATTATTACGAGAGAAAAGCAAAACGAGAAGCAGAGGCGTAACAGCTATAGCTATTTACCTTTGAAAATCAATACAATCATGTTCTCTCGATTGAACTGAAGCCCGGAACTTGCTGAATGCCAATTTAGTTTCCGGGCTTTTCAATCCTTTTCTTGTCCCCAACATTTTTGTTGGCGGTTACTTTTTATATTGTAGTGCCTAAACAGCAGTACCTAAAAGGATGGGTACAATCCCACAAAGGTACAAAACCGGCAATGAAAAACAACCGGATACCTATCGGTCAAGCCAATTTCTCGGTTTGTAGTCTCCCATTTTTACAGCACTTTTAATCCCCAAATTTTGGGAAGTTGAAAAGGGTAATAAAAGATTGAACACATCAATGAAACTTGGAAGACCACAAGGAATCAGAAAAAAGTAAACTGGAAATCTCATAGTCGAAATTTGAAGCACTGATCAAGCATGCACCCACAATCATAACAACAGAGGTAAATTTACACCATTGCCTCAAAAAACGAGGTTTAGCATGGACTATAGCCTGACTTCATTTTCATTGCCGGTTTTGTACCTTTGTGGGATTGTACCCTACTACCCCAAGAAGCTGGCGTGGATTTATCTCTTCTTGCTCATGTCAGTCCGATTACCTTTATAGTGAACAAAATCCCAGACTCGGACACTTTACTTATTTATTTTAATAGTTTATAAAATATCTCATTGCAGCACGCTGGTTTATAGTTACTGACACACGGGAATAAATAAAGTAATGTTTATTTATTCAGGTTGTATTTTTAAGCTGGACTTATTCCCTTTCATTTAGTGCCTTCTTTATTATTTTTATTATATAATCTCACAGAGTCACCCAAACTGGAAAATCTAAAAATAAAGGTTAAATATTTTTAGAAGTGTCCGAGTCTGGGATTTTGTTCACTATAAAGGTGATTGAATGGAGCAACGTTATTCTGTATGGTGAGTACAAGCTGAATAAAGATTTGGTGAGATAAATTTCCTTAGAGTATATTTTCGGACGAATCTCGGCGGTACCCTATTAAGGATTAAAGTCGCTTTTGTCTAAAGCGACGAATCGGAGGAGCACATCTGGCAATTTCTCTGTGTAGTGTTCACGAATAACCGCTGAAACCTTAGGATTTTGATAAATAGCTCGGCAGGATTCACATTGATGACCATAAAGCCCCTCCCATTCGATTGTTGGATCATAGCTTGCCGCCCACGATAATATATGTTCTGGACCTTCGATAGCAAGCCATAACTTTATAAAATCTACGCGCCCTTTTTTATAAAGATTTGCCAATCCTTCCTCTTTTACAGAGCCAAGATCTAACTCAGGAATTTCTTCCGAAGGCAGGCCGCAACAAGCACTGACCCTTTCATAGGGCGTGATAGCCAATGAGTTAAGAACATTATTGCATGCGCCTCGTAAGTTGAGATTATCACGCGTCAATAGAACTTTAGGGTCTTGTTTTATAAGAGGACCTGCCTCCACATGTCTATTTCCATCACCCTGTATTGCACTTCCACGTCTTATCCATGGAACCTCCAGAATCGTTAGCTGATGAGAAAGCTCTTTATTATCGAGTATTTCTCTGAATCCATGATGCACAAGTAGGTTGTCTATGTTAAACTTTTGATTTGCACTATGTTCGACTGCAATAGCCACACGCATCCCAATTTGAATGGCAGCCTTAGTTCCCCAAAATACCCTTTCAAACGGAATGAACTTGAGATGATAATCGCCAGTACTGAAGTTAAGTTCATCAAGACCAGCTTCGAACAGCCTCAATAGCCGTGTTTTGGCTGAATGTAGGCTGATAGCCCAGTATCCGTTAGTCACGATTCGAACGTTAAAGCCATGAAACTTAGCATGCGCTACAAGAGCATCCAAGTCATTTCCAAGAAGAAAAGGCTCTCCGCCAGAAATTACTATTGAGCTCACTGAGCCCATAGCCTTCGCTTGATCGAGATATTGTAGAAGCCTTTCTAGAGGAATTCGACCTTCGACACTTATGTGAGAACCAAAACAACAGTTATCGCATGCTGCAGTACAGCGATACGTCGGCAGCAATGCGATTGTTCTTGGAAAACGATGGGATTTTAAGGTATCAACATCCATAATTGCAGGTGTATTGACACTATTGAGTGATGTATTCTGATTGATATTTTTTGTCATTTTGTTGTTTTATTTTCTCTGTATTTGAGCCAGTTGATTAGAGAGTTCTAACAGGTTTTTGATCCTCTCATAATCCCTGTCTTTCGGCGAGGTGGGTGTCGTCATATCATGTCCACTACCAGCTATTGCAACCCCAAGTATAGCTACACAAATTACAATTATCAAAATAACTCCCCACATAGAGACCTCACCTTTTCTGCCTATGCGTGGAAGTTGGCTAAAGGGCGTACCTTTTCTAATCTCGTTTGCAGTCTCGGTTATCCAGGAGTCAAGTTCTGCTTTACCAACGCCTTCTGGAAGAGCACTACTAATGGATCGATCGCTTGCTAATTTACTAACGAGTTTGTGCATAAAATCCTCTTGCTTAAGTATTTGTTTTAAATCAGCGGTCCAGTAACCATGTATAACAGGACGATCCGCTTCTCCTCTCGCCCACTTGCCAATTGATGCATATACAGCGGGAGCTACTTTTGCTTTCGGCTCGTTTTTTCTGATCCAGTCAATTAGCTTCTTATTGGAAATAATACTGAGGAATATTTTATTGGAAGTGCTTATTGTTGCTTTGTCAATATCTTTTACAAGGTTATTTTCTATAAGTACGGATATTGGTGATTCCACAAATCGTTTGCGAACATCAGCATCCTTCGCTAGAGTATCAATTAAATTCTCTGCAAGCTGAAACTGCTCATTTACCTCAATAATCATTTGTTTATTCAATTCAATTGTTTTTGCCATGGCTTTTTACCTCTTTCTTATTTTTTTCAAGTACAGATTGTAAGGTGAACTGATCAATGCAAGCATGTCACCTTTAAATGTGTATATGATTCTACACAAACTCCACTCACGGGATATGCCCTGAAATTTGCCTTATTGATCTGTTGTGATTGTCAGGATAATATCGTCCACTTGTCCCAGTGCGTCGACATCAATTATTTCTACTTTAACACCATCAACTGGGGTACTAGCATCTGGTACACTCATACTTTAAATTTAAGTTTTCCCGTTTTTAATTTTCTCATTTTTTTGTAGAATTCACATTCAATTTCAACCACTACAAATATTTGAATTACATGCGCATGTATATAACTGTTTCTGAGTGTTCAGTATCTCCGAACTATGGCGTCAATTAGTCTTGGGTACAATCCCACAAAGGTACAAAACCGGCAATGAAAA
>Ga0075518_1000294_pt1 | contig 9980 bp, 10 predicted proteins | sample NGEPerA_2_FD_76970 | JGI IMG/M metagenome (GOLD analysis project Ga0075518, IMG submission 76970) | Arctic peat soil microbial communities from the Barrow Environmental Observatory site, Barrow, Alaska, USA - NGEE PermafrostAB136-A | ecosystem: Environmental > Terrestrial > Soil > Wetlands > Peat...
AACAGCAACTGGACGTTGAGGGGCCGTTCAGTTTCATCACCACCCGGGAGTTTGCGGCTTTCCTTGGCATCTTTGTCACCCTGTATTACTGGGGTATTTTCATGCTTTCGCGTCGGCCGACGCCGCCGACCGGCCCGGCGGACCCATATATGAAGTATGTCATGGTCATACCCTGTCTCAATGAAGAGCTGGTGCTGGCGCGCACCATCGACCATCTGATGTCGTTGCCGGAGCCATGGCCGTTGATCCTGGTAATCAACGACGACTCTGACGATCGCACCCGCGATATTGCCCTCTCGTATCCCCGTGACCGGGTAATGATGGTCGACCATCCGCACGCTGAAGCGCGGCAGGGGAAGGGTAAGGCGCTCAACTATGCTTTCAAGTGTCTCCTGAAGAGCGACCTGGTAAGCAATTACAGTACATACAGGGTGGTCATGGGAGTCCTGGATGCTGACGGCCGGGCCGAACCAGGATTAATCAAAGCAATCTCGCCCTATTTCTCCGACCCCAGGGCGGCGGCGGTACAGGTGGGTGTCCGCATATCCAACGCGGATACCAATACTTTGACCAAGTGGCAGAACTTTGAGTTTCTCACTTTCGCCCGAATCTCACAAAAGGTCCGTGAACACCTGGGAAGCGTCGGCCTCGGAGGCAACGGCCAGTTCGTGCGATTGTCGGCGCTGGAAAGCCTGGGGGACAACCCCTGGACCGATTGCCTCACCGAGGATCTCGACCTTGGCTTAAGGCTGATGCTCGCAGGTTGGGCGAACCATTACAGCCCTGACACTTTCGTATCCCAGCAGGGCGTACCAACGATGAAACCGCTGATCCGCCAGCGTACTCGCTGGTTCCAGGGTCATCTCACCTGCTGGCGGCACATTCCGGCATTGTTAAGGAGCAGTCGGATCAGCACCAGCGCGCGGACCGATACCATCTATTACCTGCTGGCGCCGAGCCTGGTCTTCTTCTTCATGCCCAGCTCGGTACTGTTCATTATCGCGACTATTTATTTCGTCGCCTCGGGTGCAACCAATATTTTGGTCGAACCCTGGAATACCTGCCGGCGCTCGCTCTCTGGTATTTGTTCTCGTTCGGGGCGTTGCCGGCGGTCGTCTGGACCTTCTATCGCGAGGAAAAAGAGATAGGCGCCTGGCGCGCCTTTGTCTGGGCGCACATATTCTCGTTCTTCTATGTAATCTGGTTCTTCGCCGGCTGCAAGGCTATCTGGCGCCTGGCGCGCGGCGAGGGTTCCTGGGCGAAGACCGCCAGGACGGAGGAGCCGGCGTGATCGCACCCGCATTTGCGGCTTCCTGCCATCTCCGCTATACTTTCTCCCGTGTATAAAGCAGAAGCACCCGCTTCTCACCTGCCGGCTGCGCCGCGGTCTTGAACGACTTGAAGAGCCGCGCCCACTGGATACGCTTGCAGGTCCGCCATAATGAGTTCACGCGACGGTGTTTCCGTGTCCGCGAGAACGAGGTTATCGCAAGGGTGCTTTTAGGTACCCTTTTTTGCATTCAAGGGACGTTGTTGTGGCCGGCTTCACTGATGCCGGATTGCAAATATTATCAACGTCTCCTAAGGAAGGAGGTGTTCGCCGGTCGCAAACTATAAACCGAGGGTAAGGGATCTTACCCGCATAAACGAAGCTATCAGGGTTGAAAATGTCAGGCTTATCGGACCAGATGGAGAACAGGTCGGAATTAAAAGCCAGTCGGAGGCGATGGACATCGCCATAGCGGCAGGTCTGGACCTTGTAGAGATCGCTCCCGAAGCGGATCCGCCGGTTTGCCGGGTGCTCGACTACAGCAAGTACAAGTACGAGCTCGAGCAGAAGGCCAAGCAGGCGCGCAAGCACCAGTCGACCATCGTCGTCAAGGAAATCAAACTGCGTCCCAAGATTGGTTATCACGATTACATGACGAAGCGGGGACATGTCGAGCGCTTCCTCAAGAAGAAGGACAAGGTTAAGGTGACCATCATGTTCCGCGGGCGCGAGGTAGTCCACCCGAAGAAGGGTGAAGAGCTGCTCCGTCGCCTGGCCGAGGATGTCGCCGAGTTGGGAGTGATCGAATCCCAGCCGAATCTCGACGGCAGGAATATGGTCATGGTTCTGAGTCCCGTCAAGTAGCAACCCTGTCGATAGCACAGTTGCAGCCATAGCAGTAATTAGGAAAGGACGGCTTATGCCCAAGATGAAGACTCATCGCGGCGCCGCCAAGCGTTTTCGCTTTACCTCTGGAGGAAAGCTGATACGCAGGCGAGCGTTCAAGAGTCACATACTTACCAAGAAGAGCCCCAAGCGGAAGCGGAGCTTCCGCAAGAACGTGCTAATCACGCCCGCAGATACCAATGAGGTATCGCGGATGCTGGGTAAGAAGTAAGCGTTAGGAGCTGAGCAAAAATGTCGCGAGTCAAAAGAGGAGTACACGCCCGCAAGAAGAGGCGTGCAGTGCTGGAGCAGGCCAAGGGTTACCGGGGTACAAAGCATTCCAGTTACAAGCGCGCCAAGGAACAGGTCAGCCGTTCGCTGAACTATGCCTACCGTGACCGCCGCGCGCGCAAGCGTGATTTCCGGCGCTTGTGGATCACTCGCATTAATGCCGGAGCCCGGCTGAATGGTCTGTCATATAACCAGTTCATGCATGGCCTCAAGGAAGCGGGCATCGAGTTGAACCGACCGGTTCTGGCCGATCTGGCCGTGACCGACCCTGACATGTTTTCGAGCCTGGCCGAGCAGGCCAAGACCGCGCTGTCAGCGTAAGCTGGCCGGCGAGTCGGAAGAACAAGGCCCAGGGCCCAGGCGGTGCAACCCAAACAGATTTCAAGCACAAGTAACGCCATAATCAAGGAAGCGGCGCGGCTCAAGCGCAAGCGAAGCCGTCACGAAAGCCGCCTCTTCCTGGTTGAAGGAGAAGACCTGCTGGATGCCGCGCTGGCGCGCGGTATCTTACCACGGCAGGTCTTTGTGCTTGAAGGACACGGGAAGCTTCTGCCGCATGTGCTAAGGGCCGCCGATGGCAGTGGCGGACGTGGGGCCGCGGCGCTGGAGGTATGTTTTTGCAGCGAACCGGTTATGGCCAAGCTTTCAGAGCTGGGCAGCGGTACGCGGGTGATCGCGACTTTCAGTTTTCTTGACCGCAAGCTGGCCGCATTGGGCGGGGGCGAAGCGCAAGGCGGAGTGGCGGGTGAAGCTGAAGGTGAAGCGGAACCCGGGCGGGATGGCATGGGGCCGCTGCTTTATCTTTCAGGTACCTCAGACCCCGGCAACGTCGGCACCCTGGTGCGCTCGGCCGCTTCCCTGGGCGCCAGCGGCGTGGCGATAGGCCCCGGTACGGCGGATTGTTACAGTCCCAAGGCGCTTCGGGCGACCATGGGAGCTATTTTCCAGATTCCCATATATCTGGGGATCGAGCCGGTGGATTTGATATCCCGGGCCAGGGCGGCGGGCATGGATATACTTCGCGCCGACCCGCATGCCGGCGTTGCGCTGTGGGATGGAGATCTGGCCGGGAACTTTATCCTGGCGCTCGGGTCTGAGCGCGAGGGGATTCCTCCGGAGTTGATGGCGGCCGCATCCACAACGGTACGGATTCCCCAGCTGGCGGCGACTGAATCGATGAATGTCGCCATGGCCGGGACTACAATATTGTATGAGGCTTTAAGGCAGCGCATGGCGGGTATCTCCCACTAAGCGTTTGACGGGGTGCTTATGGCAGGCGCTAGATGGGGTTCGTTACCGGAATGAAAGTACGTTGAGCGTGATGTTGAGTCTTAGCCAGCTTAAACTTGAATGGAGGCAGTAAATGCAATCAGGAAAGAAAAAGCTAATCGGTTTGGCGGCACTTTTCACGCTAGTGGCCATGTTGAGCGGTTGCGGCTCTGACAGCGGGTCATCAGATACAACGGCTACAGCTACAGCTTCAGTAAAAACCTCAACCGCAACAACAGCAACAAGCACAACCAGCGCTTCGACCGGTATCACGCTGAAGTCAACCTTCGGTGGCATCACTTTAGATAAAGTGAGGTTCTCAAATACCAAAGATCCGGCAACAGGTAACCCTCGCAGCGCTGTGGTGATAGAGGTTTCGTGTACAGGTGAATGCAAAATGAGCGAAGAGGATTACATTGGGTTTCAGGATAAAACAATACCGGTGAAGGTCACGAATGCAGAGGGCGAAGAATTGAGACGTCAGGCTTTCTCCCACACTAAAGCATCTAATAAAATGATGTTTAGTTATGATGTGCCTGGTTCTCATCAGGGCTTAACGCTGCACTGGCCGGACAATGACCCAATCGGGATTGACTCCCTCAATCCGGCAGATAAGACTTCGTAAAAGAACAGGATGGGGGTAAACCGGCGATCGCAGAAATATCGCCGGGCTGGGGCTCTCCACGAGCATCCTGTCGCTAGAAGCAGCGCGGTCTAAGTGGTAGAGTTTCCCATGGTTTCACCTGTTGCTCAGGGCTGTTAATGTCACCGTTGCCTGCCATCACGATCAAGATTGTGAGTCCGTATTTGTCCACGGAAGATAAATATAAAGATCTTGTCGCTCAACTGAAGGCCCACGAAGGTCTGGCGGCTATTTTTGGCGAAGCGGCTGCCGACATTGACGCGGCGGCTGAACCGGAGGCCATCGAGGCTGCGCGGGTCAAACATCTCGGCCGCAAAAGCCCGCTATCCCTGCTGCTGCGCAGTATTCCCGAGCTTCCCAACGAAGAGCGCCCCGTTGTCGGCAAGTACGGCAACCAGGCCAGAGCGGCGCTGGAGCAGGCGCTCGCCGACCGCAAAAAACAACTTGAGTCCGGCGAACTCGAACGCCGGCTGGCCACCGAACAGGTGGATATCACCCTTCCCGGAGAGCCGTTCCCCCAGGGACGCCTGCACATCATCACCCAGACCCAGTGGGAGATCGAGGATATCTTCGCCGGGCTCGGCTATCGCATAGCCGAGGGCCCCGAAGTCGAAACGGACTACTATAATTTCACGGCCCTCAACACGCCCGAGGGACATCCCGCCCGTTCGTCGCACGACACCTTTTTTGTCGATGGCGATCCGGACGTCCTGTTGCGTACCCATACTTCGCCGGTACAGATCCGCGTGATGGAGAAGGAACAGCCGCCTATTTACGTCATCATGCCCGGGCGTGTCTATCGCCGCGACTCGGACGCCACCCACACACCCATGTTCCATCAGATCGAGGGGCTGGCGGTGGATGAGCACATCACCATGGCCGACCTCAAGGGCACGCTCGAGACTTTCGTCAGGGCGATCTTCGGCGCCGACCGGGTCATTCGTCTGCGGCCGCATTTCTTCCCCTTCACCGAGCCCAGTGTCGAGGTGGATGTCTCCTGCATGATTTGCGGCGGGGATGGCTGCCGTTCCTGCAAGCACAGCGGCTGGCTGGAGATACTGGGGGCCGGCATGGTGGATCCCAACGTTTTCGGTTTCGTCGACTATGAAGCCGACCGGATGCAGGGCTTCGCCTTTGGCATGGGGGTTGAGCGCATCGCCATGCTCAAGCACGGCATGACCGATTTACGGATGTTTTATGACAACGACTTGCGATTTATTAAGCAGTTTTAGTGAAATGCCGGCGGCAGGGACTTCCGGCTTTTGACGGGCTAAATGAGTCAACGCCGAAAGTCCCTGCCGCCGGCACGATACGGAATAAATTATGAAAGTACCTTTATCATGGCTTAGAGAATACGTGGCGATCGACATGACCGCCGCGGAACTCGCCGACCGGCTCGCCCTGACCGGCACCGAGGTCGAGCGGGTCACACGCGTGGGCCTGCCGGCGGACGATGGAAACCTCGATCGCTTCGTAGTCGGTCGGGTGAAGAAGAAGACCGCGCACCCCAACGCCGACAAGCTGACGCTTTGCGAGGTCGAAGTCGGCGCCGGCAAGGTCGAGCAGATCGTCTGTGGCGCCAAAAATTTTGAGGAAGGCGACCGGACCGCCGTCTGCCTGCCCGGCGGCACGCTGCCCGACGGCCGCAAGCTGGAAGCCGCGGTCATCCGGGGGGTCGAGTCGCGGGGCATGATGTGCTCCGCGTCGGAGCTGGGCCTTTCCAGCGAGTCGGCCGGCATCATGATCCTGCCCGAAGACGCGCCGGTGGGCACGCGCCTGGTCGATTACATCCCCGTCAGCGACGAGGTCCTGGAACTGGAGATCACTCCCAACCGTCCCGACTGCCTGTCGGTATACGGCATCGCCCGGGAGGTGGCCGCCATCACCAGCGCCGCTCTCGCGCCCGAGCCCGTACGCGATGTGGCAGCGCGCGGCGGCGATAACATCGAAGATTTGATCACCATCACGGTGGATGACAGTGAACTCTGCCCCCGTTACGGCGCCAGGCTGATCGCCGGCGTGCAGGTGGCGCCGTCGCCGCCGTGGCTCAAGGCCCGCATCGTCGCCGCCGGCATGAGGCCGGTCAACAACGTGGTCGACATCACCAACTATGTCATGTGGACGCTGGGCGAGCCCATGCACGCCTTCGACCTGGCGAAGATCGCCGGGCCGATGCTGACCGTGCGCCGCGCCGGCAAGGGCGAGAAGATAGAAACCATCGATTCTGATATCCGGGAGCTCGACGAGAGCATGCTGGTCATCGCCGACGCGAACAAGCCCGCCGCGGTCGCCGGCATCATGGGCGGCGCCGGTAGCGAGGTCTCCGGCGAGACCACCGACATCCTGCTGGAGGCCGCAAATTTCAACGGCCCCAACGTGATGAAGACTGAGATGGCCCTGGGGCTTCGCAGTGAGTCCAGCACCCGTTTCGAGAAAGGGCTCGACACTGAGGTCATTCCCGGAGCCCTGGCGATGGCTTCCCGGATGATGGTGGAGCTTTGTGGCGGACGGCTGGTTCCCGGGGAATATGACATATACGCCGAGCCCCGCACGGAGCAGGCCATCCATCTGCGCGAGGAGAAGGTCACCAGCCTGCTGGGCATTGTGGTGCCGGGCGCGGAGATTGAGGCCATCCTCGGCCGGCTCGGCTTCGAGAGCCGCCGGGAGGGCGCCGCGCTGCATGTGACCGTTCCCAGTTTTCGTGCCGACGTGGAGCGGGAGGTCGACCTCATCGAGGAGATCGCCAGGGTCTTCGGCTTCGACCTGATCCCGCCGACGCTTCCCAGCGACATGCGGGTGATGGGCGGACTGTCGGATTATCAGACGGCCGAACGCGAGATCGCCCGGGCGCTGACGGCGGCGGGCGTCAACGAGGCCATCACCTATACTTTCATCGCCCCCGATTTCGCCGACAGGCTGAGGTTTGCCGCGGACGACCCAAGGCGCCAGGTGGTCAAACTGGCGAACCCGCTATCCGTCGACCAGTCAGTGATGCGCACGCTGATGCTGCCCAGCCTGCTGATGACCGTGGCGAGCAACCGCTCCATGCGCAACCCGGACGTCAATATTTTTGAGCTCGGCCGCACCTACCGCGCCATCGCCGGCGAGAAGCTGGCCGACGAGAACCGCGCCGTCGCCGGCTGCCTCTGCGGTTCGCTCCGCGGCGAGTCATGGATACACGCGGGCAGAGAGACCGACTATTTCACCGGCAAGGGAATCGTCGAAGCCGTGTTTTTCTCCGTTAAGGGAAGTTTCAGCGTCGAGCGCTGCGACGAGCCGTTCCTGCATCCCGGCAAGTCGGCATATATCGTCGTCGACGGCAAGCGCGCCGGTTATGTGGGCGAGGTCCATCCCCTGGTGCTGGAGGCTTTCGACATCGACAAGCCGGTGGTCGCCTTCGAGATCCTCGAGGAGGCGCTCATCGCCAGTTCAGAAGGCATCGTCATCTTCGAAGACCTGCTGACCTTCCCGGCATCGTTCCAGGATATTGCCGTGGTGGTGGATGAGCAGACCGCCGCGGAAGAGGTCATCCGGGTGGTGCGGGAAGCCGGCGCGCCGCTCCTGCGCGACGCCCGGGTATTCGACACCTATACCGGAGACCAGGTGGGCGAGGGCAGGAAAAGCATTGCCCTGAGCCTGGAGTTCCGCTCGCCCGAGCGGACGCTTACGGATGAAGATGTGGATGGGGCTCGTGGGGCGATAGTGGCGGCGCTGGGGGAAGAGCTTGGGGCTACGCTGCGTGGGTAAAACGCCAATCTGAGCCAGCAATATGCATTTTTTGCACATTGCTTTTTCCGGAAGTTCGTCCTCACCTCACTTTTCACTCACACTGCTGACCCTTCGAGGTAAAGAAAAATGCGTAAGTATTGCTTAAGTCCTAATTTTCCGATAAAATAGTCAGACTAGACAGACTAAATTACACCAGAGGGGGAAGGAGCCAGCCATGCGGAAATGGCAATTGCAGGAAGCGAAGGCCCGTTTAAGCGAAGTCATCAGGCAGGCTGCGGATGAGGGGCCACAAACTATAACGCTGCACGGTCATCCGGCTGCGGTCGTTATTTCGAGCGAGGGATACCAGAAACTCAAACAGCCGGAGGAGAATTTCGTCGATTTCATGCGGCGTTCGCCTCTTTTTGGAGTCAAGATTGATCTTGGGCGCGAGCAGACCCTTACGCGTAAGGTGGATGTCTCGTGAGCTACCTGCTTGATACCAACGTCATTTCTGAAACTGTTCGGCGAAGCCCCGACAAGGCGGTCATCGCCTGGTTGAAGGGGATCCCGGGTGAGGCACTTTATGTAAGCGTTTTAACGCTTGGTGAAGTGCGAAAAGGGATAGAAGGGCTCAAGGATCACCAGAGGCGGGAAAAACTGCGTGTCTGGCTCGAGCATGACCTTCCCGATTGGTTTGAAGACCGGGTGCTCACGATCGATATGCCTGTGGCTGACAGGTGGGGACGGTTGCTGGCATCAGCTGGCCGGCCGTTACCAACGATAGACAGTCTATTGGCGGCGACGGCCCTGCATTACGAATTAAGGCTGGTGACACGAAATACCAAAGATTTTGAGTTCCCGGGGCTTGAGGTAATTAATCCGTGGGAAACGAAGTCAAAGGGGTAGCCTGAACTCCGTTTATAAGGATAGTAAAAACACTGCTAGAAAGGTTTTCACAATGGAGAAAGAAGCGATGGAAATAGAAGCAAGCACAATCGAATTTCTTAACAGAATCAGGGAAAAAGCTCCACTGATTCATAACATCACTAATTTTGTGGTTATGAACAGTTCCGCCAATATCTTGCTGGCAATCGGCGCTTCTCCTGTCATGGCCCATTGTCGAGCAGAAGTTGAAGAGATGACTTCCATGGCCAGTGCCCTGGTTCTCAACATTGGCACAATCCAGGAGGATTGGCTTGAGTCCATGATTTGCGCCGCCAAAACTGCAAATTCCATCGGCATACCGGTAATCCTTGATCCTGTTGGCGCCGGGGCAACCAGACTCCGAACCGAAGCAGTAAAAAAAATAATGGAAAACTGTTCCATCTCTGTCCTGCGAGGTAATTGTTCAGAGATTCTTTCGCTTGGATCTTCTGATATCAAAACCAAAGGGGTTGATACTTCTCTATCATTATCCGACCGGACAGTTGATGCTGCCAGAATGATGGCCATTGATAAAAAATGTGTTATTGCGATTTCCGGAGAAGAGGATTGCATAACCGATGGCAACCAGGTTTTTCGCGTGAGAAATGGCCAGCCTGTAATGACTAAAGTAACCGGGATCGGTTGTGGGCTGTCAGCTGTAGCTGCTGCTTTTTGTGCAGTTGCGGACGACGACCTTGCCCTGGCTACGGCGGCAGCTTTCGGATATTACGGACTTTGTGCTGATCTGGCCGTAAAGACAAGTGATAAACCGGGTAGCTTTGAAGTCGCTTTCATCGATCAGCTGTATTCAACAGGGAGCGAAGAGATCGAGGGGCAGCTCAAGATAGAAGAAGTTTGAAGAAGTAAATGCAGCTATCTCGCTGTTGTGCCACGTCCGGCACTGGAGGCTCGATGAAGGCTGAGCGCGCCAAACCGCTCGACGAGAGGAATCACAAGTCCCTGGCGGTCTGGGCCGCTGACTGCGCT
>Ga0075518_1000300_pt1 | contig 9897 bp, 11 predicted proteins | sample NGEPerA_2_FD_76970 | JGI IMG/M metagenome (GOLD analysis project Ga0075518, IMG submission 76970) | Arctic peat soil microbial communities from the Barrow Environmental Observatory site, Barrow, Alaska, USA - NGEE PermafrostAB136-A | ecosystem: Environmental > Terrestrial > Soil > Wetlands > Peat...
AGCCGTCCCCCTCTTCGAAGCGGTACTGGAACAGCTCCCCCATCAGGGATTCGTCCTCGGCGAGGGCCACCAGGCAGTTGCGGATGTCTCCCGGCGGGATAATGCCCATCTCGCGGCGGAGCCTGCCAGAGCTGCCGCCATCGTCGGCTACGGTAACCACGGCGGTGAGATCTGTCGTGTAGTGCTTGAGGCCGCTGAGCAGCATCGAGAGGCCGGTGCCGCCTCCCAGCGCCACCACGGCGGGATTGTCCAGACCCGCCGGCACCTCCTAGTCCTTCCCCAGATCCCGATGGCGGGTGATGACGTTGTAGTTGTACTTGCTGGCACGGTAGTGCTTCGCCAGCCATTCGGCAATCGCCACCGAGCGGTGCCGGCCACCGGTGCAGCCGATGCCGATGACCAGGCTGGATTTTCCTTCCGCCACGTAATGCGGCAACAGGTAATCCAGCAGCGTCGTCAGCTTCTCAAAAAATTCCTTGGTAACTTCCGTCCTGACAACGTAGTTGCTCACCGCTTTATCCAGACCGGATAGCGGTTTGAGCTCGGGTTCAAAGTGAGGGTTGGGCAGGAAACGGACATCGAAGACCAGGTCGGCGTCCAGCGGCGTGCCATACTTGAAGCCGAAGGAGACGAAATTGACGATAAACTCGCCGCTTCCTTCCGGGACGACATCCTTGACGATGTCCGCCCTGAGCTCATGTATATTGAGATCACTGGTGTCGATGACCCAGTCGGCGCGGCTCTTGAGGGCGAAAAGCATCTTCCGCTCGTGGCGGATTCCTTCGGGAATGTCGCCGGTGGGCGCCAGCGGGTGCGGCCGGCGGGTTTCCTTGAAACGGCGAAGTAGCACCTCGTCGGATGCTTCCATGTAGAGAAGCCGGTAGCTGATTCCCTTGCTGTCAAGCTCGTTGAGGCAACCATCGATCTCCTCGAAATACTGGCCGCCGCGCACGTCGCTGACCACGGCCACGCGCTGGACCTTGCTGCCTTCCAATGAGAAGAGGTCACCAGCGGCGGGGATCATCTGGGGCGGCAGGTTATCGATGCAGAAGAAACCCGCATCCTCGAAAGCCGCCATGGCATGGGACTTGCCGGCGCCGGAAAGGCCGGTGATGATGGTGAATTCTATCTTGAGTTCAGGTTCCATTACCTGGATTCTATTGGATTAGCCTGGGCCGGGAAAGGGCAGCCTTCGAGTTCCAGGAGACGGCGCTTCCAGCCCGCTCCGGCGGAGAAGTTTCCCAGGGAGCCGTCGCCGCGCACCACGCGATGGCAGGGAATGATCACCGGATAGGGATTGGCGGCCATTAAATTGCCGACCGCCCGGCAGGCCCGGGGATGTCCGGCGGCCGCGGCGAGCCCGGAGTAGGTGATGGTTTCACCATAGGGGACTGCCGCCAGCGCCGCCAGGACGCTCGCCTGGAACGGAGTCGAATCGGCGCGTTCCAGCGGTAAAGTGTGCGGCGAAAAATCCACCCTCTTGCCGCTGAAATAAGATTCCAGCAAGTGGACCAGTTTCTTTTCGTCAGGCGTTGCCGGCTCGACTGAGTGTATCCTGGACCAGGAGACCGGTCCATTCGCCCGCGAAGAATTTTTCGTCGTCTCCCGGGCGGCACCCGGTTTCCCCTGCTGCCCTGGCAAGCTGTGAGCCAGCAGCGTTTTGCCGCGCCAGACCAGCATGCCGTTGCCAAAGCAGGTCTTATATATCAGCCGGTGGAGATTGTCCGAACTTGTGGACAAAGGCATACACCTCCCGTGCAACCTTGTCCGGCAAGCCCGGGACCGCCTCCAGCTCATCGCGGCTGGCCGCCAGGAATCGCTCCGGGGAGCCGAAATGGGTCAGGATTGCCTTTTTGCGAGCGGGCCCGATGCCGGGTATGCCGTCGAGGATGGAACCGGTCATCGCGCGATCCCGGCGCTGCCGGTGATAGGTTATCGCAAAGCGGTGAGCCTCGTCGCGGATCCGCTGTAGCAGGCTGAGCGCGGGCGAGTCCTGCCCCAGCCGCAGCGGCTGCGCCTGCCCCGAACGGTAGATCTCCTCAAAACGTTTGGCCAGACCGATGACCGGAACCCCTTTTAGACCAGCCGCGGCCAGCGCTCCCGCCGCGGCCGAGACCTGGCCGGCGCCTCCGTCGACGACGATGAGGTCCGGCCGGGCGGCGAAGCTGTCGTCGGAGCTGACGGCGTCCTCGATTTCCCCAGCGGCTCCTGCTCCCGGCGCCTTGGCTTTTTCACCTGCCTGACCCGAAAATCGCCTCCGCAAAACCTCCGCCATCATCGCGAAATCGTCGGGTCCGACGACATCGCGGATCGCGAACTTGCGGTAATGACCCGGCCGCGGAATCCCCTCCTCGAAGACCACCATCGAGCCGACGGAATGCTCGCCGGCGATGTTGGAAATGTCGTAACACTCGATGCGCCGCGGAACGCGCCGCAGAGCCAGTTCTTTTTTCAGATCAGCCATGGCTTTCGCGGGCCGTGACTTGAGCTCCTCCTCACGCAGGCGATCCTGTTCGAAGGCCAGCCGCGCGTTCCGCAGGGCCATTTCAGCCAGTTTGCGCCGCTTGCCTCGCACGGCTGGTCGCACTTCGACCCGCGACCCCTTCAGCTCTGACAGAAATTCACGAAGCACATCCTGCCTGGTGAAAGATTCCGGCATGACCACTTCCGCGGGCAGTCCGATCGGCGTCGAATAGTAATGGATGATGAACTGCTCGATGATCTCCGTCTCACTTTCACCGGCGACGTTCTGGAGGAAGAAGCTGCGGCGATCGCTCAGGGATCCATCCCTAACCTGCAGCACCTGCAGACTGGCGGCGTCACCCTCGGCGTGGACACCGATCACATCGAGGCTGTCGATGCCGATGGCGCTCGCCTGCTGCTTTTCCAGAAGATGATCGAGGGCGCTCAAACGGTTGCGCAACATGGCCGCCTCCTCGTAACGCTGCCCGGAAGCGGCCGATTCCATCGCCTCACGAAGCTCCTCAGCCAGTCCCGCGGATTTTCCCGTCAGCAGGCGCTCGATTTTGTTGATCATCTGGCGGTAGCTGTCGGTGTCAATCCTGCCGACACATGGCGCCAGGCAGAGACCGATGTGATAGTTGAGACAGGGGGAGCCGGTACGCCGCCCGGGTTCAGAACCACGACACTTGCGGTACGGGTAAATCCTGCCCAGGAGATCAATGATTTCACGCACCTTGCCAGCGCTGGCAAACGGTCCGAAATAGGCCACGCCGGACCGATGGGGCTTGCGGGTAATCATCACCCGCGGAAATTTTTCATCCAGCGTGATCGCCACATATGGATAGGACTTGTCATCCCGGAGCATGACATTGAACGGCGGCCGGTGATGCTTGATGAAGTTGGACTCGAGCAGGAGGGCTTCGGTTTCGCTGGCAGTCACCACAAAGTCGAAATCACGCATACGCCGCAGCATTCTGGATATACGCGGGTTATCTTCCATGGGACTGCTCTTGCGAAAGTAGGACATGACCCGCTTGCGCAGCGACTTGGCCTTGCCCACATAGAGAATCTTGCCTCCGGCGTCCCGGAAAACATAGATACCAGGACTGTCGGGCAGGGATGCGAGAAGCCGCCGGGTACGCTCAGTTGTGGTAGTCGAAACCATGATATTTCTGTCGATCGGTTTGCTTCACGAATAATTCGGCCGCTTATTGACTAATAATAGCACTGGCGGTAAAAGTTTGAGTCAGGGAGAGGGCCGCTGACAGCTGCCGCCTATGCAGCGAAAAAGGAGCCGGATGGCTCCTTTTTCGCGGAGGTGGATTACTTTTCACTGTGTTGCACATCCGTCTGCGGAGGACGGGAGACGCGGCCGCAACAGCAAATCAGTAACCCAAAAGCCTGAACCGCGCTGGTCTCTCTTACCTGCACAACATGGTTAGCCATTTCGCCACTAAAACGGTATTCCCTTCGCCGCTTAATAATAAGTTTTTCGAAATGAAAAACAAGTATCCCATTGATTAGACGAGAACCTGCGCCCCGGGATTCAAATCGGCCGAATATCGGGCAATCTGGCAATGTTGTATGATTCCAACAAGCCAGCGGTTGTCGGGCGATCGGTTAACGGACTAAGGTATTATCAGACCGGAAGCTTGCGGATTATCTTGTCGGAAATGGCGTTCAGGGTCTCAGGCCCCGGTTTGGGAGCGAACATCAGCCCCAAAACCAGCCCCACCAGCATACCGAAGAGCATGGTCTTCATGCCGCAGCGGTGCTTGCCTCCCCCACCAGATGCGTGCCTCGAACAACAACTCATGGAAAATCGCCTCCCTTTGGGTCAATGGATCATACGATTCCCGAAATTACCAGACCGGCTGCCGCCATGCAAGAAGCAATGGCTGCCTGTTCACATTTCTGTGAAAAAACAACGGAGACCTCTCGGCCTCCGTTGTTGGAGTTCACTATTCCCAGGAAGAAATCGCCTAGCGCTTTTTAGCCTTGGCTTTGGGCTTGGCTTTGGGCTTGGCTTTTGCCTTGGGCTTGGCTTTAACCGCGGCCTTCTTCGGCTTTACTGCCGCTTTCTTCGGGACGGCCTTTTTTACAGCCGCCTTGGCCTTGACGGCTGCCTTCTTCGGCTTGACGGCCTTGGCCTTTTCCTTCTCCTTCAGCTTCTTGTCAACGTCACGCTTGAATGCCTTCCAGTCACGGCCATACAGCCGGTAGGGATTCCAGGCAGTGACAGTCTTGGTGTGCCGGTTGAACTCGTGGAAGTTCGGCGCGCGGCCGAGCTTGCGGGCGATCCGGGCGCCTTCATCGATATAGCGCTCGCGGGTAGGCTTGCGTGGTTTTTCCAAACCAACCGCCACCTTGAGTTCACGGACGCTCATGCCCATGCGCAGGGCCGGGTACTTCGCGTCAACCTTGCCAAGCTTGACCAGCTTCTTCATTTCATCCTTCGTGCGACGCGCCGCCGGTATCATCCCGGCCTTGCGTACCGCGCTGGTCCAGCCACCGAAGCGAGCCCTGATTGCCTCAGCGCTCGGCCGGTTGGGACCTGCCAGGTACCCATGGTATGTCGGTCCCATGAGCCCGCTCGAATCGACTTTCTTGCCCTCTTTCTTCAGGGCATCTAGCAGATTCTGATCGGTATAGAGCTTGTCCATTTTCCTACCTCTCTTTGTTCGCCCCGTCCTACCGGGGTCAGGAATTGAGACTCTCGCGAGCCTCCCCTACCATTATCCGACCGTCACCGGCCGCCTCCTCAGTCCCCCGAGACTGCTGTTGCTGAAATTTACCTGCCCGCTCAATTACCAGACAATCATTATCCCCGTTCACTCAATCCAGTAGTTCCGCCACCTGGTCAAGTATGCGTTCAGCACAGTTACGTTTGGATGTCTTGCCGATAAAAATATCCTCTCTCCCGGGCATCATTATTGTAATCTCGTTATGCATTGATTCAAAGCCGATGTCAGCGCGCGAGATATCATTGAAGACAATCATACCCAAACCCTTTTCGTTGAGTTTGCGTCTGGCGCGCTCCCGGTTTTCTTCTCCATACTCCGCCGAGAATCCAACCTTGAGCCTGCCATTGCCATTCGCCTTCAAGCTAGAGACAATATCACTTGTTGGCACTAGCTGCAAATCATTTTTTTCCTTACGATCAATTTTTCCCTTTGTCCATCCGTCTGAAACCTTATAGTCGGAAACTGCTGCCGCCATCAGCAGGACATCGCAACTTTTAAACTCGCTCTCGACGGCTGTTTGCAGTTCTGAAGCCGTCACTACATCAATGTACCTGATGCCCGGATTTCGCTTGAGCGCGCAGTTTGCGGCTATCACCGTAACGCTGGCGCCACGATCCCGCGCTGCCTCAGACAGCGCGTAACCCATTCGTCCACTGGACCGATTTGTGATATACCTCGCAAAATCGATCGGCTCTCTCGTACCACCAGCGGTAACAAGAATGTTTACACCCTTGAGATCTTCGCCATGAGCCTGACCGGTGTCGCGTCGGCCGGCTGAAACTTTTGACTCTTTGACTGCCTTGGGTCTCCCGGCGGTAATCGCCTGCCCACTCTCCCTGCCGCTGTCTTCGCCGATTGTTTCACCGCCATCACAGAACAACTTATCAACCTGCCGCATTATCTCCCCGGGATCGACCATGCGCCCGGCCCCATCTTCTCCGCAGGCAAGTTCGCCGGTGTCCGGCCCGGCAATAATAACGCCCCGCCGGCGCAGGGTCTCGATATTTTCGCGAACGGCAGGATGGTTCCACATGCGATGGTTCATGGCGGGGCAGATCATGGTGGGAGCTTCGGTGGCGAGATAGGTGGTGAGCAGCAGGTTGTCGGCGATGCCGGCGGACATCTTACCGATGGTTCCCGCGGTCGCCGGCGCCACCAGCAGGAGGTCGCTGGCGGCCAGTTCTATGTGGCTGAATACGGATTTGGGGGATCTACTGAACTGCTCACAGGCGACCGGGTATCCACTAAGCGCCTGAAAGGTGAGTTCGCCAACGAATTTTCGGCTGGCGGGAGTCTGGAGCACGCGCACATCATGGCCGGCCGCGGTCAGCAACCTGAGCAGCTCGGCAGCCTTATAGGCCGCGATGCTGCCGGTAACCGCGAGGACGATTCGTTTGCCTTTGCTGTTCATGGCCTCGGAGAAAGTGACGCCCGGCGATGGGCGCAAAAGGGAAGGGTCTAGACCCGGTAACGATAGGAGATATGACCTGCCGCTATCTCCTCAAGGGCGACTGTGAGAATGTTCCGGCTCCTGGTATCCAGCATCGGAGGCGGGATATCGTCGATGCTGCCCTCTTCGCGGTTGCGGTAGTAATTGTTGATCTGCCGGGCACGCTTGGCCGCAATTGTGACCAGGGCATACTTGGAGTCAACTTTTTCCAGCAATACGTCAATCCTGGGTTTATTCAACTTCCGCCTCCCTCAAGGGTAGACTTGATAACTTTTTCGAGCTCATCCGCCGCCTGTTCGACGGTTCGATTAACTACAATGTAGTCAAATTCGTCCTGTGACGCAAGTTCCTCGCCGGCGCGCTCCAGACGCACTTCCCTTTCCGCGTCGGCTTCGGTGTTCCTGCCGGCAAGCCGCAGACGCAGCTCTTCGACGCTGGGCGGAGCGATAAAGATGAGCACGGCTTCGGGCATCCGGGAACGGATATTTCGCGCGCCCTCCAGTTCGATCTCCAGGAGCACGCTCTTCCCGGAGTCCAGCTGTTTGACGACTTCGCTCCTGAGGGTCCCGTATCTGTTGGCGCCGTACTTTACGTGCTCAAGGAAGTCTCCCGCCTTTACCCTGTCTTCAAACTCTTCCGGCGTGAGGAAATAATATTCGCGGCCCTGTTTTTCTTCGCTTCGTCTGGGGCGGGTGGTAGCGGAGCGGGAAAGCACCGCGTCCTTGAAATGAGGGAGCACCTTGCCGATCAGGGTGCCCTTGCCGACACCGGATGGGCCCGAGATTACGAGGAGACGGCCAGGTCGGCGAGGCTGGCCGCCGGAGTTCAATGGCCTAGGGACGAAAAAAGGTCACCAGCTCCCGGCGTTGACGCTCGGAAAGGCCACCCACGGTCTTGTTGGAACTGATGCGGCAATGGTTCAGCACTTTGGTGGACTTCACCTTGCCGCAGTTGGGGACGGCCAGCAACACATCAACGACCTTGGCGGTCTTGATGAACTCGAGCGGTTCCACCAGGATCTCGTCGATCTTGATGATGCCCTGCTTAAGGTCCTTCTTGAGGCGGGCGCGCTGCGAGCGGATATCATTAGCCCGCCTGAGTGCGTCAAGCCGCTGCTCAAGAGTCCTTATCGGGGTGGCGGATGTTGGTTCGGAAGGAGACATCATCGGCTATTATATGAGCTCTCGGCTGTGGTTTGCAAGAAACATCCGCCGCCCGGCCTGGCAATGAAAATATGGGCCTGGGCGGGTAAAAACCGGATGCGTATGATAATCTAGCGGGCGCGAGGTATGATTTTTCGTTCAAGTAATAGAGAAAGGATGGGAATGCTTAAGAAATTACTGGTGACAATACCTGTGATTGTTGTTGGACTTCTGGCACTTTTACTGTTGGCTGGTTGTGGTGAAGAAAAGAAGGTCGAGCAGCCGCAGCTGCAGGATCTGGCCAACATGTCCACCAGCACGGAAGACGGACTTAACCAGCGTCTCGATGATCTCAAGAAGATGGAGATGACCGTGGAAATGGTTGAGGATGGCAAGAGTTCCGGCAAATGGACCCAGAAAGACAATAACTGGCGCCGGGATGACGCCAACGACAAAACTTCCTACATGATCTATAACGACCTGCAGAAGAAGACCTGGGTCGTGAACGGCGACACCGCCATCGAGTCCAGTGGCACTGATAACTCGGGCACCTCCTTTAACCCCGCCACTATGCTGAGCGCCTTCGCCTATCTGCCCAGCACCAACCGGTCCGGCGACACCTGGGAGTTCAACATGCCCGGGTCCGGTAAGTTGACCATAGAGTTCAAGGGCCCGGAGGGTCTTCCCAGCCTGATGACCGAGGAGGACACCTCGGGCAAAAAAACCGTCACCGAGTTTAAATACACCAACGTAGGCAATGTTCCGGCCAGCATGTTCGAACTGCCCAGCAGTGTGAAGGTGATGAGCGGCAACAGCAATGGCACCAGCACTATCATGGTGCCGCCTGGTGGAACCGGTACTTCGAGCAGCTCGATGATGAACCCCTAGAACGTCATGGCCTCCGGCCGTAAACCGGATGAGACATCAAGAGGCGGCCGTCAGGTGTACGGCCGCCTCTTTTGTTTTTCTTCATTGGATTAACCGAAAATCTGCTCAGGCCATGCCGGACAGCTGCCCTATCGAGCTGATGCCACGGATTTCCATCAGGTCCCTGAGCTCACCGGGCAGCCTCGCCGCCAGCAACGGATCGCGGAAGCTGGCGGTACCGATGGCCACGGCTGAAGCTCCCGCCGCCAGGAACTCCAGAACGTCCTGCGCCGTGGTAACGCCGCCCATGCCGATCACCGGCAGATCGAGAGCCCGGCTGACCATGTAGACCGCTCGCAGGGCTACCGGTTTGATTGCGGGGCCGGAAAGACCGCCGCTCGTATGGCCCAAAACCGGCTTCAGGGTCCAGGGATCGAGCGCAATGCCGTGCACCGTGTTGATGACCGAGATACAGTCGGCGCCAGCCGCGGCCGCCGCCTGAGCCACCGCCACGATGTCGGTGACATTAGGTGTCAGTTTGACGATCAGAAATTTTGAAGTGGCAGCGCGAGCGAGCGAAACGGCGCGGGCGGTGCGTTCGGGATCGCAGCCGAGCGCCCTGCCATCGAGTTCCACATTGGGACAGGAAACGTTGAGTTCTATTGCGGCCACCTCATCGCGGCCGGCGAGCAGTTCGGCGCAGCTACCATAATCGCTTGTATTTTCGCCGGCGATGCTGGCGATGATCGGCACCGGCAGTTCCGCCAGCCGTGGCAGGTCCTCGACGATAAAATTTTCGATGCCCTTGTTTGCCAGGCCGATGGAATTGAGCAGTCCGGCGGCTGTCTCGTAGAGGCGGGGCGGCTCGTTGCCTGTTCGCGGCTTGAGGGTAACAGTCTTGGGCACGTAGGCGGCAAACGGGAAGTCGCTGAACAGATCGGCTTCAAGAATCCTGTCCGCCTCGATGACGTCAAAGGTTCCCGATGCGTTGATGATCGGGTGATCGAGGGTCAACGGCCCAAGGCTGGTATGTAGCGAGGCTTTCATGCGGCGTCCTCATCGATAAGGCAAAATTCGCGGTCTATTATTATATCCCGGTTTACGATTCGGCCTACCATGCGCTTTACCATGCGATTTCCCCGGCGGCGAAGACCGGCCCCTCGCTACAGGCGCGGCGGTAGCCACCGACTGTCCTGATGACGCAGCCCTGGCAGGCGCCGACGCCGCAGGC
>Ga0075518_1000302_pt1 | contig 9872 bp, 10 predicted proteins | sample NGEPerA_2_FD_76970 | JGI IMG/M metagenome (GOLD analysis project Ga0075518, IMG submission 76970) | Arctic peat soil microbial communities from the Barrow Environmental Observatory site, Barrow, Alaska, USA - NGEE PermafrostAB136-A | ecosystem: Environmental > Terrestrial > Soil > Wetlands > Peat...
CATTTCTCACCAGGGTTCGTAGCGAGGTGGTGGAGATGGGCGTGGATACAAGGCGCGCGACCGAGGGCCCCGGAGACGTAGTTGACACTACGGCGAGGAGCCCGACCGAGCGCCCCACTCCCGTACAAAGTACGCTCCCTGGGGTACCCCGGGGGAGGGATGAGGGGCACAACGCAGTAGACATGCCCATATCCGCCGCCGCAGTAGAAGCCTGGTGAGAAATGCGGGGTAAGGTTTCCCGTTCGATCCCGTTTACCTGTCGAGGATTTCGCGGGCGTTTTCCTGCATCCGCCGCGCGTCCCGTTCCGACAGGGAGGCTCCCCGGATAATCCTCAGGGCGGATTCCCAAGGGGTGAAATCCCCGGGGGAATGCGCGTCGGTGTTGTATACCATCCCGGCTCCCGTTTTCACGGCCAACCGCGCCACGTGTCCGTTCGTCAGGGAATGCCCGCGGCGGGAGGTGATCTCGAGGAACACGCCGTTTTTCCGCGCGAGCCGCGCGTCGGCCTCGGTCAGCAGCCCCGGGTGCGCAAGGACGTCCACCTTCGCCTTGATGGCGGCAAGGTTGGTGCCACGGGGCACGGGTTCGACGATCGTTTCGCCGTGCACGATCACCACCTTCGCCCCGAGTTCCCGGGCGCGCGCGACGAGGGAGGAAATGAGCCGCGGCGGGACGTGCGTGATCTCCACACCGGGGTACGGGACTGCCCGCACGGCCCCGCGCAGTTCACGGCACAGGCGGACCATGTTTTCAAGGATCAGTTCCATGTTGGACGGATCGGCGTGGTCCGTGATCGCCAGGGCCTTGTATCCGGCGGCCGTCGCGCGGGAGATCACTTCGGCGGGAATCAGACCCCCGTCGCTGAACGTCGAGTGCATGTGCAGGTCGATCATGCCACCCCTCCTTCAGCCGCCGCTTCAGGCGGCCTTTCTCCGTCAGTATATTCACCGCGGGATGGGTTGCAACCCGTAATCCACGCCGGTCGGCTTTTTCGTTTGGGGCATTGACAGAGGGAAAGGGGATGGTATACTCGGCCTCCATGAAAGGCGTTTCGGGCTTCATGAAACATGAAATCTTAGATACCAATGGCTCCTCAGACGAGCGGAGACCCGAAATGGAAAATGTCCCTCATAAGGGTGTGAAGATCCGGGAACTCGGTTTCAAGGAAACCAAGGATCTGTACGAGGTCCGGGAAAGTCTTGAGTGCCGGGCCGCCGGCCGCTTGCCTGCCACTACGTGCTCCCCAACCCCAGGTTCCTCATCCCACCAGTTCTCGTACGACAGGAAACAGATCAAGTGACAGAAAAAAACATCTTGCTGCGGATGGAGAACATTACCAAGGGATTTCCCGGTGTTCGAGCCCTTGAGCAGGTAAGTTTTGATCTCCTCGGGGGAGAAGTGCATGTATTACTCGGGGAGAATGGCGCTGGCAAGTCAACGTTGATCAAAATTCTGGCAGGTGCTTACGTCCCGGACTCGGGCAAGATATCTGTCGATGGGCGGGAAGTCCATGTCTTAGATCCCAAGCGAGGAGAGGAATTGGGGATCAGTGTCATCTACCAGGAATTCAACCTGGTCCCCGATTTTAGCGTGGCGGAGAACATCTTTCTTGGGAGGGAACCCTATCGGAAGTGGAGAATTAAGATCATTGACTGGGAGAGGATGTATGAGGAGGCTAAACTCCTCTTGGAGAAATTAGGTTCCGAAATCCATCCGAAAACACTGGTCAGGGATTTGAGCGTCGCTGAAAAGCAGATGGTCGAGATTGTCAAGGCCCTCTCCCTGAATGCGAAGATCATCGTCATGGACGAACCTACCGCCGCCCTCAACTCCCAGGAGATCGCTTGCTTGTTCAGGGTTATTGACCAGATCCGTCGAGAAGGAAAGGGTATTGTCTACATCTCCCATCGCCTGGAAGAGGTTTTCGAAATCGGAGATCGGATCACCGTTCTCAGGGATGGCCGCTGCGTGGGCACCGTGCCAGCGAAAGGAACGGAAACCGATACACTGATTCAGATGATGGTGGGGCGAAAGCTCGAAGCCATGTTTCCCTGGGAGAGAAGAGAGCAGGGAGAACCGATCCTGTCGATAGAGGGGTTCACCCGGGAGGGGGTTTTTCACGATATCGACTTGAAGGTTCATCAGAATGTGATTCTGGGTCTGGCCGGATTGGTCGGCTCCGGGAGAACAGAGTTGGTCCGGGCGATCTTCGGCGCCTATCCCGTCGACAGTGGATCCATTACGATTCAGGGTGAAAAAGGGTTGCCGAAATCCCCTTCGGCTGCGATCTCAAAGGGGATCGGGTTCTTACCATCCGACAGAAAACGGGAGGGGCTTATCCTCTGCCTTTCGGTCCTTCAGAATATGACCATTGCCTCTCTTTTAAATTTCATAAGAAAAGGGTTCATCCGTTTGAAAGAAGAGGAACGAGTCGCCCTCGATTATAAGGACAAGTTGGGGATCAAGGCGCCTACCCTCAAGAGGGAAGCCCTCTATCTTAGCGGTGGCAATCAGCAAAAGGTGATGCTGGCCAAATGGTTGTGTTCTAACGCCAGGGTGATCATCTTCGATGAACCTACGCGGGGGGTTGACGTGGGTGCAAAGTTTGAAATTCATCGACTGATGGTTGATCTGGCCAGTCAGGGGAAAGGCATCATCATGATCTCCTCGGAATTGTCGGAAATCCTGGGCATGAGCGACCGCGTCTTGGTCTTCCGGCGAGGGAGGATCGCGGCGGAGTTTTCCCGGGATGAGGCGACCAAGGAAAAGGTCCTTCAGCATATGTTGGTGTGACAAGCGAGGAAGATCAATGGGAGGATATGGCAGGGACATGGAGAAAAAAGGGGCTACTGAAAAGAATGTGATTCACCGTCTGTTCACTTTCGAAGGCAAGGTTTCCCATCAGATTAAATTGCTCGGGGCATTTGTGCTCATGTGTTTCATTTTTAGCATGTTGAGTCCCAACTACTTGACAGCCTCTAATCTTTTGAATGTCTTGAGGCAGGCATCCACCCTCTTCATGCTTGCCTTTGGACAGACCTTGGTGCTTCTGATTGCAGGCATTGATCTTTCCCAGGGATCGGTCTTGGGCCTCGTCAGTGTTGTGACCTCCCTCGGTCTGATTCATTTCGGATTTGTCCCTGGGATCCTGGGGGGACTTCTCACCGGCTCTCTCTGCGGCCTTGTCTGCGGGGTTGTCATATCCAAAGCGAAGGTTCCGGATTTCGTCGTGACCCTCGGCATGATGTTCATTGCAGAAGGGATCGCGCTCGTCATTACAGACGGTCAACCCGTCTTCGGCTTTCCATCCGAAGTGGCGAACAAGTTCTTTTTGATCGGGGGAGGCTACGTGGGAATCGTTCCCATCCCGGTCATCCTTTCCGTGGCGGCTCTCATCTTCTTTTACAAGTACTTGAAATTGACGAGGTTCGGCCGTCACATCTACGCGATCGGCGGAAACGAAGAGGCGGCTCATCTCTCGGGGATACAGGTGGATCGGAGAAAGATCACCGTTTATGCGCTGAACGGGTTTCTCGTGGCCGTGGGAAGTCTGATCCTCACCTCCAGAGTGAACTCAGGGCAGCCCTTGCTCGGAGGGGGATATCTGATGGAATCCATCGGTGCGGTTGTCATTGGAGGTACCAGCCTGTTCGGAGGAAGGGGGGGGGTTCTTCAAACATCTCTTGGCGTATGCTTTGTTGCATTCATGGTCAATGGACTCAATCTCTTGGGAATTTCCACTTTCATCAAGGAAATATTGATTGGGGTCTTAATGATCGTCGCGGTGCTCGTTAGCGTCCAGAGAGGGAGATAAGCCACACACTCTACAAAGGGAGGTGATGAGATGATTTGAAAAAGGGTGAGAAACGGGAAACGAAGAAAAATTGGCGATACAAAATTGACGCATCGTATCGAAAGGGGGATTCAGATGGAGACAAGGCCGAAGAAGAGAAGTCTCACATTTGTTTGTACTCTCGTATTCATCATGGTTTCTCTCTTGGCGCAACCTGTTCTGGCCGAGAAGAAGCCAGTTATGGCCAAGAAAAAGCTGGTTATAGCATATCTCCTGCCCAACGTGGGCCCGTGGTATACGGACAAGTGGTACGGGGTTAAAGATGAGGCAGCGAAACTGGGAATGGAGGTGACCCTGTACAGCGCGGGCGGATACACCAACATCAACAAGCAGATCTCCCAGATGGAAGATTGTATCCAGAAGAAGGTCGATGGCATCATTCTCCATCCGACCAGCGGGACGGCTTTGATGCCTACGGTCAAAAAGGCGATCAAGGCTGGGATTCGCGTGAGCACCGAACATGCTCCCCTGTCCAGCAGTATCGTACCCCACGTCTGGGAGGCTCCTCAGGAAGCAGGAAGATTGATGGGGGCTCTCCTGGTGGAAGCCACCAAGGGAAAAGGAAAGATTGCGGCGCTGCCAGGGCCTCCGGGACAGGCAGAAGCCATGGCTTTGTGGCAAGGGTTTTCCGAATATGTGAAGAATTTTCCCGAGATCAAGATCGTTGCTGTAGATCGGGGAGATACGAGTGTGGCCGCGGCATTGAAGTCAAGCGAAGACATCCTGACCGCCCATCCCGATGTGAGCGGGATTTACACGTGGTTTGAAATGATGGCCCAGGGCGCTGTCCAAGCTCTAAAAGCAAGGGGACTCAAGCCCGGGCAGGTCAAGATCATTACGGCCTGGGTGGGCCCGGAGACCCTCAGCCTCATGAAGGAGGGATGGATCCAGTATGCCCTTCCTGGCCGCGCGGTCGAAGTGGGAAGAACCTCTGTCCGAAACATGGCGAAGATGCTTCAAGGGGAAAAGGTCCCGATGATCACCGGCGTTCCGATGATTGCCATCGGAGCGGATGAAGTGGATCGGTTTGATCGAGCCGGGTGGGCAGCTCCCAAAAAGTGACGATCATGAATGGATTCCTTCCGTCGAAGAGGTGTGGTGGATCTTAATGCGGAACAATACTGGGTACGTCGTTGAAGTCATCCGGTTGCGGCTGGCGGGGGGCGAACCGATCGCCTTCCGCCAGCCCATTCTCCCCATGAACCTTTTTCCCGAACGGGCGCCCACGGATTCCTATCAATCCAAGTTTCTTGAAATAGGAGGTTCCGCGCTTCTCTATTTGAACAAAATATTCTACTCAAATGCTCATGCCCCCCCCCAACGGGATATTTGATCCGTTTTATCGAGGGGACCGCTATATCTCCACGTCAAAGCTAAATCGCTGACAACAGAGAAGGAGGAGGATACGTATGACGAAAGAGAGATTATCGAAAATCGATAAAGTGATCGGGATGATCGACGAGTTCAAGACCGTCAGTATCTTGAGAAACTTGATCAAGATCCCGAGCTATACCGGCGAGGAAAAGATGAAAGCCGAGTACGTCACCAAGCAGATGGAACGAACCGGGCTGGAAGTGATGGAGACCTATATCGACTATGCGACGGGACGCCGAAACGTCCTCGGGATTCTGAGAGGAAATGGCACCGGGAAAAGCATGATGCTTTGTGCCCATCTGGATACGCACTGGCCGAGATTAGGAGACAAGGGAAGCCACGATGCCCGGGTCGAGGGAGACCGGATTTACGGCATCGGAGCGGGTGACAGCATGGCGCCCATGGCGTCCATGTTCGGAGCCGTGGATGCCATTAAACGCTCAGGCATCCCATTGAAAGGGGATTTGATCTTCCTGGCTTCAGCCGATGAGATGTGCTTCAAAGAAGGGGCTCGCCTGCTCGAAGAAAACGGGATCAAGGCTGATTACTGTGTCATGGGCGAGGCGACAGACCTGGATATCGGCATTGTCCACACGGGAAAGGCGGAGATCGAAATCAAGACCTTCGGAAGATCGGCCTATGAGATTGCCGGTTATGCGGAACGGATGGGACAGAAGGTGACGAACGCAGTCCTTTCGATGAACACGATCATCAATCATCTTCGAGAGATGGCGAAGGAGGATCCCTATTTTCAGGTAACGCACCCTCTCCTCCCCGGCAAGGGCGCGGCCCTGAATATCGGCGCGATTATCGGAGGGAGCACGGGGGATGGTGATCCGACAAGGAGGCCGGGAAAAGAGCCGGGACAGTTCGGCCTGGCCAAGCGGACCCCGCAGTTCTGTTACCTGAGGGTAGGGGTTAGGTACTGGCCCGGGCAGACGGCGGAGGCATTTTACGAAACGGTGAAGAAGTGGGTGGAAAAGGCCAAGGCCGAGGACCCCTCGATCGAGGCAGAGCTGGATCTTTACCTGACTCATGGAAATGATCCGTTTGAAATCTCACCGGAGGCCGAAGTCGTTCAGATCATGAAGAGATCGATCACCCATGTTCTTGGCAAAGAACCGAAGTGCATGGGAAACATCTATTCAACCGAAGGCCCCTATTATCAGCGGGCTGGCATGCAATTCTGCTGGTGTTCTCCTGGGATGATGCGTATCGGTACGGACGAATACGTAACCCGAAAGGAACTCATGGATACGGCAAAGATCTACACGGCTGCAGCCCTTCATGCCTACGCCGAAGGCGCCCTCGCTGACGGATGAAAAAGAGGTCACCATGGACATCAGGCCCATTGGCTGTGTGATTCTTGGAATCGTTGGCGGCATCTGTATCTGCATGGAAGGCAGCCTCAACTCTCTCCTGGGAAGGCATGTCGGAGTGCTGAAGTCTGCCCTCGCTCCGTTTGGCACCGGTTTCCTCGCGATCCTCGTCATTCTCTTTTTCGTTGCCGGGGACAAGGCGGGAGGGATGACTCAGTGGGCAAAAGCTCCCTGGTATAGTTTTTTGGGCGGAGTTTTCGCGGCGGTCTTCGTGGCCATCAACATCCTGATCATTCCCAAGGTCGGAGTGGGAGCGGCTCTTTCCGCAGCGATTGTCGGCCAGTTGGCAATGTCCGTGGTGGTGGACTCTCTGGGACTTTTCGGACTCGAACGGATTCCGATTTCCTTTTCAAGAATTCTCGGCCTCGGCCTTCTCCTCGTCGGGGTTCGGTTGGTCCTCATTAAAACAGGGTGAGGTAAAGGGAGAGATTTTAAATGTTTTAATGGTGGCGCGCCTATGGTACCATCGCCTTGATTCGCATGAAAAGCGTTTCGGGTTTCATGAAACATGAAACTCTTGGTGCCAATGGCTCCTCAGACGAGCGGAGACCCGGAATGGAAGAGGAATCGAAGAACCGACTGGTGAAAAGAAGGCTTCTGAACGAGGAGGTCTACGACCGGATCAAGGAAATGATCGCGGATCACCGGTTTACCCCGGGAACGCACATCAATGTCGAAAAGTTGACCCATGAATTCGGGGTGAGCAGGACGCCCATCTGGGAGGCCGTGCGGAAGCTGGAGAACGAGGGGATCCTGATCAATGTTCCTCATAAGGGTGTGAAGATCCGCGAGCTCAGTTTCAAGGAAACCAAGGATCTGTACGAGGTCCGGGAAAGTCTTGAATGCCGGGCCGCCGGCCTTGGAGCGATCCACGTTACCGAGGAGATCCTCCGGAAGATGGAAGAGTGCCTGGTCGAACAGCACCAGGTGGTCAAAACCCTGGATGACGTCGCCTACAGCAAGTCCGACGACAAATTCCATGTTCTTGTCTGCGATGCGAGTCGAAACGGGCTTCTGAAAGAGATCGTCTGCCAGGTCCGGAGCAAGGCCCTGCCGCTGGCGTTCCGGATCACCCGCAACCTCGAGGATTTCTACAATTTCCACGTTCAGATTCTCGAGGCGTTCCGGGCGAGGGATCCGGTTGCCGCCGAGGATGCGATGCACCGGCATTTCGGGAAGATGGCGGAGTTGATCCGAAAATTCGAAATGAACGAGGGGGACCCCGTCGGATGAGCGATCTGGCGATCCATGGCGGCACCCCGATTCGGGTCCTGCCCTATCCGCCCTGGCCGCAGGCGGGACCGGAAGAAAGGGCGTGGCTCGAAAAGGTGCTGGGTTCGACCCGGTGGTTCGCCGGTCCCCGCGGAGACGACCCGGATTCCCTCGGTTCTCTCTTTGCCCGGAAGTTCGCGGAACTTCATGGAGGGCGATTCGCCCAGCCCGTGGCCAACGGAAGCGTCGCCATCGAGGTCGCCTTGCGCGCCATCGGCTTGAAGCCGGGGGACGAGGTCATCGTACCTTCCTACACGTTCGTGTCGACGGCGACCTCCGTTCTCATGGTCGGGGGAATTCCCGTGTTCGCGGACATCGACCCGGACAGGTATTGCATCAGCCCCGGCGATGCCGCTCGCCTCATCGGTCCAGGTACGCGAGCCATCATCCCTGTTCATCTGGGAGGTCAGATGGCCGACATGAGCGCCATATCGGAACTGGCGGAAAAAAAAGGGCTGATGGTGATCGAGGACAGCGCCCAGGCCATCGGATCGGTCCACGAAAACCGGGGCGCCGGAACATGGGGAGACCTGGGCACCTTCAGCTTCCAGGCCAACAAGACGATCACCGCCGGCGAAGGGGGGCTGATCATGAGCAGCTCTCCCCGGCTGGCGGAGAGGGTGACCGCCCTTACGGCCTTCGGCCGATTCGCCGGCGAAAAAACCGAACGGTCCTCCGCCTTCCCGTCGCAGATGCTGTCGAGCAATTACCGCCTGTCGGAGGTTCAGGCGGCGGTCCTCCTTGGGCAGTTGGAAAAATTCGGGCGGCAGGACGAGCGGCGGCGGACCAATGCCTCGCGGCTCACGGAAAACCTGCGGGGGATACCCGGAGTGGAGCACGTGCGCGCCGATTCCCCCGGGTCCAGGCACAGTTACTACTATTACCTGGTCCGATACGACCCCGGGGTGTTCGGAAATCTGGCCCCGGCGGAAATGTGCCGGATCCTGAACGCGGAGGGGATTCCCTTCGTCCCGGGCGACAGCAAGCCGATCTACCGAAACCCGGTGTTCGAGCCCGGCGCCCTGTCGAAATTTCTCTGCCCCCAGGTGCTGAAGAGATACGAGGACTCGGTGAGGCGAAATCCCTTTGATTGTCCCATGGCGGAGGATGCCTGCAAACGAACGCTGATCCTGCGCCACCAGGTGCTTCTGGGGGATACCGAAGGCATGGATCACATTTCCGATGCCCTCGCGAAGGTTCTGGAAAATCTGGAAAAAGTGAGAAAGGTCCGCTGAGCGCACCGGCAGGAACCTTGTGATGCGTGCGCCCGGCGATATTTTCTGGAGGAACCAATGGCGATCAGGCTGCTGAAGAGGGAGAAGCGGATTTCGGACCAGGACGTGAAGGTCCTCCGGAATACCGTTGAAGGGATTATCGGGAAGGTGAGGAAGGAAGGGGATGCCGCCCTTCGGGAGTACGCGAAGAAATTCGACGGGTACGAGTCTCCCGCCTTTCGCGTCTCTCCTGTGGAGGCGGCGGGGGCGGGGGATCTCCTCCCCCCGGAGGTGAGGGAAGAGCTGGATTTCGCGATGAAGCAGGTGGAGGCATTCGCCGGGGCGCAGAAGTCTTGCATGGTTCCCTTCGAGAAAGAGCTCTACCCGGGGATGAAGATGGGGCACAGGGTCGTCCCCGTGGAATCGTGCGGATGTTACGTCCCCGCGGGACGCTATCCGTGCCTCACGGCGGCCGTGATGTCCGTCATGCCCGCCAAGGTGGCGGGTGTGAAGAGAATCGTGGTTTGCAGTTCCCCCGGCCGCGAGGGAAAGATCAACGCCGGCATCTTGTACACGCTCCATAAGATGGGGGTCGAGGAGATCTATTGTCTCGGCGGAGCCCAGGCGATCGCCGCCCTTGCCTATGGAACGGAAACCATCCGGCCGGTCAACCTGGTGGTAGGGCCCGGAAACCAGTACGTGATGGAAGCGAAAAAGCAGGTATACGGCGCGTGCGGGATCGATTTCCTGGCGGGGCCGAGCGAGGTGATGGTCCTGGC
>Ga0075518_1000304_pt1 | contig 9852 bp, 8 predicted proteins | sample NGEPerA_2_FD_76970 | JGI IMG/M metagenome (GOLD analysis project Ga0075518, IMG submission 76970) | Arctic peat soil microbial communities from the Barrow Environmental Observatory site, Barrow, Alaska, USA - NGEE PermafrostAB136-A | ecosystem: Environmental > Terrestrial > Soil > Wetlands > Peat ...
CGCAACCACACCCTGGGGGTCCACCTGGGTCAGGGCATGACGCTCGACGACGCGATCCGCGCGACGGGTGGCACCGCCGAGGGCGTCAAGAGCTCGCGCTCGGTGCTCGAGCTGGCGGCGAAGGTCGGCGTCGAGATGCCGATCACGGCGGCGGTCGTGGCGGTCCTCCACGAGGGCCTCCCGGTCGACGAGCTCGCCCCCCTGCTGCTCGCACGCCCGCACAAGGCCGAGGGTCTCTGACCTCGACGAGCTCGTGCCCGACTGCTTGGCCGACTGCCACGCGGCTACTGCCCGGCTACTGCCCGGCTACTGCCCGGCGGAGCGGGAGAGGGCTTGCTCGAGGTCGGACCAGAGGTCCTCGACGTCCTCGATGCCCACCGACAGGCGGATCAGGTCCTCGGGCACCGTGGGTGACTCGGTCGCGAAGCGGCGGCGACGTTCGAGGGTCGACTCGACGCCGCCCAGGCTCGTCGCCGGGACCCACAGGCGCACGGCGTCGACGACTGCGTCCGCAGCGGACGCACCGCCGCGCGGCCGCACGCCCACGATCGACCCGTAGCCGTCCATGAGCGCCGAGGCGCGCTCGTGTCCGGGATCGGCCGGCAGGCTCGGGTGCCGCACCTCGAGCACGGCCGGATGCTCGGACAGGCGCCGCGCGAGCTCGGCAGCGCTCGCCTGCGAGCGCGCGACCCGCAGCGCGAGCGTGCGCAGACCCCGGAGCGCGAGCCAGACCTCGAACGGCCCGGCGATCGACCCGTGCAGCGTCCGGTACGCGTGCAGACGCGCGTGCAGGTCCGGGTCGTCGGCCAGGGCCGCGCCGAGCACGACGTCGCTGTGACCCGCGAGGTACTTCGTGACCGAGTGCACGACGACATCGACGCCGTGCTCGAACGGCCGCTGCACGAGCGGGGTCGCGAACGTGTTGTCGACCGCGACGAGTGCGCCCACGTCGTGTGCCGCAGCGACCAGCGCGGGCAGGTCGGCAACCTCGAGCATGGGGTTCGTCGGGGTCTCGACCCACAGCAGCGACGCCGGGCGATCGCCGCGCACCGCCGCCACCACGGCGTCGGTGTCGGCGATGTCGACACCGATCACCTCGATCCCGGAGCGGGCCGTGAGGTCGTGCGCGTACGCGAGCGTGACCCCGTAGGCGTGCCGGGGCAGGACAACCCGCCCGCCGGGCGGCACGAGCGAGAGAGCCGCCGCGATGGCCGCCATGCCCGAGCCGAACACGAGCGCGGGGTGGGCGGACCGTTCGAGCGCGCCCAGCGTCTCCTCGAACGGGTGCCACGTCGGGGTGTCGGCGCGTGCGTAGAACAGCTCGCCTGCGGGCGGCACACCCGTCGAGACGTACGTCGAGGACAGCACGACGGGTGGGTTGACCGACGCGCCGGGCGAGCGTGCAGGCCGCCCAGTGGTGACGACGAGGGTCGACGGGTCCAGGGGGAGCGACAGGTCGGGCATGGCCTGAGCCTACCGATGACGGTGCGGCGCCGAGGTAAGGTCGGGCGCGATGGACACGACACCGACGACTTCGCCCGCCAGGCCCGATTCCGGTCCGAGGCCCCGCGTGCTGCTGCTGTTCGGCGGACGCTCGGGAGAGCACGCGATCAGCTGCGCGACGGCAAGCGGTGTGCTGCGGGCGATCGACCGCACGCGCTATGACGTCCTGCCCGTCGGGATCACCCCGTCCGGGCGCTGGGTGCTGGTCGAGGACGACCCCGACCGCTGGTCGATCGTCGACGGCCACCTGCCCGAGGTCGAGGACGGCCCGCTCGAGGTCCTCCTGCCGCAGGGCTCCGAGGAGCGCGCGGTCACGGTCCTCGAGTCCGGGGTGCTGCCGCGCGAGATCGGCGCGGTCGATGTGGTCTTCCCGCTGCTCCACGGGCCGTTCGGGGAGGACGGCACGCTCCAGGGCCTCCTCGAGCTGGCGGACGTGCGCTACGTCGGTGCGGGCGTCCTGGCCTCAGCGGTCGGGATGGACAAGCACTTCATGAAGCTCGTGCTCGCGGGTCAGGGGCTGCCGATCGGCGAGTTCACCGTCCTGCGGCCCGGCGACTTCGTGCGCAACCCTGCGGCCTGGACCGAGACGATCCGCGGGCTGGGCCTGCCGGTGTTCGTCAAGCCTGCTCGGGCCGGTTCGAGCCTGGGGATCACGCGGGTCGACGACCTCGCCGACCTGCCGGCCGCGATCGCCGCGGCCGAGCTGCACGACCCGAAGGTCGTCGTGGAGGCGGGCATCGCCGGTCGCGAGATCGAGTGCGCGGTGCTCGGCGGCCGGGACGGTGCGCGCCCACGCGCGTCGTTGCCTGGCGAGATCGTCGTGACCGACACCCGGCACGGCTTCTACGACTTCGAGGCCAAGTACCTCGACGAGGCCGGGGTCACGCTCTCGTGCCCCGCTGACCTCCCTGCCGACCTCGTCCGTGAGATCCGCGAGGTGGCCGTGCGGACGTTCGAGGCGGTCGGTTGCGAGGGCCTCGCCCGGGTCGACGTCTTCGTCACTCCTGAGGGCGACGTGATCGTCAACGAGATCAACACCATGCCGGGGTTCACGCCGTTCTCGATGTACCCGCGGATGTGGCAGGCGACCGGCCTCTCCTACCCGGACCTGATCGACGAGCTGCTGCAGCTCGCGCTGCACCGCCCCACCGGCCTGCGCTGAGGCCTCGGCCCCCGGCGGGCGAGGCTCAGAGGCACGACCTCGTCGGCTCGACCTGCGCGATGGCCGGACCGAGCTGGTCGAGGAACGACGTCGAGCGCGTGCTCGCGACCGACCCGGGTACGCGGACCTCGACTGCCGGGTCGCGGCCGTAGGTCGTGAACGTCCAGTCTGTGGTGCCCTGCGCTGCAGGGTCGTCAGCGACAGCGAGCCAGTCGATGCTCGGGCCGTCGGGCGTCTCCACGCTCACGCAGTGCACCGTCGTCGGGCCCGGGACCTCGACGCCGCACCGGAGCACCACGGGCGCGGCTGCGGTGCCCCAGGCGGCGCTGGCCTGGCTCGTCGTGCGCTGTCGCGGCAGGTCGCCGAGGCGGTCGGGAAGCGCGAGAACGACGCTCGCACAGACCGGGTCGGCGCCGTGCGGGGCCTCGGCGACCGAGACCCCGGGTGCGCACGCGGCGAGGGCCAGGACGAGGCCCGCAGCGGCAGGCAGGCGCCGCGCGTGCCGCGGACTGGCGACGGGGGTCCGCCGATCGTGTCCGACGTGCCCGGGTGTCCCGGCGGAGCGGGTCGGCAGGTCGGTCACCCCGTCACGCTAACGCGTCCCACGGCGGCTGATGCCGGCCACGGCGGCCGACCGGCGGCAGGACGCCGACGGGATACGGTGGCGGGCGTGAGTTCCCCTGACGAGCCGACCGTCGCCGACCTGTCCGAGGACGCGCTGCTCGCCCTGATCTTCCCGCAGCTGCCGCTCGGCGACGCCACGCTCGTCCCGCCGGGGGACGACGCCGCGGTCGTCGCCGCGCCGGACGGTCGCGTGGTCGTCTCGACCGACGTGCTCGTCGAGGAGCGGCACTTCCGCCGGCGCTGGTCCACCGGTGAGGACGTGGGCCGTCGTGCGGCCGCTCAGAACCTCGCGGACATCGCGGCGATGGGTGCGAGGCCGACTGCGCTCGTGGTCGCGCTCGTCGCGCCCGCGGACCTTCCGGCGTCGTGGGTCGAAGGCCTCGCGCGGGGCCTCGCGGCCGTGTGCGCGCCCCTCGGTGTCGGGGTCGTCGGTGGCGACCTGTCCTCGGGGCCGGTCGCGGTCGTCGCCGTCACGGTGCACGGCGACCTGGCGGGTCGTGACCCTGTGCTCCGGTCCGGCGCGCGGCCGGGCGACGTCGTCGCGCACGCGGGAGTGCGGGGATGGTCCGCTGCGGGACTGGCCCTGCTCGACGCCGGTCGCGGCGAGCTCGACGCGGGCCTCGTCGGCGCGTACCTGCGGCCCGAGCCGCCGTTGGCGGCGGGGCCGCTCGCCGCGAGCGCGGGTGCCACCGCGATGCTCGACGTGTCCGACGGGCTGCTGCGCGACGCCGGCCGGATCGCGCGCGCGAGCGATGTCGTGCTCGACCTCGACGACCCGGCCGAGGCGTTCGCGGCCGACCTCGCGCGTCTGGCGGGTGCCGCGGATGCGCTCGGCGCCCAGGCACGTGACTGGGTCCTGACCGGGGGAGAGGACCACGGGCTGCTCGCGACGTTCCCTGCCGGCACGGCGGTGCCGGCGCCGTTCCGGGTCGTGGGTCAGGTCCGTGCGGTGCCCGCAGGAGATCAGGAGGCCGCGCAGGTCACCCGCGTGCTTGTCGCGGGTGTCGCGCCCGGGCCGGGCTCACCGGGCTGGGACCACTTCGCGCGCGAGTCCGCGGCGGGCCAGCCGGGGCTGGCTGCGGGTCAGCCACGGCGGTAGCGCACCTCGAGGAGCTCGGCGCCGCCGACGTCCTCGAAGCGTTCGGTGCCGTCGGCCTGGAAGCCGTTGCGGCGATAGAAGTGGCGTGCCCGGTCGTTCGCCGCGAGCACCCACAGGGTCAGCGCCGATCGGCCGCCGACCTCGGTGATGACCGTGCGCAGGAGGTCACGGGCGACCCCGTGCCCCCACGCGCCGGGCTCGAGGTAGATCGAGTAGATCTCGTGGTCGCCGCGGTTCGCGTCCTCGTCGCGGGCCGGTCCCAGCGTGACGAAGCCGAGGACGCCCGACGGCGACTCGGCAAGCCACGTCCGCACGTGGTCGTGCGGTCCGTTGCGCAGGAACTGCGTCCACTCGGCGGCGCGTGCGACCGGGTCGAGCGAGGCCAGGTGCTCGGCGGGGACGATGCCCTCGTAGGCTTCCCGCCAGGAGTGCACGTGGACGTTCGCGATCGCCACGGCGTCTGCCTCGGCAGCAGTCCGGATCGTCACTTCGTCGAGCTGTCCGACCATGCGTTCACGATGCCACACCGGGTGGGCAGCACGAAGGCCCACGAGGAACGAACCTCGCGGGCCTTCGGGTCGAGTCTGTGGTGGCGGTCAGACCGCGCGCTGCACCTTGCCGGCCTTGAGGCACGACGTGCAGACGTTCAGCCGCTTCGGGGTGCCGGCAACGACGGCACGCACGCGCTGGATGTTCGGGTTCCAGCGGCGACGGGTCCGCTGGTGAGAGTGCGAGACGCTGTTCCCGAAGCTCGGGCCCTTGGCGCAGACGTCGCAGTTAGCAGCCACGGTCTTCTCCTGGTTCGGTCATGCACGCCGCAGAGCGGCCTGTCTTGGTCTGGGGTGGGGCGCGACACGCTGCCGTCCAGCGGATGCTGTCCGTCGAGCACGGGTGCGCCACCTGCGCCCGGACACGGCCGGGCAACCTGGAAAGACTAGCCCATGCGGGCGGCGCGACCCAAATGTGGGTCCGATGCGGCATCGTGTGGGGACGCACGACGAGACGAGGACGGGAACGCGGTGCAACGCCTGGACGGGACGGATGTGCGCGCCTGGGCGCACGCAGCCACGGTGGCGCTCGGCGCGGCCCGCGGACGCATCGACGCCGTCAACGTGTTCCCGGTCGCCGACTCGGACACCGGCACCAACGTGCTCCTGACCGTCGCGGGTGGCGCCGACGCGGTTGCCGCACTCTCCGGCCCGGCGGGGGCGGACACCGTCGCCCGCGTCTTCGCGAGCGGCGCCCTGCTGTCCGCACGCGGCAACTCCGGGGTGATCCTGAGCCAGTACCTCGAGGGTCTCGCCGGGGCGCTGTCGTCGTCGGCCGGCCCCGCAGATCTTGCCCGTGCTCTGGCAGCGGCGGGGGAGTCGGCCGTCGGAGCGGTGGCCGATCCTCAGGAGGGGACGGTGCTCACCCTCGCTCGCGTCGTTGCGGACTCCGCGCTCCGCGCGGCCGACGCGGGTGCCGACCTCGCCGGCGTGCTGGCTGTCGTCTCCCGCGACGCGCATGCGGCGCTGGCGCGGATCAGCGCGCAGCATCCCGTCCTGGCCGCGGCCCACGTGGTCGACGCCGGTGCGTGCGCCCTGCTCGTCGTGCTCGACGCGCTCCGGGACGTGATCGGGAGGGACGGCGCGGCCGCGGACGCGGGTCGTGACCTCTCCTGGCTGCCGGAGCCCGCTGGACCCGTCGGAGCGCACGTGGCGCCTGCCGGTGGAGGGGCGTTCGAGGTCATGCTGCTCGTGCGGACCAGCGGCGAGCCGGGCGAGCGGGGCGACCTCGGGCCGGCGCTGAGCACCCGGATGCAGGAGCTCGGCGACTCGGTGGCCGTCGTCGGGGCCGAGGGCGTGTGGCAGGTGCACGTGCACACCGACCATCCCGGACGGGCGGTCGCCGCCGCGGCGCTCGGGGCCCGCGAGCAGGTCGTGGTGCGCCTGCTCGGCGGCCGCACGGTGGACGGCGCCCCGCACGCGCTGGGCGTGGTCGCGTGCACCGGGTCGGCCGACCTGGGGGCGGCGCACGCGCTCGCGGGTGCCGTCACGCTCGTGCGCTGCGACGGCGTGGGGCTCGAGGCGCGTCACCTCGTGCGGGCGATCACCGACGCGGGGACGCGTCGCGTCGTCGTGCTCCCCGGAGACGCGTCGGGCGCGCGCGCAGCCCGCGAGGCGGCGCGCTCGCTCGCTCGCAGCGGGACGACGGTCGACGTGCTCGACGCGCACGACGAGCTGCGCGTCACCGTCGCCGTGCTCGCGCTGGCGGGCGCCGAGGACCCCGCGCGCAGGGTCGCCGGGGCCACGGCAGTGCTCGCGCGGCTGCGGACCGCAGTCGTCGAGCAGGCAGACCTCGCTGCGGCACGCTCCGCGGTCGATGCCCTGCTGGCTGGGGTCGCAACGGGTACGGGCGCCGGCGCGAGGCAGACCCTCACGATCCTCACCGGCTCCGCCGTCGACCACGGTCTGCGGGCGGACCTCGAGGCCGACCTCGCGCGGCGCTGGCCAGACCTCGCGGTGCTCGGCACCGGTCCGGTCCCGGGCCTGCCGGCGTTCTGGCTGGGGCTGGACTGATGCGTCGATCGACCGGAGGCGGCCGGTGAGCGTCCCCGACGATGCCGTCGTGCGGCCGGGCGCGCGGGTGGACGAGGCGCTTGCGCGCGTGCTGGGTGAGCGGACCGCAGCCCCGCTCGCCAAGCTCGGCCTGCGGACCACTGGCGACCTCCTGCGGCACTACCCGCGCCGCTACACCGAGCCGGGGACCTTCACGAACCTCACGGACCTCGCCGTCGGCGAGCACGTGACCGTGCAGGCGGAGGTCCGTCAGGTCACGGTCCGCGAGATGCGCTCGCGCGGCGGGGCGATGCTCCAGGCGGTCGTCACGGACGGCGTGCGCACCTTGCAGCTGACGTTCTTCGCGAAGCGTCGGGGCGTGCTGCGCGTGCACGAGCAGCGCCTCGTCCCCGGCCGCACCGGCCTGTTCACGGGGGTCGTGTCCGACTACCGCGGTCAGCGCCAGCTCACGCACCCTGACTACCAGCTCATCGGCGTGGACGCGGACGACGAGGCGGCGGCCCTCGTCGAGGCATCCCGGCCGATCCCGCTCTACCCGGCCTCGGCCGCGGTCCCCACCTGGCGCATCCAGCGCTGCGTGCGGACGGTGCTGGACCCCCTGACCGACGACGATCTGCCCGACCCGATCCCGTCCCAGGTCAGGGCTGCGCGCAGGCTCGTGGGTCTGCGCCAGGCACTCACCGACGTGCACGAGCCGTTCGCCGACGACCAGTGGCGCCGCGGTCGTGACCGGCTGCGCTATGAGGAGGCGTTCGTGCTTCAGGCGGAGCTCGCGCGCCGCCGGCAGCTCGCTGCCGGCTCGCCGGCGGTCGCCCGCCCGCGGGTCGCGGGCGGGCTCCTCGACGCGTTCGACGCCCGGCTGCCGTTCACGCTCACCGACGGCCAGCGAGCCGTGGGTGCCGAGCTCGAGGGTGAGCTCGCGGCCGCGCACCCGATGCAGCGGCTGCTGCAGGGCGAGGTCGGTTCGGGCAAGACGGTCGTGGCGCTCCGAGCGATGCTCCAGGTCGTCGACGCGCGCGGCCAGGCCGCGCTGCTCGCCCCGACCGAGGTGCTCGCGGCTCAGCACGTGCGCACACTGCGAGCGCTCTTGGGTGACCTCGCGGAAGGTGGTTTCCTCGGCGGCGACGACCTGAGCACGCGGGTCGCGCTGCTCACGGGCTCGCAGGGTGCGTCGGCGCGCCGCGAGAACCTGCTCGACGCCGCGAGCGGGCGCGCGGGCATCGTCGTCGGGACCCATGCGCTGCTCTCGGAGACGGTGCAGTTCGCGGACCTCGGGCTCGTCGTCGTCGACGAGCAGCACCGGTTCGGCGTCGAGCAGCGCGACACGCTGCGCGCCAAGGCGGCCCAGACCCCGCACCTGCTCGTCATGACCGCGACGCCGATCCCGCGCACCGTCGCGATGACGGTCTTCGGTGACCTCGAGACGTCGACCCTGTCGGAGATCCCGGCGGGCCGCAGCGGTGTCACGACTGTCGTGGTGCCGGCCGACAACGCGGCCTGGGTGGCCCGCACGTGGGAACGCGTGCGGGAGGAGGTCGAGAAGGGTGGCCGCGCCTACGTCGTGTGCCCGCGCATCGACCCGGACGACGAGCAGACGGGTTCCCGGCGCCTCAGCTCATCGAGCCGGCGCGCGGCCGACGACGACGGCGCCGACCTGCTCTCGTGGGGCGACACCACGACGACCGCCGACGAGCCGAACGGCGACGAGCCGAGCATCGACGAGGTGAGCGGCGACAGGGGGCTCGGCGCCGCGGGTGCGCCCCCGCGCCGACCCCTGCGCGCGGTGCTCGAGGTCGCCGACGAGCTGCGCGCCCTGCCCGTCCTCGCCGGGGTCGAGATCGGGACGCTGCACGGGCGCATGCCTGCGGACGAGAAGGACCGGGTGCTCGCGGACTTCACGTCCGGCCGCGTGCCCGTCCTGGTGTCGACGACGGTGATCGAGGTCGGCGTGGACGTCACGGACGCGACCGCCATGGTCGTGCTCGACGCCGACCGGTTCGGCATCTCCCAGCTGCACCAGCTGCGCGGCCGCGTCGGTCGCGGCGCCGCCCCCGGGCTGTGCCTGCTCGTCGCCGACGCGCCCGACGGCAGCCCGGCCGCAGCACGGCTCACCACCCTGGCAGCGACGACAGACGGGTTCGAGCTCGCCGCCGTCGACCTCGAGCTGCGCCGCGAGGGGGACGTCCTGGGCGCCGCGCAGTCGGGCGGAGCGAGCTCGCTGCGCCTGCTGCGGGTCGCTCGGGACGGTGACGTCATCGAGCGGGCCAGGGCCGACGCGCGCGAGGTCGTCGGGCTCGACCCGGACCTGCGCGCGCACCCGGTGCTGCGCGCAGCGATCGACCGGTTGCTCGTCGGTGAGCGCGAGGAGTTCCTCGACCGCGCGTGACGCGTGCCCGCCCGGGATGCGTACGCTGTCGGGCGTGTCGAAGACCCCCGCCATCCGGGCCAAAGATCTCCTCGTCGGATACGGCGGCGAGCCAGTGTGCGCACCCGTGTCGTTCACGCTCGCGCCCGGGCGGGTGATCGCGCTCGTGGGTGCCAACGGTTCGGGCAAGTCCACCGTGCTGCGCGCCGTGCTCGGGCTGCTCGACCCCGCCGGTGGCTCGGTCGAGGTGTTCGGGTCGGCCGTCGACGAGCGCGAGGTCGGCTTCCGCACCAAGGTCGCGAGCGTGCTCGACGACGACGCGTACTTCCCGGCGCTCACCGTCGCCGAGCATCTGTACCTCACGGCGCGCGGTCACGGCGTGCGCGACGCCCAGACCGTGGTCGACGAGGTCCTCGACGAGACCGGCCTGGGCGAGCACGGCACAACGCCCCGGCGCCCAGGCTCGTGCGCGCGGAGGGGCGCGGAGCGCCTCGGCCGCGGCCGCGCGACGGCAGGAGTCGCCGGCCCATCGCCCGGC